>PVMK01117238.1_pt1 | contig 11361 bp, 16 predicted proteins | sample 1853481 | NCBI WGS metagenome assembly PVMK01 (sample SAMN08533507, study PRJNA380276) | Marine sediment metagenome, whole genome shotgun sequencing project. | reverse complement strand
CGTCAATAGCAAAATCTAATTCTTTTTCAAATCGATCTCTTTTTATTTCTCTCAAAAGCTTTTCTGTTTCTATTTCTTCGGTAGCCGCCAGATTCCTTGCCTCCTGTAATTTGACTATTGCCGCTGTCTGAGAGTCTAGCAGCTCTACAGATGCGCCCCCAGACGCTTCCGCCTGAGCTATTTGAAGGTTTGATATTCTTAATTCCTCGGAAGCAAGTTTTATCAGTATATTAGCCCTTTTGGTCTGCGCTTCTTGAGCTTTTATCGCTGCTTCTGTTTGTTCTGCAAAACTCCTTGTTGTATCGCCAGCCAGTACAGATTGTACATCTATAACTTTATTGAGGGCAGAAACAGCAACCTCTAAAGGTCTTGATGCTTTTTCTAAGTCTATAAGGCTCTGAGCTATTTCTATTCCTTGCTCCCCCGACTTAGCTACCTTAGACCCGAAATTCTCGGCTGCATCTGCTGTTTGATCAAACGCATCTGTAATATCTACCAGATCAGCGCCTCCCTCAGCTACCGCCTTGCCAAAGTCAAATAGATCAACTATCGCGCTCGCAGCTACATTAGCAGCAACTTTCAAGCCTCCTGATAGCGCGGATGTTACTTTCCTTACATTCTCACTACCTTCTACACTGCCTTGAGCTGCGCTTCCTATTCCATCAAAGCTAAGCTTTAAACCAACAGCCGCCGCCGCCGTTTTTATTATCGAGTTAGTTGCATTGCCAAATATCTGTGGGTAATCACCTACATTCCTCTGAAACTGACCAGCCGACTCGTCAATTTCTTTTAATTCCCTGTCAAGCCTTTGTATTTCTGTTTTTAACCTTCTAGTTGCCTTGGTTTCTTTACCTTCCTCAATTCTAAGGTCTTTGTACTGTTTCCTTAATTTAATAAGCCTCTTAGACTCTTTATCGTAAGCATTTATTAAGCCTAGCTTGTCTTTGGCTAGCTCCTTGTTCTCTTTTCTTTGTTCTTGCAGCTGAACCTTTAATATGTCGTTATCTTGGTTTTCTTTAGACCTAGCTTGCTGTAGTTGTTTTTCAATTTTAAGTCTATCCTTTTCAATTTTTGTAAGCTTCTTTTCTTCGTCTCTTTGAGCTTTAGTTAGCTTGGCTGCAACCTCCCTGGTTTCATTTAGCTCTTTAGTTGTTTTGTCTATATCTGTAATTACCTCGTCTAGCGCCTTTAGCTCCTTTATATTGGTAGGTTTCTTATTTTGCTTGGCTATCTCTTTGCTTATTTTTAAGTGTGATATTTGAGCCTCTTCAAGCTCCTTAGTTAGCTTTATAGCCATTGATAGACCCTCATTAAGGTCGCCAACAGGGTCTTTTACGGATACGTCTGACTTTTTTATTATATCAGTCATTTTTCACAAGTTTAAGCAGTGTGTAATACTTATCTACAGAAATCTTACTAGTATCTATATTGTCCTTTTTTAAGGCTAATTCAAGCATTGCAGCTTCTTTGGTTGGGTCGTGTTCGCTACTAGGTTTTAGTGCTGCTAACTCATCCTCTGCAAGACCTAATAAAAACCTATCCCAATTGTCTTGACTGATAGCGTATTTTATCTTTAATTCAGCTACCTCCGCCTCTTTCGATAGGTATTGTAAATACTCGAATGATAGTTTGAATTTTTTAATATGCTGATCTCTTATTGAATCCCATGTATCTGAACAATAATTAAATAACTTTCTTGATTGTTCTGTTTGTGCTTTTGTAAGAAGAAATACGTTTCCAGTTTCATGTATCTCATCCCATGTATCCTTAACAAGGGTTTTTATTGAGTCAAACAACTCAACAGGTGGCATTATACTGTAAGGTAGCGGCTTTTTACGCTGCCATTTTCGTTTTAATAAGTGGAACAATCCTTTCACGTATCCAGTTTATTAGTATTTGTAAGTTCTGGTCAGTCCATCCTAATATCTCTTTCCCAAAATCATCAAACAGATTTGTATCATCCCTATTAGGGTTAGCTTCTATCTTAAATAAAAAGGCGTTGCCACCTGTAAGTATCTTGAATGAAGCGTAAAACTTGCCTGTATCTTCTAGGGTTATATGGTCGAACCTCTGCCCTTTCTCTCTTTTTCCTTTGAAACTACTAGTACCTTCAATAGTGGTTCCAGCGTATTCACCCAAGCTTACACTTAAAGAATCAACCCCTTGCTCAAATAACTGAGAAGTGGGTTGTCCTTTAGTGTTTAGTTCTATAGCAAGCTGCTGAAATTCTTTATGTAATACTAATTCTTTAAATATGGTATCAATATCAGCAGCGGCCTTGAATTTTTCTAGCCGTTTTTTAACTCGGCCTAAACCCATTACTTTTTTAGCTTAGCCTGAATTTCTTCAAAAGCCTTTTCAGGATCAAAGCGACCAATTACGCCTTTAACTTTCCCTATATCCTTGCCGTCCTTGCCTTTCTTGATTTTCTTCTCCTTCCAAGTGCTAACAAAGTCAGCTTTTTTAAAGCCCTTAAGTCCGTCTAAGTTAAACTCAATATCTTGAATTATAACTTTATTTGTTTGTTCTTTATTCATTATGGTATAATTGCTGTTACTGATGGAAACCTATTTAATGCTAGTGGCTTCTTTACATTAGATATTGGTTGAACATAAACTAAATCAGAAGAATCTTGGGAAGCCATTGTTCCATTATATCCACCATCTACTGACGGATCGACGGTTAATGTTGCAAATACAACATCTGACGCATCAGTCACATTTCTTAAATTCAAATCTGAACCCGTAAACACATCTAACCCCTTAACGCTTCTGTTTTTAGCGTCGCCGTAATCCAAGGTAGTTACAAAATCTATAGTAGTAGCTGTAATACCTGTAATCTTAATATTAACATCTCTAAGAGGACTGATAAGCAGTAAAGAATAATCTATACTAGAAGCAGAAACATAGTCAAACTCTTCAAACCCAGAACCCAGCTCTAAGTCAAATTTAATGGTATACTTGTTAGTTGTTTCATTGTTGTGAGGACTAGGAATTGTAGTAAGCGTGTTGGCAGCAATCAAGAATCCTCCAAATTTATCGCCATCTTCATATTTACCTAATAGATTCCCTTCGGTATCAATCATAAAAGCCATTAGATCAAGGCAATCTACCCCTTTCCATTTACGAATATCTTTATAAATATCCTTGCTTCTGTATTCAAACATTAACGAGGCTACGCCATCTCTAACATTCTCAGTAATACCATAACTAGATTCGTCTGTTATTGCTTCGGCTTGTTCTGGTGTATAAGCCTGTATTTGAGGTATGATAATGTATCTATTATCTGCATCTTCTGCGCAATAAAATCCTTCTATGTACGCCTGATTCCAATCAACGGTCAAGTCCATAAAATTATCTACTCCAGCAGATGTTTTTCGCTGTGCTATAACCAGTGCGGAAGGTGCACCTAGATTAGTGAGACATCCTGGTTTTCCCCAGTTTTGTATGTTGCCATCGCAGGCACATGGGCTAATTGTTGAGCTCATTTGTATTTAATTTAAAGATTAATAATTATTCAAAGTTAACGTTTTTAATTTTCTTCATTTATTACGGGATCATTTCCGACAAACCTTTTAAGGTCTTCATAATCACCCAGCACAACAACATTACTGTCATTGCTTAAATCTCGTTCGGTTTTTACGCCATTGTATTGCTCTTCACCAACATGAAAAGACCATTGAAAATCCCCTTCTTCTGGCTCAAACTTGCTTGTGTCTATTATGTATATGTAGTTCATAGTTTTTAAGGCCACGGGATCCAAGGGCTTGTTACAAAAGAGAACCCTGTCAATGCTCCGTCATTACTATTTACTGATTCGTCTGGTGCAATTGCCGTCATTCCAGCCTCATTTAAAGGCCAAGAACCTACATGTCCACTAATTCCCAGTGCCGAAACGTTTACGGGCGTTCCTCCGCCGTAAATATTGGTTACGTCTGTGGGTGTTATGGGCGTGTTAAATAAATCTACCTGCGCAATCCTTCCTTTGAAATATCCAGCGTTTCCAGTTCCAGACCTTCCTATCGATGTGCCGCCCTGCGGTTGCGGGTTAGCAGTAGTAAAAGCTGATCCATCCGAAACAGCATTTAAAAATATTTCATAAGTCCAGCTACCCGCCGATCCTGTTCTTTTTCCAGCAACGTGATACCATGTATTTATACTTAAGGACGTATTACTTGTCAATGCAACTACACCAGAATTAGCCAATAGTGTTATCTTTCCAGCGGTTCTATTAACTTCTAGTGAGTATTGCAGTGTACCGCCTCCATCGTTAGACATAACTACAGCCATAGAACCCGTAGCAACAGTATCTAAGTAAATCCAAGCTGATATGCTCATCTCATCAGGCAAGCTAAGCTCTGATGGCTTGCTGCTTCCTATATCTACAAATTCAGTAATACCGTTAAATTCTAGCGCCATTTCAATACTTTCAACCGTTCCACTTCCCTGCGCAATACATGCTGGACTAGTAATAATGTCATCTGTTACTGTTATGTCATAAGTTCCTGAACTTAACCCTACCATTGATTGCTGGGTTTCCTGACCAGCAGGTATTGACCCGTTTGTAGTAGTCCATAAGAATGTTAAGTTTCCTTGATCGCCAATAATAATTGCACTAGCCTGACCATCTGCGGCGCCTACGCTAGTTTCATTGACAATATCTACCCTATCTACCTCTATATTGCAAGTTATAGATGATCCATAAACGTCAGAACAATTATACGTGTAATTAACGTCCATATCAAACCGAACCACGTTGTAAGGCTGCATGTCGTGATGTCCTTCCTTTAATTTATCGGTATCAAACCCAGAATAAACCTCATCGATAGTTCTAGCTATATCACCTGCTGTAAATCTGCCGTCTAAACCTTCACTGACCACAAAAATATCGTTTATTAATTCCTCGTCAAACCTATGAGAGCTTCCTGTGTATAACTTTTTAAGATCGGCTTGAAAAATAACGCTAATTGTAGCACTAGTCAATCCGTTGTCATTACTACTAATATTCGACACCAAAAAGAATGAAGTAACATTAAACCCGTCATCCATTAAAACACCCTTATAGTCATTGTCGGTTAGAAACTGCTCAGGCGTTACAGAGCCGTCGTTTATATTCCTATAAGCCCTAGGGTAGCTTTCATAATTTAACCATCCTCTATTGTTCGTGAGTCCATTATACAATGTTTTTTGCCATACATCGATAAGCTTGTCTACTCCTGTTGGGCTATTTTTAAGGTTTAACGCCATTAACTCCTAGTTCCTACTAATATCCTTCCACCATGATAACCTAGTTGTAATTTACCTACCTCTGTCTGTATGGTTTCTATCGAACTGGTTAACTGAGAATGCAGGCTTTTTACTCTTAATTTACCGTTTCCTATATCTACACCGTTTAAGGTTTGAAGCATTCTTTCTGTGTCTTGTGAGCTTATCGCTTGGTTTCGGTTTACCCTTATTGAACTGGTAGCCGTTTGAAGCATTAGAATAGCCATTTTTAAATTTATAGCTGGTGCAAATAGGCTTTTATTTTGAAGTATAAAATCTGTGTAATCGTCATAAGTCAATATATCTGGATTAACTCCTATATTTTCACTAAGGCCATCCAAGGCGGTTAAATCAAATAAGGTACTCCCTGTATGCCCTTTAACTTGCATGGGCAATACTTTCAATCCTTCTATGTGTGAAACAACATTAGAGTTATTGTAATTTCTTTTGAATGGTACGGGTGTGGTTGCACTTTTTACGTAACCTAGATAATAATCTCCTTTGTAAGTGTCACCAGAATTATCAACAACCCAATCTAACTGCTCTACTTGATGTTGCTCTGTTATTGTTATTGTCTTTTCTTGTAATGGGTTTGGGTCTCCTGTGTTGTATAGCTGTAGAACTATATCATTAGGGAAATTGCTGTCAAAATCTAGTATCACCCTAGTGATTTTGAATGCAAAGTTTCTTTCTTTTTTTACTAGTATTTGATAACCAACAAACCCATCTTCTAGGGTTTCGGCGTCTATATTATTACTAGCATTCGTGTAGACTAAGTTTCTGTCTTGAAAATCTTCCTTATTAAAAACAAGGTTGCACACATCTACAATTGCGCTCTTTTGCACCTGCCTTAACAGGTCGTTAAAGTCGTCGTTTTCAATGGCTTCGTAATCCTGAGCATCCTTAAAGAATTCTATTTTAACATGCTCTATGTCGGTTACAAAATACCCTGATTCACTTGCAATATTGGGAGCGTCTAAAATGGCATAGGTAGGATTAAGGGGTTGTCTAGCCCCTATAATCCCAACCATTGCCTCGACTTTTGTTTTGTCAAACATCTACTGGCCTTGCTTTTTTTTAGCTTTTTCTATTTTGGCTTTCGCTGCTTTCTGGTACTTTTCAGTCTCACTCTTATCTATTTCTAAATAAAATCCAGACAAACCAAACCCCTCGTTATAAACGTCAATATAAGATTTATTTACAGGCATATTATCCCTAATAATCTCGTCCTTTTTAGTCTTAACGAATCGGCCTGTGTTAGCACTCTTATTCTTTGATTGCTTTTTATCTGCAACCACTAGTAACTCAATATCACTCATGGTTTTAGGCTTTAGATCAATGCAAAGAACTGAATAGTTGATTCATTAGCTACCGATAAAGGCGCGTTATCAAATGCTAAATCGATAGACATTTCATGCTCGATTCTTACATCTTGCGTATAACCGCCTGTTGCACTACCATCTACACCAGTAAAATAAGAGTGCATAGCGAAAGATAGATTAACATTAGGGTCGATCATAGTGCTATACTTGCCCTGACTCCCGAAATCAACACCCATTCTATTCTGTAATGGAATCCAATCAGCTACACCGAACGTTCCAAAAGGAACAGCACACCATAAACCCTTAGTGATTGATAAAGAAGTAGCCTTTGCATCTAGTTCGATTGAATGAATAAAAGTAACCCCTAAGTATTGGAATGATAAATTGGTATCATTTCCTGAACCTTGGTTAGCGTCAAATTCAAACTTATTGAAAGCGATAGTATCGCAGTAATAAACAAGCCCAGCCGTTGAGTATTTATTATTAGCCATTACTGATTTGGCAATTTGAATCTTTCTTTCTCCATTGGTTGCCTCTGTAATGTCAAACTTAAAGTTGACAGCATCAAAAGTACCCTCCAAAGTAGCTGTATTTACTTGTGATCTATTGTTGAACAAGTGATCCGTAGCCAACACTTCAAGACCTTCCGTAAAACTAATAGAAGCATCTAATACCTCGTTGTTCATTATGTCTTGCGCTGACCATACTTTATTGTCTGCTAATTTAATAGTCTCAGACCAAGTAGTGTCTCTAGTTACCCATGTAGGAGTAAGTGTATCAGAATCGCCCTGTGTACCTGTATGATTGTGTGTTCTACCACCAGTACCCAATGCTCTAACTCTACTTTTCATGTAGTGAGCCTCGGTAGGTCTGTCTTCTCTTGTTCTGTCTACTGTTAGTTCGAATAATCTGTTCGAAGCTACGAACGATTTAAAAACAGTCGCTTCTCTGAATCTTTTTTCAGGTGCCGCAAACTGCTGATTTAGGAATTTTTGAGCAACTACTAAGTCACCCGATGCATAATCTGCCATTTTAATTAATTTAAGTTAGTAATAATAATATTTTGGATTCCCAAGCATACCGCCTGATCGCCACCTATTAAGTTACCACCTAATCAATTCTGGCAAGGAATTATAGGGTAAAGTTAGAAAAATATAATTAAATCAAATAAAAACCCCATCCGAAGACAGGGTTTAAAACGTTGTTCCAATAGGAATCTCTCACGTTATAGATTATGAACGGTGCAAATCTAATCATTCATGGACACATTCCAAAGTGTATGTATGTGCTTCATACCATTGTATTACTTCGAACGTTGCAAGGTCTGTTTCTGAGTGCATACCGCTGTTTAATCTGGTACTTGTAGTAAGTTGATCGTTTATCTTAGTCTCGAATTCCTCATTAGTTTCTAAACAGGTCGCTTGATCTTCTTCGTAATAGTCCCAATAATTCGTATCCGTGCCTGTTTTATCACCTGAATACTGAATCGTTGTTACTGAGTAGCATATACTGCAACCGTAGTCGTTCTCTGCTTTGTCGCACCCTGCTAGGCCTGCGATAAGTAATATAAATAGTAGTTTTTTCATAGTTTAAAGTTAGTTAATTATTATAACAGCCGCTAAAACTGATCTCGTGCCTCGACCCGCGTATGCTTGTTTTAGCTCCATGTTATCGGTCATGGTTTAGGAACTTTAGCCTCTTTCCAGTGCGTTACCTCATTATCAAAATCCTCCCATGTGTCAAGATTAGTCCACCCGTTATTGTAATTACACGGGAATACTACTATTTCTCCTTTGCGATTCTTTAATTTTACCCAAAACACACGCGTCCAATAATCATTACCATTAGTATTAGGAAGACTTTTAGTTACAGGAATCCACATACCGATAACATGAGATAAATAAACATGTCTCAATTTCAGATACAGCACTCCCCACCATTTAACTATTATGGTTTTACCGTCTTTTTCGCTTTTCATATATATTGGTAGTTTCATTGATCTACGTTTTTTATCAGGTCGTTATAGGGCATTTACTTACCCATTAATTCACACTCGTCTATCAAGTCTTGTAACTGCATTATTCTTGATGCTATTTGCTTTGGTAGGTATCTAATCATTTCTTCTTTTCGCTTACCTCCCACCATACTACCTTCTTCTAAGAAAGCATCACACATAGATAAAATACCGAATAACTCGTTTCTAATCTCTCTTTTTGTTAATATTCTGTTATTACTCATAATAAAACGCCCTATAACAATATCTAAAACCAAGTAGGGCTTTTAAACTTGGTGTTAGATTTTAGGGTTATTACTGCCCTACCAGTTTTTAGATTAAGCGTTATGCACAATAAAAAGCTTCTTTTGCAAAGTCAAGGTATATGTTTGATATTTCTATATTAAACTTTGCTCTTTGTTTTTCTTCTTTTGTTGCTGAAAACATTCTGCTGTTAGAGTTGTTTAGTCTAAATGTTGCACAGCCAACTATAACACCTTTTAAACTTTCCTTATTTAACGAAAGTACCCATTGCCTATATGCTTCAAACCTTTTAGATTTGTTTTCTGTACTATCTAAAGTATCAGTTTCTAGTATTTTTATTACTTCTAATTCTGTTTTTTTCATGTCTTTAAAATTAAAGTGCATAACACGGTATAAAACCAATGCTTCGCACGTGTTTCTATACTAAACGTTATGTACAATTATAGTTATCATAACCATCAAAACATATAGTAAATTGGTTACTGCTATTATCGTTTATTACTTCTAATACTTCATCACCAAAAGCCCTCCTGTCGTTTTCATCTTCATTTTTTGAAATATCAATACTTACAGTCACTTCCCACTCTGAATGTTTTTCTAATTCTTTTATTAAATCTTTTGCTTTCATATTTTTCTTATGTTAAAAGTACATAACACAAAGTATAGATCGTTTTAATGCTCTATACTCAAACCGTTACCTTTTAAAATACCCTTTAATATCCTTGATCTCAACTAAGCAAACCAAGACTAAAAGGACGAATATAGCTTGCTCAATCATTTTTAAGTTCGTCAATCTCCCCTTTCATTTTATCAAACACCCATAGCGTAAATTTAAGCCACTTACTAAAGTTCTTAGGTACTATCGAGTCTCTTACATGAGAATAACTCAATCCTGTCTCTTTAGCGATGTGAGAGGCGTTAATTCCTAGATATTTCAGTAACTCTCTTAGTCGGGTGTGGTCGGTTTTACTCATTTAACCTCTTTAATTCGTTAATAAATTCGCGATAACAGTCGATTAAGCACACGCGAAGGGGCGCGCTCATAATCTTGTACGTTAATATTAAATTAATTCCTTTTTAGGTTTAATTATTAATATTTTCTTATTATGATTCATTCTAGCTAAATGAGACCATGTAGGAGTAAACTTCTTATCCTCCATTGTGTTGAAATATTTTACTCCCCCTGTAGCTATCATATCTTGACAGAAATGATAAAACAATTCGTGCTTTCCGTTTACAGGCTCTAAATCGAACGTCCCTCCTTGTTTGTGTGTTGAGTACATCCCTCCGTCTGGGTCGTCTGGCGGTCTTAATCCTCTGGAATCAATACCTAAGTCAATCCTATTTATATATATTCCTGATTTATGCCTTAGATACCAACTCGTTCTAAGTATTTGCAAATCTTTTAACGCCCTTGAATCCAATCGAAGCCATGAATTAGTACCTCCTATCGCCTTAATTATTTGAGGATGCACTAACTCCTCTAATGTGAAGTGCTCTGGTTTATATGCTATCATAACTATATTAGTTTATTCATATTATAATTTTATTATTTATTATTAGCAAACATTAGGTTACTACTTATATCCAATGGGCTGCTTTTAATAACAAAGCAAATATAGTAATTTAAATTGTTTTGACGGATAAAGCAGGCATTAAATTATAATAAAGGCAATAAAAAAGCCCGTACGGTGTGTACAGGCTTTAGTTGGTTGAGATTATTATACAGTCAATGTACTATCCGCAATAGCTTTAGCGTGTTCTTGCATGTATGTTTCAGAGCCTATATTGTGTCCTAGATTCTTCATTCTTTTGTTAAAGGCTTCAATGTTGCTGCCAGTGCTTCCACCTCCTTCGTCACCGCCTCCCGATCCTCCTGCGGGGTCTTTAGCGTACTGTTTAGCAAAGTCTTCTACAATACCTTTTAGTCCTAGTGGTTCAAATGTCTTACCATCCTCTAACTTTTCACCATTCCTACTTACTATTCTGTTTTCCCCGTCTTTGTCTATGCTGTGTTTCGAATTAAATATGGTAAGCATGTCAGATTTAGGTATAGAATATTCTCCACTCATGAACCCCAGAACATCATTATCGTTGCCTCGTTTAAGATCGGCTTTGGTGTTGGATTCTAATAATCCGTTATGTTTTATCTCCCAATTCTCGATAGACTCAACCAATTTTTGATTCTTTGTTTCTAATTCTTTGATCTTAGCGTCAGGCTCCTTGCCTGCTTCTTCAAGAGCTTTTTCGTTACTGAAACTTAGCAAGTGATCTAGGCTTTTACCATCAAATTCAAGGCCTTTTTCTCGCTTGTATTCCTTGACTAGTATCTCTTTACCTGCTTGTTCATGTGTTTCTTTTAGCTTGTCGTCACGCCTTAGCAACTCCTTTTTGGTAAACACGGTAGATTCTGAATCTACGAACTGCCCTGTTGGGATTGTTATTTCTTTTGAATCCTCCGATTCGATTGCTGCCTTAAGAGCACCGCCCTCTAAACCAAGCACAGTCTCTAACTTGG
>PVMK01115572.1_pt1 | contig 11362 bp, 6 predicted proteins | sample 1853481 | NCBI WGS metagenome assembly PVMK01 (sample SAMN08533507, study PRJNA380276) | Marine sediment metagenome, whole genome shotgun sequencing project. | reverse complement strand
CTCCATAACGTAATCCACGATCTTCGCGGGGATGTTTACCCCCGTGGTATCGATGCTGTTCTTGAATTCCATCGTATAGTTGACTTCGTTGACCAGCATCCCCCCGGGCGTCTCGAACAAATCGACCGCAACCACACCCCCGCCCACAGCATTTGCCGCGCGCAGAGAGATTTCCGCGAGCTGGTCGTCGACCGGACAGCCCGTGGCAATGCCGCCCAGGGCGGTGTTCGTGATCCAATGCTCCGAGCTACGGTAAATAGCGGCGATGCACGCATCACCAACCACGAAGCTGCGTATGTCTCGGCCTTCCTTCTCGACGTATTTCTGGATATAGAAAATAGAATGGTGATAGCTGCCGAGAATCGCCTTGTGCTCGAGTATCGATTCCGCCGCTTCCCGGTCGTTGACCTTGGAAAGCAATCGTCCCCATGAGCCGACGGCCGGTTTGAGCACCACGGGATAACCGAGCTCTTCGATGGCGGCCAGGGCCGACTGCTCGGTGAATGCAATGCGCAACTCCGGCTGAGCGACGCCGGCTTCTTTCACCGCCAGTGACGAGAGGATTTTGTCGCCGCAGATCCTCGCCACCTCGGAAGCGTTGATGCAGGGGATGCCGACACTTTCCAGCAAGCGCAGGCCGTGCATGGCGCGGGAGTGGTTGATGCATCGTTCCAGCACGATATCGACCTCCGGACGGCTGTGGAGATCGAAAATCAGCTTGCGGTCGTCGATCATGACCAACTCGACGCCGTCGCGTTTTCGGAACTCAGCGAGAAGTAACTTTTCGTCCTTTCTAATCAGCGAATGCAGGAATCCGACCCTCATTCGCCCCAGTCCTCCTCGGTCTCGGGAGCCTCACCCAGAGCCAGAGGCTCGACTTTCAACACCTCCAGCTCGCTACCGCAATCCGGACATTCGAGCAGCTCTCCGACGACGATATCCGCTTCCATCCGGACAGCGCCGCCACACACTGGACACTCCGCCATTCTCGGGTCCTCCCCTGTCAGACTTGATCGATTTCCCCCCCCTGTAGAAGAAGGGCCGCTCCTACAAGCCTCGGCAATTCTAGTGTCCCCATGGACTTCTGGCGAGGGGCCTGTGGTGGATGTGGGATTCGAGCTTCTCCCATCAGAAAAACGTCGAAAAATCAATCAATTACCGATCAGAAACGGGAGCTCTCGGGATTCTGCTGGATTGCGAATTCGGTCCTCCCTGTTACCTAAAGTTCCGGCTGCCATGGCCGATGTTTCTAGTGTTCGGGCCGGTTTCCGGTTCTCCGGCGGCGCGGCGAACACGGCCGTCCCGGAGATCCAGTCTCCCAGTAAATTCAGAGGCGACCCCGGGTGCCGGCACCTCACCTGTACCTCGCGGCTCGCAGCGGGACAACTGCCAACAGTGAATTGGTCGATTCTCAGAAGCCACCGCTTCCTGGTGCTGGCAGTCGCAGGCCTGTTCGTGGTCGGCACGTATTTCCACGGCTTTCAGGCCCCGGAGCGCGGCGTCTACGATCTCGTCAGTAAAGCACTGCCCGCGGGGACCGTATCGTCGGCCGTTGTGGTGGTCGCCATCGACAACGCCGCCATCAAGGGCATCGGCTCGTGGCCCTGGCCCCGGGACCGAATCGCCGCCACCATCGATCGCCTGCGGCGCTTCGGCGTGCGCGCCATTGGAATCACGCTTCCGCTTTCCGAAGCGCAGACACCACCGGCGCTTGCCGGCCTGGTTGCCGATGCTACGAAGTCCCGGCGAGGGTTGTCGGGCACCCTGGAGAAGTGGGCGACACGGTTGGACAGCGACGCGGATTTGGCGCGCGCCATCGCCCGCCATGGACGGGTTATTCTGTCGGCGGGCCTCACCCGGGGAGAGGCGACTTCGTCCCCGGGCACCAGCGGGTCGGCTGGTGAATTCGGTCGGTTGCAGCCCGCGAAGATCCGCGAACCCGGGTTTTTCCAGTTCCTCGTGGCTCCACCGGCGGCGCCCACCCCACGGGTGCGGGCGCCGTTGGCGCTCTTTGTCCAAGCCGCCGCCGGCGTTGGCGTCAATCCTGACCCGCGAGCAGTCGAATCGATCCCCGCCATGCCCCTGGCCGTGCTGGACGGTGACAAGGCGTATCCCGGATTCATTACACTCCTGTCCACGCTCGCACGCCGCAATTCCACCGGAAGCATCACCGTGACGCCGGACTACGGCGTGCAGACGGGGAAGAAGACCAGGATCGTCGCTCCCGACCTCGACTACCGTCCTCTGCCCCCGGCCAGTGGAAAAAAGGCCGAGCGCGTTCCGGTGATCTCGGTTGCCAAGCTGTGGGAGTCGAGCTTCTCCGGCAGGAGACTCAAGAACAAGACTGTTCTCATCGGACTGACCAGGCCGGACTTGACGCCGTTGGTGCGCGGCGCCGGCGGCATCGAGTTGCCCCCGGTCATATGGACAGCACATTCGGTCGCCAGCTTGCTCGAGTTCAGCCAGGTGCGCATGCCCGTCGCCTTCTACGGCATGCAGCGCGCGCTCATCCTCTTGCTGGCGGCCGCGCTTCTACTCCTGCCACGGCGCCGGCATGGCCGTACGGGGTGGATAGTGACCGGTGCGGTTGGCGTGGTGATGTTGAACGCCGAGCTGATCGTCCTGGTCACCAACCAGCTGTGGTTGCCCATGGCGGTCCCGGTGCTGTTTCTCATGACCGCACAGGCGGTGCTTTTTGCCCGGCGCACGGTTCTTGCCGGTGCCGGCATGCAATTGAAGGAGCTTGCCGAAGTCCGCCGTGACTACGCGGGCACCTTGAAGCATCAGGGTCGCCTCGACGACGCCTTTACCCAGTATCGCAAGAGCCCCCGTTACAAGGGTTTGCTGGAGCCCCTCTACGAGCTCGGTCTCGCCTTTGAGAGCCGCCGGCAGTTCGCCAAGGCCATTGCGGTATTCGCATACGCGGCGAAGATAAAGCCGTCGTTCAGAGACATCCGCGGACGCATGAAGCGCCTCAAAAAGGTGGAGTCGGGGCTGGCCGTGAAGCCATTGGCCGGTGGCACGCCCGGTAACAAGACGGTGATCCTGAACGATTCTGGAATCCAGAACCCCATGCTCGGGCACTACAGGCTCGAGCGTGAGATCGGCCGAGGCGCCATGGCTATCGTTTACCTCGCCACCGACGAGAAGCTCCACCGCAAGGTGGCCGTAAAGGCGCTGTCACTGACCGACGAATTCCAGGGAGAAGCGTTGCAGGAAGCCCAAGAGCGCTTCCGGCGCGAAGCGCAAGCGGCCGCCCGTCTCAGCCATCCGAATATCGTGACCATCTACGAAACCGGCGTGGACCACGACCTGGAATACATCGTCATGGACTATGCGGAGGGCGAAAGCCTGGAGGACTACACCGATCCCGATGATTTGCTGACAGTCTGGGAAGTGCTGGACGTGGGTGTTCAGGTGGCAGACGCCCTCGACTACGCCCACGAGAAGCGGGTGGTTCACCGTGACGTGAAACCCAGCAACATCATGTATGACCGTGAGACAGGCATGCTCAAAGTCACCGATTTCGGCATCGCCTGCCTGACCGATAACAGCCGCACGCGCACCGGAACAGTGCTCGGTACGCCGTCCTACATGTCACCGGAGCAAGCCGCCGGCAAGAAACTCGATGGGCGCTCGGATCTGTTCTCGCTGGGCGTCACTCTGTACCAACTTTTTACCGGCCGGCTGCCGTTCGTGGGTGATTCCTTCGCCAATCTCATCTATCGCATCACCACCCAGAAGCACCCGGCGATAAAGAAAATCCGTCCGAGCTTGAACGCGAGCATCAGCCGCATCATCAATCGGACATTGCAAAAGGATCCGGACCAACGCTACGACGACGGCGCCGAGCTGTCGGAGGCGTTGCTCAGGTGCCAGGAAAAGGTAAGACGAACCCGCAAGGCCGTCAGTCGTGCTTGACAAGGCGAGAGATGCTATCAAAAGGAAACATTCAAATGGGTAAATTAGTGCATGTCGTGGATGGCGCCAATGTGCGCGAGTATCCGCTCAATGAAGGCGTATTCAAGATCGGGCGCAATGTGGACAACAACATTCAGCTCGACGACGATGCCGTCAGTGGTTACAACACCGAAATCGCGGTCAAGCCGAGTCAGTATATGGAAGGTCTGCACGATTTCTGGCTGAAAGATATGCAGAGCACCAATGGCACGAAGGTCAACGGAAAGCGTACAAAGAAGTGCATGCTGAAACACGATGACGTGGTGAAAGTGGGGACGCACCAGTTCAAGTTTGTCGACGAGCATCAGGTGGCGCGTACGCGCACGCGGATTCTGATCAACGAATAGGGACACCGATTGGGCTTCACGAGCCCAACCCGCGTCTATCTGCTCAGACATTCGATGAGTGCGTCGGTATTCGCGTTCATCAGCTCGAAGTAGGCGGTGCGTCCCGGCGTGACAGCGGTTCCCAGGGGATCGATCACACCGGCCCGGGCGTCGGAATCTTCGAGCAGAACACGCACCAGGGCGGATTCGAACTGCGGTTCGCGAAACACGCAACGTGCTCCGGATTCCGCGATCTTCTCTCTGAGCGCCTTGATACGCCGGGCGCTGGGCATGCGATCGGGACTTACGGTGACGGATCCCACCGCATTGAGCCCGAAACTCTCCTCGAAATACTGAAAGGCGTCGTGAAAGACCACGAAGGGGATCGCGCGTACCGGCGCGAGCCGTGACCCGATGCGGACTTCCATGTCGTCGATGCCTTGCCACAGGCGGCCCGTATTCGTCCCGGTAGGTCCCGGCGTTCTCCGGGTCTATGGCGCTCAGTTCCTCGGCGATAGCCCCCGCCATCAGCTTGGCGTTGAAAGGACTCAGCCAGACGTGCGGGTCGTAGGAGCCGATCCTGTGTTGCTCGCCGGAGCGTGTATCGCCCTCCAGCACTCCTGCACGTCGATTGGGGAGCAGGCCCAGGCCGCGGGACGGCCGCCAGCGCCACCACACGCGCGCCGTCACGGACCCCCGCCAGCGGGCGTTCCAGAAACGTCTCCAGGGAGGGACCTATCCACAGGATGAGATCCGCGTCGCGCAGGCTGGCGGCATCCGATGGGCGCATCTGGTAGGCGTGAGGCGAGCCGTAGCCGCGCACGATCTGCCGGGGTCCGCCCAGATCCCCCATCACGGCAGCCGCCAGCGAGGCCACCGGCCCGATGCTGGCCACCACCCTGGGCGCCGCCACCAGCGAAAGCGGCTGGATCAGGCAAGCGAGGGCCGCCCACAGAAGCCATCGCCGGGCCCGGCGTCCCGACCCGGACCCTTCGAATCTGTTCACCGTCATGATTCGCCACACCCGAAAACGTTACATTATAACGTTTAAGTTGTGGACACCCACTATCCCCAATCAGTGGGTGTCCACAATTTGTATCAAGATTGGTCGTCTGGTTGCCGACTACTATTAGCGTGAAGCCGCCAATCGGCCTTTCAGGTAAGGGGGTGCGCGACAGGGTCCGTCCGGCGCCCCCCCATTGCGCAATCGCCCCATCGGCGATACCAAGGAGATAGCACTCATGAATCTGAGAAAAACGCTGCTGACTTCCGTCGCGGCCCTGGTCCTTGCCGTTCCTGCCCTTGCGTGGGCGAGCTCGTTGCAGGTCCAGGACGTGGCCATCGGCACCGGCGTGTCCGATCGTGTGCCGACAGGCATTTCCACCTATTTCGATTCGTCTGTGGGCAAGCTGTATGCTTTTACCCGCATCGTCGGGGCCGAAGAGGAAATCCGTGTGTACCATCAGTGGTATCACGGTGATAATTTGATCGCCGAAGTGCCCCTCACGGTGCGCAGCGGTGACTGGCGCACGTGGAGCACCAAAAACGTCCCGCCGGGCTGGACGGGGGACTGGCGTCTGGTGATCGTGTCCGACGACGGCTCCGTTCTCGGGTCGATCAAATTCGCCGTTAACTAGGCCGTCAACCAGGCATTCCGTAAGACTATGAAAAGGGGTGGCGGGTGCCGCCCCTTTTTTTCGCCTGGCGTTTGTTCCGGCGAAGAAATGCGGCCAGCGCTTTGCCCGTGTGTGACGCGCTCCCTTTCCCTGCAACTTGCAGCGGCGTTCCCCGGGCGACAATCCTGCCGCCGTTCTTGCCGCCTTCCGGGCCCATGTCGATCAACCAGTCGGCTTCCGCGAGCACGTCGAGATTGTGTTCGATGACGATCACGGTGTTGCCTGCGGCCACCAGCCGATGGAGAACGCCGATCAATTTCTCCACATCGGCCATGTGCAAACCGATGGTCGGTTCGTCCAATACGTAGAGCGTGTGGCCGCCGTTGGCGTGGTGCCGGCGCCCGCCGGGGCGCATCCAGCGGCTTCGCTTTGGCGAGCTCCGTCACCAGCTTGATGCGCTGCGCTTCACCGCCGCTCAAGGTGGGACTCTGCTGGCCGAGGGTGAGATAGCCGAGTCCCACCTCGCGCAGCAGCTCCAGAGCACGGTGTATGGAAGTATGGGCTTTGAAAAACGTGCTCGCCTCATCCACGTTCATGGCGAGCACGTCGGCGATACTCTTGTCGCGATAGTGCACGGCCAATGTCTCTTCACCGAAGCGCTTTCCCCCGCACACATCGCAGGGCACTCTGACATCGGGCAGGAAGCTCATGGCAATCTTCTTCATGCCCTGGCCCTCGCAGGCACTGCAGCGCCCGCCGTGGACATTGAAGGAGAATCGCCCTGGCGTGTAACCGCGGATGCGGGCTTCGCCGGTTTCGGCAAACAAGCGGCGAATGGTGTCCCAGAAACCGACGTAAGTGGCCGGGCAGGAACGCGGTGTCTTGCCAATGGGGGTCTGATCCACTTCGAGCACGCGCCCCACTGCCTCGAAGCCCCGGATTTCGTCGCAACCCATAAGCCGAAGCTTGCCGCGTCGCCCGGCGCCGTGTCGCCGTCGCTCCAGCAGACGTTTCAAATTATCATGCAGGATGTCGCGCACCAGCGTGCTCTTGCCGCTGCCGCTCACGCCGGAAATGCACACCATGCGGCCCAGGGGCAGGGTCGCGCGGATGCGGCGCAGGTTGTGCAGGCGCGCGCCGATGATCTCCAGCTTGCCATTCCCCGGCTCGGCTTTCTTCCGCCCATCCAGCGAGTGGAGTAACGGTTTGGCGAGAAATTGCCCGGTCACCGACGCCGGGTTCGCCACCAGCTCCTGGAAGGTGCCCTGGGCGACCACCTGCCCGCCGTGCACGCCGGCACCGGGGCCCAGATCGATGATGTGCTCAGCGTGCCGGATGGTGTCCTCGTCGTGCTCGACCACGACGATGGTATTGCCTTTCTTCTCGAGCCTGGCGAGAATTTTTAGAAGCCTGCGCGTGTCCCGCACGTGCAGACCGATGGTTGGTTCGTCGAGGATGTAGCATACGCCTCTGAGATTCGATCCCAACTGGGAAGCGAGCCGGATACGTTGTGCCTCGCCGCCGCTCAAGGTCGGCGCCGACCGGTCCAGCGACAGATAGCTCAAGCCCACCTGCTTCAGGAATCCCAGCCGCGAGCGCAGCTCGCTGAGAATGTCTCTGGCAATCTGCGCGTCACGTCCTTTCAGGCGCAGCCGGACGAAAAGGCTTTCGGCGGCCTCGACGGTCATGGCGGTGAGCGTGCCGATGTCGCGTCCCTTGAAGCGCACCGCCAGTGCTTCCGGGCGCAGGCGCCGGCCCCGGCAGGCGCCGCATACTTTGTCGGCACCGTCTTGATCGCCGGTCCACCAGCTTTCTTCACCGCTTTGCTCGGCGTCGAATCCTTCCAGCTCCAGGCCGGTCCCGTAGCAGCTTCGGCACCAACCGTGGGAAGAATTGAACGAGAACAGGCGCGGATCGAGATCCGCAAAGCTACGGCCACAGGAGGCGCAGGCGCGTTTTACGGAGAACAATTCGCCCGCGCCGCCAAGCGGCGCGATACGGGCCACGCCATTGCCGAAATCCAGGGCCCGGTCCAGAAGCGCCATGAGGGATTTTTCGGACGTCGCGGACACCGCCACGTCCCCTACCGGCAAATCGATGTCGTGCTCTTTGAAGCGATCCAAACGCGGCCAGGCATCGGTGGCTGTATCGGTGCCGTCCACCCGAAGCGCAGCAAAGCCTTTTCCCGCCGCCCACTTTGCCAGGTCGGTGTAATAGCCTTTGCGCGCCACCACCAGCGGGGCGAGCACCGTTACCTTGCGTCCCCGAAACTTACGCATGATCCTGGCGACAATCGCTTCCCGGGACTGGCTCTCGATGGGGATATCGCAATCGGGGCAATGCTGGACGCCGAGCTTGACGTACAGCAACCGCAGAAAGTGAAAGATCTCGGTCATGGTTGCCACCGTGCTCTTGCGCCCGCCGCGGCTGGTGCGTTGCTCGATGGCCACCGTGGGCGGGATCCCGAAGACGGCGTCCACATCGGGGCGCGCGGCCGGTTGCACGAATTGCCGGGCATAGGCGTTCAAGGACTCCAGATACCGGCGCTGCCCTTCCGCGAATAGAATGTCAAAGGCGACGGTGCTCTTGCCACTACCGCTGACGCCCGTGATGACCGTGAAACGATTGTGCGGGATCGTGATGTCGATGTTTTTGAGATTGTGCTCCCGGGCGTTTCTCACCTGGATGGTGTCGTGGCCGTTGCCGGGTGGTCCGCGTTCCGCCGGCGGAGGCAGGGCTGCGCCGAGATCTTTTGTTGTGCGCGATGGAGAGCGCTTTCTGCGCGACTGGGCGCGCAGGGCGAGACCGGTCAGGCTGCTCTTCACCCTGGCCACTTCCCGGGGCCGCCCGGTACACACGATTTCACCGCCCGCTTCACCCCCCTCGGGGCCCAGATCGATGATCCAGTCGCAGGCCTGGATGAGATCCAGATTGTGCTCGATGACCACCACCGAATGGCCGTTGGCCAGGAGGCGCCGGAAGGCAACGATGAGAATCGCCACGTCGTCGAAGTGCAGGCCCGTGGTGGGTTCGTCGAACAACAACAGCTTCGGGCTGGAGCTGGTCTTCGCCAGATGACCCGCGAGCTTGAGCCGCTGGGCCTCGCCGCCACTGAGCGTGGGCACCGGCTGACCGAGCTTCACGTAGCCCAGGCCGACGCCGGAGAGAGGTTCCAGGGCCTTCAGTATCTTCGGCTGATCGGCGAAGAACGCCAACGCCCGGTCCACGGTCATGTCGAGAACGTCCGCCATGGAGCGCGCGCGCTGCCGCCGCCCGGCGCGTCCCCCGGCCGTGGAGGCAAGTTTTACTTCCAGCACCTCGGGGCGGTAACGCCGGCCATCGCAATCCGGGCAGCGCAGATACACGTCGCTCAAAAACTGCATCTCCACATGCTCGAATCCGTTTCCGCCGCAGCTCGGGCAGCGGCCGGTGCCGGAATTGAAGCTGAATGTCCCCGCGGTGTAACCGCGCTCTTTGGCCAGCGGTTCCCCGGCGAACAGCTTGCGGATAGTGTCCAGGGCGCCCACGTAGCTGGCGGGATTGGAGCGTGTGGTTTTGCCGATGGGGGACTGGTCCACCAGCATGACATCGTCGATGTGTTCGGCGCCGTGAATGGCACCATGGCGCCCCGGCGCATCCACGGGCCGGCCTTTGAGCTTGCGCAATCCCCGGTAGCAGATGTCTTCGATCAGCGTCGACTTACCGGAGCCGCTGACGCCGGTGACGCACACGAATCGATTGAGAGGCAGGCGTACATCAATACCCTTGAGGTTGTGCTCGGCGGCGCCGATGATCTCGATGCTGTTCTCGGCGGCGGGCACCTCGCTCGAGGCGCGGGGCGGCGAGATGCGTTTGCTGCCATTCAGGTACTGTGCCGTCAGAGAACGCGCGGATTGTGTGAGTTCCGCGGGTGACCCGAAAAACACCACCTTGCCGCCACGCTCACCGGGACCGGGGCCCAGATCCAGCACCCGGTCCGCCGCCAACATGATCTGATCGTCGTGCTCCACGACGATCAGCGAGTTGCCGGCGTCCCTGAGACGATGCAGCACGCCGATCACGCGTTGCATGTCCCGGGCATGCAAGCCGATGCTGGGCTCATCGAGAACGAACAGCGTGTTGACCAGAGATGTGCCCAGAGCAGTGGTCAGATTGATGCGCTGCACCTCGCCGCCGCTCAAGGTGCGTGACTGCCGGTCCAGGGTGAGGTAGCCGAGCCCCACCTCCACCAGGTATCGCAGGCGCGATCGAATCTCGTCGAGCAGAAGCTTGACCGCTTCGTCCAGGGACTTCTCGAGTTGTATTCCATGGAAAAACGCGTTGCACCGGTCCAGGGGCAGCAGCACGATGTCGTGCACGCTCAACCCTGGAAGGGCCGCGTGTGCAGCGGCGCTCAGAGTCGTCAATGAAGATCGAAACGGTTGTGAAGCGCCGAGGGCGGCGTTCGCGTCGGGCTTCGTTCCCAAACGCCAGTCCAGGGCTTCTCCCTTGAGCCGCGCACCGCGGCATTCCTCACAGGGCGCATAGGATCGGTACCTGGAGAGCAGCACACGAATATGCATGCGATAGCTCTTGGTCTCCAGCCAATCGAAATAGCCTTTGACCCCGTACCAGTGGCGCGAACCCCGCTTGCCCAGACCTTCGAGCACCCAGCGTTGCTGGGCTTTGCCCAGGCGGCGCCAGGGTACGTCCACCGGCACTTTACGGGCCGCCGCGTGACGCAGGAGATCCCGCTGGCACTTGCGGTAGCTCTTGGTTTGCCACGGCTTCACGGCTCCCTCTGCGAGGCTCTTGTTTTCATCGGGGATCACGAGCGTATAGTCGATGCCCATGGTGCGGCCGAAGCCGCGGCAGGATTCACAAGCGCCCAGGGGAGAATTGAACGAGAAGGTGCTGGGAATGGGCTCCCGGTAACGAATGTCGCAGCTCGGACAACGATAGTCCGACGAAAACTGCCAGGACGTCCGTGCCGCGTTGTCCTCGTCCAGCAGGTGCACGGTGAGGCGCCCGCGACCCCGTTCCAGGGCCGCCTCCAGCGCCTCGATGATGCGCCCGCGCTGCCCGGACTGGAAGCGTACCCGATCCTGGATCACCTCCAGCGACCGGCGATCCTTTTTATGAATGCGCGTATAGCCCTGGCGCGCCAGGAATCCCATGATCTCCGCCTGGCTGAAATTGTCTGGGATCGAAATCCGGAAGGTGATCATGAGTCGCGGCGACCGCTGGCCATCTTGCCGTGCGGCTCTTGTCTCATGGAGCAGGGACGCGTAGATGCTGTCCGGGGAATCGCGCTGGATCGGTTTCCCGCAACCATGACAGTAGAGGCGCGCCGCGCGCGCGAACAGTAACTTGATATGGTCGTTGAGCTCCGTCATCGTGCCCACCGTGGAACGCGACGTGCGCACGGGGTTGGTCTGATCGATGGCGATAGCCGGCGGGATCCCCTCGATACGCTCCGCG
>PVMK01125979.1_pt1 | contig 11364 bp, 11 predicted proteins | sample 1853481 | NCBI WGS metagenome assembly PVMK01 (sample SAMN08533507, study PRJNA380276) | Marine sediment metagenome, whole genome shotgun sequencing project. | reverse complement strand
GATCATCGTCATCCCGGTGGTCCAGCAGATAGTACGGGTGGATTTGCGTGTCATCGTGATGGACGTGCCCACGCAGGATGTTATCTCAAAGGACAACGTATCGGTTCGCGTCAACGCGGTAGTCTATTTCCGTGTGATCGACCCGGAGAAAGCGATCATCCAGGTTGAAAAATACCTGGACGCCGTAAGTCAGTTGGCGCAGACAACACTACGCCGGTGCTGGGCCAGCACGAATTGGACGAAATGCTGTCCGAGCGCGACGCGCTCAACAAAGATATCCACACCATCCTGGATCGCCAGACCGACGCCTGGGGTATCAAGGTAGCCATGGTGGAGATCAAGCACGTGGACCTGGACGAAAGCATGATCCGGGCCATCGCCGCGCAAGCCGAAGCGGAGCGTCAGCGGCGCGCCAAGGTGATCCATGCCACTGGCGAGAGACAGGCTGCGGCAGAACTGGTTGAAGCTGCGAAAACACTGAGTGCCGAGGGCAACGCAATCCAGTTGCGTTACATGCAAACCTTGACGGAAATCGCTGGCGGCAACAGCTCGATCATCGTGTTCCCGCTGGACCTGATTGAGAAGCTCAGGAAAGCCATTGACTGAGCTTGCACTGCAGATTTATGCAGCACTGCGCTCCGGATCAATCCAGCGGCAATTCCGGAAAGGTCTCACTGAGCAAATATTCACTGGCGGCATCGACCGATGGATCAGTTAATTCGGGGCAAGCCCCTTTTGCCGGCATCTGCAGGAAACCGGCTTTTGCATGCTCGAACAGCACGGCTGACCATAACGGGGAACGTTTGGACCAGGCATAACGATCACCTAGGGCGGGGGCCCCGTCTACACCTTCGTCATGACAGGAAGCACAAGCCTGCTCATAGATTTCTTTTCCATACGCCAACCTGTGTTCTTTCCACGAGTCCGCCGCTTTCCTTTGTTCTGCCTCATCCAGTACCGGGGACGATGCCGGATCGCTGTATGCCGCACAACTGAACAATGCAAGAAGAGTAAGAGTGATGTAATGACGATGGTTCATAACTATAAACTACCTCTACGAGCCTAACCCGCACAATGCATGAGTTTCGTTGGGCTTTACTTGACTATTTGATAATTTCAATAACATATTAAAGAGTAATCCAAATTTACAAGGCCACACAATTGTACCACTGCCGGTTTGTCGCCTGATTGCACGGCACATCCCGGCTGATCCCGCTTGAACCATAGCTATGGCTATGCTTCTGCACGCGATCAACCAGGCTGCACTCGTGAAATCAACCGACAATTCCGGCAACTCGTGCAATATGCGGGCTAGTTATTTCCGGGACCCTGAAGCTTATGGGGTAGGGTAAACTAATCGGATGAAACAGATTACGCTCTTAGTGCCTGGCATCTCCTGCGGCCATTGCAAATCGTCCATCGAAGGCGCCGTTGCATCATTAGGGCGGGGTTGCCAGGGCCGAGGTGTCAGTCAGCAAACGCACTGTAGATGTTGAGTACGATCCGGCACAGGTTGATCTTGCGGCGATCGTCAGCGCCATTGATGACCAGGGCTTCGAGGTAGATGGCCAGTAGTCGTTCGAAGCGGCGATGTGATGAGTGACACGCAGATCAGGTTCGATGTCGAGGGCATGACGTGTGCATCGTGTGCCGTGCGCATCGAGCGTGTTCTGGGCAAACAGGACGGTGTCGAGTCCGCCGTGGTCAACTTCGCTGGACAGGAGGCCCGTGCAACGGTCTCAAGCGATGCGGACATCGCGGCACTACGTGCAGCGGTAGCCAAAATCGGATACGAGATCAACGAGATCGATCCGCAAGATGATCGCCGTTCCATCACGGAACGATACAGCACAGAAGCAAAGTATCAGCTGCGCAACGTGATCGGTTCAGCTGCCCTGTCCGTCCCGTTGATGGCCCTTGCGATGATTGGCCCGGACACAACATGGAATCGCGTACTCCAACTCCTGCTCGCATCCATCGTCGTGTTCGCCTACGGTTCACAATTTCACAAAGCGACATGGAAGCAGGTCACGTCACTTTCCCCTGCAATGGATACGTTGATCTCGGTCGGGACACTCTCTGCATGGCTGTACTCGACCGTCGCTCTGTTTACCGGAGATCATCTGTTCTTCGAGACGTCCGGCATGATCATCACCTTGATTCTCGTTGGGAGATACTTCGAGGCGCGTGCCAAGGGTCAGGCTTCGAATGCGATTGCGAAGCTCGCCGAACTCGGGGCGAAACAGGCTCGGGTTGTTCGTGACGGCGAAGAGATTTTGGTGGAGCCAATCGACCTCGTGCCTGGTGACACGATCGTGGTGCTCCCCGGTGAGAAAATTCCAGCGGACGGTGTAGTAAGGTCTGGCCGCTCCAGTGTCGATGAGTCGATGCTCACTGGTGAGAGTGTTGCGGTGACCCGGGAACCGGGCGCAGATGTTTTTGCTGCAACGGTGAATCAGCAAGGCCGGCTCGAGATCGAGGTGAAGGAGGTCGGACCGAATACCGCCCTGAGCCAGATCATGAAGCTGGTTGCTGATGCGCAAGCTACCAAAGCGCCGGTACAGCGGTTGGCAGACCGGATTTCAGGCGTCTTCGTACCCGTTGTCATTGTAATCGCGCTCGTTGTTGCAGTGACCTGGCTTCTCGTTTCAGGAGACGTCACCACTGCGGTGCGCAACGGTGTCGCCGTGCTCATCATTGCCTGCCCCTGCGCTCTGGGTCTTGCAACGCCTACGGCGATCATGGTGGGCTCAGGCCGGGGTGCCGAAATGGGGGTGCTGTTCAAGAATGCCGAGGTGTTCGAACGCGCGAAGGGTGTGGACACTGTGGTCTTCGACAAGACCGGAACCTTAACCCGGGGTGCGATGACGTTGGTTGATGTCCAGACCGACGGAGACCGTACTGAGTTCCTGAGGATGGCCGGAACGCTCGAGTCCGGTTCCGAGCACCCAATCGGCAAGGCGGTTGTCCTCGGCGCGGAAGAAGAAGACATTGAACTGGGCGTGGTCGTGGATTTTGAATCCATCCAGGGCAAGGGCGCTCGCGGCACTGTGGACGGAACAGCCGTCGTCGTGGGGAAACCCGGGTTGTTCTCCGAATCAGGTTTCGCCGGGATCGAGCGCTGGGCGGACACGTTCAATGAGATCTCCAGCAAGGGAAACACGACATTCCTGGTCGGTTGGGACAACCAGGTACGTGGTGTTCTGAGCGTTGCCGACACGGTACGTCCGACCTCCGCACAAGCCATCAGTGATCTCATCGAGCAGGGAATCTCGGTGGTGATGCTTACCGGAGACTCACGTCGCACGGCAAATGCGATCGCCGCAATGATCGGCATCGATGAGATTGTCGCCGAGGTTCTGCCTGGAGAGAAGTCCGCGGTTGTGTCTCAGATGCAAGCCAACGGTCAGGTCGTTGCCTTCGTCGGCGACGGTATCAACGACGCACCGGCCCTCACCATTGCCGATCTCGGCATGGCCGTGGGATCGGGCACGGATGTGGCGATGGAAGCCGGCGACATCGTGCTTATGTCTGGCGACCCTGTGACCTCTGTAACGGCGATCAGGCTTGCCCGCAAGACATTTACCACAATTCGCCAGAACCTTTTCTGGGCATTCGCCTACAACGCGGCAGCGATTCCGCTTGCAGCCCTGGGGTTCCTCAACCCGATGATCGCCGCAGCAGCAATGGCATTCTCATCCGTATCAGTGGTGACCAATTCGGTACGTCTGCGGAATTTCACGTAAACGGAGGCGCTTATCCATTCCTATCAAAATACCTGGACACCCATGTACCTCGGTCAGGTGGTTGTCCAATGATCAAGCCCCAAAGAAAATGTTCAGGGAAATGCCCCGGTGCTCTGGTGGCAGTCCTGGTTACGGTCTGTGCCCTGCCTGCATTTGCTGTTTCTCAGGAAACCCAACTAGCCAGCGCACCTTACCGGGCCGATAGTGGAAGCGTCCTGATTCATTGCGGTGCACTTATTGATGGCCGGTCTGACGAAGTGTTGAACAACGTGTCCGTGCTGATCGAAGAAGGGCGGTTCAGCAGGATTGCCACCCAGATTGAAACGCCGCCGACGGAGAACGCTTGCTTGCAATCGAGCGATTTGATTCTATCAAAGTGACTTTAATGACTGACGCGCTAACATCGGGCTCAGGAGGTTGAATTTACTTTAACGGGGCCTGGATCAGAGCTCCCGTTCTGCCTCTGCCCATCACGCCAGCCGTGTGAGCTTACGCGCAGACTGTGTTGATTCCGCCAGATCAGCAGCAGTCACAGCGGATGCGAACGCCCGGTATGCACAGCTTGCGAACAGTTGACATCCCAGTATGGGTTTTATATTATTCAATTATTCACATGAATAGTATATTTAATAAAGCCTTCCCCAGGAACCTGACATGAAAATTTGTATTATTCTGAACGACCCTCCCTATGGTACTGAACGTTGCTTCAACGGCCTGAGGCTGGCTCTGGCGCTACTCAAATCAGAGCCGAAACCTGAAATCTCAATTTTCCTGATGGCCGATTCCGTCATTTGCGCCAAGACCGGGCAGACCACGCCGGACGGGTATTACAACCTGGGACGGATGATCCGGGGCGTGGCCCGTCAGGCGCGTGTATTGCTTTGCGGCAATTGCATGGATGCCCGCGGCGTTAGCGATGAAGAAGTTGTCGAAGGCGCGACACGCAGCACCATGCCTGAACTGGCTCAACTGACGCTGGAAGCCGACAAGGTTCTCGTATTCTGAATTGACGTTCTGATTTTGTGTGGGGCAAAGCTCCACTGGAGGAAAGAAAATGCGCATCATCGTCATCGGCGGGTCATTCGGTGGACTGACCGCTGCTTTTGACCTGCGCCGTCTTCTGCCGCGCAAAAATCATGAAATTATTCTGATTTCCAGGGAGCGCCGTTTCGTTTTCATTCCGGCACTGCCCTGGGTCGCCATGGGGCAAAAGTCGATCAGCGATATTTCGTTTGATCTGAAAAAACCGCTCGAGTCTAAAGGCATTGATTTTGTTGAAGCGGCGGTCACCCGGATCGATCCGGATGCAAAACGCGTCCATGCAGGGAGCGAGAGTTACGACTTCGATTATTTGCTGATTGCCACCGGCCACCGCAGCGCCAATGAAGCGGTCCCCGGTCTCGGCCCATTCGATGGACCCGGACACTCGCTGATGTCTCCCCCGGAAACAGAAGAGGCACGCGACACCTGGGCTGCGTTCATTCGTGATCCGGGCCCGATGGTCATTGGCTGTGCACCAGGGGCCAGTTGCCTGGGGCCGGCTTATGAATTCCTGTTCGAGGCGCATCATGCACTGAAAAAGCGCGTGTTGTGCCATAAGGCCCCAATCACTTTTGTGACACCTGAGCCTTTTCTCGGTCATTTCGGGGTGGGTGGTTTTGGTAATATTCGCTTGTTCATGGAAAGCGAACTGGAGAAGCGCGATGTCCGTTATCTTACCTCTTCAGCGATTAGCAAGATCACGGACAACGCCGTTGAAACTGCCGATGGGCAGGTTTTCGAATCACGCTACTCGATGATTATTCCACCACTGGGGGGTGTCAAAGCGATTGCCGACAGCGCGGGCCTGGGTAATCCCAAAGGCTTCATTCCAGTCGACCCCAATTATCAGCATAAGGACTTCGACAAAATCTATGCGGTCGGTGTCGCGGTTGCCTTGCCGCCGGTTGAGGAGACGCCGGTACCGGTGAACTTTCCCAAAACTGCCCACATGACTGAACAAATGGCCAAGATGGCGGCCAGAAACATCGCCGCCGATATTCTGGGTGGAGAAAAAACCAGCCACGAGCTGATGGTTGAATGCATCATGGACATGGGGCAGAAGGCCGTACACATGGTTGCAGACCCGGTGCGCCCACCGCGCAACGTCTCCACCATGAGCGAGGGGCGGCGCTGGTTGTGGGCCAAGCATTTCTTCGCTGGTTACTACCTGTGGAAAATTAAACGAGGCGCCACCCGGAGCCCTAAATGGGTGTGGTGACATGGACAGTTCAGGATCGATTATTTTTAATTTGGTCCGGGTGATCATCTGAAGGAGTAATGCTGCATGCTGGAGAAACTCACCGTTTTTGCCATAGAACGGCCAAAAACCACCATCGCGCTATTCAGTTTTCTTACCATTTTGTTTGGACTCCAGTTTTCCGGTATCACTGTCGATGCTGACCCCGAGAATATGCTCGAGGCCGGTCAGCCTGATCGCGTTTTCTATGATCAAACGAAGAAGGAATTCGGAATTCACGACCTGATCGTCGTCGGGGTTGTGGACGAGAGAGGTATTTTCCGTACCGAGTCCCTGGAACGCATTACCCACGCTACTTCTGAGATTCTCAAGATTGAGGGCGTGATCATTGAAGATGTAATCAGTCCGTCGACCACCGACAACGTCAAGTCGACGGGTGGGTCTGCTGGATATCCGGCCGGTACTGCGTAAGGCGCCGCGAACGCCAGAAGCCGCCGCATCGTTGCGGCTGGAAATTGCTGACAATCCTTTCCTGCACGAAAAAATTGCATCTGCTGACGGGACGGCAATCGCGCTTTATATACCCATTGAACGCAAGGACATGAGCCGTCGCATCGCCGGGGAGATTGAAGAAATCCTCGAGCGCGAATTGCTGCCGGGACAGCAGCACCATCTGGCCGGCCTTCCGGTATCGGAAGATACTTTTGGTTATGAAATGTTCATACAGATGGCCATCGTTGCGCCGCTGGCTTTTATGGTCATCCTGCTCATCGTCTATATCATGTTCCGGCAAGTCGCCTTCCTGATCCCGGTCGCCCTCACGGCTATGTTTTCTGTGATCTGGGCCATGGGGGCCCTGATTGGCATGGGCTTTACTGTCCACATCATGAGTTCGATGATACCGGTGTTCCTGATGCCGATCGCCATCCTTGACGATGTTCATATACTGAGTGAGTTTTTCGACCGCTACCGGGTTCTTGGCGACAAGCGCCAGGCGCTGGTCGAGGCCATGCGCCCCCTCTACAAGCCCATGCTGTATACCTCGTTGACCTCGGCGGTGGGTTTTGCCTCACTGGCGCTCGCCGATATTCCGCCGGTTCGGGTATTTGGTTTGTTCGTCGCCTTCGGAATCATAGCCGCGTGGTTGCTGGCTCTGACCATAGTGCCGGCGGTCATCAGCCTGATGGATGATGAAAAGCTGAAACGCAGGCTTTACCGGCAGGGCAGAGCAGAATCTCCCCTGCTGGATAAGCTGCTGCATTCAATTGGCAGGTTCTCATTTGCCCGTGCCCGCATGATCCTGGTGGCAGGTGTCCTGATCTTTGCTTTTGGTATTGGCGGAATCTTTCAGATCCAGGTCAATGATAACCCCGTGAAATGGTTCAAGGACAGCCATCCCCTGCGTCAGGCTGATAGCGCCATGAACCGCCTGTTTGGAGGTACTTACATGGCTTATCTGGTGATCACGGGGAACGAAGCAGAAATGATTAAACAGCCCGATGTTGTGCGCTACATCGATCGCTTACAGCAGGAATTGGAGTCCGATCCGCTGATCGGCAAAACTTCGTCGGTCGCTGACATTGTCCAGCGCATCAATCTGGTTCTGCACGATAACGATCCCACTTATGATGCAGTGCCTGACAGCAGCGAGGCTATCGGCCAGTTCCTGTTCCTTTTTCAGTCTTCGGGAGATCCCAACGGCCTCGATAACTTCATTAACCGCGAGGCGGCCAAAGCCAATATCTGGGTCCAGATGAAGGGCGGTGACAATCAGCAAATGGAAGCCGTGGTGAATCGGCTTGACCGCTTCGTTGATGCTTATCCGCCACCCGAAGGTCTGACCTTGCGCTGGTCCGGTCTGACCTATATCAACAAGGTCTGGCAGGACCTGATGGTGACCGGCATGATCAAAGCCGTGCTGGGCAGCTTCGCGGTCGTGTTCCTGCTCATGATGATAGAGTTCCGCTCGCTCATGCTGGGCGCACTTGCAATGGTGCCGCTGTCTGGCGCCATCGTACTTACCTACGGCCTGGTCGGATGGCTGGGCAAGGACTACAACATGCCTGTAGCCGTTTGTGCATCTCTGACGCTCGGTCTCGGCATCGATTTCGCCATTCATTTTTTGCAGCGCTACAAGACTCATGTATCCGAATCGGGGAGTGTTGAGCTTACCAACCAGTACATGTTTGGCGAGCCCGGCCGCGCAATCGCGCGCAACGCCATTGTCATCACCATCGGTTTCCTGCCGCTCATGGTCTCGAGCCTCAGCCCCTATATAACGGTGGGAATGTTTTTTGCCTCACTGATGTTTTTTACCACCCTGGCGACACTCTTCGTGTTGCCAAGCGCAATGCGTATAGTGGGTGCGCGGATCATTCCCGGAGGCCCCTGATGAAGCCATATTCGAACTTCCTGACCGCGGCCCTGCTGCTCGGCCTGGTATTGCCGGTCCAGATAGCGGTGGCGCAGGAACAGTCAGCGGCGGAAGTCATGGAGCGCTCGAATAGCGCCTATTATTCCGCCGGCGCCGATGCCAAGGGCAGGCTCTCCATGGAACTGATCGATCCCGATGGAGGAAAGCGTGTACGGGTAATGACCATGCTGCGTAAGAATCAGGAAGACGCCAAATCCCAGAAATACTTCATCTATTTCCATGAGCCAGGCGATGTGCGCCGCCTGACCTTTATGATCTGGAAATATCCCGTAAAAGAAGACGATCGCTGGATTTATATTCCTGCGATCGATCTGATCCGGCGCATCGCCGCCGAAGACAAGTACTCGAGCTTCGTTGGTTCTGATTTCAGCTACGAAGATATTTCCGGCCGTGATGTCGCCGAGGATACCCACACCATTTTGCGTGAAGAAAAGCTGGGGGACAGAAACTCGATCGTCATCGAGAGTATTCCCTTGAGCGAAGCTGCCTTCACCAAGCGGATTTCGTGGATCGACCGGGAAAATTTCCTTCCCCTGAAGGCAGATTATTATGACGCCCAGAACCAGCTGCAGCGAATTTTCACTGCCGATATCATCGAAGGTATAGCCGTGGGCGAAGGGGGTGACCGCCGCATCTACCCAACGGTAATGAAACGCACAATGAGGAACGTCCGGACCGGGCATCGTACCGAAGTGTACGTTGAGTCCGTGAGCTACGATCTGGGTCTGGAGGATGCCGATTTTAGTGAGCGGCGCATGCGGCGACCACCACGAAACTGGATTCGATAGCATCGAATCCGGCCGGTGCATACCCGTTGCCAGAACCTGGAAATAAGTCATCGCACCCGGAACCACCATGAGATACCTACTTTTGCTTTTCGCCTCAGTATCGGTGCTCCTTCCCGGGTTGGCTCTATCCCAGGATGGAGGGGCTGACTGGGGAATTGATTTTCAAAGTTTTGCTTTCGGAACTTTCTCCCTCAGGACCCACAGCGTACGGCCCCCGGGGCCGGAGGGGCGTCGCTTTCTGCTGGCCGAGGAACGCTTGCGTCTTGAGTTGAATTTATGGACAGAAGTGGCCGAAACAGAAGTCCTGGTAAAACTGGACGGTGTGCACGATGCCGTAACAGGTGAGTTTTACCTGGATTTGCGCGAGGCTTATCTTGATTTTACAAGAGGTAAAGCAGATTTCCGTCTTGGCCGGCAAATCGCGACCTGGGGGGTTGGGGATTTTCTTTTCATCAACGATGTTTTTCCGAAAGACTGGGTGTCATTCTTCTCTGGCCGGCCGCTCGAATATCTCAAGCTTGGAGTCGATGCCTTGCGTGGTCGTTATTCTTCTGATGTCATCAACGCCGAACTACTGGTCATTCCACGGTTTGAACCGGACACTTTGCCGACGCCGGAGCGATTCCTTCTGTTCAATAACTTTGTGAGTGCCGCAGGCCGCAACGAACTCATGCCGGATACAGGCTTTGATAAACCGGAAGTGGCATTAAGACTCTATCGCCAGTTTCGCGACTACGACGTCTCAGCATACATGTACCGGGGTTATTGGCGCTCACCGAGCCAGTTGATTGATGACCCGGTCAATCCAATGGACGTAACACAATTCTTTCCGGCCTTGTCGACCTGGGGCCTCAGCGCACAGGGGCAGTCTCTGGGAGGTGTCATCAGCCTGGAGGCAGGCTACTACGATTCGCGCGAAGACCGGGCGGGTGATAATGTGGCCATTCCCAACTCCCAGGCGCGATTCCTGGTAGGTTATCAGAGGCAACTTTCAGAGGAAACCACCCTTGGACTGCAGTATTACGTTGAAGTAATGATGAACTTCACTGCCTACGAAAATGCCTTGCCTGCCGGCGGCAAGCGAAATGAGAAATACCGGGACATCGTCACGCTGAGACTGGGCCGGTTTCTGCAACACCAGACCTGGGAATTGTCACTATTTGCTTTTTACAGCCGGGCCGAGCGAGACTATCTGGTTCAGCCGCGAGCATCTTATCGAGTTTCAGATAATTTTTCCGCCGTACTCGGCGCGAATTTTTTCGGCGGCAAGACGAGGATGACTTTTTTCGGTCAGTTTGACCGCAACGACAACATCTATTTAACGTTGCGCTATGATTTCTGATTTTTCCGAGGTGAGTAAATGCCAGGCCAAAGTCCAAAATTTCGATTGTTCCAACAGTTTGCGGGTGTTGCAAAAGCATTGAGCCATGTGCACCGATTGGAGTTGCTAGAATTGCTGGCGCAAGGTGAGCGCAGCGTCGAGGCACTGGCAAACGTCGCCGGACTCAGCGTTGCCAATACTTCCCGCCATCTCCAACACCTGCGCCTTGCCGGTCTCGTTACATCCCGCAAAAAGGGAGTCTTCGTCTTTTATCGTGTGGCGGGTGATGATGTGATCGATCTTTTACGCAGCCTGCAGCGAACCGGCGAGCGCCACATTGGTGAAGTAAGCCGGGTTGTGTCGGGCTATTTCAAGGAACGCGACAGCCTCGAGCCCATCTCACGCAAAGAACTCAGGGAAAGATGCGACAAGGGATTGGTCACAGTGCTCGATGTTCGCCCGGCCGAGGAATACGAATCTGGTCATATTCCCGGCGCCATTAATGTGCCGCTCAAGGATATCGAAAAGTGCATCGCAGACCTGCCAAGAGGGCGGGATGTCATTGCTTATTGCAGGGGATCCTATTGCGTTCTTGCGTTTGAGGCCGTTGCCATATTAAGAGAAAGGGGTTTTGAAGCTCGGCGCCTGGAGGAAGGCTTTCCTGAATGGAAGGCAGCCGGCTTTTCGGTAGAAGGTGAGAGCAAAGACTTGTGACACATAGCGCGTCTTGCTGAATTTTCCCGTTGTCCCTCCTGAATATTCGTCCGAATTGTTTTTGTTACTTTTTTCCGACTGATGAAGGTAGCCTATGAGCAATGCTCAAGTTGTCCCTCCTA
>PVMK01175374.1_pt1 | contig 11365 bp, 10 predicted proteins | sample 1853481 | NCBI WGS metagenome assembly PVMK01 (sample SAMN08533507, study PRJNA380276) | Marine sediment metagenome, whole genome shotgun sequencing project. | reverse complement strand
GTAAGTTTTTATCTGCGGAGGAACTTGAGAATATTCATTCGAAAATGAAAGCGGCCGTCGAATCGCAGGGCGGCAAGATAAGCGATATTTTCTTTTGCCCGCATATGCCGGACGCCGGGTGCGATTGCCGTAAACCTGCGCCGGGTCTGATTTACCAGGCCAAAAAAAAACACGACATCGATCTTTCAACGGCGGCAATGATCGGCGACAGCGCGCGGGACATCGAATGTGGCCAAAAGGCCGGATGCGGTCGTAGCATTCTGGTTAAAACCGGAAACAGCCGGGAAGCGCAACAAATTCTGGCTGAAAAAGATCTGCGCCCCGGTTACGTGGCACAAGATTTATATGATGCCGCCCACTGGCTGATCGGTTTTTAATTTAATTATTTTTGAAGGCATCCAGAATCAATTTAAAATTATTTAGGTTTTCAGCAAATTTTTGCGTTAATTTTTCTCCTTCAACCTCAATATCTAAATTCATTTCTTTTTGTTTCTGCTTTAAGGGCTCTTCATAATTGAAAACATTATTAGGCCTGCTGCTGTACCGATGCTCGTTTAATTTGATTAATTCAAAGATTTTTTCTTTGGGTAACACCCACATCTCGTCATGTTTAACAGCATCTAAAACGAAAAAGTCGACTTTGTTTACTTTGTCAATCCATGTTTGATCTGCATCCATCCCTTTTTTTTTCGCCTGCAACAATTCCTTTGGCTGCACCCTGATCTGAAACCATCTCCAATTTGGATCGTATTTTGGGTTTCTGCCTTTGACCTGGACGCTTATAATTTTATCAGGATGCTCCATAGACTTGAGCTCGATATCGATTCCACGATCTGGTGCCGGTTTATAAGCGACTAATCCTATGGACCGTAATTTAGTTAGCACCCTGTACCCGGATAGTTTGCCTGTTGATACTTGCGTTGATAACTTTTCTGCCGGGCCGAACTTAGATTTGGGTTGATTCAAAGCCAAACATTTATTGTAAAATTCTAATAATGCATCTCCATTGTGACTATCATTAGAGTTAATGTACGATATGATTTCTTCCCAGGTCATGCATTGTATATCAAGGCGTTCGAGGGTTGGTAGAAACCATGTTTCAAGCCATCTATTCTTCGTTTCTGCGTCTGTTGGATCTGAATAGGCTTTAATTCTTTTCTGTACTTTTATTCTTATACTATCTTTTTGTAAAAAGGTTTGGAAGGTCGGCTCGAATTTTAATTGCGTTTCAGGAGCGACAACATAAAAACCGAGCCTTGAAATATCATTAATTTGTCGTTGTCTAATAGATAGTGTTTCTGCAATACATGCGGCGGTTCGCGCTGCTTGATCATAGTTTTTAAAGCTTTTAGTTCCTTGTGACAACCTGCTGAAAATCTTGGCTTCAATTACGACAAATTGTTTTGCATCGGAACGTAAATCAATATCGCCTTTTCCAGAGCGACCAATTGAAAAATGACCTATCACGCCATCAGCATGAGTATAGGATTCAGCCTGAGGATCCGTTTGAAATCTTGGCAGGAACTGAGATGGTAATAATATTTCTGAATACCAGTGTGCGCCTTTTTCAAATGACAATTGATGATTAGATACAGGTTGCCTGGAAAACCAATCAAGGATTAGTCTAAGCATCCAACCTTCATTATATACTTCAGTTGGAGGTAAAACCCCATGATCGGTATCACACGACTGAAGCATATTAATTATCCGGCTAAACATTTTTGCGCTCCAAATTTGTAATGAAATAGATATTCATCCGACCAAAGTCATTGCGAGGAGTGAAACGACGAAGCAATCTGATGAAATGGCTGTGATGTTAAGGGGAAATGAGCTATCTCCTGTACTTTATGCTCAAATGGCTGACCGCCTTGCCCAGCGCCCTTCTTAGTTCCTTGCCCGTGCCTGCTTGGGAAAGGTATTGCTTTATTAGATCCTTTTTCAGTTCTGCGCTGCCTGACTTTCTATCTTTGAGGAGGGTTACCCGATAGCAGTCTTTTTTTTTGCTCTGCTCAACCGCCACTACCTGGACACTTTTATCTATCTTCTGGACCTCTTTTCGCAAAGTCTCTTCAATCTGTTTAACAGTCATTTCTGGCATCTTTTAAATCCTTTTGGTGAAGACTATCTGTTTTTGGCTTTTATAACGCAAAAAATCAAACCCGCACCTCTTTTCCAAATGCTCTTTTTCGGTTGAAAATTATAATTGAATTCTGATAAACCTTAGTCTCAAAAATAATGCATTAAAAGCTTAATTTTGCTGAAAAGAAAGGAGATTTGTGATGGCTAATTTTCTATTTATCCTAAGTCGAGATGATAATCAAGCAGCAACTAGATGTTTTCAATTTGCTCAAATTGCGCATTCAAAAGGGCATAATGTGGACTTGTTTTTTATTGACGATGGCGTCGTATGGGCTGATTCAAGCAGAGATTTTAATTTCTAAAATTGATAGCGGTTCAAAAAGCATCAAAGCCCACTTCTCATTCTTAGAAGTTGACATGAATATTATTTGCCCATACTCAGCACAAGAGCAGCGGCAATTTATTAACATCAAATCGGGAGGAGTCTGAAGATGGAGCTTAAGGAAATAAAACTTGAGGATTTGGAGGCGCAATCCTTTATCGAGGAACAGTGCCAGGCGATTTCATCGGCAGTTGGCGATTCAATCGCGATCAATGCGCTTTCAGGAGGCGTGGATTCATCCGTCGTGAGTATGCTGGGGCATCGCGCATTGGGGGACAAGTTGAAGACCTACTTTATTGATAACGGAATCATGCGTGAAGGGGAGCCTGAATATGTGGTATCTATCATTGAAAAATGTGGCGTTCCGGTGAAACTTGTTGATGCGCAGGATGAATTTTTTGATGCCTTAAAAGGCAAAACCGATCCGGAAGAGAAACGCCAAGCCATTACTGAAGCCTTTTATAAATCGGTGTTCGCTCGCCTGGTCAAGGAAAGCGGGACACGATTCCTGCTCCAGGGCACTAATTTTACGGATGTCGAAGAAACAGTGGCAGGGATCAAGCGCCAGCATAACATTCTGGCGCAGCTTGGCATCGACACCGAAGCCGCTTACGGATACAAGGTTATTGAACCGATTATTCAGCTCAGAAAACCTGCCGTGCGGGCCTTGGGAGAGGCCCTGGGGTTGCCGGAGGAGATATTCAATCGCCCGCCATTTCCAGGTCCGGCCCTTGCGGCCAGAGTAATTGGTGAAACGACGCGTGAACGAATCGAGCTGGTAAGGAAGGCAACCGCTGTTGTCGAGCAGGAGTTAGCCGGGACCGACGCTTTCCAATACCTGGCCATATTGCATGAGGACCGGGTTACCGGTATAAGAGACGGAGAGCGAGATTACGGTTTTCAGATAGAGGTTCGATGCTGGGATAGTGTAGATGCCGTTACCGGCTCTCCAACCAGATTACCATATGAAATTCTTGAAAAACTGGCCGCGCGAATCACTTCAGAGGTTCCCGGCGTGGTCAGTGTAACTTACAACATCAGTTCAAAGCCGCCCTCAACAATTGAGGCTGTATAGATCAGGGGTTAAGGAGAAATGCCTGCGGATCTGGAAGATGAGTAAAAATTTCACCTTTCATCATTACGAATAGGGGTTCTAATTTTTTCTTGTCACTTATAATCGATTTTCAAAGTGTAGCGCGGGTCTTCGTGTACTTCCCAATATCGTTTTTGTAATTTCTGTGTAACCGGGCCGGGTGCGCCTGAGCCGATCGCTTGCCCATCGATTTTAGTAATCGGTATGAGGCCACCAGCGGTCGTCGTGATAAACACTTCATCAGCTGCAAGCGCTTGATCGGCGGAAAGGTTGCGCTGCTCGACTTCATAACCACACTCAGGCGCAAACTCGATCGTAGTTCTGCGCGTCATCCCTTCAAGCACGCCTTGGCCGGGTGTCGTAAGCGTGCTGCCGTTTACCGCAAAAATATTGAAACCGGGGCCCTCGACAAGGTTGCCGTATGTATCGACGACAACGACAGTTTCTCCCCCTCGGTCATAAGCTTCGAACAGGCCCATAACCATGTCGAGCCAGTGATAGTTTTTCACGGTGGGGTCAATCGATTCTGGCGGTATACGCTGCCAGCGACTAACGATGAGGTGCAGCCCCTCTTTTTGTTTTTCAAAGGTTGCGATCCAGATAAACGGAATTGCGAAGGCGAAAAATTGATTCGTACAGGTACGCGGGTCACGAGAGCCCGGCTTGGGTTGCCCTCGGGTACAAATCATTTCGACATAGGCATCTCGCAGCCCGCTTGCCCGGACGCAGTCAATCAGGATAGCGCCAAGATCGCTGCGGCTGTGCGGAATTGACATATGCAGTTTTTTCATGCTCGAAAAGAAACGTTCGATATGATCATCGAGTCGAAAGAACTTTCCCTGCAACACACCGGCGACATCATAGGTCGCATCCGAATGAAGGAAACCCCAGTCAAACAGCGAGATTTTGGCCGCCGCGATGGGCACCAGTTGGCCATCAACATGGGCAGCACCTTGTGAAAAGTCAGTCATACTTTTATCCCTTCGTGGATTTTAAAAATTTTATTGCTTTCAGCTACGAGCCTTCAGCCGCGCCACTGGACTTAATCTGCGCGTACCATAACTTGCTCCACATCACCTTCAGGGGTTCTGATAAAGAATTGATATTCCGTAATAGAGATGTCCCCAAGAAGTTCGTAAATGCCAAAATAGCCTAAAGAGTCGATAGGGATCCCGTTTACTGAGATAATTTCGTCTTCTTCAATGAGTCCGCCTTCCCACGCGAAGCTGCCGTCATTCACATAAACAATATCGCTGGCGTCGAATATGCTAATCTGAAGACCCATCCGCTGTAAGCCACTTTCCATAATGTGGCTTCTGTCGTTGTATGGGCGAAGATTGACCACTCTTTCGGAAAACTTAAAGATCGTCAAGTATTCTCTAAAGAACGTGCCGCCAACAGCCGGCCAGGCGCCGACCTGCGCGATGATCTCTGCGGGACACGCTGAACTTAAACAATAGTCGGTTAAGGGCAGGTATTCAACGATCTCGGAACCGTTTAAAGTGAAGACAATCGATTCGAAAAGCACGTCCGGTTCCTGGTTCAGAGAATCAAGCATCGAAGAAGTTATTCTCGTATAGGCAGCGCCTGTATCGAGTAGATTATTGCCCTGCGGCAGGCCCTCTATCGAAACATTTGTAAACGGTCTTTTCGATTCATAGCTGAAGGGTATCGACATAACGGCAGCAGCGGCCGCTGAAGCATTTTGAATGATATCGTAAAAGTAGATCAATTTGTTCTGGTAATCAAGAGTGATTTCAAAGTGCTTTAAAAGGTTCAATCCGATTATTCCATTAAAATACCCCGGCGTACCCTGAGTAAAAGCGGAATCAGAGGACTGCGCCGTGAAGTTGTTAAAACAGATATCGTTTTCGAGGCAAAGGCTCGAGATATCCACCTTTTCCCCCGCATTTCCGAAAATTTCAGCCGGGACGTATGTTCCAGAAGCGCCGGTATCGACCAGCATATCGAGGATAAATGAATCGTTGACGAAGGCGCTTACGACAAAAAGGGTGCCGTGCACCAGCTCGCCTTGAACGGGGGTGTCCGTATCCCCCCCGGTGATGCGTAACCCAGCGCTGTCGCTGTTGCCGTCACAGGCCAGCATCAACAATACAAATGCAAATACGGGCAACGGTTTTTGAGGGCATCATTAGAACGTCAATTTTCAATTTTATGGCTTTCAATCGGTCTCTCTTTTCTTATCCAAGCATAACAAATTAGAATTGCATTATCTATGGCTTTCGGAAAAGCTGGGTGGGAGTGTTAATTTTCGGTTCAATTTGGAGACGGCGAGTAATTCAGAAATGATTTAGAATTTCAATATTTCACCAGCGTCCATTTTATTTTATGAAACGAATCTGTGTAATCTGCGTAATCTGTGGATTGACAAAAATTCCGCATTCCGCAATCTAAAATCCGCAATCGAATAACCTTGAAGCCCCAAACCCTGATACCTTCATTCTATACATTGACATCCACCCCCGAAGGTCTGATAGATACGAGCTTTTTGAATTCGGAAAAATATTCACTCTGAAAAGGACAACTTTTCCCCCGGTGCTAAATAAAGCGACAATTTCGCCTTCTGCAAGAAACCCGCTGCATGGGATCGGTTTTATGATCTTTATGACGATCTGCTTTTCGTCTTTAGATGCCTCGGCGAAGTATTTAAGCAGTGAACTTCCGTTGTGGGTGTTATTATGGGGGCGTTATGTTTTCAATTTTCTCTTTGTTGCGCTTTTCTTCGTTAGAGGTGCAAGCGCAGGTATCATTCACACAAGAAAACTGAAACTACAGATTCTTCGTTCGATTCTTCTGGTGGCTTCAACCGTTACATTCTGGAGGGCATTGGTGTTTCTGCCACTGGCGGATTGCGTGGTCATTCTTTTTGTCGCACCCTTATTGGTAACAATGCTTGCGGCCCCGCTTTTAGGCGAAAGTGTCGGCAGACACCGTTGGACAGCTGTTCTTTTAGGATTTGTCGGCGTGATGGTCGTCATGCGACCCGGAATCGCAATCTTTGAGTGGGTGTTAATATTGCCCTTAATCACAGCGCTTTTATACGCAGGGGTTCAAATCTCAACTCGAATCCTTGGACGGACAGACGGTGCGCTAACTACCCTGTTATATTCCAGTGCTGGCGGGGTTATCATCTCTACGATCGGCGTTTTATTTTTTTGGGTCACACCTTCGTTTGAACAATGGTTGGTTTTAGGCTGGCTGGGGTTTCTTGGGGCGTTGGGTCATTACTTAATGATTAAGGCATATGAAATTGCACCGGCGTCCTTGCTGGCACCATTTGATTACACCGCACTTATCTGGGCGACGCTTCTGGGTTTTGTTATGTTCGGAGACCTGCCGGATACCTGGACCGTCCTGGGTGCCGTTATTATTATGTCGAGCGGGCTCTATCTGATCAGGCGTGAAAGCCGCTTAATTGTCGCTTAATTCTATCTTTTAGATAGTTGAGTTTTTCATATTGCAAAAAGGGATCACATGCTGGAAATTGCCTCATCGGCTGCATTCAAAACTTTTGCAACATCTTCTTCGGTATGCGCAATACATGCAATTGAATGAAGTCCGTTCGATACGGTGCTGTAGACACCCCGTTTGAGGAGTTCGTGAGCAAATCGACTATATTTATCGGTATCAATTTCGTTACAGTAATCCCTGTAATCTATTATCGAATCTTTTTGAGTGAAATATAATTGAAACATAGGCCCAAAACCCTGGACGATCGCAGGCACCTTCCGATGCTCGAATATATCCTTAAATCCAGCGATTATCTTATCTCCAATGTAATGCAGGTGCTTAATGCCAGCATTTCCATCTCGAGTTAGTACATCAATATTGGTATCTACGATTTCCATAGCAAGACGAGTGGCATTAAAGGTTCCATAATGTAATACCTTTCCCCAAGAGAAAGCCTCCATTATGTCTTTTTTCCCAACCACGGCCCCTATGGGAATACCCGCACCCATTGCTTTTCCAAAAGTGGATATATCGGGAACGACTTCAAAATATTCCTGGCATCCACCGGGGGCGTACCTGAAGCCGGTCACAATTTCATCCATGATCAAAAGAATATCGTTGTCGCTTGTGATCTGCCTTAAGTCTTTCAGATATCCAGGTTGGGGAGGAATAAACCCGATGTTGCTCATAATAGGTTCGGTAATGATCGCCGCAATTTGTCCTTTATACTGCTTTATTTTTTCTTCCACAATTTCGATATCGTTCCAGGGAGCCATAATTGTGTCCGCTAAAGAACCCGGTGTGAGTCCTGATGAATCCGGAATAGCTATTGGGTCTTTCCGTGTACCAAGCGTGTATAAAGGTCTTGCGTGACAGTTCAAGAGAAAGGCATCATACCATCCATGATATTGGCCCTCGAACTTTATGAACTTCTTCCTGCCTGTGTAACCCCGAGCGAGCCTGATAGCTGCCATCGTTGCTTCTGTTCCTGAATTTGCAAAACGCACCTTTTCGGCACTGGGTATCAACTGACACATTTTTTCTGCTACTTTAACTTCGATTTCGGCTACGGCCGCATAATGAGTGCCTTTATTTCCTGCCCTCTCCAAAGCAGCTATTATCTCCGGATGCGCATGGCCGAGGACCAGTGCGCTGAAGCCCAGCATCAAGTCAACATATTCATTTTCGTCTACATCGTAAATTTTTCCACCTTGTCCACGGTCTATGAACAGGGGACAAGGTGTGTAAAACTCTCCACCTCGAGAGGGTGAATTGACGCCTTCAACGAGCACATTTTTAGCCCTTTCATAAAGCCTTTGCGATTTTTCCGTATTCAAGATCATTTAAGTTCCTCTCTTTCATTCTTATATTGCAGTCTAAACTGTCAGATTCTTTGGTCAACATGAGCTGCTAAACACCCAGTATAGTTTTTTATCCGCTCAAGGTCATCCCATGTTTTCGGACAACATGAGCTGCTTCTGTCACTTTGCCACTGAGGATTTTTCTCCATTTTTCGTCTGATTTTTCAGGCATTTGTTTAATAGCATTTTTAAGGAGAGCTTCAATGGTTTGTTGATAACAATATATGCCCTTCTCTAGGACACCTCCCTTTGTTGCCGCTATTGCTGTATTTGTGTCAATAACATTTCTATCTTCTACCTCAAGGATATGAAGCTGAAAATCCATTAGAAGATTTAAAATGCGCATGCTCAACTTAGGGGGGAAGGCAACTTCCTGGAAATAATTTCCAATCCCCTCATCCCATGCCAAAGTGACATTATCTAAAAGCAACTGCAGCGGCGCTTCTATTAATTCTGTCCATGAAATGTCACTCCTCTCAAGAGGGTTGCTAAGCGCTTGCTGTGCTTTAGCCCTCATATATTTCGACAAAATTCTGTGATCAATTGTTTTCCCCTTCTGCTCGATCGTGTCCGCAATTGTGGTCACTACTTCTGAAAGGACTTCGAGCATAATCCAGGCACCCATCATGGGAGTAATTTCATCAGGTTTGAGTTCTATCCCTTCTCCCATCGTTTCAAAGATTCTCTTTAACCTGGCCTTGCTTTCTTGCGGCCAGGACCGGTTAAATGTCCGTGAATAAAAGCCTTCATCCTTTAAAGGTTTTCCGCCAATAGCTCGAACTGGATGAGGCAATATGTTCACAACAAGTATGTCTTTGCCCAAGATTTCCTCATAAAAAGCACCAGAAGGGCTTGGCGGAAAAGCAAAAATTTCGGGAAGTAACGTTGATCCTCTACGAATATAGGTAAAATAATTTTTTAACTCGTTATGAATTATACCAGGCGCTACATGCGGTGGTGGAGCAAAAAAAATGATATCCGGTTCCATTTTTTTAAGCGCAGCCAAATTGTCATTTAAAATTACAGATATCCCTAAGGCCGCTTGTTTCCTTTTTAAATCAGGTTGGTCGTTTGTCGTTGCATTAACCTGCTGGCATAGGTTTTCTCTCCCAATGGTTTCAACAATACAAGGGAAAATAGCTTCCATGAGATTCCCCAGTCCAATGATAGTAATTCGCAAATCTACATCGTTTTTCATTTTCGTTACATTATTCACAGTTCACGCCTTGATTCGGGGCTTTTTCAGCTTTCGAATCGCTGCGTACAAAACCAGAAATCCCCCCAATACCAAAGATATTCGGCCCAGATAATCTCCATGTCGAGCGAAAAAAGTTTGCCCCCGGCGAAGATGAATCTTTCCTTTGAGGGTCGTTTTTTCCCACCAGGGAGTCTTAGCGATAACCATGCCTTTGGCATTAATAAGAGCAGAAATTCCGGTATTGGCAACTCGCACAAAATCTCGCCGGTTTTCGATGGCACGAACCGGGCTGAAATTGAAGTGGTGTCGATAGCCCGGCGTATTTTTCCACCATCCGTCGTTGGTGATCATGCAGATAAAGCCCTTTTCTTTGGGCAGGTTTCGGGAGCAGTAAGGGCCGAAAATGGATTCAAAGCAAACAATAGGCAAAATGGTAATCGAAGCGTCAGGCGATACAAAAGTAGTACTCTCCTGACGAAGACTGTAGGTGCCGGTGTATCCGCCAAGCTCCAGGGAGTATTTCCCCAAAAAGCCCAGATATTGCACAAAGGGCATGCGCTCGAATAGAGGTACTAACTTGGTTTTGTGGTAGAACTGGGGTGCAGATGCAGAACCCGCCGGCAGAAAAAGCGCTGTATTAAAGGCCTCGTAGTAAAAGTTTTCCTCGCTATTGAAACGACTTCCCGGGGGGATGTTTTCATTGCTGAGTTTCTGGTAGCTGTGTACGCCCAGCAGAATATTCAACTTTGGATATTTTTTCTTAAATTCCAGTAAATCACGGAAGTAGATCGATGCGGTAGGATCTCTTTCGTCAATTTGCTGGGCAATCAGGGTTTCAGGGCCAAACAGGTACTGGGTTTCGCCATCGACAATCGCATCAGCTGTCCTGAAAAATTCCTGCACGTGTCGAGCATAATTATGCGGATCAAATTTTTCCGTATATGGATCCAGGTTGGGCTGAACCAGTGCGATATTTACTGTTTCTCCTTTCTCTTTAAAGTTTTGGAATATTAGATAGGATCCTACGATGGGAATAAGAAAGAGCATCAGTGTTATTGCGCCTACCGCAGCAATAGAACCCGGGCCTTTTTCCCGATAAGTATCGTACACCTTCAAAGCTGCAAAGTTGGTCAGTATGATCCAGAGCGTTCCACCCCGAACACCGGTGAACTCGTACCATTGGATGAGTTTTGGCGCGGTGGCCAGTGCGTTGCCCAGGTTGAGCCAGGGCCAGGCCAGGTCCCAGGATAGATGAAAATGCTCGTACCCCATCCAAATGATCAGAAAGGGCAACAACAGGGGAATTTTCAAGATCGTCCGGATACGGCTTGCCAGCCAGAATACGAGGGCCTGCAGAAGTGAATTTGCGAGAATGATGAGGATGGCTCCCACCAATTGTGCCTGCATAACCCACCAGGTTCCAATGATATTCCACAGCAGAAAACTTACAAAGGCGTAGTTGAATATGGCGTAGGTGTTTGCGTGATGATGGATATGGATTTCCTCTTCCAGCAGCAGGAGGGGCCCCCAGGCAATAAAAACCACAAAGAACAAAGCTGAAGCAGACCAGGGCAGCCCCAATAGCAGGCCACTGGTCAGCGCTAAGAAAATATTTTTTCTGATGTCCATATCAATTGTGTTGTTCTGCCATGTCATTGACCTCCTGTTGAGTATTTAAACTACAAATGGGTCGAAATATAAAGGGATCGTGCCTTCAATCCCGACATAGGGTGAAGAAAAAAGACCCGACCCCTAGGCGTCCCCATCCCATCGCTCCTAAA
>PVMK01123416.1_pt1 | contig 11365 bp, 12 predicted proteins | sample 1853481 | NCBI WGS metagenome assembly PVMK01 (sample SAMN08533507, study PRJNA380276) | Marine sediment metagenome, whole genome shotgun sequencing project. | reverse complement strand
CGCACAGACCGCTAACTCGGCAGCTCCAAGGTCTGCCGCTTGCTCCAATGCAGGAACGAGGTCGGTGTCGTGCGAAAACAACACGCCGATCTCATACTCGCCCTTCTGTGCCATTGTGAGAAAGTCGAGGGCGATCAGAACGTCTATCCCTTTCTCCTCGGGCTTTCGGGTCTTGTCTTTGGGGTAGCGAAGGTCGCGCGTAATCACCTCAACGAGGTTGGTCTTCTCCCATACACTTTGTTGCCGCTGAAAAGCGGCATAACCCTTGGGATCTTGGTGGTTGCTGGGCTTGCCCCTGTAAATGCGAACCTGCTTTAGCTCGGCGTCCTTGTAGCGCATGGCAATAAGCTCCCCTAGCGTCCGCGGATTGATTTGACCTTCCCAGTGTCGATCCAGACCCTCAAACCCAAATGCATCACGGGCCGATTTGTACGTATTCATGTAGTCAATGAACACAATCAACTGGCGGGCCAATGAATCTCCTCATCCAGATCAAAAAACCCCCGCCGGTGCGGTACTAGAAAGTGCCGCACGGCGAGGAGGATTGCTTGGAATTATCGGTGTTTCTTGCTGGAAAGTCAATCCAGACCACTGGGGCGTAGAAACTGAATCTCACGGTTGCGCAGCCCCTAAGACCGCATACCTAAGGCTTGGCGCGTCGCATATGAGCTTTTGCGCTGAGAGAAAGAGAAAAGGCCCCCTTGCGGGAGCCCTTTCATCCGAACTGGGGTGACGGCTACTTGAGCTCGACAGAGCCACCGGCGGCCTCGATGGCCTCCTTGGCTTTCTCCGCCGTCTCCTTGTCAACGCCCTCGAGAACATTCGAGGGAGCAGCGTCGACGAGATCCTTGGCCTCTTTCAGACCCAGGCTCGTGAGTGAGCGCACCTCTTTGATGACCTGGATCTTGGCCGAGCCGGGTGCGGTCAGAACGACGTCGAAATCGTCCTTCTCCTCGACGGCGGCGTCGCCGTCTCCACCAGCCGCCGGGGCGGCGGCCATTGCCATTGGCGCGGCAGCGGTCACGTCGAACTTCTCCTCGAAGGCATCGAGGAAGTCTTTCAGCTCGAGGATGGTCATATCCTCGAACGTGCTGAGCAATTCGTCAGTCTTCATTTGGCCATTGCTATTCCTCCTCGGCCTTGTCGGCCGCGGTCTCGGCGGGCTCTTCGGCCGGAAGGCTGGCTTCAGTAGCACCGCCTTCGGGCAGAAATTCGCCCGACTCTTTCTTATCCATCAGCTGAGAGAACATCGAGGCAGCGTCCCGACTGAACGACGAGAACATGGATGCTGCCTGGAACAACGGAGCCTTGGCGGCACCGGCGATCATGGCGAGCAGCACTTCTCGCGGCTCAATGTCGGCCAGTCTGGACACCTCTTCGGGAGTAAGGATCTCCCCAGAGAGGAACCCGGCCTTGAGCACGAATACTTCGTTGCCTTACGAGAAATCCTTCAGGGCCTTGGCAGTGGCGACCGGGTCGCTCTGCGCGAAAGCAAGCGCGGTGGGGCCCGACAAGTATTCGTCGAGACCCTCAAACCCTGCCTCGACGGCTGCGAGTTTGGCAAGGGTCATCTTGACGACCTTGTAGTCGGCGCCACTCTCACGGAGGCTCCTCCGAAGGTCCTGGACCGCTTTCACGGTTAGACCCCGGTACTCGGTGAAGAACACCGCCTCGGCGCCCTCGAGTCTTTCTCGGATGTCGGCTACAGCTTGGACTTTTTCTGGTGTTGGCATTGCGAGCTCCCTAGACATCAATTAAGCCCCTCAGCAAAAGACAAGGGGCTTCGAGAAGCGATCCTGCGGTGGTGGGCGGAGCCCTTACGTCTGTTGACACCAACGGTCTTCGGCCGAGGAATTGGAGTTGCGGGCGGAAGTTTAATGGACCGCAGGTGTAGGGCAATTCGAGGTAGGTTCGTGCGCCTATGGAATCAGGTCATGTGTCTTCCGGTGGTGCTCAGATTTACTACGAGACCCGTGGAGAAGGTCGTCCTGTTGTCTTCCTACACGCCGGCATCGCGGACACCAGGATGTGGAGATCCCAACTCGATGAGTTGGGCGACAACTACCGGGTCGTTGCTTTCGACCAACGAGGGTTTGGGAAGACACAATGGATTCCCGAAACATACGCCGATAGACGAGACGTTCTTGAGGTAATGGATCATCTCGAAATCGATTCGGCAGTGATCGTGGGGTGTTCCCTGGGTGGTGGAGTCGCCCTTCACATCGCCCTGGGCTGGCCCGATCGAATCGATGGACTGGTTCTGATTGGAGCAGCCGCACGCGGTTGGGAGCCCGTCGACGGTTGGCCGGATTCAGCCCTTTGGGATCAAGTCGAAAAAGCCTCCGAAGCCGGCGACTTGGAGAGAGTCCTGGAATTGGAGGCCCAGATCTGGGTGGTCGGTCACGGCCGAACGATCGACGACGTGGACAGGGACGTAATCGACCTGGTTATGGAGATGAACCGTGTTCCGATTCAAACGGAGGATGAGCGTGGCGAGTACGCAGAACCGTTTGAACCACCAACCAACGAGACGTCTTGATGACATCGAGGTTCCCTCGCTCATTGTGGTTGGCGCCCACGACCAGCCCGACATGATCGAGTCGGCCGAGTACCTGGCTGCTCGGATCAGCGACCGGAGCCATGTCGTCATTGAGAACGCTGCGCATCTGCCCTCGTTGGAGCAACCCGAGGCGTTCAACGCAGCCCTTCGGGAAGTTCCTCGTCAAGATTTAGCTCTTACGACACACGTTTCCCAGGTTTTCCCTGGACAGCGGAGAGGTAGCGCGCGACACTTGTATCCGTTGAGAACAGGGGGTCTCCGTGGTACCGGGCGGGGTTCCTGACCGCCCCCGCCCGTTCCTCGGACCCGTAATATGTGAGGGCCGCGTGGCCGACCGATGAGACCAGCCCCTACCCTGGTCCACAGACAAGTGGTTGGTAACGTGCGGACGGTGGACCTGGCAAACCCGCATGCCCTCCTGCCCGCGGTGAGTCCGGGGCGCGGAGATCCCCCTAGTTCAACTGCCTCTGAGGAGCGGAAGGCTGCCTAGCTGGCGAGTTCGGTGAACTCCTCGATGTGCCCGACGTCAATTTTGACACCGGGGCCCATCGTCGAGGAGATGCTCATCGCCTCCAGGTAACGCCCCTTCGCTCCCGGCGGCTTGGCCCGCACCACTTCGGAAGTGAGGGCCGCCAAGTTGTCCACTAGCTGATCGAGACCAAACGAGACCTTGCCCACCGGCATGTGGATGATGCCGAACTTGTCGTTTCGGTATTCGAGACGACCGGCCTTGAACTCGTTGACCGCCTTGGCAACATCCTGGGTCACGGTGCCGGCCTTCGGATTGGGCATCAGGCCACGGGGACCGAGCACACGCCCCAGCTTTCCAACCTCGGACATCATGTCCGGAGTGGCGATGGCAACATCGAAGTCGAGCTCTCGCCCACCCTGGATTGCCTCCACCAGTTCGGAGCCTCCAACGACGTCGGCCCCGGCCGCCTCGGCTTCTTTCTCCTTGTCGGCGGGGCAAAAGACTGCCACCCGGACGTCCTTGCCCGTCCCGTGGGGAAGGGAGACTGTTCCACGAACCAGTTGGTCGGCCTTGCGGGGGTCGATTCCCAGGATGTAGACCACCTCGACGGTTTCGTCGAACTTGGCCGAAGCCAGCGTCTTGACCAGCTCCAGAGCCTCTTGAGCCGGATAGGGGGTGGCTTTGTCGTACCGCTGAGAAGCCTCGAGATATTTCTTGCCGTGTGCCATGTCTCTCCTTGTGGTCCAGGCGGCCTCTCGGCCTCCCACTTCGAGGCGCCCTGACGGACGCCGTTGCGTTCAGTGTCTGATTCAGCCCTCGACGACTATGCCCATCGAACGGGCGGTGCCTTCGACGACTTTCATTGCGCCTTCGATGTCGTTGGAGTTGAGGTCGGGCATCTTGATCTCGGCGATCTCCTTGACCTGAGCCCTGGTAACAGAGCCGACTATCTCCTTGTTGGGCTCACCGGAGCCCTTGTCAACCCTGGCAGCCTGACGCAGAAGCGCGGCGGCGGGCGGTGTTTTGGTGATGAAGGTGAACGAGCGATCCTCGAAGATCGAGATCTCGACGGGGATGATCTGGCCACGCTGGCTCCCCGTCATGTCGTTGTAGGCCTTGACGAAGTCCATCAAGTTGACCCCGTGGGGGCCGAGAGCTGTACCCACCGGTGGAGCGGGTGTTGCCTGGCCCGCCGGTAGCTGAAGCTTGAGTGTTGTTACGAGTTTCTTCCTGGCCATTCCTTGTTCCTGTCAGTCCTTCTGAATGTCGGAGAACCCGAGCTCGACCGGTGTGTCCCTGCCGAAGATGTTGACGAGCACGACCACCTTCTGCTGGTCGATGTTGATCTCCTCGATGATGCCGTTGAAGTCTGCAAACGGCCCGGTGCCGACCCGCACCTGCTCGCCAACCTCCCACTCGGGTCTGAAGCGGGGCTTGGACTTCTCCGCTTCCTTCTGAACTCCGAGAAAGCGCTCGACCTCACGACGGGAGAGAGGTGTCGGCTTCTGGGCGTTCCCGGCGACAAAACCGGTGACACCGGGGGTGTTCCGCACCGCGTACCACGAGTCGTCGTCGAGCGATATCCGAACCAGGATGTATCCGGGGAAGACCTTCTTGGGGACGGTGACCTTCTTGCCGCCTTTGAACTCGACAACGTCCTCCATGGGAATGTGGACCTCGAAGATCCGATCCTCCATGTGCATCGACTGGATCCGTGTCTCGAGGTTCGCCTTCACCTTGTTCTCATAGCCCGAGTAGGAGTGGATGACATACCAGTCGCCGGGCAGGTCGTAGGGGCTTATGACTTCCGGGGCTTCGACCTCTTCCTCGACGGGCTCCTCGCCCTCGACATCCTCGGGGGCGGCGACTGCCTCCTCGGCTTCAGGGTTGGCTTCGGTGGTCTCGACCGTTTCGCTCATCGACCCCTCAATTCCACGAGCCACAGAACGAACTGCTTGGCAGCAACGTCGAGGCCGAAAATGATCCCGGTAAGCGCCACCGATGTGATGACGGTCACCGTTGTGAATGCGACCATCTGATCGCGGGTCGGCCAGGTTACCTTGCGCAACTCCTGGCGAACCTCATGGAGATAGTCGCGGACACGACGAAACAACGACTTGCGTTCCGTCGTGGCCGGGGCCTTCGACTGCATGGCAGCAGCCTTGCGCTGGGCCCTTCCAGCCACTCTCGTCTTGCTTCTTTTTTCGTCGTTCCTCCCGTTCCTGGAGGCGACGCATTTCTCGGTTCATCAGCTATTTCCTATATGGCTTCTTATAAAACCTGGCAGGGGTGGAGGGGCTCGAACCCCCAACCTCCGGTTTTGGAGACCGGCGCTCTAGCCAATTAGAGCTACACCCCTAGGGGGTTCGCGGGCTGAGCAAGTATACGTTCAAGGTCGCCGCTGTGGAAACTCGGTGTTCTAGTGGTCTGTCGCTCAATTGATGCCGCGGTGTCACCGAGTCATCGGCGTCATCTGGCTAGGACGCACAACGAAGGCGCAGCCTTAGCTGCGTCGAGGCGGAGGACGCCGCCAGGGACGTCGAGGGCCAGTGAGACCGCGTAGCTATTTGGGCGACAGACCACTCGGTGTCAGACGGCGGTCTGCTTCCCCTCGACCTGGCCAGACACCCATGGTTAGCATCGCAACGAACTTGAAAGGACTGGAGTGGCACGAGTCCGCCAAGAGGACAAGATCAACGCCCTGGGGAGGATTCCCTTGTTCAGCGAGTTGAGCAAGAAGGAATTGGTGTTCCTGGCGCGAATGACCACCGAGGTTGACGTCAGGGAAGGCTCCACTCTCGTCAGACAGGGTGAGATGGGCCGGGAAGCAATGATCATCGAGTCGGGCACTGCTGTCGTCCGTCGCAACAACCGCAAGGTCGACGACGTCGGGCCCGGTGACTTCTTTGGCGAGATGAGTCTCATCGATCACATGCCGCGCAATGCCGACGTTGTCGCTACCTCGGACATGACGGTCCTGGTTATGGACTCTCGTGAGTTCTCCACTGTCCTCGACACCTACCCGAAGGTCGCCGTGAAGATCCTCAAGACGGTGGTCGAGCGACTGGTCGAGGCCCAATCCACACCTATCTGACCTCCAGCCGCACGCCGGAGTAGTTTCGGTTCATGGTCGTTGACGGCGTAGAACGCAAGCTGGTGGCGATTGTCTCCGCAGACGTTGCTGGTTACAGCCGTCTGATCTCTTTGGACGAGGTGGCCACGGTGCGCACCCTCACCTCCTACCGGGAAGCAATGTCGAAACTGGTCGTCCAACACCGGGGACGGGTAGTCGACACCCCCGGAGACAACGCCCTCCTCGAATTTCCCTCGGCTACCGACGCCGTGGAATGCGCCATCGAGATCCAAAAGACGATCACCGAACGAAACCACGACCTACCGGCAGACCGAAAGATGGAGTTCCGCATAGGGGTCCACCTCGGGGAGGTGATGGTCGAAGGGGATCGCATCTACGGAGAAGGGGTCAACGTTGCTGCCCGGTTGGAAGCGATAGCCGACGTTGGTGGTGTCTGTGTCTCCAAGACCATCCGGGACCAGGTGGTCACCAAGGTCGACGCCACCTTCACCGACCTCGGCGAACAAACCCTCAAACACATCCCCGAACCCGTACACACCTACCGAATCGACATGGAGAGCAACGCGTCCGGCAAACAGCCAGAGTCCATGGCCGCAGCCTCGGCTCCGCCGCCCGCCAAGAACAATCTTCCAGCCGACATGTCGTCATTAGTCGGAAGAGATGAAGCAATCGGCGAGGTCAACAGGCTTTTGCAGGAGTCGCGTCTCGTCACGCTGGTCGGCTCGGGAGGCGTCGGCAAGACGCGCCTGGGAATCGCAGTGGCCAGGACGTCGATGCCGTCATATCCGGACGGGGTCTGGTTCATCGACCTCGCCGGTCTAGAGAACGGCGACCTGCTGCTGCATGCGATTGCCGAGGTCCTCGGTGTCGAACCACCGGCGCTGCGCTCCATCGAGGACGCCCTCCTCGACGCCACCAGGGATGGCGTCATGCTGTTCATGCTCGACAACTGTGAGCACCTCGTGGATGCCGTAGCGCACGCAGCAGCAGTCCTGCTGCGAGGCAGCCCCAACGTGCATGTGCTCGCCACAAGTCAAGAAGTGCTCCAGATCACCGGAGAAACCGTCTGGCGGGTCCCAGGCCTTGGCCTTCCTGAACCAGGGACAGACGCGGAATCTATCGAAGCCAGCGCAGCTGTCGACCTCTTTCGCCGACGCTCCCAAGCCGTTGATGTCACATTCGAGATCACACCCGCCAATGCAGGCGCTGTCGCGTCCGTGTGCCGGCACCTCGGCGGGATTCCCCTTGCCCTCGAGCTCGCTGCGGCACGCACGCGAAGCCTCAGCGTCACTGAAATCGACGCCCGACTCAGCGAGACGTTCGACATCCTCACGGGAGGCGGTCGGGACATGTTGCCGAGGCATCAGACGCTTCGAGCCACCATCGAGTGGAGCTACGACCACCTCGACGACGATGCCCGGTCGTTCTTTGATCAGCTCGGTGTCTTTGTCGGCAGCTTCACCGGTGAGGCCGTTTCTGCCGTGACGGGCCTGCCAGACAATGAGGCAGCAGATGCAATCGATGGACTTGTGGCCCGATCGCTGCTCCAAGTGGCACCGGGCACGCAACACAGATTCCGTCTGCTCGAGACGCTTCGCCACTTCGCCCTCGAGCGTCTCGACGAATCGAGCCGCCTTGATGAGCTTCGCACCCGACACCTCAATTGGATGATGCAGCTGTGCTTGCGAGAGTCACCAAAGCTCATGACAGGAGAGCAACTCGAGGCTTTGGCGGAGCTGCGGGAGGACGTGGATGACCTGAGGGCGGCGCTCCGCTGGTCACTCGACTCGGGTCAACCGGAGGTTGGTCTTCGCATAGGGTCGTCGTTGGCTCGCTTCTGGTTTCTCGCCGCGATGCAACAGGAAGGTGCTGATTGGCTGGAGGAACTTCTAGCGGCTGATCCGGAGGTAACGGACTTGGAGATGGGGAGAGCCCAAGTCGCTCTGGCGCAGACGTTGAACCGCATCGGCCGAACCAAAGACGCCGCTGCCCACGCCAGACACGCCGTCGACCTCTTGGAGCCTCTAGAAGAACTCCAGGCGTTCGGGTGGGCACAATTCTATCTGGCCGTCACTACGACCGAGCCCAGGTACCGCAATGCCGCCGACGTTGAGACGCTATATCGAGCTTCCCTCAGAAGTTTCAAAGAGGCGGATTACGGCCCAGGAATCGCGATGGCAACGATGTTGCTCGGTGGAGTGGCGCTGAGACGTGACCCGGTCGAGTCTCTCGAGACGATCACGCCACTGCTTGTGATGGCGGAGAAGACCAATAACACCAACATCGTTGCGCATTGTCTCGAGTTCGTGGGATATGCGAACCGAAAGCTCGGCAACGCCGGCGAGGTCGCCCCCGCCTACGAGCGAGCGATTCGCCTCCATACGGAAATCGGTAACTGGGCGTGCCTTTGCCATGCATTCGAAGGGCTTGGTGGGTATCTGGTGGCCAACCAACGGGAAGCAGACGCGGCCAGAATCGTTGGCGGCACCGACACCCTTCGCACTCATCTCTCGACAGTGCAGTCACCCTACGAACAATTCACGGGCGACTTCTACGATTGGGTCGATGACCTCGAAACACGAGCCGATCTGGAGCCGGCCCGCAAAGAGGGCAGAGCGTGGAGTCGTGACGAGCTCGTGGAGCGGGCTCTCGAGTACCTCGACTCTCAACCATGATTCGATCGCCCAGTGCCGGACGGCCGGGGTAGCTCGGGTCATGGTGGTTGACGGCGTAGAACGCAAGCTGGTGGCGATTGTCTCCGCAGACGTTGCCGGTTACAGCCGTCTGATCTCTCTCGACGAGGTGGCCACGGTGCGCACTCTCACCTCCTACCGGGAGACCATGTCGGAACTGGTCGTCCAACACCGGGGACGTGTCGTCGACAACCCAGGAGACAACGCCCTCCTCGAATTCCCCTCAGCCACCGACGCCGTGCAATGCGCCATCCAGATCCAGGAGGCGATCACCGAACGAAACCAGGACGTGCCGGCTGACCGAAAGATGGAGTTCCGTATCGGTGTCCACCTTGGGGAGGTGATGGTGGAGGGCGACCGGATCTATGGAGAGGGGGTCAACGTTGCCGCCCGGTTGGAGGCAATGGCCGACGTTGGTGGTGTCTGTGTCTCCAAGACAATCCGGGACCAGGTCGTCTCCAAGATCGACGCCACCTTCACCGACCTCGGCGAACAAACTCTCAAACACATCCCCGAACCCGTACACGCCTACCGAGTCGACATGGATGCCGACACGCCGACGCCTGTCCCGCCCGTCGAATCGACCGACGACGCCCGGGCTGCCTGGATCGCCGTTCTCCCTTTTGACAACCTGAGCGGAGACCCCGACCAGGACTACTTCGCGGACGGGATCGCAGAAGACGTCATCACCCGGCTGTCGGCCTTCCGATCACTGCGGGTGATCGCCCGCACTTCGTCCTTTCGGTACAGGGGCACCGACGCCGCCATCCCCGATATCGCTGAAGAGCTTGGCGTGCGGTTTGTGTTGGAAGGCAGCGTTCGCCGAGCCGGCGACCGGGTTCGTGTCACCGCCCAACTGATCGACGCCACCGACCAGCATCACGTCTGGGCCGATCGTTACGACGAGGACCTGACCGACATCTTCGAGTTGCAGGACCAGATCACACGCAGCATCGTCAGCGCCATCAACCCGGCCATTCGCGCCGCAGAAGTCCAGCGGGTAGCCCGGGTGCGACCGGACAACCTCGATGCGTGGGACCACGTCCAGCGGGGCACCCTCGAAATGCACAAGCACAAGAAGGACGCCAACGTCGAAGCACGGCGTCACTTTCATGCCGCCATCGACCTGGACCCCGGCTATGGAGAGGCCCATGCCGGTCTGGCGTGGGCCTACTTCTGGGAGGCCTTTCTCTACTGGTCCGAGGAACCACCCGTCACGCTCGAACTTGCCTACCAGGAGGCAAAAAGGGCGATCGAGCTCGACCAGCTCGACGCGGCATCTCATGGTGCACTGGCCGCGGTGAGCATCTGGCTGAAGAGACTGGACGCGGCCCTGAGCGCCGCCGAGCAGGCGATTCGGCTCAATCCGAGCCTGGCCAGCGGCCACTTCCTCGGAGGGGTAGCCCAGAAGTACTTGGGCCATCCGAAAGAAGGCATCGAGATGATGAGCCGTGCCATTGCCCTCTCCCCTCACGACCCATCGTTGAACTGGTTCTACGGAGCGCGTGGCCTGGGTCACTTCATGCTCGGACAGTTGGAGGAAGCGGTGGTAGATGCCCGAACCGGTATACATATCCGCTACGGCTACCTGCTCGCCCGGGTGGTCCTGATTGCTTCTCTCGTCGAGATGGAGAAACTGGCTGAAGCACAGACAGAACTTCAGATTCTGTTGGACATCCGCCCCGACTTCACGCTGTCACTATTCGACGGGTACCCGTTCACCGAAGCGACCGACCATCACCGCGAACGTTTGATCGCCGGATTGATGGCTGCCGGACTGGTCGAGGCCTAACTCGTCCGGGGCCTCAGTCGCCAGATGATGACTGCGGCGGCCATTGACACCAACGCGGCGCTGACGGCCATCGGCGTGCGCCACGAACGGGCCACGGCCAGGTCTCCCTCCAGGGCGGACATCACCCGCCATTCCAGATCGGCAGGAGCCTTGGTGTGCTCGTCGGCAAGTGCCATCAACTCTCTTGCCGTCTTCGACCTGGCGGCGTGTCTTGCCTGGCATTTGAGACAACCATCGGTGTGGGTCCGCAAGAGACGAACCACCTCCACTCGATCAACGGCGCTGTTTGCCACAAACGGCGCCGCCAGCTCGCAGACAACGCTCACGACGCCTCCTCCAGGTCCTTGGCCAACTTTGCCCTTGCCCGGTGCAGACGCACTTTGGCGGCCGCCACCGATATGTCCATCGTCTCGGCGATCTCTGCGTGTGACCATCCGTAAACGTCTTTCATGACCACCACCTGACGCTGACCCTCGGGAAGTCGGTCGAGGGCGGCCCGGAGCCTGCCGCGCAACTCGGCCAGCTCACCGGCCACCGCCGGATGATCCGGTCCCTCAGGGGCCGCGATCTCCTTGAGGTCGTCGAGGGGGGCGCCAACGTACTTCTTGGCTTTCTTCTTCTGAGTCCATGCCGTGTTGACAGTGATCCGATGCAGCCACGTCGACAACTGGGCGTCACCACGAAAACTGGGAAGGGCCCGCCAGGCGCGGATCAGTGCCTCCTGAGTGACGTCCGCCGCAAGATGTGGGTCTCC
>PVMK01117448.1_pt1 | contig 11368 bp, 7 predicted proteins | sample 1853481 | NCBI WGS metagenome assembly PVMK01 (sample SAMN08533507, study PRJNA380276) | Marine sediment metagenome, whole genome shotgun sequencing project. | reverse complement strand
CATGCGCCTCACCACGTCTCCAAAGAATGGATCCCGAAATACAAAGGCAAATTCGAGGGCGGTTGGGACAAGTACCGCGAGGAGACACTAGCCCGGCAAATCGAGCTAGTGTCTCCTCACGGTACTCGTCCCAACCGCCGTCGAACTTGCCTTTGTATTTCGCGATCCACTCTTTGGGAACGTGGTGCGGCGCATGCGTCGCGCCGGTCGCAAAGTATGCGAAGAACGGCTTGTCGGGCGTGAGCGATTGCTGGAACCGGATCCAGTTGATCGCCTGGTCGGTCATGTCCGTGGTGAAGTGGTAGTCGGGGTCGTTCGGCGGCTCTATCTTGGTTGTTCCGTCATAGATCAGCGGCGCCCATTGGTTCGCCTCGCCGCCAATGAAGCCATAGAATTTGTCGAAGCCGGAGTGCGTGGGCCAACGGTCGAACGGGCCCGACACACTCACCTCCCAAGGGGGCGTCTCGTGATACTTGCCGAAGGCGGCGGTGCTGTACCCGTTGAGCCGTAGCATCTCGGCGAGCGGTGCGACGGTCTCAGGACGCATGCCATTGTTGCCGGGGAATCCGGTGGCCACCTCCTGGACCGAACCCGTGTTGGCCGAGTGATGATTGCGGCCCGTCAGCAGCGCCATGCGCGTGGGGGAGCACAACGCCGTGGTGTGGAACTGGTTGTAGCGAAGGCCGCCCTCGGCGAGGCTGTCGAGGGTCGGCGTCGCGATGGGGCCGCCAAACGAACCGGCAGAGCCGAAACCGATGTCGTCGATCAAGACGACGACCACATTGGGCGCCCCTTCTGGCGCCTTGACCTCGAATGGCGGTGGCGCCTTCGCGTTGCGCGCGTCCAACTCCGTAGCGGGTGGATATGTGGGCTGAGGAATCGGCAGAACCGTACGGTCGAGCTCTCCGGGTGACGAGGCAGGTTTGGCCACATCCTGTTTGGGTGTCTCGGCCTCCGCGGGTGCCGAGTCGGTCTCACCGTTGCGGCAGGAGACGATGAGTCCCAACATCAAGATGAGGGCGGTGGCCTTGGTCATGAGTGCTCCTTCGGTTCTCGAACTGTCGAGTGCTCGGGGCGCACACGATACTACAGTTCGTCTACCTTCCAGAACGATGAAACTCGAGGAGAGATGATATGAAAATTCTCATGGTGCTGACGTCGCACGAAGACCTTGGTGACACCGGAGAAAAGACCGGCTTCTGGCTCGAGGAATTCGCAGCCCCGTATTACGTCCTTCGTGACGCAGGTGCCGAAATCACACTGGCCTCGCCGAAGGGCGGCCAGCCACCGCTCGACCCCAAAAGTGACGCGGACGACGCTCAGACCGATGCAACTCGCCGTTTCAAGAAAGACGTCGATGCGCAGAAGGCCTTGGCAGCAACGCAGAAGCTGTCGGAAATTGTGGACGACGGATACGATGCAATCTTCTATCCCGGCGGGCACGGTCCCCTCTGGGATCTCGCAAATGACGCTGACAGCAAGCGACTGATCGAGGCCTTCGTAGCCGGCGACCGACCTGTCGGGGCCGTCTGCCATGCACCGGCCGTGTTTCGCCACACGCAAAGCAGCGACGGCAAGCCGCTTGTGTCGGGTCGTCGCGTCACGGGCTTCACCAATACCGAAGAAGCCGCTGTCGGACTCACCGATGTCGTGCCTTTCCTTGTGGAAGACATGCTCGAGTCCAACGGCGGCATTTACGAAAAAGGGGCTGACTGGGGATCGCATGTGGTTGTTGATGGCCAATTGATCACCGGCCAGAACCCCGCCTCGTCCGAGGAAGCCGCGCAGGAACTTCTGAAACTTCTAAAATAGGACAACAGGCAACGAGATCGACCGCGAGGTGGCCGACTCTACAGCCGATTAGGCCAGCGGCTTCTCCGCGACGATTCTCCAGTTCAAATCCGCAATCTTGGCCTTTTCCGCATCATTCCATGCCTCGCCACCGCTTTGAAGAAGGTCAAGCGACTCTTCGACCCAGGGGGGCACAATGCGAATTGCTTCAAGCGCCCTGATGACCTTTCGCACCCGGGAAATCAAATCGCTCTTTTGGTCACAAATCGGCCAGGCCGGGCGTTTCGAAGGAGCTGAAACGACAATTGTGAAACCCGCCCTTTCCAAAGCGGCGCAAACATCAGCGGGATACATGGATTGAGTGGCCGCGAGCGTGGCAGAAATGCCTTGTGTAGCGTCACGTGCTCTTCGTTGTCCCAGTCAAAATGCGGCGTCAACAGATACTCGGAACAAGCGTATCGTGCTCCAGGCTTCAACACGCGGTACATTTCTTCCGCCTGGGCATCCAGTTCCTCTTTCTTGAAGAACGGCCAGACCGCTTGAAAGGAAAAGCATCCATCGAAGGTTTCCGAGTCGTACTCGAGGGGCTCGTGATGGTTGCCCTCCTTGAAGTGAAGCCGATCGCTCATTCGGCATTCCGACGCCCAGTCGATCGCACTCTCAATCTGATTGACGTCGATGTTGTATCCGGACACCTGACCGCCCGTCAGCGTGGCGAAGTAGTGTGAGATCCTCCCCCTCCCGCATCCCATGTCCAACAGATGCGATCCTCGAGGGTCTTTTAGATCTAGCTCCTTCAATATGGCCTGCTCAATCAAGAGCTGATTCCCGTACAACCCTTGGGAGTCGTCTAGCTGCGGTGGGATGTAGAGCTTCTCCAGGTCAAACACCGAGAGCATGTTGTTCAGGACCTTGTAGTAGTCCGCGACTGCCTTCGTTTCATCCGCTGTCTCGGTTGGCTCGCCATCCTGCATGCTCTGAAGGAACTTGAAGCCATCGATGCAAGCTTGCTTGTCCTCATCGCTCAGCTGTGCCAATCGCTTAAGTCCGGTGAGTGAGGTCTTAATTCGGTACCAATCCATTTAATAAATCTCTCGTTGGGCGCAGCCGGCCCCGCGGGGCCATCTACTTCTCCCGAGCGAGCGTCACCGCACAGGGAGGGTCATACGGGTTTTGTGTGTAAGTACCGGAGCGGGAAATGGGATTCGAACCCACGACTTCAACCCTGGCAATATTGGCCTAGCTCATGACACCATTCGGGAAACTCAGCAACATCCACCACAGCGTGTCCGGTGGTGTCCCGTGCAAGGTGGAAGATCTGGGTTGACGTCAGACACCACTGAAACCTTCGGTCGACTTCGTTGAAAACGAACAACCCGTCTAGCGCGCACCCAGCTCGAGCCCGCACCGGAATCGCACTCATTCGAGGAATGCCTGTCACCGGGTCGTACTCTTGCTCGACCGAGGACAAGCGCGCCGTGCAGCTCCCGATCTCGCGAACCCTTGCGTCGTCCTCCCCCGGATTGCCACCGTACGCGTGGGTCATCGACACCACGCCGCGCCGAAGGGTGTCATCGCTCTCGACGATGCCGTAGATGAAGTCGTGAGGCGACGCGATCTTCACGGTGTCGCCATCGGAGAGCCCGAGGTCCGCGAGGTCGTCGGGATGCATGAACGCAGGGTTGTAGGGCTTGTGGTGCTCCGGGGCCCCGATCTCTCGACCCGCCGAGTTCATGACCGCATTGGCGCGGCGGCACACCAGCACGAATGGGAAGCTCGCGTCGCGATGTCGCCGGGCGTAATCCTCCTCGCGGACCGCGCCGAGCTCTTGCATCATCATGGCGTCCCCCACGCAAAGCTTCCCCTCGAACCCCTCGTCCTTGGGCTGCACCGTCTGATCGGTCTCGAAGATGTGCCCGTGCGGATGCTTCTTCACCTCGCTTAGGGGAATCCGCGAGTTGTTCGTGAGGATCTCGTACACATCGTCGGTGCTGGGTTTGTTGGCCATGTCGAGCATCGCGAGGTTCGGCGGGCTCTCGTGGTGGTCCAGATGCATGGGGTCCCAACCGAACATCATCCCGACGAAAATGGGCTTACCCATGCGTTGCGCGAGCCCGTAGAAAAACTCCCATTCCTCGAGCAGGTCAGACCCTTCCGGTGGCTCGACGGCGGCGGGTGCGTAGCTTCCGTAGGGTCTGCCGAAACCCAAGCCGTAACCGTAGAACTTCGTCACCTCGACGAGCTGCGTCATGCCGGGCGTCTCGAGCGACAGCTTCGGGGCGATGACATAGTCGGCGAGCTCCGCCGTGGCCGACATGTGGTAGTCGAGCGTGATCAGGAGCTCGAGCTTCTGCATGGCCGCAAACGTCTTTCGTTGATCGGGCCAAGCCATCATCGGGTTGCCACCCATGCAGATCAGGACGCGCACCTGCCCATCGCCCTCGAGCAGGATCTCGTCCGCTAGCGCCGCGGTCGGCATCCCCGCCGAGGTCTTGCAAAGCCCGCGCACGCGAAGCTCCTCGTACTGGAACCCGTTGTAAGGTGGCTTTGCCTGCGCCTTGGCGACATACGTGGGCATCAAGACGTTCGGCTTCGCGACCCGTTCCCCAGCGCGCGGCCAGCGACCGCACACCGACATCAGACAGTACGACAGGTACTCGGTCAGGCTGCCGTGAGTTGCCATGTTGGGGCCTGTCCCGCAGGTTACCGCCCCCGACGTTCCGCGAGCGTACACGCGTGCCGCCTCGACCAACTCTTCCGCGGAAACGCCAGCGCGTTCCGCGGCGTACTCCGGCGTGAACGGTTCGACCGCATCACGCATCGCCTCGAACTCATCGACGTCCTCGTCGATGAACGCTTGGTCGTGAAGGCCCTCCTCGATAATCACACGCAGCATTGCAGCAAGGACGGTCGGGTCCTCTCCAGGTCGCACCTGTAGATGAATGCGCGCTCGCTTCGCCGCTTCGGTTCTCCTTGGATCGATGACGATCAGCGCAAGCCCGCGATCCTTGGCCTTCTTGAGTCGCTGAGAGGGATTGTTCCCTGGAACCCCTCCGATCTTCGAAATCGCCGGATTGGTCCCGATCAAGATCCACGTGTCCGCGTCGTCGAACGCCTGCTCGCCTCCAGCCCACAGCCCGTGGGCCGCCATGGCGATGTGCTTGCCGGGCTGATCGATCGTGCTCGATGTGAAATGCATCTGCGAACCGAGCCCCATCAGCCAAGCGACCGAGATCGGCCCTGCCGCCCAAGGCCCAATTTGTCCGGTACCCGTGTAGAGCGCGACGGAGCGTGGTCCGTGTTCCTCGACGATTGCCTGAACCTTCTCCGCGATCTCGTCCATCGCCTGCGCGCTGCCGATCGCAACGTGAGCATCGCCTTCACGCTTCATGCTGTGCCGCAATCGATTCGGGCCGTAGTGCTGCTCCGGAAGCGCCCGCCCCTTTGGACAGGTGTATCCGCCGAAGAATTCGTTCTCGGGGTCACCGGATACCTTGACCGCACGCCCATCTTCAACCTCGACCAGAATCTGGCAATGCGCGGTGCAGACCCGGCAGATACTGTTCTTGGTCTCGGTCACAACGAGGACATAGTAGTTTGGAAGTAGGACGCTCGGGGACGAAAAGATCCCGACCACATCTTACTCGCGCCACGACAGCGACCTTGGGCTACGGAATGGGTGTCGGCGCGAACTTGTATGTCCGCTTCGTCCGTCGCCCTGAGCCCATGTCGCTTCTCTTCCGCGGAGTGCCGAGCATTGTTCGCGTGTGGAATGGCCCACTGAGTGAGCATGGAGGGGCAGCGTCACATCTGGTACCGCGTTATTCGGACTCCCGAATGGGCCCAGGGCTACGGAATGGGTGTCGGCGCGAAGCTGTATGTCCGCTTCGTCCGTCGCCCTGAGCCCATGTCGCTTCTCTTCCGCGGAGTGCCGAGCGTTGTTCGCGTGTGGAATGGCCCACTGAGTGAGCCTGGAGGGGCAGCGTCACATCTGGTACCGCGTAATTCGGACTCCCGAATGGGCCCAATGGGCTAAGAGAGACCGCCCGATGGGCGTAGTCCGTGGTCGAGTGCTCGGTGAGCGGCTTGACAATGTTCGTGAGCAACGGCGACCTTTGGCGGAGGACTCCGTGCGGAGAGGAGAAGACGATGAAACAACGTCGCTCCGATAATGCTCGCGGCCCAAGAGCGAAGCCGACGAGATATTTCATGACCTGGGTCATGGCGGCCGGGCTGATGTTCCTTTCGGCCTGCGGCGGTGGTGAGGGCGAGGACGGTGGCCAAGCTGGTAGAGGCGGTACGCCACCGGACGCGATCGTCTTCGACGACGAGCAAGAGCCGCCCGATCGCGCGGACGTCAGCTATGTCGGAAATCTGCTCTCGAAGGTCGACGCAGGCGAATGGACGCTCGGCGAGGGACTCGTCGCGACCCTTCAGCTCTTCGCGGCTGAGCGGGATGCGCAGAGCGTACTGCGCCAGCGCGAGCTACTGACGCACGAGGGCACAGGCATCTTCACCATGGCGCGCGAGTACCAGCAGGACGGCCCCGATGTCGATGACAGGGGCGAGATCGACCGTCTGCTCGACCTTCTCGTGTTCTCGGTCGACGAGCTGGAGGAAATGGCAGGGAGCGTCCCGAAGGCCGGGCTGATCCGGACCAAGGGCTCGATCGAGAACTGCTTGCAGTTCTTCAGCGGATTCGCGGACCACCCGGCCGGCGTGGGCGTGTGTTTGCAGGAAGAGTCTACGACGATCGGTGGAGACCTCTATCGCGTTTTCTCTCCAGCAGGCTCGCTCCCATCAGGCGGCTGGACGGACGCGCATGTCCAGCTGGCGCTGCAGGCCATGAAGGATGCCGTCCCGAAGTACAAGGAGCTCGGGAAGATGCCGGCCGTCGCCCTGGTCTTGGCTGCGGCGGACGGAGGAGACCTATGGGGTGCGTCGTTCCCGCATCCGGGCACGACCTGCGGCATCGCGATCAACACATCGCTGCAGAGCAAGGCGCCGGACGAGTTCAAACAGCTCGTCGCCCACGAGCTCGCGCACTGCTTTCAAGCGGAGACGCATCCCGGACAACATCAGGCGCCCTACTTGGTGATCGATTGGCACTTCGAGGGCGCCGCCGAATACTGGAGCAACGTCGTCTACCCCCCCGTGAACCTAGAGTGGCGGTTCCTGGAGAAGTTGGAGCAAATCGAGCTGGTGACCACCGTCATCGGCCGCGAGTACGAGAACTTCATGTTCTTCCAATACTTGGGCTCCAAGATGGGCAACGATGGAATCCTGGATCTCATCGGAAAATTGCCCACTGGGTTCAACACCGCGGTCGAGCAACGAGACGCGCTGGCCTCGTATCCGAACATGGCACAGACGTACCACGACTTCGTGAAGGCGATGACCGACGGAGCCGTTCAGGACACGAGCGGGGCGCTGATCCCATTCAGTGCCCAGGCGTACTACGCGTTCATCCTCGGGAACAGCCATCCCCTCGTGACCGCGCCGATCGTCATTCCGTTCGCGACCTACAGGGTGCTCCTCGGTATCGACCCGAGGAGACAGGCACAGCTCGCGTTCAGAGGCTCCGGGCCGCTCATCGAGTCCTCGGGGCCCGCGAGCGAAGGGGTGTCCACGCAAGCCTCGGGGCTGGTCGTCGAGTCCCTGAAGAGCACGGGTGGCAGGGCCTGGTCCCCCCGCGTGCCGTCGGAGCTTCCCGAGAAAGAGTGCGACACCCAGAGGACGATGCTCGTCGTGACGGCCACCGAGCTGAATGCATCGTTTGATCTGGACGTCCCCGAGATAAACGAGCTCGACGCCTGCTGCCTTCACGGCACATGGCTCATGAACAATCAGGACCTGGCCGACGCGGATGCGGCGGCGCTCAACTTAGAAGTCTCGTACGGCGGTCAGCTCACGGCGGAGTATCACCCCGACGGCACGGTCCTGTTCCTGTGGGGGGGGTTCTCCCGCGCGTTCACGGAGCACGTGCCAGGCGAGGGGCCGCGCACATCCACGGACGTCGTTGGAGGAGGAGGCTCCCAGTTCTACTCGACGCACACCGGGAACATTCTGCTGTACACGGGTCCAGAAATCACTCCGACGGTGACCTCGGAGGGCGGGACGTTTACGGCACGGCTAGACACCGGCCTGGGTGATCTGCAGACCAGTCAGTTCTTCGAGTGCGAGGGCGACACGCTGCTGACGATCATTCGAGGTGGCGTCGAGATCGGCTGGTCGCGCCTCAACTGACGGCACAGTCCGTGACTCGCCCTTTTGTCTCCGACTTCAGCTGACGGGGTACAGGGACGGGAGCCAGCATCGTTCGATGCGTCGGTGTCGATCCGATGGAAGCGATGGTTCCATCTACGCGCTGGCGATTCGCTCCACCGTGACGCGTTCCGTGGTTGAGTGAAGCCAGGAATCAAGCTAGAACGGCTGCGGCCATGCGGACAGTGCCGTCGGGTTCGACGAAAGGGGAGGTGATGACCAAGCAAGCGTTGCGTCGTGCGTTGACCGTGTTGTGCGGGTTACTCGTCCTCCAAGGATGTAAGTCGGATACTGCGAAAGACGCGAAGGTCGAGCCAGCGCTGGTGCTCGAATACGGCACCCCGCCGAGGCGTCCCCTGCGCTACACGATCGCAGATGGCTCCATGGCGACCTCGACCACGGCGATCACGATTTCGTCGATGACGACCACGACGAGCGCTGGAGAGGAATTCACTAGTAGTCCGGGCTTTCGGTTCGTTGTCTCCTCCGGTCCTGCAGTCAAGCTCCCGAGTGGTAACGCGCGCTTTGACATCCGGATCGTCAAGGCGGAAGCGATCGTGCCTCCGGGAGTCGATCCCGAGGCCGAGCGTGACTTTAACAGGAGCGCCGCGCTGCTTGAGGACGTAGGTGGTTGGATCGAAATCGACGATCTCGGCATCGTGCAACGCAGCGAGCTCAACCAGGCCGCGAAGAATCCGAATGTGCCGATCCGCCTGCTCATGACGATCATCCAAGCGCGCACATCGCTCACGCGGGTCATTCTGCCGGCCGATCCCGTGGGGCTTAACGCCCGTTGGGAAGCACGCAAGCGGCTCAAGATCTACGGGTTCGAAATACAGCAGGTCGACCGATATACGCTCGTCGGTTACGTGGATGACAAGCTGAAGCTCAACATCGAGATGGTGCAGACCGCCCCCCAGCAGACGCTGACCTTCGTGGAAGAGGGGGTAGAGTTCGCACTCAAGTCGCTTACGATGAGCGCCCGGGGTGAGGTCATCCTGAACCTCAACGCGCTCGAGAGCAGCGCACGCGTTGAGGGTCGGTCGGAGGAGGCCTTAACCGTGAAGACGGGCGCAGGCACTGAGAGCATCGAGCTCGACAGCGCGTTTCTGCTGAAGACGGAGGTCGAGCCTGACCCCCTATAGCCCCAGCACGAGATACAAGGTTCCAATCGATCCAAAACAGGGCAAAAGACTACCGGCCGTGCGGCTGATCATTGATCACGTTTCTGAAGCTACCCCTCACCGTGAGCGATAGCCCATACTCGATGCCTCGTGAGCAACTTGTCAAAGCCGCGCCGAAGAACGAGGCATCCTGTGTGGGTGTGCGGGATGCCGTTCGATCGCATCCCGCACCATCGGGGAGCATCTAGTTGTCAGGCGACATGAGAAACTGACCTAGCCGACGTTGAGATCGAAGTGCGAATGAGAACGAGACGCGGAAGGAGAGCCTCACGGCGCTCCGGCGATTCGTGACCCCGGGATCGCGAATCGACGCTTGTAGCGTCTCGAATCCTGCCGAGGTGGTGATCCGACGAAAGCTCTGAACTTTCCAATACTTTCCCTTATAAGGTTGCGAATCGGGATCGATAAGGTTGCGAATTGTGGTCCGCGACCCTAGAGTTGAATCATGGTTGGTGTCCGAAAACGGGGCGAGCAAGTCCGGAAGTTCATTCTGGACAATGTCGAACAGCATCCGCGCGACATCGTATACCTGACGGCAGGCCGTTTCGACATCGGCCGGAGCGCGGTGCGGAAGCACCTGAAGCGCTTGGTCGATCAGGAAGCCATTGTCGTAGAGGGGGCAACCAAGGACCGCGTTTACAAGCTCCACCCGTCCGCACCGTGGCAACGGACCTTCGCTTTGGAGAGGCTCCAAGAGGATCGAGTGTGGGCGGACGGCGTCGGGCCCCAGCTCGCAAGACTGCCCGACAACGTAAGACGCATCTGGGCGCATGGTGTGACTGAGATGGTCAACAACGCGATCGACCACTCCGAGGGAACCGAAGTGACGGTCATAGTCGAACGGCTGCCGACACACACAGTCGTCAGCGTCATCGACGACGGCGTCGGCATCTTCCGCAAGATTCAGGCCGCACTCGACCTACCGGATTCGAAACTTGCGCTGCTCGAGTTGAGCAAGGGGAAGTTCACAACCGACCCGAAGCGACACTCGGGCGAAGGTATTTTCTTCACCTCGCGCATGTTTGATCTGTTTGCCATCCTATCGTACGAGGACGTATTTGCCTGCAATGCGGGCGAAGGCATCAGCGTCTTCCTACCGTTCACCCCGCTCCCGGATACATCTCTAGAAGGGACGAAGATCATGATGCGCCTGGACAACAATACCTCGCGCACGACAAAGCAAATCTTTGCGGAGTACACAACCTCCGAGGACGACGACGATTACAGCTTCTCGCGCACTTCGATTCCCGTACAGCTAGCGAAGTTTGGAGATGAGTTTCTGGTTTCGCGTTCTCAGGCACGGCGCGTTCTAGATCGCGTTGACCGATTCAAGACCGTAGTTCTGGACTTCGAAGGGGTGGAAAGCATCGGACAGGCGTTTTCTGACGAGATCTTTCGGGTCTTTGCACGAAATCATCCCGAGGTCGCGATGCTTCCGCAAAACGCAAATCAAGACGTCTGGAGGATGATCCTGCGGGCTCGCGCAGCCGACTAGCACCACAGACGCTTTCGGCTCGAGTCGTGACAGCCATCGACGGGCGAACGAAGCCTTCTCGGGTTCGGTTCACGGCAAGACGCGACGAAAACAACCGGCCACGCGGCCGCCGCAACTTTGATACCTGGCTCCCGCCGGGCTGCGTCAGAGAAAAAGCCGACCCCGAGGGGCCGGCTTGTGGAGCGGGAAATGAGATTCGAACTCACGACTTCAACCTTGGCAATATTCGCCTAGCCCACGACACCATTCGGGAAATCCAGCAACATCAACCACAACGTGTCCCGTGGCGTTACGCGCCGTCCCGTCGTGTCCCCTGGAAAGTGGAAGGTTGGGTGGAAGGAAGCGGAGTGGAACCGATAGCCAGCCCAGGCACTGACGTCCCGCCGAGTATGGTCGATTCATAAGCTTCGTACACCAGCACCTGAAAACCGTGTGATCGATTAGCTACGGGTCGATGGCCTCGAGCGCGTCGGCTGGGCGCATCATCGGACTCTAATCCCAAAGTTTGCTCGATTTTCGCTGGCGTCTTCCGGTAGACGCCCATACATCCGGACGGCGATGTTTGATTGAAAATTCCTTGCGGACGACCTCCGGGCGGGTGTCGTCGTGTTTTTGGTCGCGTTGCCGCTGTGCC
>PVMK01145195.1_pt1 | contig 11369 bp, 11 predicted proteins | sample 1853481 | NCBI WGS metagenome assembly PVMK01 (sample SAMN08533507, study PRJNA380276) | Marine sediment metagenome, whole genome shotgun sequencing project. | reverse complement strand
GCGGCTGGAGTTTCGGCCTGAGCTATTCGACCGGCCCGTTCACATTCCATATCGGCCGCGGCGGCTGGTACCGTGGCGGTTGGTGGGGCCCACGCAGATATCGCGGTTATCGGCGCGGCTATCGCAGTGGTCGACGTTCAGGGTACCGCGCGGGATATCGCGCGGGGCAGCGAAATTCGAACAGACAAAACATGTATAACAGTCAGCGCAACCAGGGCAGGTCAACGCAGCAGAGCCAGGCTCGAAACACGGCACGTTCAAACGCTGGTGCTGCCGCTGGCGGTTCAAGAGCGAATAATGTCTATGCGGACAAGAATGGCAACGTTAATCGCAGGAACGATCAGGGCGGATGGGATCAAAGAACGCAGAATGGCTGGGAAAGCAAAGGCAATCAACCAACACAACAGGGCCAACGCGGGTCGCAAAGCCAGCGGCCGTCCAGCCAGCCATCATCCCGGCCCAGTTCCGGTGGCGCGTCGACCAACCAGCAATTGAACAAGAGTCACAACGATCGGCAACGTGGCACGCAACGTACCAACAGCTACAATAGCTCGCGTCGTAGTAGCGGCGGTGGCCGGCGACGGCGTTAGGAGACTAACAAGAGGGCAGTGGTGTCGCCGGCGAAATAATACAGATCGCCAACCGGGCGATCTGGCCTGCTGTTTCGATCACGGAATGCCGAAGTTGGCCTCGTAGCGCAGCCAGAAAATATTCGAGTTCTTCAGTGGCGATCTGAAAAATGATCGTTCGAACATGTATTGAGCGCGCAGGCGACTTCTGTTGCTGATCGTCACGGCCATGCCGCCTCCCAGGCGTATTCTATCTGCGCCGAAACTGTATGCATCATTCCAGGTTGCCAGTACGCCAGCCAAAAGAAACGGCCGGATATTTTCAGTGGCCTGACGTGATGCAACCAGGATCCAGCGAATGGAATTTGAGTCCATCAGCCGATCATCAAACTTCGTATTGAAGTCATGCTGGTAGCCCAGCTGCAATACAACACGCAATCTCCCGGTATCATCCACACCACTATGCGCATTGCGTGTCATATCCCAGAAACCGCCAACGTACAGGCGATGCTCATCATGCTCGGGACGCAGTGTGTAGCGGTACCCGGCGTTGACCAGCAGGGCCTCGCTCACCTTTTTGTAGGTCATGAGTTCGAGGAAGTGACTGCTCAAAGCGGTCATGTTTTCGTCTAGCCGGACCTGGTATTCGGCGGAATAGTGCAGGTTTGCTTCTCTCTCCCAAAGGAAAAGGCCACCGGTCCACAAGGCGCTATCTGTAATTGTTTCGGCCAAGACATTGGCATGCAAAATCACGCATAAAATACCCAACATCGCTACGCGACAATATCGCTTGTATCTCATAGGGGTGATGTCCAGGCTCGTGCAGGGCAGAATCTTTTCTTCATTGTACACTGGGACCGTTATCCCTAAACCGGTCATCTCTGGTGTATGGTTTCAGGTAGTGTTTGGATTCCAGCACACAAACGACGACCGAGGATTAAGCCATGTGCCGATGGTTAGCGTACACAGGTGAGTCGATCGCCCTGAGCGAGCTCATATTTGATACTCAACATTCAATTATCGACCAGAGTCTGGCATCCAGGTCCAGCATACAGACGACCAACGGTGATGGATTTGGCATCGGCTGGTATGACCACCTTGATGCTCCGGGTTTGTACAAGCACATTCAGCCTGCATGGAATGACCCAAACCTGAGAGACCTGTGTGACCACACTCAGTCACACATGTTTATTGCTCATATCAGGGCCGCAACAGGAACGGCGATTCAGCGCACAAACTGTCATCCGTTCAAGCACAACAACTGGTTGTTCGTACACAACGGCGTTATTCGCGAGGCCGGGAAGCTGAGACGCCAGCTTGCGCTGGAACTGGATAAGGAACTGTTTCCAAGAATCAGTGGCACAACAGACTCGGAACTGATGTTTTACCTGGCGCTGCATTTTGGAATGGAACATGATGTTTATGCAGGCGTCACTCGAATGGTCGGCTTTGTCGAAAAAGTGGGTCGTCAGGCGGCAATCGAACATCCGGTCCAGATGACGCTCGGCATTACTGATGGGGCGCGGCTGTACGCCATTCGATATTCGTCAGAACACGACTCCCGCACGCTCTACTATTCAAAAGAGATAGCCGCGATTCGGGACATGGTGCCGCCGGATCGTCAGGATCACATGGACAGAATCGGTAACGATGCCCGATCAATCGTTTCCGAGCCGTTTTCCGACCTAACGGAAATGTGGCAGGAGATTCCGGAATCAACTTTCGTGCAGATTGAATCCGGCGATGTTGCATGTAGAGATTTTGTTCCGGTTGCGCCGTAGAATTCGGCGCTCCTGTATTCAATCTTCGAGTTTCAGCTCATCGATAGAGTCTGATTCAATCAGGTATTGAAAGAGTCTCTGTAATGCTCCACCAAAGGCAAGGTTGTGAATTGTTACATTGTCACTATTGTCCGGAAGTTTAATCCAGTCAGAATCAAGACCTACTGAGCTAAGATGCTGGTGAAAATCCTTTGTACACATCGATTGCACGTATACCTTAACGCCGTCCGTGTACAGTTTTCCGGTCGCTTCCAGAAGGCCGCTCCCAGAATCGACATAGAATTTTTCCGACAACAACATGACGAAAGTTGAAATACCCATAATGAATCGCAGTGGTTGCTGCGAGTAGCGACGAATATAGCTGCTCAACTTAAAACTCTGCCGTAATCGGGTAAGCATTACCCATTCATTCTGGTCTGTAAGTTCACGGACATGTTTCAGGAGCTCGGCCGCATCACTGCCACCGCCCGCGTGTACGCTGCTGATGCTAAATTCGGTAATGTTTAGCGGTGACTTCTCACCAGCCGGAAGCTCGGCTGCAAGTTGCCTGGCGCTGACATCGAAGTCAGTTGAACCGATGGTCGATGAGTAGCGTAGGGAGGTTCTTTTGATAATCGCCGGCCGCTTGCGCAAGATTTCCGTGGGAGGTTGCTGTTTACCGTCGCTATCGAACAATACAGCCTCGGCTAATCCGCTCTGCACAATCGACAGTCCGGTTGCGACAGAATCTACCTCGGCAAATGCTGGTCCGGACACATCGACAAGATCTGCCTCCAGTCGACCGATGCCGATGTTATCGGCCAGACTGGCGAGCGCCCGGTCCGGGTCCCCCGGCCCAAAGAAAGCGTTATAGAGAAGATTAACACCGAGTATGCCAACCGCTTCCTGCTGCGCGACGTTGGTATCGTCAAACATATTGATGTGCAGGATGATCGTATTCGGCTCACCCCCAACCTCTGACTGAAACCGCAGTCCCACCCATCCGTGGCATTCGTTAGTGCCAGCGAAATTGCGTGCAGCAACGCTGTTGCAGAATGCAAAAAAACGCGTGTCGTGACCGCGTTTTTTTGCCAGCCGCTGAACAAGCAAGCCATACTCTTTGTTCAACATCGAGTCGACCCGTTCACGGGAGACATATCTGCCAGCCTGGCCATAGATATCGTCGCTTACCTGCATGTCATAGGCCGACATGGTCTTGGCGACGCTACCTGCGGCGGCGCCGACACGGAAAAACCACCGCGCTACTTCCTGGGCGGCGCCGATTTCAGCAATTGTGCCGTAAATCTTGTCGTCAAGATTGATTGACAACGCTTTCTGGTGAGTGCTGGGGATTTCCAATGGCGTAAGTTCCTACTTTCTCTCACTCTCGATTCGCGCGAGCCGGCCTTCATAATTGAAAGTCAGTATTCTGAACATGCTGCCTTGCTCGTAAATCCAGGTGTCATTGTTCTTGATTATCGGCTCGCCGCATTTTCTTAATACTTCGTACATCCCGGTGCTGTTTTTGCCGCCACCACCGTAAATAAGATAAGTGCCGCAGCGCATGGAACGATCGGAAGCAATTGCCTGGACGGCAAAGAAGGCTAACAATAATATTGCCGCTGCAATTTTGGAGGCGTGGAACATTATTAAGTCTTGCTCCCGAAAAAGATTAAGGTAACGTGAATGTCAGCGCCGGTATCAGCAAAATGCCGGAGGCGACGTTCAACACAGTTCCGTCGGACAGATCAGCTACAAGGGCATGCATTGGTGAGCGCACCGTCATCTCACCCGAACCACTAATGCCGGAAAAACGACCGGTGCCACCAGTGAGTTTGAACTCACCGAGGCAAAAGCCTTTCACACCTTCGCATGCCAGTTCGGCAAAAACGGCGTCTTCGGTAGACACAACGATTGTGCAATTGCCGGTACTCGTGATGCTTTGGTTGCTCAGATCAATATTCTGAACAATCGGGCACTCGACGAATGCTTCATCCATTGCACCCTCGGCAGACTCTATATACATGACACCCTCTAAAGAGCCCAGAAAACGGAGCTTGTCGATACCTATCGGAAAAACCTCGCCCTGTCCTTGCCATGGAATGACCGCCGATACAGTTCGGGTGTCTGCAAAAGCGGTACCGGACCAATCACACAAAATCAATGCTGCTGCCGTCAATTGAAGTTTCGTTCGTACGTTCAACATGTCTGCTTCGCTCGCTACCAAGTGGATCGACGATAATAGCATGAGAATATCGAGCTTTATTACGCACAATTACAGCAATAATCTAACCGATCGCTACCAGCGATAGTTGTAATTGAGTATGACTCGAAAATCGGTCAGGTCTTGCGCGTCGTTGTTGCCGTCGCTGTTTTTCTGATCGATGATCGCGTTACGGATACGTAAATTGAACCCGGTCATTCTGCCAATATCGAAATTGTATTCGAGTGTTACGTCGAATTCTGACTGGCTGGGACTGGCTGTGGCGCCGGTGTCAGGTGACTCGCCGTATATGTAGTAAGTGTGAAGTTTGAGCTTGTCCTTGCCAAACGATTGGAAGTTAATGCTGGCGCCGAGCGACAAAGCTTTCTCGCCGGGTCTGGTGAACTCCTTAACTATGCCACCGTTGTAGGTCGGTGCGTATCCCCAGGGTGTAAAAAGGCCCTGCGAGTCGGACATTTGTGTGTATGCGCTGGCGAATGTCGTATTACCGAGTTTGTACTGCAGTCGCATCCCAACATGGTCGATATCAAAATTGCCCTTCAGTTCACTGCCCTGGCTTTGCTGGTGGCTGTGCTGGACGCTAAGCTTGAAACCGCGGCCCTCGTCAAAGCCCCATTGGTGCGAGAGTTCGTAGTAGATTATGTCGATGAGGTCTTCGGCATGATAAGCAAACACACCGAATTCGCCATTATCAGAATAGCGATAGCGAGTGCCCAGGGACCAGACGCCCCTGTCGTCATCCGCAACTCCGGCTAGATCGTACATTTGTTCGAAAGTATCACTATTGAGTGGCTTCATATGCGTGACATACATTGCGCCCACTGCCCATTTTTCGGTGAAGTGATACAAAGCTCGCGCGCCCTGGTAGGTAATGGGAATCATGCGGATGTCGGAGCTATGCATAAAAGCGGTTTCCAGTCGTATTCGCCCGGCGGTCATATTCAATTTTTCGCCACCCCAGTCCAGGTACGCTTCAGAAATACCGCTGAAGCTCTCCTGCCCGGGTGCCAGCAATCCAGTGCCGTCCTTGTCATCCGGGGCATAAATTTTTTGTGATGTGAATGCGGTTCCGCCGATACGCAGGTGGCCCAGCAATGGCTTGCTGTGCCAACCAATCCAGCCGCCGCTGGTTAGCGCCTCGTTGTCGGCGGCGTTATCATTGCGCCGATTCAGGTAATAGGTCCGCCACTGCAGGTTCCACTGAGTCGTATCTTCGATGGGGTCGAAAAAATAGGGGCGAAAGATTTGTTGCAGGATAGTATCGGCGCCTTCGGGATCATTACTAAGGTTCTCCGGCATTTGTGCGGGGCTTATTCGCGTGAGCCATCACACCCGCAAGTAAGAGGAAGATACGTCGCCAGTTGATGGTGAAAGTGTGCATGCGGACCACTCCGTAACACCGGCTGTTCAGAACCGTACCGCTGGATAGCTGGTCGAAACTGCCACAAGCACGGTTCGCATTGCGGCGCTTACAAATTAGCCATGCGACGCTTCATCCGGGCACATCACTTCCCAGCACATATTGCGTCGATGTGATTTGCTGACCCATCCACATGATACCGCCACCAGCTTTATTGATTTCTGCCGCATGCAAAAATGTAGTTGAACATCTCTGCAGAATCCGTCTCTGGCACAATGACCTCAACCAGGCGCACCAGTTCTGATTCCGGCAGTTTCCCGGCCTTTGCCTCACTGGGGCGCAACATGGCTATTCCTCTGCACGGGCTTGCTGTTCGCAGTAATAATTCCCTTTTTCATCCCGCAATGCCCGAATCAGTTTGCGATCCATCCCATCATCAGGAACTACGCAGGAAATCATACGACTACCGGCTAATATTTGCTTCGCCTGACTCATCATTTCGTCTCTTTAAGCCGGTCGCGAATTTCTACGGGTACATAAGTGGCGGCCGAGTCGAGTGGCGTCACATAGAGAAAGCCGCCGCCCGGTCGGCCGATATTAACAGCGCCGAAAATCGTACTTGCGACCAGTTCTGCCTGATCGGTGCCAACGAGCATGCTCACCACGTCTTTTTCCGTGTCGATCGCGATTCCGAGTAACCCGACGCGCTCGCGAATTCCGACGCCACGCTGCGAATGAATTAGTGCGCCACCAGCGCCAACTCCCCGGGCCGCCTTAACAACGTCCTCCCCTTTGCCGGTTTCCACAACGCAGGTGATCTGTACTACGTCGGATAACAATGTAATATTTTGCTCACTCATAAGGCACCAGTGGCCTCCTCGTTTGAAATCGTTATTGCGTTTCTTGCGGCTGTGTCCGCCTGACGCCGGGCCTTAAATTGTGACCAAAGCCCGCTGAGCATTACGCTGATAATTGGCCCGATCGACGCCATGCACAAAATACCGAATCCCTCGATTGCGTCAGTCGCCTCTCCGAAACCAAGCCCCATGGCAAGAACCAGGGGCACCGTGATCGGACCGGTGGTAACACCAGCGCTGTCCCATGCAACGTTGACGAACGCTTCGCTGGATATTGCAGTCAAAACAATGGCGACCAAATACCCGGGAACAATCACCCAGACAAGCGGCAATTCGAAAATCAGTTTTGACAGTCCAAGCGCAATCCCGAATGCGACGCCGATGGATACTGCAATAATCAGCGTCTTCTTTTGAACGCGCCATTGGTTAGTTCTTCTGCCGTTTGGCCCAATGCATTGAGTGCTGGCTCGGCTACCGTGGCTCCAAACCCGAGTATCCAGGCGAATACCAGGGCAATAATGAGTCCCGCCCGATAGGGATAGATTGGAGAATCGTCAACGCTCGCGATTTCCATGAATGCGGCAGGTACCAGGCTACCCGCATTTCCACCAAGCATGGAAAGACCATAGGTCAGACCGAGATTGAAAATACACATGCCGACAATCGTTAACCCGATACCGGTAAATATCTCATTTGCGTGCGGCAGCTTTTCTCGCAAGATCAATTTCAAAACCAGAAAGAGAAAAATGCACAATGGCAAGATCGCACGCACGCCAAGCACGATCTCGACGCCCGGACTTCGTTCATACCATGCCAGCTCATTCGCTGGCATTGCTGCCGCAGCATTCGCTGCTTCGATTATTTCTGTCGGTGTTGTTGTAGAGGCGAGAAACAATGTCAGTACTAATACACCCAGTATTGGAAATAACGAAGCCAGCGTGACTATTCCAAAACCAGATAGTCCGGAGTCACCGCGGCCAACGGCGGCGGCTATGCCAATTCCCAGCGATAACACGAGCGGGACAGTAACCGCGCCCGTGGTGACCGCACCCGCATCCCACGCCAGTCCCAGCGCGCTGGTCAGGTTCGGGTCGGTGGAGGCGTAAATTGTCAGGCCAAGTACTGGCGCCAGTGATGCGTAGATTAACGGCTTCAGACTCCAGCCGTAGACAAATCTGAGCGTCCCGGTCACCGCCGCCAGCCCGACACAGGCACCGATCACCATAACCAAAATGCCAGACCAGTCATTCAGGAGTGCGTAAAGGTATGGTGCGCGCGCCACCGCGATATTAGCGCCGGCAGCCTGCAATGCCCCTATCGCTGGTTCCGCGAACGTGACGCCTATTCCGAGCAGCATTGTAATTAGCAGCACCAGCGGCAATGGCGACCGTCTTGGCAGACTGTGCCCGATTTGTTCGCCAAACGGCATCAAACCTATGCGCAGGCCCTCCATGAAGAACATCAGGCCAACCACGACGGCCAGCAATCCGCCCGCAATAATCATTGAGTCAGCAACGAGCTGGCGTAGCACCAGAATTAAAAATAGCGCCAGATAGGCTGCCAGCGGGACAACAGCTTTCAACTGGTCTTTCAGGCGAGAGGATATATAAGGTTGCAGCAGTCGCTGCTTTTCCCGGCGGTTGAGCCGCGGCCTTTTAATTCCTGTAGGTAAATAATTCCCGTCTGCGTCGGTGTCCGGTTCCGGGTACAGGTCGTTCAGGCTGACCTCGAAGGTTCTGCCAACCCCCCAGGCTTGTTGCAGATCTCTGAAACGGTACTTTTCGGTCATTCTGGACTCTGGCAGCAAAACACTTATTCTTATTCGGAAAGAGTATACGCGCTTACGATTAGCCGCGGTTATACGGATAACTGACTACACGTAATCAGGAATCAGCAGACATCTCTTTTGCTGCAATCCACTTTGCCAGTGGTTTTGTAGAAATTCCGTGTGCGATCAGACTGAAGAACACAGTAGACGCGACGACAATGCTCATCATCTCTGCACCCGGCAATCCTGAATCGAGAACGATGACAGCGAAAACAATACTGGCCAGGCCGCGAGGGCCAAACCAGCCGAGAAACAGCCGGCTATGAGTGGTCTCGCCACTACCCGTCAGTGCTACATACATTGGCAGAATTCTAACGATCGTCAGACTTAACAGGCCATAAAGCACTACCTTCCAGGTAATGAGGTCCGCTAACTGTCCGATGATTGCGACACCGAACAACAACCAGGTAAGTACTGCAAGTGTCTCGCCAACACCCTCTGCAGCAAGGACATATTTGTGAGTTGACTTACCGGCGAGAAAGCCAAACATAATTCCGCCCGTAAATGCTGCGACGTAGCCGCTACCGTGAAATTCCTGGGCAATCGCAAAACAAGCCAGCGCCAAGCCTGCTACTGTCGCCTGCATCCAGATTTCGGTGACCCACCCGTTGCGCGAACAGTATCTGAGCAGCCAGGCACCGGCTGCAGCCAGGCCCACACCAACCAGCAATCCAATGCCGATTTCCTGAAGTACCAAAAGAAGTGGTGCAACGGACCCAGAATCTTCGTTCCCCGCATTCAGTGCAAGAGCGATAAAGATGAACAGAATTGGTACGCATAGCCCGTCATTCAGACCACTCTCAACGTTCAGTCCCTCCCGGATACGTGCCGGGACCGACGGATCGGTGATTACGGCTTTTCCCAATGCGGCATCGGTAGCTGCGAGCATTGTTGCCAGAATGGCTGCCTCGAAAATGGTGAGCGCATCGAACATTAGCAGCGCGAGACCAAACCCCAGCATGATGACACCGGGCAACCCGAGCAACAGCATTCGCAACGGAATTTGATAACGTTTTTTCAAAACGGCCAGATCGGCATTTGCTGCATCGACGAACAGGATCAGCGCGAGGGTAAGATCCGCGAGCAGTCGCAGTTGCTCACGAATCTCGCCACCTTCGAACCAGCCAAGCGCCACCGGGCCCATTATGATTCCAGCGGTGACCAGTACAATTGGCCCCGATATCGCACTGCGCTCAATACGACCCGCAATCAGGCTATACAGAAAAACAAACAGGGCAAGGATCGCCAGCTCTTCATACATCGCAGTCCCCTAATTATGAAACCTGATGCTCTCGCAGGTGTCACACATAACCATAACAAAGAACAATCACGTAAATGGTGGCAGAAGTGAAAATCTTTGCAGGCTGTGCGGCGGTCATTTTAATGGCGATCTCTCTACACGCGAAAAGCGACGAGGGACCATTTCAATTCGAATTTCAGGAGATCGGTTCTGGAGTGTGGGTTGGCGTCCGACCGGACAGCCCACGCTATCCCGTAATGGGCAACACGACCTTTGTTATTAGTGATGAAGGCGTCGTGGTTTTCGATGGCGGTGGTATGCCGGTAATGGCTGAGCAGATCATAGCCAAGATACGAATGTTAACCGATAAACCCGTTACACATGTCGTGATCAGCCATTGGCACGGCGACCACAATTTTGGTGTATATCGATTTGCAGAAGAATTTCCGGATGTGCAGTTTGTCGCACATAAGTTCACGAATGAAGTGTTCAATAGTTCACGAATTTCTTACATCGATCGGCAACGAAATTTTATCGACAGAAACCGCGAAGAATTCGAGAATATTGTTGCAACAGGCAAGAACTCGGAAGGCGAGGTGCAAAGCGAGGCAGATCGCAAAGATTATGCACGCATCATCGAGGATGCCGGGGTTATCGAGCCCGAGTTCAATCGGGCGCGGGTAACGCCGGCAAATATCGTATTCAAGGACGATTTCACGATTAAGTCCGGTGATCGCAATATTAAACTATTGCACCTTGGACACGCAAACACTGCCGGCGATATCGTCATGTGGCTAGCGGAAGAACGCATTGTTGCAACGGGCGATATCGTTGTGTTGCCGTCGCCCTACGCGTTCAACGTGCCACCGCGGGCATGGGCAGAAACTTTGCGGGCATTAAATAATCTGAACTATGACCTGCTTGTACCGGGCCACGGCGAAATTCAATCCAACACTGCCTATGTCGATCTCATCATTGAAACAGCAGATGCGATCGCAGACCAAAGGGATGCAATGCTCGCCAGCGGGATGAGTAACGAGGCAGTTGAGGCCGGGCTCGATTTCTCCGCGTATGAAACACGATTTACGCAAGGTGATGAGTACGTGAAGTCCTATTACGACGCTTATTTCGAAGGGCCGTTTCGTAAAGCCACAATGAAAGCTTTAACGGGCGAGCCGATGGTCAGGATCGAGCCGCCAGAGCCAGTACCGTTCGACGACGAGCGATGGCAAATCGAGGCGGCGGAAGTCGAGATTGTCGATTATCTGGGTCAGCAGGCGCTAAAAATTCGCGGTGGCGCAGCAATGCTGCCGGACATGGACATCACGAATGGCCTGGTCGAGTTTGATATCGCGGTTTCGCAAGAGCGGGGTTTCGCTGGTTTGATATTCAGGTCACAGGATGATGCCAATTTCGAACATTTTTATATTCGGCCGCACCAGTCCGGCAATCCGGATGCAAATCAATATACGCCGGTATTCAATGGCGTCAGCGCGTGGCAGCTTTATCATGGTGCCGGTTACGGCGCGCC
>PVMK01126456.1_pt1 | contig 11369 bp, 4 predicted proteins | sample 1853481 | NCBI WGS metagenome assembly PVMK01 (sample SAMN08533507, study PRJNA380276) | Marine sediment metagenome, whole genome shotgun sequencing project. | reverse complement strand
CGGCGAATGTCGTCGTGGGCTGCAATGGCGGCAGCTGTGTTACCTGCACCGAAGCAAATCAGTAGTGCCTTTTCCGGCCGTGGATGCAGCAGCAGCGGGAAATGGGCCATCAGCCGCATATAGGTTCTGCCGCGAATATTCGTTGCTGACATCCGCATACGGCCAAAATACAGCGCTGAATTCTCGCCCTCACCGACAACGAACGTGGTATTGGCGCTATTACTTTTCAACGCCCGGATCGGGTCCACGGCCGGTTGCGTGTTCGGCGGGAAATAATTTACGTCAAAACTGGTCGGCGTAAATATGGCCACTGCGGAGAATGCAATAAGGAACCCAGCCGGTTGCCAGAGCATCAGGCGGTTGTTTTCCCGAATCATCAATAAGAACGCAACCGCTACTGTAAACAGCAGCGTAAACAGCTTCAGTGAATAGAAAATATTTACCTTTGGGGCAAGCAGGGTAAAGCCGATCAGTCCGATGCAAAATGCAAGGGTGTTCAATCCATAGACATAGCCGATATTTAATCTTCGGCTCTGCATGCGAATGCATACGTAAGGCAGCATCAAAGACACGAGGAGATACGGAGGGAATACCAGAACCCCGACAAAGACTAACAGCTCGGACAAATTATCCGGAAAGGCAAAGGTGTTGACCGGCTCTCGAATCACCGAGTCAGCGATCATTATGAAACGAGTATCTATAAATCTCATGATTGCATCGATGTAGTGCGCGGCCACCGCGAAGTAAGCGAGTGCCAGCACGAATGAGATTTTGATATGAGTCAACGACAGACGGGGCAATCGGTGTACGAGCGCACTTGCCAGGAAGATAGCCAGGATTGCCCAGAAAGAAACGAAAGACATTGTCGCACCCGGATGGACCTCAATGACGAAACTGATCCGCTTGAACAAGTCACCTTCCAGTGCGCCCGACAGCAATCCACTCAGCACGGCAAACATGAGCAATACGCTAACGGGCCCTGCGGGCATGTCGTGACCCACATCGTTTCCTGTTTCGGCTGCTGTTGATGCGGTGCGTAAATCGTCGCATTTGGGCTCACCTCCGAATACCAGAAAATACCCTCCAAACAACAGGTTAAGTCCGGCCATCAACCACAGCGTTGCCGTGTGGCCCAACCCTGGCAGGAACAGAAACTGGCAGGCAAGAACGCCGCTGCAGGCGCCCAAGGTATTCCATGCATAAAGTGCGGCCGGAAAGCGCCCGCCCTTTGGCGCCTCAGTAAATATGTCGCATAGCAGTGGAAAAGTGACGCCCATGAAAACACAGGGGATAAATACACACCCGGCAGCGGTAGCAACCTGGGAGATGCGGTAGGCCGCTGTCTGCTCCCATATTCCATCGCTCAGGTGATACGGAAAACTACCCCACAGGTCTGCGGGTATGATTTCAGCCAGTACCGTCAGCAGGACAAACAGCGCGACCAGACACTCCACGAGACCATAAACGCGCAGCCGATCCTGCAGTGCCACCCGGTTAACGAGGAAGTTCGTTATGCGCTGACTCATTAACGCCCCAACAGCCAGACCACCGATGAAATTGCACACGACAAGTGCAAAAGTCAGGTTGGTTGAGCCGAACCAATCGGTAAAGATCCGGAACCAGGCAATCTGGTAGCCCAGACTGACAAATCCCGACATTGCATAGATCAGGAAAATTCGAATCATCCAAGAACCCTTAAAGCTGTTACCCGAAGCTCAGTACCACAATATTTGATTAGCAAATCCGGGGCTAGTTCTTACCGTCTATTGAGCAGCGCCATCGCAATCAGTCGAAAATTCCTTCGCAGCCGATCTCTTCCGGGTATTCGCAATCAGACCGACTGCCGGATTGGCGACGGTAAATCATTCGATACCAAGCTGACTGATGAATTACTAAAACACGAGATCTTTTACTCGTCTGCAGAGACCCCGGTCTGATCGAGCAATGGGATGCGTCGATCGACGTTAGAGGATCGACGCAGCATGGCAGTTATAGCAGTTCGGAATTTTCGACCTTAGTTTCAGGACGCGCGTTGCCGTATCACCCGTATCATCCGTCACCTGCGCGGTAAATGTGGCAGTGAAGCCACCGGCTATCACGTTGCCCTCAACAACACATTGGGAGGTCAATGTCAGATTCGAGGGGAGAAAACCGCTGATCATGGTGCAGGTATTCGGTTGTTGGCCACGTAGAATGATCAGCTGATGACTGTAACTATTTCCGATCCTAGCCGCGGGAATGAACTGTGCAGGAATCAGCAGATCACAGGCGTTGCCGATGCCGTCGCCATCATCGTCCTGCTGCGAAACCGCATCTGCCGGGTAAGGAATCAACGGTCCATTCGGCGCGAATCTGCAGTTATCGAAGTCATCGTCCACACCATCCCCATCGGAGTCGAGCCCGGGTGCCAGACCGCTGACCACCTCGATCAAACGACTCGGCGGATTGGAACCAAAATCCGCAGTCACCACTAACAACTCTCCCTCGGGCGTTTCGCCAAATCCGATATATGTGCCACCAGGATCACCAGTTGGATCGATAGTGATCTCCTGGATCTCCAACGTATTCGGATCCAGGTTGAACAGACGGCCGCTGACCCAGTCACCGAAAACATAGTGCCCCACCAGAGAGGGTATGCGACTGCCTCGATAGACAAACCCGCCGGTAATAGATTGATCGCCTTCCGTGTGATCGTATTCCGCAAAAGGATCGATGCCGTCGAAACCCGGAGGCAATAGACTCAGGTCATCGCTGACATCACTCGGGTTAGGAAACCCCAGAAAAACAAAAGAGCCTTCTTTTTCGATCCATCCGTAGTAGCCACCCGGCTGGACGATATTAATCTCTTCGATCTGATCCTCGCCGATATCGGCAACATAGAGTTCACCGGTCTCACGATCAAAGCTCATCCGCCAGTTATTCCGAAATCCATAGGCATAGATCTCTTCGAGTAGACCGTCGGTATTCCCCACGAAAGGATTGTCAGGCGGAATGCTGTAGCGACCGTTGTCGCTGCTATCGTCTACGTTGATTCGCAAGATAGATCCGAAGATTGTGGTGCCGTCCAGGATCTCGGTATCGGGCATGTCATCATCGCCACGGGCAATGTAGAGGTAGCCATCCGGCCCGAAGGTCAGATCATTGATGTTGTGTACGACAACGTCTTCGTCGATACGCAGAATTTCACGCCTGGACGTCAAATCTGCGAGATTCGCATCGCCGCCATCAACCCGCCATTCATAAATCACACTCTGGTGTGCGGGAGTCGCGGCAGTTCCGGAAAAGTGCGCGACCCCGGCGCCCGTGGCTTCCTGAGACACTGTATAAAATAAACCCTCGCCAGCCGCACCTTGTATTGCGAAATCCGGATGGAATGCGATTGCCGACATGGCACTGCCTGCGTCGGCGGTAGTCGTGGCAGAAATATCCAGAAAAGGCGTACCCAATACGATCCCTCCGTCGACAATCAGAACCTTGCCCTCCCGCAAGGTAACGAATATTCGCCCACTGCCATCCGGGGGCATTTCCGGATCGGTAGCAAAATTGATGGCGGGGAGTAGATCTACCAGTTTGAGTGTGAACGGACCGGTCGGGATCGTGCCGGGGATCGGATCGTGCAAGGCCAGCGGATTGTGCCCGCCGTAGGCGACGCCCGTCAGATGCAGGGCAGCGAGAAAAAGAATGACAGCCGCTCGGCGCATGGCTTCCACGCGAAATAACAATAAGTCGCGCCAGAGCCTAACCGGCTTGACCGCATTAGGCAATGTTTCAGATAGCTGCTGAACTAACTGAAATTATTAAAATTTTCACGGAGCAGGTTTATGCTGCTGTGCGAAAAACTCTACTCACCTATTCTCAAGTGACAGCTATAGCAGCCCGGGATTTTCGACTTGATCTTAAGCGCGCGCGTCGCCGTGTCGCCGTTATCGTCCATGACCCGCACGGTGAAGTTGGCTGTGAAACCACCGGCGGTCACGTCCCCACTGATGACACCGCCGATACTCAGGCTCAATTCTGCAGGCAGGAAACCGTCGAGCAATGACCATGTATACGGTGGTGTTCCGCGCACGGCCGCCAGCGTTTCAGAGTAGCTGTTGCCAACTCGGGCTGGCGGCAGAGAAGTCGTCGTGACAAACAAATCGCAGTCATTTCCGACTCCATCGCTATCGTCATCCAGTTGGTCACCGTTCGCTACGTTGGGGCAATTGTCGATATTATTCGCCACGCCATCGCCATCGGTATCCTGGACGACGCTGGCGAGCGCCAGGTCGGCCTGAATCAATCCATGCCCGCTGTCGAAATCCACGCCTGCAGCGCCCATGTCGATACTCGTGTTTTGCAGGGACGTATAGACCTGATCGGGGGTCAGGCTCGCGTTGTACTCGCGTATAAGCGCGGCGACACCGGCGGCATGCGGTGCGGCGGCCGACGTGCCGAAGAAGTTTGGAAAGCCGTTCGATTCATAGTCAAAACCGAAGAACGTATTGTCACCACCGTTTGGTGCAACGAATTCGGGCTTCTGCCGTAACTCGCTGATCGCCGTTCCGGATGGGCTGTAGAGGATCGGGATTCCACCGGCGGACGAAAAGGATTCCAGCACGGGTGGGCTGGTGCCAAATGCTGGTGTTTGCGTATAACGTGCCGCGCCAACGGCCCGTGCGCCAGCCGCGTTGGCATGGCCGTAGGCGGTCGCGGAGTTCGTCGCAAATTCATCGATGGTCACGTCATCGAAGTAAACGTATTTAATCAGCCCCGGCGCCGGACCAGCGACGAGTTCGATGCCCAGCTGAAACGTTTTGGCCGTGCCGGCACGGTTCGTATAGCCGAAAATTTCGACCGGGTCTCCACCGATATTGGCATCGATACCACCGGCACGGGCGACGCCCTGCGGCGTATACAGAACGATGTCCAGATCGCTGGCCGATCCGGGTGGGCCGCTGACGGAGAAGAACGGCTGTTGCCACTGTAGTACAAAGATCGCCTGGGTATTTGCCGCGATCGTAATTTGCTGCAGGCTATCAGTACCGGCACCGGGGTCGAAGTCATGCCGCACGCTGCCGGTCAGTCGACCCTGCTGGCCTGAATCAATAAATGTGGCTTCGTAGGAGTGCCGTGCATCGTTGCCGGCGGACGAGAAATAGGCCACGCCCATGGCTTTTACCGTGTCCACGGCCTGCGCGATGACACCGTCCTGAAACATCGGTTCGGCGAAGTAAATCACATCATCCGTGATGACATCGGCACCCGCCATGCTCTCCAGTTCGACGATGCCGGAGGCAAAGTCTGCGATGCCGCCGAAAGCCGTATGGAAAGCCTGGCTGGCACCAGGCGCGACGTCATTCACGATTTGCATCATGGCTCGGCCTTCATCGGAACCGGAGCTGCAACCCGGCTCTTCTGCCAATACCGTTATGCCACCGGGTAGGTCGTTGCTCGCGACGTCCCCGGCGGCCTGACTGAGGCAGTCGAAACTGTCAGACAGGACGCCGACCGTGCGCCCCGTTCCGTCGACGCTATAAGTCAGGCGGGCGACATCAGCCCGCGATGCTACGTCACCCTGGCTGGTGACCAATCCTCCCCGGGTTTTGGCCATGGCGGGTCGCGCGAGCTGCAGGCTGGAAAGTGCCGCAACCTGCGCTAAGGCAGCGATCGGTATCAGGCCGGATACATAGCCACCGAAGACGGCGGGTCGCGTCATGCCAAGCGCGACGAGCTGGTCGCGCAATTTCATCACGCTGCCAGCCGCCACGGCGTCGATCAGGACCAATTCCTGGTGGGAGCGAATCAAATTACTGGTTGACCGAAAGACGACACCGAGCCCCTTCTGACCTCCGCGTACAACGTAATCCTGATGCTCGAAATAAACGTTGGTCAGGTCGAGGCCCAGTTTGACCATCGGGCCGCGCTTGGAATTCGGGTCCGTTCCGTTGAATGCATGCAAGGCCCGCGACATCATGGCAACGCTGGCTGTATCCGCAGAGCGGCTCAGATCAGCGGCCGTTGCAGGCTGTACGCATTGCACAATCAACATCAGGATTATCAGGATTGGTGTTCGCGTGCGGAACATGTGTCGCATTGTACTCAGGTAAAAAATCAGACGTCGATCGGGTCAAGAGAATAATATTAAATGTAATTAAAACAATTTGTTATATTATACCTTAAAAGTAAATTATTGATAATTTTCACCCCATCAACGTTGGTCACGGCCGAACTCGACGTTCGCCGGCAATCTGGCGTCACATAAAAAAAGCCCCGCCGAAGCGGGGCCAGTACTTTAACGATGCGGCCGTTGCCCGATCAAAGGGGGATCGGGCGACGACCTTTCAATGACCGGATGGTGGTTCGCATTATTACCCACGTCGGCCAGCCACGATTGTAGCGGGTAGCCAAAAATAAAACATCACCCAAATGGGTTAAAAGTCTATAACTCGAACAAACTTGCTATTCTATATTATGTGAAAAATACCAATAGCATTCGTGTTTAGGCAAGTTGTATTTTTTGAGATACAGGCCCAACTAGAATTGGAACGCGCTGTCAGTGCGTTCAGTAAGGCGACGCTGAGTGGAGTTCAGGCGTTGCAACACACGATAAAGGTCCCGCTTTGGCGCCCCTTTTAGAAAATTGGCTCCCCGAGCCGGACTCGAACCAGCGACATATTGATTAACAGTCAATCGCTCTACCAACTGAGCTATCGGGGAGTAGTATAAGCCCTTGAGGAGCGAGGAATTTTCCTCAATGCTCGCTGGCAAGTCAAGGCGGACGACGGCTTCAGGCGAGCACGCGTCGTATACGTGCGATGGCCTCGTGCAGCGTGTCCAGGCTGCAGGCGAAGGACAGGCGTAGATGACCTGGGGCACCGAACGCAGACCCTGGGACCAGGGCAACTTCAGCTTCATTGAGCAATAGAGTTGCCAATGCTGCGTCATCTGCCAGGCCTTTACTCTGAATGGCGCCGGCCACGTTCGGGAACGCGTAGAATGTTCCGGCACCGGGCAGGCAAACGACGCCCTCGATTTCATTGAGCGCAGCGACCACATAATCATGTCTTTGTTTGAATGCCGCGTTTCGCTCGGGAATGCAGCTCTGATCTCCGCTCAAAGCTGCCACACTGGCCCACTGTGAGATACTGCTGGCGTTTGACGTACTCTGGCTTTGAATTTTTTTCATCGCCTGAATAATTTCCGGCGGTCCGCCGGCATAACCGATTCGCCAGCCAGTCATGGCATAACATTTTGATACGCCGTTGATGGTTACCGTGTGCTCGTAAAGGTCGGGGCAGGCGGTGACCAGGCTCATGAAAGGTTCCGGCGCCCAGTAGATGTGTTCGTACATGTCGTCGGTGCCGATCACAATACCGGGATGATCAAGCAGCACTTCACCCAATGCAGTCAATTCCGCGCCGGTGTAGGCCGCGCCGGTTGGGTTGCACGGGCTGTTCAAAAATACCAGACGGGTACGTTCAGTGATCGCGGCGCCTAATGCTCGCGGCGTCATCTTGAAGCCCTCGTCCATACTCGCCGATACGATCACGGGTTCGCCGTCTGCAAGTTTGACCATGTCCGGATAGGAGACCCAATAGGGCGCCGGAATGATCGCTTCGTCTCCCGCGTTCAGCACTGCGGCGCAGAGATTGAAGCAAGTCTGTTTGGCGCCGTTTGATACCAGAATTTGATTTGCGGCGTATTCAAGACGGTTATCTTGCAGGAATTTATTCTGTATGGCGGTTTTTAATTCCGCTATCCCATCGACCGCCGTGTATTTCGTCTGTCCGGCGTGGATCGCTTCAATCGCTGCGGCTTTGACATGTTCCGGTGTATCGAAGTCGGGTTCCCCGGCACCCAGACCAATCACGTCGCGTCCCTGCGCGCGCAATTCGGCGGCAAGCGCCGTGACCGCCATAGTCGGGGACGGTTTGACTCGCTGGACACGATGGGAAACTGCTAGACTCACTGGAAATTCCTTTTATAGGGTATTCGACCGTAACAAACGACAATGAATACTAAGGGATTAGGGCCAGCCAACCAATATCTGAATACCAATTCATGGATCGATTTGAACTCGTCGCTGACTTCAAGCCCGCCGGAGATCAGCCTGCGGCGATCGCAAGGCTTGTCGAGGGCCTTGAGAACGGGTTAGCCAGACAGACTTTGCTTGGTGTCACCGGGTCGGGTAAGACTTTTACGATGGCCAATGTGCTGCAGGAGGTGCAGCGCCCCACGCTGATCCTGGCGCCGAACAAAACACTTGCGGCTCAATTGTATGGCGAAATGCGAGAGTTTTTCCCGCGCAATCGGGTCGAATATTTCGTTTCATACTATGACTATTATCAGCCCGAGGCCTATATACCGTCGTCAGATACTTTTATCGATAAAGACGCCACTGTAAACCAGCATATTGAACAGATGCGTTTGTCGGCCACCAAGGCACTGATGGAGCGGGAGGACACGATAATCGTCGCGACCGTGTCTGCGATATATGGCCTCGGCGATCCGGAAGCCTACTTCAGCATGGTTTTGCATCTGTCGCGTGGTGATCGAATCGATCAACGGCAAATACTGCGTCGCCTTGCCGAGTTGCAATACACACGCAATGAAATCGAGTTGGCTAATGGTACCTACCGTGTACGTGGAGAGGTGATCGATATTTTCCCGGCGGAGTCTGATCGCGAGGCCGTGCGTGTCGAACTCTTCGAAAGTGAAGTTGAAAAACTTTGCTGGTTCGATCCGCTGACCGGTGTCGTCACTCGTTCGGTACCTCGCCTGACGGTCTATCCGAAAACCCATTATGTGACGCCCCGTGAGGTGATGCTAAAGGCCGTGGAGGAAATTCGGGACGAATTGCAGGAACGTCTACCGATCATGCGGGCAGCCGGGAAGCTATTGGAGGCACAGCGCCTCGAGCAGCGTACGCTGTTTGACCTGGAGATGATCCAGGAGCTTGGCTACTGCACCGGCATCGAGAACTATAGCCGTTACCTGTCAGGCCGGGCCGCCGGTGAGCCTCCCCCGTGCTTGTTCGATTATTTGTCGGATAACGCGCTATTGATCGTTACGTGCCCTTCATCAACGATCAATCAATATACACGCAATGAAATCGAGTTGGCTAATGGTACCTACCGTGTACGTGGAGAGGTGATCGATATTTTCCCGGCGGAGTCTGATCGCGAGGCCGTGCGTGTCGAACTCTTCGAAAGTGAAGTTGAAAAACTTTGCTGGTTCGATCCGCTGACCGGTGTCGTCACTCGTTCGGTACCTCGCCTGACGGTCTATCCGAAAACCCATTATGTGACGCCCCGTGAGGTGATGCTAAAGGCCGTGGAGGAAATTCGGGACGAATTGCAGGAACGTCTACCGATCATGCGGGCAGCCGGGAAGCTATTGGAGGCACAGCGCCTCGAGCAGCGTACGCTGTTTGACCTGGAGATGATCCAGGAGCTTGGCTACTGCACCGGCATCGAGAACTATAGCCGTTACCTGTCAGGCCGGGCCGCCGGTGAGCCTCCCCCGTGCTTGTTCGATTATTTGTCGGATAACGCGCTATTGATCGTTGATGAAGGGCACGTAACGATTCCACAATTGGGGGCGATGTATAAAGGCGACCGGTCGCGTAAAGAAACGCTTGTGGAATATGGTTTCCGTTTGCCATCGGCGCTCGACAACCGACCGCTGCGATTTGATGAATTCGAAGCAATTGCGCCCCAGATTGTGTTTATCTCGGCAACACCCGGGCCTTATGAACGCGAAAATTCCGATGCAATTGTCGAACAAGTGGTCAGACCGACAGGGCTGCTGGACCCGGCCGTGGACATCCGTCCGGCCACAAGCCAGGTTGATGACGTGTTGTCGGAAATCAATCTGCGTGCAGCGCAAGCAGAGCGAGTGCTGATTACGACGCTGACCAAGCGCATGGCCGAAGACCTGACGGATTATTTGCGAGAACACGGCGTGCGCGTACGCTATCTGCACTCGGATATCGAGACGGTCGAACGTACTGAGATAATTCGTGATCTTCGCCTCGGCGTGTTCGATGTCCTCGTTGGAATCAACTTGCTTAGAGAGGGATTAGATTTGCCTGAAGTCTCGTTGGTTGCGATCCTCGACGCCGATAGAGAAGGATTCCTGCGATCCGAGGGTGCCTTGATCCAGACCATCGGGCGAGCCGCGCGAAATGTTAATGGCACCGCCATCATGTATGCGGACCGGGTGACAGGCTCAATGCAACGGGCGATAGCGGAAACCGATCGGCGTAGAAAAAAACAGGTTGCATTCAACATTGCGCATGGCATCACGCCCAAAACAATTCGTAAACAGGTACGTGATGTCATGGAAGGCGCGAGGAGTGGGGGGCGTGGCCGTGGACGGATACGCAAGGCCGCGGAGCCGAAGGCGGATTACACCAATCTGACCACCGGGCAAGTGATAAAACGGCTTAAGAAACTCGAACAGAAAATGTATCGGCACGCCCGCGATCTCGAATTCGAAGAAGCTGCCGGTGTCCGCGACGAAATCGATGAGTTGCGGCGGTTCGGCCTCGGGCTACCGGACAGAAAAGTGAGCTGACGTGTGAGTGTGTTGCGGCCACCAATCAGGTTGGGTATGGTGTCGCGCCGGCATTGGCGTATATGAATGGTGTTGTAAGTAAGAGGCGCGTAGCTCAGTTGGTTAGAGCGCTACCTTGACATGGTAGAGGTCGTTGGTTCGATTCCAATCGCGCCTACCACTCATAGACTGCTGAAAATCAAGGTAAAAATTGATTGGCAATGTAGGCTTCGCCGCCTCGGATGATTGCCATGGCGACTGTTAATGGTTGCGATTTGTCGGGATTGATATATCTGGGTGTTTTGATACAGGTGTGGTGCCGAGACATCGGGTTGCGGCAAAACCTGCCAACGACGGCGGTTGTTGGGCGTTGGCGCCGATATTCGCTTCATTGAATTCTTGGTGGCAGTGCAAGCTATTGTTTTGAAGGAGAAAAAAAATTCAGTAAACATAATCCCGAACGAAAATCACAGTATTATGTAAAAAAATAATGCAGAAACGGCTAAATCGGCGTATTATGTTATGTCGCATGTAGGACTCAGACAGAGCTAAGCTGCAAAGCAGAAAAATGAAAGGCATCAAACTCATAGCAGTCATCGCAATATTAGGCGTCATGCCTTTGTCGTCGCATGCGACGTCTTTGACTTTCAATTTCGGGGCCGACGGCGGGATTTTTGACTCGCGCACTTTCGAGAATGGCGGCATTCAACTTGATGTAACTGCCTGGACGGAAGACACATCCAAGATTACGATTTCGCAGACTTTAAGCGGAATCGGTGGGTGTACGTCGATGCGCGACTGCGGTTTGAGCATGGTCGATGTTCCGGAAC
>PVMK01114772.1_pt1 | contig 11369 bp, 16 predicted proteins | sample 1853481 | NCBI WGS metagenome assembly PVMK01 (sample SAMN08533507, study PRJNA380276) | Marine sediment metagenome, whole genome shotgun sequencing project. | reverse complement strand
CCACTAACCTGGTTGAAAAATAAATTTAAATGAAATTAAAAAACAACAATAGATATTTTGTAATCGGGGAAATAATGAGAGCATTATTATATTTGCTGGTCTTACCTGTACTTCTTCTAGTGGGTTGTACAGATACTTCTATTGCCCCTATCGAATCAGATAATCAATCATATCAATTGATCAAACTCCCGCCCAAAGCAGGACTTTCTGTTGAAAACATCTTTTCTATAACAAAAACAATAAATGGAGATAAAGGTGGACAAATAAGGATAAAGGAACGTTATAAAACCGAGGATGGGCATACTGTTAAAATAGATGTTAAACTTAAAGTAAAAAAGAAATCCTTTCCCGGTGATGTTGACATTACAATGATGGTGAATGTTGTTAACGCCTCTGTTATGTTCACTCCCCATATGATTTTTAATAAGCGAGCTGAACTTGAGGTGAAGTTTGAAGGAATAGACCTTGAAAAGTTAGATCGAATAGACCTTGAAAAGTTGGGGCGCGGCCCAACTGGAGAGTATGATTTTGTTTTTATCGATGATGACGGTTCTATTGAAACGATTGATCATAACAGAATTAGAGCTGATAAGAATAAAGGTAAAATCCAAGTAAAAAAAGCACATTTATACCACTTCTCCAGATATGCTTTTATAAGATAATTGGATAAAAAATTTATTATATAAAATAATTTAATTACAGGAAAATAAAATGAAAACTACATTAACCACATTACTACTTTCAACGCTTTTATTGGTAGGGTGTATGGATGACTCATCCTATCTCACCTCGCCAGATGCACAGATCAACCAGCAATCAACTTCACCAAATTGGGTTAAACTTCCCGGTGTTCCTGGACAAGACTCCGATTTTGAAAAAGGCCTCGGTTTTGAAACAGATTATTCTGCTAAAAAACTAATAAAAGGCAATAAAGGCGGAACAATAAAGCTGAAGGTTAGGCTTCATCAGCACGGTAGCGAGTTCGGAGATCATTTTGAAATTAAAGCAAAAGTTAAAGTTGAAAAGCATTCGTTCCCTGACGACGAAGAAAGACTCTTTACCATCACTATGGACCCTAATTATGCTTACTTAAATATCTCCCCCTCACCACACACATTATATAAACATGTTACAGTTGATTGGGAAATAAAGGGAATTGAAGTTTCCGAAATTAATCCTGATACTTTTGATTACCTCTATTTTGGTGATAACAATGTTGTCCTGACAACAGTAAATCATCAATTAACAGTTGATTACAATAAGCATAAAATTAGACTACATAAAGGCATAATTTACCCAACTACTACCAAAAATAGTCCCGGCGGCACAAGATATGGCTTTGTTAACCGTAGATAAAAATGGATACATCAACAAGTAATTTTGAAAAAGAACTCGATAGACTCCTGGTGCAATATCTTGGAAATGGCGAGTTAAATAGGTTGAATCTGAAAATTAATCCGTCGAAAGAAGGAAGTGACAAAATTACCGGGATGATTAATGATTTTTACAAGAGTCAGTTACAGATAGAAAATAATAATTATAGTGAACGAATTAAAATTGACAGATCAATTACTTTTTCAGAAAAAACACTACAGCCAGATAACTTCTATTATTTTCTGTTAGATCTTGGTCAGCTTTGTCTTTCACGCGGCAGGTTAAACCTTGCTAACGAAGTGTTCAAAAAAGTAAAAAGGAGTGGTAATAACACTGTACTTGAAGTAGAATCTTTAATTATACTAGCAGATGTCTTTAGCAGAAGAGCTAATTGGAAGCGAAGTTTAAGAAAGATTGAAGAAGCCGAATCGATTTACAGAGAACTGAATGATAGTAGCGGTCTGGCAAAATGTGAAAACTTAATGAGCTCGATTTACGAAGAACGTGGAGATTTAGCGAAAGCGAAAGATTGTTTCCTTAGTGCTCTATCTCTAATTAATCCTGAAAATGATTTGGAATTAGCCGCCAACCTAGATATGAACTTAGGAATATTAGATAATATGCAGGGGAATAAGGATGATTCGATAAAACACCTGACAACTGCTTTAGTAAGTTATAATAAACTCGGAAATAACAGGCGCATTGCAGAGACAAAGCACAATATTGGTATGGTGTATCTCGAATCGGGTGATTATGAATCTGCACTTATTGCTTTTGATGAAGGGATTAAGATCGCCAAGCAAGGTGGTTTTATGTCAACCTTATGTCTTATTTATCTTGCTAAATCGCAGGTACTATTTGCTATGGATGACATATATAATGCTGCCGGGTTTGCCGATAAAGCTTTAGATTTGAGCAATACCACTGATGATAAACTAACATCCGCAGATATATACAGGGTAAAAGGAATAATAGAGAAACACCTGAAAAACTACAATGCTGCAAAGACCTTCCTGCTAAACAGTTTGAGTATGTATACAAGTTTAAAGAATACGTTGAATATTGCGGAAACTTCTTTTGAATTGGGGTTGCTTAATGATGATGTTGGTAATGAAAGGGAGAAAACAGATTGGCTGCAAAAATCTTTACGTTATTATTCGGATATTAATGCAACTGAGAAAGTAACAATGATTGAAGAATTGCTTAAAACGAATTTAAACTGATAATATCCACCACTGAAGCTGTTCCTTAAATCTATTTCTACATAGCACTTTATACTTTTCTAGGATTCAATCCCCTTTCGTGATGTAACTCCCTCTTGATAATAATGTTTAACTTCATTCATTTCCGTAACTAAGTCAGCTTTATCTAACAGCTTTTCGGGGCAATACCGCCCGGTTAAAATCAATTCGATATTTTCAGGTTTCTGTTTAATAAAAGTCAGTATTTCTTCATCAGAGAAAAGACCGAAGTAGATTGACACACACACTTCATCTAATATAATTATATCGTATTTACCGTTTAGCATTTTTGCTTTTGCCGCCGCTAAACCACGATGTGCTTTATCTATTTCATTTTTACCAGGCGGTTCTTTTTTATAGACGAATTCATCTCCGCCAAACTGCTCTATTGTTATCCATTCTTTCAAATGTTTTAAACTGTTGAGTTCGTTGTACGGAAATTCTTTCATGAACTGAACGATGTAAGTCTTCAACTCAAAACCTGCTGCACGTACTGCCTGCCCTATTGCTGCGGTTGTTTTGCCTTTACCGTTACCGGTGTATATTTGGATGTAACCTTTATTGAGCTTGTCCCATAGTATCAAACTTTAATTTATTAAAAAGATTCCTGTCTGCCGCCAGGAGGCCACCCGACAGTCGGGATTCAGAATGACAAATTAATACTTATACCCTTTCATTTCTTCTTCTGAAAAATCAACACCGAGACCGTTTGCGACTCTGTTTACAAAGTTAAAGTAATTTGTTATTAATGTAATGCTTAAAATTTCTTCATCACTAAAACCAATTTCTCTTAAACCATTAACATCATCTTCTTTCATTTCGCCGGGATATAATGTTAGTTTTTCTGCAAACTCCAGCATAGCATTTTGCTTTTCCGTTAAATCTACTTTTCTAAAATCTTCCGCTGCCTGTTTAACTTTATCTTCATCTTTCCAGTACGATTTAAGTGCTTCGGCGTGATGGTTTACACAATACTCGCATTTGTTTGCTGCTGAAACTACTGTAGCAATTAGTTCCGCATCGGCTCTTCTTATTCCTGCATTATCGAACATAATAGACATATAAAAATCGAGATGTGTTATCATCGTATTGGGCAGCAAGCTGTGTACCTTAAGAATGTTTGAAAGCTTACCTCTTTCACCAACTACTTTTGAGTAAATATCTTTTAACTCGCCCGATGCTTCATTTAGTTCAACAGTTTTAATGTACGGCATATTATCCTTTCATTATTTTTCTATTTTGGAAAATTAGTTTCCATCATAATTTTTTCTGCCTGATTTATATGGCGTTTATCATGATAAAGATTAATCAACAAAACATCACCTACATTCATTCTGAGAAGCTTTGTAACGGGCGAACTGATTTTTATTTTTGTGAGGTCTACACCGCGTAGTTTTTCAGCAAACGAAATCATTGTTTCAACTTCTTCACAGAAAGACCCTGATGATGTTTGTATTTATTTCTCTCAAAGACGGTTTAAATACTTTAAATGTTTTTGCCTTTGTTGTTGAATTCGGATCAACATATTTTAAAATCATCCTGCCGCTAAATGTGTGTTTAAACTCAAATGAACCTTCGTCCGAATCTTTAAACAATGGTTGAAGTTCTTTGATTTTTGAGTTGTATAATTTATGAGTAACAACAAGATGATCTATACACTCACCTACGCTCCATTTTTTTTCGGAAGGTTTCCAGTTAATTTGATTTTCCGTAAGACTGCTATATTGCTTAGTTGCAGTGTCAATCAATAGTGGGGCTTCACTCAGGAATTTTTGCAATAATTCAGTTGAATTTTTCATATTGAACTTAAAACAATAATTTGTTAATTATTAATATGATTTTGTGATTTTTGCTGTAATCTATCTTTTAACTAGATAAAAAAGATTTACAAGTGATAATATGGAATTTTTTGATTCAATAACAGTTGCAATTTTAGCAACAGTATTTTTGATTTTTGCAGTAGGATTTTATCTTTACCTTTTTATGGATTGATTCTCTTAGGTGTCCTTGAGGAATTGTGACTTTGAGAGTCGTGAGACTTTGAGATAGTATGTATGGAGATAATGGTTTTTGAAATCAAAAATTCTTCTATAACTATACATTCAAAACTCATAGTCCCAGATTCTCAACGTCTCACTGTCTCCCCCTCCTACTTTCTCAAAGTCCACTTTTCTTCTCCTGCATTAAGCGTAAGCGTCTGCCCGATTTCACTTATACCAATTTGTATATCGTACTTCTCCACAGATTTATTCATCCATTCAATTGGTACGTGAAAACCTTCATCTCCATCAAATGTATTAGCGTGTATCGGAACAAAATATTTTGCGCCAATATGATCACTTGCCATAACTAATGCTTCCTCGGGATCGCAATGCCTATGATGATGAGGAATGTATCCGCCAATCGGCATAATTACAACATCAATGTTTTTATCCCTGTGCTGTTTGAACTTTTCAGTGTAAGCAGTATCGCCGGCGAAAAGAATTTTCTTACCATTGCTTTCTAAAATATAACCGTTATAACTTCTTCCGTATAACATATGCCCTTTAGCTCTGTCTAATTCACCTGGAAGACGAAAGCCATCGTGATTAACTTCAATGCCCGTGATTTTTAATTCATCAAGCTTTAACGATTCGCCCCAATCAAGTTCAGTGAGTGCTTTCCAGTTTAGATCTTCAATTATATCTTTTGTGTTATAAGCTGTAATGCAGCTAATCTTGGCGGGATATTTTTTAGTTAGCTCTTTTAAAGATTTATAATCCATGTGATCCATATGGGCATGAGATATTAGCACAAGATCGGGTTTAGGAATATCATCAAATTCCAATGCTGGCATTGTTGCTCTAATTTTACCAATTGTTGTACCAAGCACATAAAATCCAACCGAAGTAAAAAGTGCCGGATCAGTTAAAATTATCTTTCCGAAAAAATTAATTAAAACGGTAGCATGACCTATCCAGGAAATGTTTATTTCATCATCTCTCCAGTTAGCAGGATTAGGGTTGTAGCTAGTGTAAGTTGGATTATCTTGGGCAAATAGCTGGCTGTTTTTTGTTAAAAGAGAGGGAGTAATTGTTCCGGCTAAAGTTAATCCCAAACTATTTCTTATAAATTTTCGTCTGTTCAATAAATTGCTTCTCTGTAAATAATGTTAATTATCCTGGTTTATAAATAGAACATTTTTTTGACTTTATCAATGTAAAATTAATATTATGGGTTTGACGGTTGAAGAGCAAAATCGTTCATAAAAATTGAAATTAGCTCTTAGATAACTTAGTTTTCGACAAACAAGTTAAGGAACTAATATGTCGTTACTCGATTTTTTAATAATGTTTGTAATTGCAGCCATGACAGGTTCAATAGCGCGCGCACTTGTAGGGCTTGATAAAGGTGGATGTATTCTTTCGGCAATTGTTGGTTTTGTAGGTGCGTTGATTGGAACATGGCTGGGAAGAGAGTTCGATCTTCCGGAAATCTGGACACCGGTAATACGTGGAATAAAATATCCTGTTGTCTGGTCAATTCTCGGTGCGGTTATATTCACTCTGGTGCTTAGTTTAATTTCGCCGAAGAAAAAGAGTTAACCGCAGCAATTTTTTAATACTAATAGTTCAATCTTAAAATATTTAACATTGGTTTTTTATGGGAACTCATTATAAGGGTTCAAATAAAGAGATGCGTGCATTAGATTCTTATATTAAACTTATGCGCGCCGCGGATACAATTAATTCTGTTGTTAATTTATCTCTTTCAAAATTCGGATTAACTGAAAGTCAGTTTAATGTGTTGGATGCTCTTTATCATCTTGGCCCCTTATCGCAGAAGGAACTTGGTTTTAAATTACTGAAAAGCGGCGGCAACATTACAATGGTAATTGATAACCTTGAAAAGGACTCTTACGTCGAAAGAAGAAGGGGTACAGAAGACAGGCGGATTTTCTTCGTCCATCTAACAAAGAAAGGGCAAAAAAAGGTTAGAGGATATTCTGCCTTTACAGGTTAAACTTATTACAAATGAGATGCACAGACTGAGCAAAACGGAACAGGTTGAACTTCAACGGCTTTGTAAAAAAATCGGGATCAGGAAACAATAGTACTTTTATAGCTTCTAAAATGTTGGGCAATATTGTGCCCGGCTTCACCAAAAAAAGAATAATCCACAGCAGATGAAATTTCTGTTTCAACCACATTTACCTCAACCAAAACCGCCCCACTCTGTTTGGCTGTAAAAACCAATCCCGCTGCAGGGTATACTACTGCTGAGGTTCCCACAATAAAAAAAACATCTGCATTCGCTGCTGCTTTTTCTCCACCTTTAAATTGGTCTTCGGGAAGATATTCACCAAACCAAACAACATCCGGTCTGATTAATCCTCCGCACTCACATTTTGGCACACCTTTGCTAAAATCAAGTTCTTCGTTATAAAACTTTTTACAATTCACGCAAAAGTTCCTTTCGATATTTCCGTGCAGCTCAAATATATTTTTGTTGCCTGCACGCCCGTGAAGGTTATCGATATTTTGTGTTACAACAATCACATCATCAAAATAGTCTTGCATCTCTGTAATGGTTAAATGTCCTTTGTTCGGTTGTGCTTCGTGTATTATTTTTTTGCGGTGATTGTACCATTCCCAAACCATATCGGGGTTGCTCATAAAGGCATTGAAGTTAGCAAGTTCTTCCGGGTTTAAGTTTTTTCCAAATCCCGTCTTTGCCTCTGAATGTAGGGATTCCGCTTTCAGCAGAAATGCCCGCCCCGGTAAAGAACACCAGGGAACGGGCACTTTTTAATTTTTCAATTAGTGATTGATCAATGGTCATTATTCTAATTCTTCATCCACTTTTACCATTAGTTCTTTCCCCTCCTCTAAAACCTGATCATCATCTTCATCAACAAAAGGAGCTTTTTCAAGTTGAATAAGTGTTTCTTTTGCTTTTTCATATTCATCTTCTTCAAAATAAGCTTTGGCAAGAGCAAGATAGAACATTCTGAAATTTGGTCTTAGTTTAACTGCCATTTCAAGTTCGCGGATAGAATCTTCCATATCACCCCAACCCAAACCAAGAGGCAAGCGGAGTATATATGCTTTTTCGCATACTTTATAATGTGCTCTTCCTAAAATATAATGTGCAAGCGATTGTGTATAATTTCCACCGTTACCGAGTTCAATTGCATGTTCAGAATCATCCCTTACATCATTCACGGATCCGATAGCAGAAAATATTCCTTCAAATAATGCAATCTTGCCGGCGGCAATAGCTCTTCTTACATATGCTTCTGCTTCTGCGGACGCAAGCTTAACCGAGCTATCAGCATAAAACAATGCTGTTTCAAACACTAATTTTTTAGCATCTTCTTCCTCTCCGGTTTCCTGCGGCATTTTTTCTGCGAGATCAACATAAGCTCTGCTCATCTTCCACATCAAAACCCAATCACCGGGAAATAAGCTGTCTGCCAATATATAACTATCCAATGCACTTTGATGGTTAAACTCTTTCCAATAATTATCGCCTTCCTGCATTAACTCTTCCAACGATTGAGCATTCGCAAAAAAACCGAGTGAAACGAACATTGATGCAAAAACAAGTTTAGTAAAAAGTTGCTTCATAATCCTCTCCTTAATAATTAATCAAATAGTGATTTGTTAATTTTATTTTCAGATTCTTCTGATAAGTTATTCTTATAAAGATCTGTTTGTGCAAGATGAATGAATTTTGTCCAATTGCCTTCAGATGTGATATCGGAATTTATAACACCAATATACGCATTTACTTTTGCACTTAATTCATCTGCCTGGTAAAGAGTAATTGCTTCCACTGTTTTAGGAACAACAGGGAGTTGCATATTCAAGTTTTCCCTGATGGCTTAATACTAAATGTATAAGTAAATTTTTTAGTTCTTCAGGGAAAGTCTCCTATCTTTTTTGTTTCTTCTTCAATCATCGAAGCACAAATAACAATATGCCCGATCAATTTTCCTTTATCACTGTAATTGAATGCAGAGTCATAGCTCAGTTCTTCGGTTTTACCAAAATCGTGAAGAATTGCACCCGACACTAATAAATCCCTGTTTATCTGCGGATGAAAATCACACATTAGATCACAAATTTTAATCATCTCCAAGGTGTGTTCAATCAAGCCGTGAATATATCCGTGATGCCAGGATTTTCCGGCGGGTGCAGTCTTAAATTTTTCCATCCGTTCCCCCGAAATAAATATTTTTAAGCAATTCTTTAAGGTGAGTGTTTGTGATCTCATCAATACGCACAAGAAGTTCCTTTTTCCATCACATCGGGGATCTCTTGCAGATCGTGGTAAGAAATTCTGAACCTCAACATTATCTGCCGGAGTGGTTAGACCTGATTGAACTTACTTTAATTTGTGGTACTCCCTGAAATTCATCAATACTTCCCAAAACTTTTATTATATCCCCAACCTTACCATTATCTGAAATGTTATCAAATCCAGCCGTATCGTTCCAAACATTTGTATTAATACTGCCCGATTTATCTCCTAATTCCATTGAGAGAAACTTTTTCCCTGCTTTGGTATTTCTACTCTCAATTTTTCTGATCATCAAAAAATGATCAATAATATTTCCCTTTTGTAAGCTCTGTTAAATCTGATTGATTTAGCATTTTATATTCCGAAATCTAATGGCTTATAACTTAAGAAATTCATAGATAAAAAGTAATAAACAGATTGATTCAATTTGAATTTCGCGGATTGCTTCCAAACTGCTTTCATCCGGTAAACGTGCAATTACTGATCTGTTAAGAAGATCTATTGCAACCGAAATTGATTTACCCGTTTCTCCTTGCACAACTGTTCCGATTATTCCTTCAAAAGGTCCGTCTTTAATTATTACTTTTGCCCCGGCACAATTCCTTTATGAACAATGACATCCGCCTTAGTCTCAAGCATCGTTCTTAAGTTGTCAATCTGCCAATCGGGAATCCGTGCAGGGACGACCGACATCAAAAACACATCTTACAATAGATTGTTGTTCCAGCGAAACCAATCTTTCCTCCTCGTTCGCATAAATAAAAATGTATCCTCTTAAAAGCGGGTTCTGTTACTTTCTTTTTCCTGTCGCTCCATTGTTTTAAAAGTGTTACCGTTGGGAGATAATTAGTTATGTCCACTGCTGTTAATTGCTGTTCAGCTTTGAATTCGTTGCGTGGTTTTGTATACAATGCAAACCAAAATTTGTCTGTTGAGTTTTTTATCATCTACAAAGTATTTAAATAAAATGTTTAAAAAATTTGTTTCGAAAAACAATTTATCAATTAAAATATTGAAAGGTTATTTAAGAATGTTGCGAAGCTGTTCATCCAACTGATCAAAAACGGTGAATCATCCAGAATTGTTTTTATTCCGTATTCATCATAACTTTTTTTAAGTTCATCCGATTCTGTTTTAAGGATTGCAATCACAGGGATATTTAGCGGTTTGTCTTCCAAACGGATGGATTGAATAAGCTGCAAGCCGTTCATAAGCGGTATTTCATGATCTGTTACAATTAAGGAAGGCATGTGCCTTATTATTATCCCTAATGCTTCGTAACCGTTTTCGGCACCGATTACCTGATATAACGGAAATCTTTCTTTAAGAAAATTAATGTGCGATTTCCTTTTTTCTTTATCATTCTTAACTACTAAAATTGTGTTTGCCGATGAAGGAAGCGTAATATGAAATTCGCTTCCTTTGCCAATGTTTGAATAAAACCAAATATCGCCGCCATGCTTTTCAACAATCTGTTTTGCAAGTGCAAGTCCCTAACCCGGTTCCTCTTTCTCCTTTAGTTCCTTCTGTGGAAAAGACTTTACCGATTTTAAAAAGTTTCTCTTTACCTTCCTCCGAAATACCAACACCCTGATCATTAACAATAAATTCCAATAGTTTTTCATCATAAATATTTGCACTAATTTCAACAGTTGTTTCTTCGTGTGAAAACTTAATTGCGTTACCAAGCAAATTAGTTATTACCTGTGTTATCAATCTCTCATCCACACTAATGTGAAGATTATCAGGAATATTTACTTTTATATCAATATTTTTTCTTATCGCATTTCCCGTTAGAGAAGAGACACAATTGAATACCATACTTTGTGCGTGGACACGCTGCTGTTCAATTTTTAACTTGCCTGTTTGCAGCCGCGACCAATCAAGCAGATCGTTTATTAATTGTAGTTGATTGTGAGATGAATTGTTTATGTAAGAAAGATACTCCGCTTTTTCATTATCCGATAAGTTCGTTTCATTTAGTAGAATATCTGAGAATCCGAGAATACTAGTAAAGGGCGCTCTTAGGTCGTGAGAAAGCATTGCAATAAAATCATCCTTGGAAACATTAATCTTCTGCAATTCATCTACAATTTGTAATAAAGCGTTTTCCTTTTCTTTGTAAGATGATATGATATAAACTTTTCCAAAGGATTCAATTATTTTACCTTCATCATTTCTATTAACAAATATAGTTTCTTTAACCCAAACATTTTTTTTATCCTTTCTCGTAATTCTGAATTCAATTTCTAAGCAATTTTTATCAGGACCATTTTTAAATTCGTTTACTAGTTGATTTAGGCGCTGTAAATCCTCACCGTAAATAATATCCTTTCCTTTGCCCGGCATTGCAAGAAGTTCTTCTTTGGTATAACCTGTTACTTCTTCAACATTATTTGTATAAAATATCTCTGCTTGTTTATTTTTACTTTCTTCATACCAGAAATATTCATCTTTAAAAAGATCAAC
>PVMK01143891.1_pt1 | contig 11370 bp, 14 predicted proteins | sample 1853481 | NCBI WGS metagenome assembly PVMK01 (sample SAMN08533507, study PRJNA380276) | Marine sediment metagenome, whole genome shotgun sequencing project. | reverse complement strand
CTCCACATGACTTCGAATAGCAGCACGGACAATGACGCGGTACGGGCCAGCGTCGAGGCGCGTCATGATCGCGAAGCGGCCCGTTCAGAATCCCGGTCGAAACGCGACGAAGCTGATCAGGCTGCGGCCGACGCCAGGGCCGAGGCGGCACAACGTGGCGTCAAGTGCCAGGAGTCGCGTACCCGGATGCAGACCTACCTGCAGTCACGCCGCCTGTACCAACAGGATGATGCCGGCGAGCGCGTATATCTCGATGAAGACCAGACCATGCAAGCGCGCGCCGATGCGCAAGAGATGATTCAGAAATACTGCGACTAGTTCAACCCATCAAATACCGGGTGGCGGTACAATTCGCGTACCGATCCTATGGAGCTCCCGGCTTGGTCGCAAAATCGCATTCCGATACCAGCAAGACCCAGGCCTACCTGCCTGATTTCTGCACGGGCGGTGCGGTTTTTGTCGTTGTTTTGGTTTCCGAACTGGTGGCGATTTTGCTCACGCTCGCGGCACATGATACGCCGGGCATGTTCATGATTGAGCTGGCCAAGACCTCATTGTTCGTACTTTGGCTCGGCATACTCAGCGCAGTAGTCATGTGCCTTTTTCGAGGTCGGCTGGAAAGCGCCGGCAAGACACTGGCTTTCGTTGTGACCTTCTTCGTACTCGAGATCCTGTGCCTTTCTCTCCCGGAGATTGCATACCAGGTCACGCGAATTTTTGGGGCATCCGTCATCATTGACGACTCGCACTCTGGCTTCATCCTGCGAACAGTTGCGATCAGCTCGATCGTGATCGCACTAACGATGCGATACCTGTACGTATCCAGCGAATGGCGGCGCAGCGTGGTTCTCGAAGCCCAGGCACGCATCAGCGCTCTGCAAGCACTCATCCGCCCACACTTTTTGTTTAACAGCATGAATACAATCGCGTCGCTAACGCGATCCATCCCTCGTCAGGCAGAAGAAGCGGTCGAAGACCTTTCGGACCTGTTGCGCGCCAATCTCAGCGGCTCGGGACACCGCACAACACTTAAAGAAGAACTCGAAGTGGCGGCGATCTATCAACGCATCGAAAAACTTCGCCTCGGCGATCGACTCAATGTTCGCTGGAACGTCAATGACTTGCCGATGCGTGCATTGATTCCGAGCCTGACCATTCAGCCCCTTGCTCGAAAATGCGATCTATCACGGTATCGAGCTGTTACCCGATGGCGGTGAAGTCGTTGTCACGGGAGAACGCGATGACGACTATCTTGTGATCACCATTGCCAATCCCGTCGCCGAAGGGAAACAACGTTCAATAGACGGCAACAAGATGGCCATGGAAAACATCCGGCAGCGATTTGAGCTCGCTTACGACAACCGTGCAACGGTCGAAATCGACAGCAGCGACACCGCGTTTTCGGTCAAGCTGCGCTTTCCACACGAAGAAAGAAACACGTGAAAGTTCTGATCGTCGACGACGAAAAACCCGCGCGCGACCGACTCAGGCAGCTCATCGCCGACTTTGGTAACTATGAAGTTGTCGCAGAAGCGGCCAACGGCGAGCAGGCCCTGTCAATGGCCGCCGCGCACGACCCGGACGTTGTACTGCTCGACATTCGCATGCCCGGCGTCGATGGCATCGAAACTGCGCATCACTTGAACGCGATGGAAACGCCGCCCGCCGTTGTGTTCACGACGGCCTATGATGAGTATGCGATTGACGCCTTTGAAGCGCGCGCTATCGGCTACGTACTGAAACCCGTGCGCCGCGAACGTCTCGAAAAAGCGCTCGAGCATGCCGCGCGTGTCACCGGGCAAATGCTCAAGCAACTGACATCAGAATCCAGTCTGCAGCGCCATCGGCAACACGTGTGCACGCGGATCCAGGGAGAGCTGCGCCTGATCCCGATTGAGAGCGTCAGCTACTTCAGCGCCGATCAAAAGTACGTCACCGTTCATCACGGCGACGGACAAGACCTTATTGATGATTCACTGAAATCTCTCGAGGATGAATTCACGGATGAGTTCGTGCGCATTCATCGCAGCGCGCTGGTTGCCGTCGATCAGATCGACCGGCTCCAGAAGACCGATGATGGCAAAATTCGGGTCGTACTTCGTCAGGACTTGCCTGCCGACAGTGGCGAATTGATCATCAGCCGGCGGCATCTCACCAACGTTCGCAATCGACTGAAGGGGGGCTAGTTGAATATGGATATTCGTATTGCAACACGGCGAAGCGCGCTTGCAATGTGGCAGGCTGAACACGTTGCGAAGCTAATCCGCGAATTGATCGATGTTACGTCGGTCACGCTCGTTCCAATGTCGACACAGGGCGATCTGGAACTCGATCGTAGCTTGCAGAAAATCGGCGGCAAAGGCCTGTTCATCAAGGAACTCGAAGTCGCGATGCAGGAAGGGCGTGCCGATATCGCTGTGCACTCGATGAAAGATATGCCGGTCGACTTGCCCTGACGGATTCTGTATTGCCGCCGTTCTGCCGCGTGGCAATGCGGCGGATGCGCTCGTCGGCCGACAGCTCGACGATCTCCCTGACGGTGCTCGCGTCGGCAGCTCAAGCTTGCGCCGTATCGCCCAACTCAAGATGTTGCGACCTGACCTGCAGATCGATCCGCTGCGCGGCAACGTCAACACTCGCCTCGCAAAACTCCTCGGCGGCGAGTACGACGCAATCGTCCTGGCCGCAGCCGGGCTCGAGCGTCTTGGCCTTGAGGATCAGATCAGCCAGCTATTCACACCGCTTGAGATGTTGCCCGCTGTCGCGCAAGGCGTTATCGGTATTGAGTGTCTTGCAGAAAATGTCGACCTCCGGTCTGCCCTGGCGCGGCTTAACGACCAGACCGCTTCGCGGACCACACTCGCCGAGCGGACAGTCGCCAGAATACTGCAAGCGGATTGTCAGTCTCCTGTTGCAGTTCATGGTGTCACCATTGGTAGCATGCTTACGATCACCGCACTGGTTACGACGCCGGACGGCAGTCAATCGATTCGCGACAAGCTGGGCGGGCCCTCCGAGGACGCTGAAAAGCTCGCAACTCAGCTCGCCCACCAGATGATAGAAAGCGGCGCAAAGGAAATTCTCGCTGCGGCAAGTAACGCGGATGTCTGACACTGGGCTTGCCGGCGTCGGCGTACTCGTGACGCGACCCGATCAGCAGGCGGATGAACTCGCGCAGCTTATTGAAAGCCATGGTGGACAGGCGTTTCGGTTCCCCACGATCAAGATCGTCCCGCGCGAGACCGCTGCCGTTAATGCATGTGCAGCAGCGCTTCCGAATCCCGATATCGCAATTTTCGTCAGCGGCAACGCCGTACGGCATGGCCTTGAATTCGCGGAAGCCGCTAGCATCGCCGCTATCGGCCCGGCGACGGCCGCCGCAATTGAAGCCGCTGGCCGATCCGTCGATATTTGCCCGGAAGCCGGTTTCGATAGCGAGCATCTGCTTGCAGAGGCAGCGTTCGAGAAGATTTCGAACGCCACAATACGCATCATCCGCGGCCAGGATGGCCGCGAACTACTTGCTACGACATTGCGCGATCGCGGAGCAACCGTTGACTACCTGGAAGTTTACGATCGCCTGATACCCGAATACGGAACGGCACGGATCGATGAATACGCGTCCCGATGGCAATCCGGCGACATTAATGTCGTAACCGCCATGAGTGTTGCGGCGCTCGAAAACCTGATCGCACTGACACCTGATTCCTGTATGACTCTGCTCGCGCGAACACCACTGGTGACCCCGGCCTCACGTGTGATAAAAGAAGCGTTGAATCGATTTCCGGACATCCCGGCCGTTCTTGCGGAAGGACCGCGCGCGGACGAGATTGTCCGCACAATCAGTGCACTTGGGCAAACAGCACCCGGATAACCTTGATGAGCAAGAAAAAAGAGACCGAAGACGCCGCGCCAGAAGCCGAGAGCGTAGAGGCTGCGCCGGAACCCAAGCCCGAACCCGATGCACCGCGAACGACAAACCGGAACGGAGGTGTCGCCTGGCTTGCGCTATTCGCGTCGCTGATTGCGCTCTCGGCCGTCGGCTACACTGTTTATAAGGATTGGCGCACTCAGCAGGACCTGACATTGAGCAGCGGCAACATTCAGGACTCGATCGTGAATCTCGCAGGTCGGATCGACACTGCAAAAGAATCCCTGCTGAGCATCGAAACCCGGCTCGCCGCGCTTGTCGAAGCAGACGCTGGCATCGCTGGCGATGTCGATGGACTAGAGCGCGACCTCAATGATCGCATGCGACAAATCGACGCGCTGCCATCGCGCATTTCAGACCTCGAACAGTCTTTGGCAACCCTGCAGGGCATTTCGACGGGCGCGAAGGACACGTGGCTCCTGGGCGAAGCCGAGTACTACATGCAGCTCGCGAACGCGCAGCTGCAACTGGCGGGCAACCCTGAGAGCGCGGCAAGGGCGTTGGACATGGCCGATGAACGCATCGCACAACTCGCAAACCCTGCGCTCACCGATGTTCGACGGGCGCTTGCAGACGAACTTGCTGCGCTGGAGGGTATGGCGACTCCTGATATTGAGGGCCTTTCGTTGACCCTGGCAAGTCTCGCCCGGGTCGTCGAATCTCTGCCCTTGCGACCCACTGAACGGCTGGAAGAAGAGCCGACTGAGGGCTCTGACGAGGAAATTGGCTCGCTTGATCGGGCCTGGAACTCCGTGAAACAGGCGGCATCGGGACTCGTGAAACACCGGTCCACGGATCAGGAGGTTATGCCGTTGATCTCTCCTGACGCAGAATATTTCCTGCGAACCAACCTCACGCTGCAACTCCAGACAGCAAGACTCTCTTTGCTGCGCGGTGAGCAGGCGATATTCGAGCAAAGTCTCGACGACGCAAACGCTTGGCTCGCGCTGTATTTCGACCCCCAGAGCACAGCGGTAGTTGGAGCTACACGTACAATCAGTGAGATCCGGGACGGCATGATTTCGACAACTCCGCCCAACATATCCGAGTCACTACGTCTATTGCGCAGATTCAATACGCGATCCGGATCCGCACAATGAAATTCGCGACTATCGTGGTCGTTGTGCTCGTATTGAGTGCATTTGCTGCACACTTTTTGCTCGGCGATCCCGGCTATGTCCTCATCAACTTTCGGGGTCATATCGTCGAAATGTCCGTGCCGGTATTGATCGGCATGGCAATCCTGCTCGTGTTTGCCGTGTTGTTGATTCGCTTTCTCGTTCAGGCACCGCGCAAACTGGGCGAGGCCGCAGGCCGAATGCGTGCAGGCAGGTCAGGACAGAAACTGACGCTAGGCATGATCCAGATCGCTGAAGGCAATTTCGCGCGCGGTGAAAAGCTACTGGCACGTGCCGCCGATAGTAGTGATGCGCCACTTTTTAACTACCTGCAAGCCGCTCGCGCGGCCCATTTGCAACATCAGGACGGCCGCCGCGATGAGTGGCTGAAGCTTGCTTACGAACATACGCCCGAGGCCGCAAACGCCGTATTGCTTACCCAGGCCGAACTGCAACTCGATCGTAAACAGTACGAACAGGCATTGGCGACCTTGCGTCGGCTCGACGACAACTCTAAGGACCACAGCTACGCACTCGCACTGCTTGGGCGTCTGTACCATCGGCTTGAAGACTGGTCCAATCTTGCTCAGATTCTGCCACGACTCAAGAAGCGTGGGCGACTCGACCAGGACACGATCGATAGATGGACGCTCCGCGTCCACGAGGAAAATCTGAAACGCGTCACAGACGGTGAGGCCGTGATCGCCGAATGGAAAACCGTTCCAAAGAGGCTGCGAAATGAGTCCTCGCTGCTGAGCACCTATTACGAGGCGCTGATGCGAACCGGCATGAACGAGAAGGCCGAGAAGGACCTCGCGGCAGCGCTGAAATCCGATTGGCGGGCACCGCTTATTCGCCTGTATGGACTGGTCGAGGGCCCGGACGCGACCAAACAACTCAAACGCGCTGAGGGCTGGCTGGCCGATCGCGGTAACGATCCAGATTTGCTGCTGGCGTCAGCCCAGCTGTGTTTGCGTAATCAGTTGTGGGGCAAGGCGCGCAGCTACCTCGAGACCGTTATCGGCTTTCGACCAACGCCAGACGCCTACCAGGTATATGGGCACCTTTTAAATCAGCTTGGTGAGGCCGACGCGGCGGCCGATGCATACCGTGCCGGACTGAACCTGGTCACCGACGAGCCTCTGCCAGCGATTCCGCACCTCGCACCGGACCCGTAGGAGGCCTCCTAGGGTTGGCTGCGTTTGCTACGCAACCAGTCGGTCAGCGGTTCCCACTCATTCCAGTCGGGCCACGCAAGATATTCTGGCAGTTCAAAAATGCCGAGGCCACGGGTGTACGCACGCACATAGTTTTGCGCTTCTCGAAGCGCAGCAATGTACGGCACCCTGGCTTTCGTCAGGTATTCGTCCAGGTCGTCGAATATCAGTGTGTTGTCGCGCACGCGATTGGCCAATACACCGATTCTGACCTCCCGTCGCTGCACCTTGCCGACCTTTTTTAGTTCCTGCAGAAAAGTAGTCGTCGCCTGCATGTCAATCGTCGAGGGCAACACCGGCACAACTATCGTTTCCGCGTGTTTGACCAGGTCGGTCAGCTCAGGTCCATGCGACCGCGCCGGTGCATCGCTCACGACTATGTCGACACCACGAGGTACGTGCCGAAGGCCATCCTCGAATGCCGCCACGCCGACAATGGTCGGACGGTTGTCAGGCCGACGTTCCAACCAGTCAAGACTCGATCGTTGTGGGTCGTAGTCAGCCAGTGCGACAGTCGCGTCTTCGTTGGCAAAATAGGAAGCGATGTTGGTTGCGAGCGTGCTCTTGCCGCATCCGCCTTTCGCATTTAAAACCATGATGTGCCGCATGACTCTCCTTCAGGAGCATTGTTATTAGTTTGGTACGGAACCTATGTAAACTACAGACGCAGACAACAAAAGTCCATTTAGCGCGATGCAACTTACCTATACGAAAATGCAAGGGCGCCGGCAACCAGATTCTGGTTATTGATCGGCGTAATGCGTCTACTGTTCCGCCGTCCGCCGACATCCTGAAACGGATGGGCAGGGCCGAGCTCGGCCCTGGTTTTGACCAGCTGATGTGGCTGGCACCATCGCGTGATGGCTCGATTGCAGCGAGCTATCGGGTCTTCAACGCAGACGGATCGGAAGTAGAGCAGTGTGGCAACGGCGTGCGTTGCGTTGCCCTGATGTTGGCGCGTGAAGATGGCTCTGTGCACGAATTCATTTTCGATAGTCCTGTCGGCCCGATCGAAGCGCGAGTACTCGACGGCGATTTCGTCGCGGTCAATATGGGACTGCCCGAATTTGACCCGGCGCGTGTGCCGTTCAGCACCGAAGCACAGGCCGACCGATACACGCTTGACGTTGCCGGCGAGTCGTTCGATGTGGCAATCCTGTCGATGGGCAACCCGCACTGTGTACTTGAAGTTGACGATGTTGCGACCGCGGATGTGGCCCGGCTCGGCCCGCTCATCGAGTCTCATGAACGCTTTCCGGCTCACACCAACGTAGGCTTCATGGCGCTGCGGGACCGCGCCAACATCGAACTGCGCGTTTATGAGCGAGGAGCGGGAGAAACCCTGGCCTGTGGCACCGGCGCTTGCGCCGCGGTCGTTGCCGGGTGCCGCCAGGGCCGGCTCGACGACGAGGTTGCGGTGCAACTGCCCGGGGGCGAACTCGTGGTAAGCTGGCGCGGTGGTAGCGAACCCGTGTGGCTGACCGGCGATGCTGAAATTTTGAGCGAGGGAATCATCGATCTATGAGTACACAACGCAAACCTGACTTCATTGAAGAGGCTATTTCGGACAGCGCCGTGCAGGAATATCTCGAGGCGAATCCCGACTTTTTTGAACGCCACGGCAAGCTGCTCAATACACTCAGCGTACCCCACGGGACCGGCGAAGCGGTATCACTTGTCGAACGCCAGGTATCGATGCTCAGGCAAAAGGAACTCAAGCTCGAGCGCCAGCTCAAGGATCTCATCGCCGTCGCCCGGGACAACGATGTGCTCATGGCCAAGATTCACGAACTGGCGCTGCAGTTGCTCGGTACGCGTAACCTTGCCACCACGGTCGCAGCTATCGAAGAGGCCATGCGAAGCGGCTTTGGCGCTGACCACTCCGTCATGGTTTTGTTTGGTGACCCGGTGATGTTCGAGGATATCAAGGTCGGGCGATTCTTCCGTGTCATCGCACGCGCTGACGAAGTGCTGAAGCCTTTCGAGACGTTTCTCAATGGTAAGGGCCCGCGCTGTGGCCAGGTACGAGACTCGCAACGCGATTTTCTGTTTCAGTCCGATGCCGGTGAAATCGGATCGGTCGCGCTGATTCCGCTCGGCGACAAAGCGCGAATTGGTATTCTCGCGATTGGCAGTGCCGACGCAGACCGCTTCCATCCGGGCATGAGCATCGACTTCCTGGCACGAGTCGGGGACCTCGTCGAGGGAGCCCTCGCTCGCTATTGATTCACGGGAGTCCGACCAGTGGACAGCACTGAGAGGGACTGGATCGACAAGTTTATCGGCCACCTCAAGTACGAGCGCCGGCTTTCTGACCTAACCTGCAAACATTATCGACGCGATCTCGACGCACTGGTCGCCTATTGCGATGACGAGGGCATTCGCAACTGGGCGGACATCGACGGCGAGCATATCCGGGCCTATTGCGCCACGATTTTTCGCCGCGGATTGTCGCCTCGAAGTATTCAACGCCGTCTGTCAGCCACACGCACATACTATCGGTACCTGGTTCGCGAAAAGCACGTCAAGCAGAACCCGGCTGCGACGGTCTCCGCGCCGAAATCGGGCAAACGCCTGCCCAACAATCTTGACGCCGACCGCATGGCCCGTTTGCTCGATATTCAGGGAGACGGTCCCATCGTCGATCGCGACCGGGCGATCCTGGAGCTACTGTATTCATCCGGACTCCGGCTGGCCGAACTCACCGGCCTCGACTGCGATGACATCGACACTCAGGATGCAACGGTGCGGGTGACTGGTAAAGGCAACAAGGATCGTATCGTTCCGGTCGGTCGGTATGCGCTCAAGGCGTTGGCAACCTGGTCTAAAACACGGCCAGACATTGCACCGGCCGGTGAAAAGGCATTATTTGTCAGCAATCGTGGCACTCGACTCAGCTCACGATCGGTACAATCGCGGGTGGCACACTGGGCCCGACGCCAGGGCATCGACAGCAAAGTGTATCCGCACCTGTTTCGCCACTCCTTCGCATCGCACCTGCTCGAGTCCAGCCATGATCTTCGCGGTGTCCAGGAATTGCTGGGGCACGCCAACATCTCAACGACGCAAATCTATACGCACCTTGACTTCCAGCATCTCGCCCAGATATACGACAAAACTCATCCTCGCGCACGCAGAAAAAACAAAAGGTAAAAAATAATGGAACAATTTCGCGGGACAACCATTGTCTCGGTCCGTCGCAATGGCAAAGTTGCCATCGCGGGCGACGGTCAGGTCAGCATGGGCGACACGATCATGAAGGGCAACGCGCGTAAGGTTCGGACCTTGGCCGACGGCCGTGTGATTGCCGGATTCGCAGGCGGTACTGCTGACGCGTTTACATTGTTCGAGCTCTTCGAGAGCAAGCTCGAGCAATATGGCAACCTGACCCGGGCCGCGATTGAACTCGCCAAGGACTGGCGCATGGACCGGCGCCTCAGACGACTCGAGGCTCTGCTGTGCGTCGCGGATGAAGAGAAATCATTTGTCATCTCGGGAAACGGAGATGTTATTGAGCCCGAGGATGACCTGATGGCCATCGGCTCGGGCGGACCTTTTGCCCAGGCCGCGGCACTCGCGCTGTTGCGCAACACCGACCTGGGCGCCCGGGAAATTGTCGAGAAAGCGCTGAACATTGCCGGCGAGATTTGCGTCTACACCAATCAGAATATTGTTATAGAAGAATTGTAGGAGGGCCAAATATGTCACAAATGACCCCCAGAGAAATCGTTCAGGAACTGGACAAACACATCGTCGGCCAGGATGAGGCGAAGCGGGCCGTAGCGATCGCGCTACGCAATCGCTGGCGCCGGGTGCAGGTCGATGAGCCGCTGCGCAGTGAAATCACGCCCAAGAACATACTTATGATCGGACCAACCGGTGTGGGCAAAACAGAAATTTCGCGTCGTCTTGCACGGTTGGCCAATGCGCCGTTCATCAAGGTTGAAGCAACCAAATTCACCGAAGTCGGCTACGTCGGCCGCGAAGTCGACAGCATCATACGAGACCTGATGGATGTCGCCGTCAAAATGATTCGTGAAGACGCGATGGCAAAAGTCGGCCCTCGCGCAGAGGATGCTGCCGAAGACCGCGTGCTCGACGCATTGCTGCCGCCGCCAGCGCAGTCCATCGGAATTACGAATGATGCCGAGCCTGCAGCGGACAATTCGGAAACTCGTCAGAAATTTCGCAAGATGTTACGCGAGGGAAAGCTTGACGATAAGGAAATTGAAATCGACATCCAGGCAATGCCAGTGGGTATCGAGATCATGGCACCGCCGGGCATGGAAGAAATGACCAACCAGTTGCAAGGCATGTTTCAGAACCTCGGCAGCAGTCGTCATAAGACGCGCAAACTTAGGGTTAAGGATGCACTGCGGCACCTGACCGATGAAGAAGCCGCGAAGCTTGTCGACGACGAGGAGCTCAAGGGACAGGCGCTCGACGCCGTCGAGCAACACGGCATCGTATTCCTTGACGAGATAGACAAAGTTGCACGTCGATCGGAAACGTATGGCGCCGATGTCTCTCGCGAAGGCGTACAACGGGATCTATTGCCAATCGTCGAAGGCTGCAGCGTCAACACGAAGTACGGCATGGTGCGAACCGATCACATCCTGTTCATCGCATCGGGCGCATTTCACGCGTCAAAGCCATCGGATCTGATACCCGAGCTCCAGGGACGCTTTCCGATTCGCGTCGAGCTGAAGTCGTTAACAACAGATGATTTCGTCAGGATTCTTACGGAGCCCGACGCGTCACTCACCGCGCAGTACGACGCGCTGATTCGCACAGAGGACGTCGCCGTGGAATTCACCGAGAGTGGTGTTCGCCGGATCGCGGAAGTCGCGTTCCATGTCAATGAGAACACCGAAAACATTGGCGCTCGCAGGCTGCATACTGTCATGGAGCGGCTGCTGGAGACCGTTTCGTTCGAAGCCTCCGACAAGAGTGGTTCGCACGTTCAGATCAACGCCGGCTACGTCGACGACCATCTGGCCGAGCTCGCAAAAGACGAAGATTTGAGTCGGTATATATTGTAGGAGCGCGTGAATGGGTCATTTCTTTCCCTCATGGCTCGCTTCGCTGCGCTTTACTTCGGTCA
>PVMK01125657.1_pt1 | contig 11370 bp, 13 predicted proteins | sample 1853481 | NCBI WGS metagenome assembly PVMK01 (sample SAMN08533507, study PRJNA380276) | Marine sediment metagenome, whole genome shotgun sequencing project. | reverse complement strand
GTTTCCGCCGGAGGGTGTCTTCTTCACGGGACTTTTGCGGAAAGTGAGGATGATAGTCAGTAAGATGGCTAGAAATAATGCCGCACCGCCTCCCCAGAGGCTGATCTGTTCAATACGGGTACCAGTATTTTGATTCAACGTGTCGAGCTGTGAGCGGGTTTCGACAAGTTGCTGGCGGGCTTCGGCAAGGGCCTGGTCGATTGCGGTACGAGCCTGGTCGGTACTTGCCTGCTGCGTAGCAAATTCTGCCCTGAGTGTCTGTAGTGAGCCCTCCAGAGTGCCGATCTTGCCAGCCTGCTCCAGCACTGTGCGGTTTTGTTGCTGAACCTCTTCACTCAGGGCGGCTAATGCCTCTGTCAGTTTGTTCAGGTCACTTTCTGTCTGCTCTGTTTTGTCCTGCTGGTTAGTGGTCGATTTGATCAGGGCGGTGAGATGCTCTTTCTGCTCGAGTTGGTTCTTGTCGGTTTTGGAAGCAAGTAGTTTGAGCTGTTTCTGGTACTCCTCAAATGAGCTTTTTTGTAAGGTGAGGTCCCTTTGTAGATACCAGATCTTTTCCTGTATCCCCTCAATCTCTGTCAGGACAAGAGCCTGTCCGGCGTAGAGATGGGTGCTGCAGAGCAGGATGACGAGCAGTATATGCAGTATTTTCAAATTAACCTCCGCAAACACACTTACTGTGCAATTCAGACCGCTGGTGATGGTGCTGGACATGTTTATTTGTTTCGATAGATGAACAACGGTCACTGAAAATGTACCGCAATCGGGCTGGCTGGTCAAAGGGAAGTGATGCAATAAGTGGGAAAAACAAGAAGTTCAATTGACTAAAGATCGAAAATTTCAGCAAATTCCGGATTAATGGTCAAGTCATCAAGAAACAGGCTTTCAATCAATTGATCCTCATTGTTATAGGACTCCACAATCCTGGGGAGTTTCAGCTTCTTATCCAGCCATAACAGGTAGCGATGCACCCCGTCCACAAGCACGTTTTCTTCCCCGATAATTTCCAGAACAACCATGATGGTTTGTTGCCTGGTTTCCTCTCGCAGGACTTTCAAGGAACCTTGTTGAGCAAGCTTCTGTGCATTATTCAGTAAAACACCGATGTCGGATTCATCCACCCGGTGCCCGGAAGGGCTGCGTACCAGTTTTGCCGTGGGGTTCATGGTGAGGGTCAGCCATTTACTGAAGCCGAAGGGACGCAACTGCACTTTACCGGTGGTTGGTTGATAGACAAGGGCAGCGCCTTTGTGGGGCTTGACGAAATCCATGCGCACATATCCCGGTTTTTTGTAGCGGTAGTTGATGATGTGCTCCTCTTTTCCATAGGAACGCATGGTGGTGGAATAGCTCGTGATTGCTTGAAATTGATTAACCGCTTGCTGGAGGATGTCATCGGATGCCATGGCCGTAGAAAAGGACATCAAAAATATGAGTAACAGTCTAAGCAATGCCATGATGCACTCTCTTCTGCATATTTTTAACAGCTGATCTCATGGCAAAATCATGATTCCATATAAAAAGCTTCTGGAAAAGTCCCCATTTGCTCAAACTCTTCAGCAAAGGAGAAATCAATACTACGTCCCACTGAAAGGTGGCCAGGGTGATGCCGTTACATTCCTTCAGTAGAGAAATTCCAGTACCTTCGAGGTCACCGCAGGCAGTCATTTCGATTCGTGAAAAAGGGATACACTGAGTAACATGGGTTTGAAACTGCAGTGAATGTGGCAGGAACCCTTTGATCGTGTAATGAATGTGCGAATCTTCCTGTAGTGTGGTTTCGTTCCCCTGGATGACGACATTATTCATGTAAGGCCACCATTCCGGATAGGCGGTAACATTCACCGTGACATCCCAGACGGCCTTGGCTGGCGCCTGGAAGATACATTGTGTGACAAGTTTATATTCTTTAGCCATAAGATTAATAACGCCACTGTGCCAATTAAGGTTCAGCCATTAACAGACGATTCTTCGGTGTGATGTCATCCGGGATCTGCTGAGTGTAGAGCTTGTACCCCTTCTCGCGCAACCGGTTTGCTCTGACCACATCAACAGCCAACGGCCCATCGAGCCAACCACCGAGACCGCCCTGGTCAGACTCGTTGAGATTGTGGCAGCAGGGCAGCACGGCAAGGCGGGCCCTGGCAGCGGTTGCCTGCTCCAGCACCAGATCGGTCAATGTCCCGCATGCATGGACCGAAACGACCATATCGGTTTGTCTCAAGCTAATTTCCTGCAGAGGCATTTCGATAAACTCAATCCGGTCTTTTAGTCGAGGCCATGTTTTGATCAGAGCATCATGGAGGTGCTTGGCTGAGGCTGGAATGTTCTGATCCACAGCCAGAGCTTGTGGTGAACTATCGTCAAGCAGGAGCAGAAGGGCCGCAGTCAAACCATGTCCACAAGCCAGATCGACGATGCGGCCACCACGAAAACGCCGTCTCACTCGCCGGGCAACCTCCCAGGCTTCGAAGAGTTCTTTGCGTGGCAGACAGCCCGCTTGGCAGACGGTACGACCAATTTTGTCGAAGAGAGTGTCACTCGGGAAGAGAAACAATTCTTTTTCTGTCAGGCGGTTTTTTGAAGAACGTTTCATAAAATCAAGCTTGGAGACTAACCTCGCGTTTCCTTGTTACTCTGGCAATCAATACAGAAAGGTGCCTCCGGTTGTGCTTTCAGGCGGGCGTAGCCGATCTCTTCTTCACACCCCATGCAAAAGCCATATTCATCGCTCGCGTGTCGGCGCAAAGCGGCTTCTATTCGTGTCAACCGAGTTTGAGTTGTGCGTCGATTTGCTTGAACCATACTCTGCTGCTGCATGGCATCCATACGTGAAAGTCGTCCGATTGGTTCATCAAGGCTGACAGGTTGTGCACCGGCGCTGGAGTTTTCAAGTAGTTCCTGGAGCTCCTTGCGTAGTCCCAGCAAGTCCTGATGCAGTTCCGCGAGCTGTTGTTTGTTCAGTTCATTCATGAGAGTTCGTCAGTGTGGCAATAAAGTTGCTGATCAGTTTTGCCCCTGCTTCTGGTTGTGCCAGCAGAATGATGTGTGGTCCGACGATTTGCTCAATCTGTAGTTGTGACAGGTGTTTTTGCAACGGAATAACCGCACGCGACGCGACGAGACGGTCTTTGCTTGCCTGGAGGTAGAGACAAGGCCCAGAAAAGGTCGTGTCTGGCGGTGGCGGCAGTTCGGAAAGGATTTGCAGACGTTGGGAGAGAACCTTCAGTTTTACGCTTGCCAGCGCTTCATGAAAAATATTGACAGCATCACTTGATGCTCCGCCAAGGCAGAAGAAACGGCTGAACAGTGTTGTCGAAAATAGTTTCAGCAGCAGTCCTTGTGGCAGAAAACGACTTGCATCGAGTAAAAATGGGCTTGGATGGTGGGCAAAGGTTGCAACGAAAATGACACCGATCAGGTTCTTCGGTGGTTCAGCGAGCAGTTGTAGCCCGATCGGTCCAGAAAAAGATTCTGCCAGCAGCACGAAAGGTTTCTTTTTGGGGAGCTGCTTGCGGGCAAAATCGACGTGCCCCTGAAAAGACATGATGCGCTCAGTAGGGTAGCGCACAACCTGAGCGTCGATCTCGGCAGGCAGGTGTTTCAGTAGTGGTTCAAAGACCAGCCCCGTGCCGTCGAGACCGGGAAGTAGTAACAGTGTCGTCATGGTTGTCTAGAATCCTGAGTGCTTGGTGAAGTTTGATAAATTCGTAGCATTTCGGTCTTTTTGCTCTTGAGCTTGGGTTCCCCTCGGATCTTGTGCCGCGCTCTAGAACCTATTTTGGTTTACGTCGATATAAATCGGTTTTCAGACTGGAGACCCGGTCAAGAAAGAGCAAGCCGTCAAGATGGTCCAGTTCATGCTGGATGGCAACTGCTTCAAAACCACTTGCTTCGATAACACGCAACTGTCCGTTGCGATCAGCGAACTCGACGACGATATGTTCGGCGCGGGTTACATTGCCGGTGTAATCTGGCACGCTCATACAACCTTCACGCATCATCTTGCTGCCCGATTTTTCGATGATCTCGGGATTGACCATTTCGAGCAGACCGTGATTGTTGTCCTTGCCGAGTTTACTCTTGGAGACATCGACGACCAGCACGCGCCGCAGCACGCCGATCTGCGGCGCGGCGATGCCTACCGAATGACCGGAATCAACCATAGTATCGACCAGGTCTTGGATCACTGCGACAGCGCTTTCATCAACAGCCTCAACCGGATCGGCCACCTGTTTGAGAATCGGATCAGGATATAGAAGAATTGAACAGACAGCCATGGTCAGAGTTCCACAGTCGGGATGGTACGCACGGTGATGTCGACCTGTAGTTCATCACGAACCGGAGCAAGCCAGAGGTTGACATCTTCTTCTTCGATGCCCTCTGCCAACACCGCTTCAAGGACCATAACGTAAACGGGTCGTTCTTTGGTGCCGACCAGTTTGGTGTTGAGATCAGTGATGTTGACCTGTTTTTCGCTCAGTACCTGAGCGACATGGTAAACGATCCCAGGCTTGTCTGCGCCGTAGACTGAAATCATGCAGATGTCGCCTTCGATCTGTGGGCGAATCTCGCCGCCCGGTTTGAGGACGCGCAGAGCAACCGTCAGATCAGCATCTTCCAGGGGTTTGAAGGCATCGCCGAAACTCTCACGGTTGGTGAAATCAGGATGCCCGAGAATCAGGATCATGGTGAATTGGCCACCGAGGATCGAACAGCTCGAATCGGCGAGGTTGCAGCCTTGGTTGAAAAGAATCTCAGTCACCTGGGATACGATTCCGGGACGGTCTCGACCGACAATAGTGAGTGCAAAATGGTTCATGACTTCCTCCAACTTTGACATTAGAATGTAATGATTATACTTTTTAGCATGGACAGGTACTTTGTGCCAGTATAAGCCAGAGACTGGTTCCGAAGGTGCATGTCCCATTCTGGATGAAGACTGAGGTTGAGCTCTATAAAGCTGTAAATTTGGGGATTTTGTGAGTATTAAAGAGATAAAAATTGATTATTTTCGCGGCTCTGGTCCCGGTGGTCAGCACCGCAATACCAGCGAAACCGGAGTGCGTATTACCCACCTGCCTACCGGGCTTGTGGTTACCGCTACTGAATCGCGCTCACGTCATCAGAATCTGCAAAAGGCCATGGCGAGGTTGGAGGAGAAGTTGGCGGCGAGACTGCACAAGAAACGTCCACGCATTGCGACTCGTCCTGGTAAGGGGGCAATTACTCGGCGTCTTGATAGTAAACGCAAGCAAGGTGATAAGAAACGGAGACGCAAACAGGTTGATGATTGATGGGTTTTTTCTGCCTACCGCTAATTCTTCCTCAATTTCTCAGTGATGATTTTTATGGCAAGGTTTGCCGCCATGGAACGTAAAACGCAGCCTCCGGCACCGCGATGACCACCACCACCATAATTGCGGCAGAGTTCACCGACATCGACCGTGCAGGAACGATCAAAGATGCTGTGGCCCATATTCAAGGCCACGAGCTTCTTGCCGGGTCCCCATTGAATGCGCAGTGAGACGTTACAGTCCGGAAAGGTCGTATAGATCAAAAAGCGGTTGCCGACAGGAGCTTTTTCAATCTCGCGATAGTCGGTTACGACTACCTTGCCATGCACTTTGGAGTTGGCTATCAGAAATTCCTTGAAGTCCTGGTCATCACGCCTGAAAGCAGTTGTTTGTTCCCTGATGTCAACATCGTTCAGCACCGCCGTTAAACTCTTGGTCCGAATCCTCTCCACAAGGCTGGTGAACTGGGCTCTGAAGTCACCGCCCATGCCGGTTCTGGGGTCAATCAGAAATCCGAGTAGGATTACATCCTGAGGATTATCGATATCGTCCCGGGTCAGGTCCGCAGAATCGAAGCGGTCGGTTTCGTTGACCAGGTGTGCGAAGCGCTTGAGTTTGTCAGAAGCATAATAGTCGTAAATCACACGGGCCACGCTCGGAGCAACCGCATAAGCTCCCTTGTACTCTCCTTCAGGCATAATCGTGTGGGCGTGATGATCGAACCACATGCCAGCCCGAGGATCGTAGGGCAGGTTGGCGAGAATATCGTCAGCTTTAATCTCGATCTTCTTTTCAGTAATATCTTGTGGATGTACCAGGAAAATTTCGTTTATCTGCTCCATCTCGGTAATGAGCACAGCTGCTGTTAATCCATCCAGATCGCCACGAGTCACCAGTCGCATTGATTGTTCCTCTCATCTATTAGAAATCCGCTAGCAGCCCGTCGGACTATCAGGGCTGAAGCGAAAATTTGAATGTTTGAGACCAGATTTTGGTTCATTTAAGAGCAATAGCCGTAGCTATTGGTCGAAAAGGAGCTGAAATATGGGCCAAACAGGCGAATTTGCAGCCAGCTCATTGATTGTCCGACAGGCTGCTAAGTGATTCTCTATCACTAGCATTTATTTGGGCCGCAGGCAAACAGTTCGAAGTAAATCTGTTGGAGAATAAGGAGGGTTAAATTTGTCAGAAGTTCAGCTGGGAGAACACGCCGTTAAGAAGGATGATGCCCAGCACCAGACCGAGATAGAGATGCAGGCCAACCCTGAGCTTATAGGCTGTTTTCTCGATGAAAAGAGTCTTCTGCCGAATTCGTGTTGTCCAGACCGCGAAGGCGATGGCCAAGCCTGCGATTACTCCTTGTAACAATGGGATTCGCACCAGTTGCATCGGTGGCAACAACAGGGTTGCGGTGACCATACCGAGGATCCAGAAATGACTGATGTTCAATAGCTGGTTCGCTGAGAGTTTCGCGGGAAGAACCTTGAATCCGATTTGTTTTAACTCGTCACGATCAGGCAGGGCCAGTAACCAGTAGTGCGGGACTTGCCAGAGAACCATCAGTAGCACCAGGGTGAGGGGACGTGGGTCGAGAGGATCGCCACCGGCTGCCAGCCAACCGATTAACGGCGGCAGGGCACCACAAGGAGTACCCGCTATTACGGCCAGTGAAGAAATCCTTTTTAGCGGTGTATAAACCAGCAGGTACCAGCTGGTCACAGCCAATCCGAGCAGGGCAGTGGCGGTGCCGGTGGCAGCAAACAGGATTGCCAGGCCACCACTACCAAACAGCAGGCCGATTGCCATGCCCGCTGTCACACTAAGGTCTCCACAGGCCAGCGGCCGACGACAGGTGCGGCGCATCAGGGCATCGGTAAAGCGCTCCTGAACCTGATTGAGAACCGAGCAGGACGAGCTCATCAGGAAAATCCCCCAAGTCAGTGCCCAAAGAGTCATACCGGAGATAGGCCGGTTCGTAGCCAGTGCTCCGGTTAACGCTGAGAGAGCGACCATTGTTGACAATGGGAGCCTGATCAGGCGACTTAAAGCTGTCAGGTTTGTCATGGTTCCGGAACGACTCTGCATATTACTTCAACGTTTCCAGCCAGTTCTGCAAGGCCTTGATGTCATCATCACTGAAATCCGGAAATGACGGCATGATGGCCGGATATCCTTCAACAACTTCAGCGGATGGTTCACGGATGGAACGGGTCAAATAGTCTCTATCAGCGAGAATCTTTTCTTTCTGCTCGCCTCTGATAATAGTACGCTCTCTTTCCATCATCCCTTTGAAACTGGGGCCGACTATGCGAGTGCCGTCAATACTGTGACAACCGAGGCAGCCGTTCTGATCTGCCAGGGTTTGACCGGGGTTGGCCGGGATGGCGGGCTTGTTTGTTGCTGTTGGCTCAACTGACTGCTCCTCTACCACCTCTGCCTCAACCTTTTGTTCCATGGGCTGTTTGGCTTCTATAGGCTCTTTGCCTTCTGCTTTGTTCCCTTCCTCATCCATCAGGTAGTCGAGAATCCCTTCCATTTCTTCTGCCGGGATTCGGTCGGCATAAGAAGGCATAGCAGGTGGGAAACCCTCCACAATGTCAGCCCCAGGATCTGTGATGGACTTTTTCAGGTAGATTCGATCGGTACTCAAAGTACGGTTTTTACCATCTGTAGCAACAGTCACCTGGCGGCCGCTGATCCCCTGGAAAGTTGGTCCGACAGATGCTGACCCATCAAGAGAATGACAGCCAAGACAACCATGCTTCTGCAGCAGGCCTTTACCAGGGCTGGTCGCCACAGGTTTCTCAGCTAACCAACCAGCGAACTCGGCAGCCGGGATCGCCTCAACAGTGGTAATCATACTGGAGTGAGCGACACCACAATACTCAGCACAGAAAAGATCGTAGCTGCCCAGCTCTTCAGCCACGAACCAGACGTAGCTCTCCATGCCTGGCACGCAATCGCGCTTGACGCGGAAGGCCGGCACGTAAAAGCTGTGCAGCACGTCTTCGGAAGTGAGCCGGATCTTGACCGGTTGCCCAACGGGAACATAGAGTTTGTCGGAGGTTTTGCCGTTCTCGTATGTAAAGAGCCACGACCACATGCGTGACGAACCCTGGATCGGGATAGCATTGTCGGGAATCCGGCGTAGTGAGAGGTACCCTTCCCAACCGTACCAGAACATCACCATGACCAGGATGGTCGGAATGATTGTCCAGGTAATTTCAAGCCAGACGTTGTGGTCTTTTTGACTGAGTGGTTGCGGGTAACGCTTACGGCTGTAACGCCAGACAAAATAAATCATGGCCACAGTGACGCCGAGCAGCGAGATGCCGCTGATGCCGAAGATGACATACAAGGCCTTATCGACAGCCTCGGTGGTGGTGATCAAAGGTTGAGGGTTCACATCAACTCCTAGCGGTAAAGGACATCCAAAAAGGTGAAGCCGATAAAGAACGCTAACATTGTCAGCGCCGTGAGCAACGATAGCTTGAAAAGGATGCTTTCGTACTTCATATGCATGAAGACAGCCACGACCAGACCCGATTTTAATATTGCTATGCCAAGGGCCACCCAGACGTTCATTGCACCAAGGTCGTATTGGGCAACAGCGATGGTGATACCGGTGAGGGTCAGCAGGACGATCCAGACAATCGCGAAGGTTTTATATGGGACGATATGGGCTTGTTCTTCGGACATAATTACCTCGTTTGTACTTAACAGAAAAAACTTTTAACGCCCGTTCGCGTTGCTCACTCAAGACGCAAAGTGGAACTATTTTATGGTTTTTAAACAAAAAAAGCGTTTTCTTTGCGTCTTTCTATACCCCTTTGCGTCTTTGCGTTACGTTTTTCACCTTTGGTCAATTAGTGCAAAATCAAATAGTACAACGGGAAAACAAAAATCCAGATCAAATCAACCAGGTGCCAGTAAAGACCGGCATTTTCGAGGATGATAAAGTCATCTGCATTCACCTTGTCGTTCTTGATCAAAAACATAGCCCAGAGCAGGAGCAAGGCACCAATCACCACGTGCAGGCCGTGCAAGCCGGTGGTCAGGTAGTAGATGTTGAAAAAGACCATTTCGCCGGGCTGCAGCTCTTTAAGATGCGCAGATCCAGGGTAAATACCGTGACTGATCTTGGCGCTCCATTCAAAGTATTTGTTGATCATGAAGATAACTGCGCAGGCAATCGTACCGCCGAGCAATCTGAGGCAGAGGGTTTTGGCTCCACGTCGCAGGGCGGTGATTGAAATGGCTACAAAGAGGCTGCTGGTGAGTAGCACCATGGTATTGCCACCACCAAACCAGACATTGAGCTCACTACCGGCTGAAATGAATTCTTGTGGATAGCGGGTCAGGTAGACGGCATAAAGGATGAAAAGTCCGCCAAAGAGCAGTATTTCGGTGAAGAGGAAGAGCCACATGCCGAACTTGGCGCCGATATAGTCCTTATGGACGTGGCCACTCATAGGATGCCCGCTTTTTTGAAATCGTAGGGGCCGTGGGTGACCACCGGGTCTTCTTCGCCGAAATTCTCCGTCGGTGGTGGCGATGGTATCTGCCACTCCAGGCTGGCCCCTCCCCAGGGGTTGGCTTCTACAGGGTCACCTTTGAAGAGGCCATGAATAATATTAACTAACATCAGGATTAAACCGATGGCCAGAATCCATGAGCCGACGGTTGCCAGCTGGTTCAGACCGGTAAACTCGGGCACATAGTCATAATAGCGGCGTGGCATACCCATCATGCCGACCACTTTCATGGAAATATAGAGAATTAAGAAGCCGATAATGATCACTCCCCAGGCGACTGTGGCTACGGTTTTGTCATACATGCGACCATAGATCTTCGGCAGCCAATAGTGCATGGCGGCAAAGAAGGCCATGCCGGTGCCGCCGAACATGACGAAATGAAAGTGGCCGACCACGAAATAAGTGTCATGTACGTGCACGTCTGCTGCGGCTGCACCGAGTACCAGTCCGCTTAGCCCACCAATGGTGAAGAGCAGGATAAACGACAGGGCGTAGAGGAGTGGTGGATCAAGCAGGATCGAACCTTCATAGAGGGTCGCCAGCCAGTTGAATACCTTGATTGCGGAAGGGATGGCGACGATGAAGGTCAAAAATGAGAAGACCATGACCGCCGTATCTGATATGCCGCTGGTATACATGTGGTGGGCCCAGACCAGAGAACCGGCGAAGGCGATGGCCATACTCGAAACGACGATTGCTTTGTAGCCGAAGGCTGGTTTCCGGGAAAAGACCGGGATGATGTCAGAGATTACACCCATGCCAGGCAGGACCATGATGTAGACAGCCGGATGTGAGTAAATCCAGAAGAGATGCTGGAACATGATCGGGTCACCGCCCTGAGCCGGGTCGAAGAGGCCGGTACCGAGGACCCGTTCAGCAAAAAGCAGGGCGACAGTAATGCCAATTACCGGGGTAGCCAGAATCTGAATCCAGGCTGTGGCATAGAGCGACCAGGTAAAGAGCGGAATCCGCATCCAGGTCATGCCTTTGGTGCGCAGACGGTGGATGGTGGTGACGAAATTGAGTCCGGTGAGGATCGATGAGAAGCCGAGAATGAAGACCGCCACTAGCCGCCAGCGAGACATTGGTGCTGGTCTGCGCCGAAAAGGGTACGTAGAAAGTCCAGCCGGTGTCAGGTGGCCCGCCGCCGGTGAAGAGCGAGGTGACGGCGAGGGTAGCACCGGTGATGTATAGCCACCAGGAGAAGAGGTTGAGCTTGGGGAAGGAGACGTCGCGGGCACCGATCTGGATCGGCATGATCAGGTTGCCGAAGCCGCTGGAATGCCGGGGATGATAAAGAGGAAGATCATGATCACGCCGTGCAGGGTGAAGGTGGCGTTGTAGGTCTGGGCACTCATGATCGTTTCGCCGGGAGCAAAGAGCTCAAGGCGCAGCAGCAGGCCGAGCAGCACCCCAACACAGAAAAAAGTGAGGACGCTCCAGAAGTAGAGCAGGCCGATGCGTTTGTGGTCGGTGGAGAAGATCCAGCCGAAGATGCCGGGGTAGTTGGCTTCACCCCAAAAGCCGCGGTCGTTGGCTGC
>PVMK01116712.1_pt1 | contig 11370 bp, 9 predicted proteins | sample 1853481 | NCBI WGS metagenome assembly PVMK01 (sample SAMN08533507, study PRJNA380276) | Marine sediment metagenome, whole genome shotgun sequencing project. | reverse complement strand
AAGGGTTTCGTGGCGTTCGGTTTCACGGAGACCGGGTTCACCTACCTGATGTCCGCCAAACCCATTCGGACCTTCGATGATCTCAAAGGCCGCAAGGCCTGGATGATGCAAGACGACCCGGTCTCCCTCGCCATCGTCGAGGCGGCCGGGTTGTCACCGGTGCCGCTGCCCATTTCAGATGTCCTAACGGGTCTGCAGACGGTGCTCATCGACACTGTCGCGGTGCCACCCGTCGGCGCCATCGCGCTGCAGTGGTTCACCAAGGCCAAGTACCTGACTGACCTTCCGATTACCTATGTCTGCGGTACAACAGTCGTGAGTGCGAAGGCGTTCAATCGAATGAATGCCGGAGACCAGGAGATCGTCCGCGAGGTGATGAGCCGGGCGAACAGGACCTTGGACGAGACAAGCCGCAGCGACAACGAGGAGGCCCGACAGGCGCTCGCCGACCAGGGTGTGGAGTTCGTCGATCCGACGGCGGAGACGCATGCCAAGTGGGAGGAAATCGCCGCTGCTGCAACTAAGAAGCTGGTTGCGCAGCGGGACTACGACCCGGCGACCGTGGCGATGGTCGAAAGTCTCGTGAAGGCCTACCGGACTCAGCAATTGGCTGACACGACCGGCGATTGAGGATGGAGCGGACTCAGGCGTCCATCGTGAGCCGTCTCCTGAGAGCGACGGCGCTCGCCGAGGATGTTCTCTTGGTTCTGATCCTGGCTGCCATGGTGCTTCTCTCCGGCACCCAGATCATCCTCCGCAACGTCTTCGACGGCGCCATACTGTGGGCGGGCCCAATGCTTCGCGTCGGCGTGCTGTGGGTCGGTATGATCGGCGCAATGGTGGCCACACGGAGCGACAAACAGATCTCGATCGATGCCGTGTCACAATTCCTGCCGGTGCGGTGGAAGGCTCGAGTACGGGTTCTCACCGATGTTTTCACAGCGATTGTTGCAGCAGTGGTCGCGTGGAGCGCGTACCGTCTCGTGCTCGACGATCGGGCCGCCGGCGTTACGGCGGTCGCCTTCGTACCTTTGTGGGTCTGCGAGGCGATCTTGCCGCTGGCCTTCGGCGTCATTGCCATTCGGTATGCCCTCTTCGCTATTCAGCATCTGAGGACGAGTATCGTCGGGGAGGACGAGTCGTGATCCTGGTTGGGATCGCACTGATTCTGCTGGCGATCCTCGGCGCGCCGCTGTTCGCCATCATCGCGGCCGGTGCGCTGATCGGCTTCGCGGGCTCTGACATCGACCTCATGGTCGTGCCGATGGAAATTTTTAGGGTCTCCGAGATCCCGGTCTTGATCGCTATTCCGTTGTTCACCTTTGCAGGCTACCTGCTCGGTGAAAGCCAGGCCCCGCGGCGTCTGGTCAGAGTCACCAACGTCCTGCTGGGGTGGATGCCGGGCGGTCTCGCCGTGGTGGCACTCTTTGTCTGCGCCTTGTTCACAGCCTTTACCGGTGCGTCGGGGGTGACCATTATCGCCATGGGCCCCCTGCTTTACCCGGCGATGGCCACGGCGGGATACGGTGAACGCTTCAACCTCGGCCTGATCACCACCTCCGGCAGCCTTGGACTGCTCTTCGCACCCTCGCTGCCGTTGATCCTATACGGCATCATCGCCCAAATATCGGTGGACGATCTCTTTGTCGCCGGTATCCTGCCCGGCCTGCTGATGCTTCTGCTGCTCTCGATCTATTGCATACGCGAAGGGCGTTTCGTGCGTGCCCGCGTATCGCGGCAACGGTTCGACCGTCGCGATGTATTGGTGGCGCTGCGCGAGTCAATCTGGGAGATCCCGCTCCCGGTCATAGTTTTGGGTGGGGTCTACAGCGGTTTCTTTGCGGTCTCCGAAGCGGCGGCCGTGACCGTCATCTATGTTTTCATCGTCGAGGTCATCATCTATCGGGACATCCCGCTTCGGCAGGTGCCGATCGTCATGCGGGATTCCATGGTTCTCGTCGGCGGGATCCTGATCATCCTGGGCGTATCCCTTGCGTCGACGAACTACATGATCGACCAGCAGGTGCCCATGAGGCTCTTCGAGTGGATCACCGCTCACATTTCGTCCAAGCTGGGCTTTCTGATCCTGCTCAATCTCTTCCTTCTCCTGCTCGGGATGATGCTCGACATATTTTCGGCGCTAGTTATCGTGGTGCCTCTGATTCTGCCCATCGCAGCGCGCTATGGGATCGACCCGATCCACCTCGGAATGATCTTCCTCGCCAACATGCAAATCGGCTATTGCACACCGCCGGTCGGGATGAACCTCTTCATTGCCAGCTACCGTTTCGACAAACCGATCGTCCTCCTCTACCGCGCTGCGCTGCCGTTTTTGGCGATACTCCTGTTGGCCGTGTTGATCATCACCTACTGGCCATGGCTGTCTCTGGTCCTGGTTCGGTGAGACATGCGGGTCAGATTTTTCGGCCGAATCTTTGCGGTAGCAGTGTGCGTGGTACTGGCGGGTTGCGCCAGTCGCGTCCAGCCCACTATCGAGAGTCCGCTTCTCCTCGTGCCGCCGGGGGCCTGGCCGGAGTTCGTGGATGATCTCGATCAGGAGCGACTGGATGAGGCGATCGAGCATTCGCTGTCCTACTTCGATGCCCTTCCCGAAGACACCGTGTTCACTTTTGGCCTTGAAGAACGCAGCGCCGGTGAGTTGGCGGTGGGTATCAGGCGATTTCAACAACTGGTGCGTGACGAACCTGACCCTCGGCGCCTCACCCGTGCGCTGAAGGAGGATTTCATCCTGCTCCGCTCGGTGGGTCGCGACGGTCACGGTGAGGTGCTCTACACCGGCTACTACGAGCCGGTGGTCGAGGCGCGCCGGGATCCCGAGCCACCCTTTGAATACCCGGTGTACGGGATCCCGGATGACCTCGTGACGGTGGACGTCGAGGCCTTCGGACTCCCAAAGCCGCCGCGGACGGTTGTCGGCAGGGTTGAAGGACACGCGCTGGTTCCCTATGCCGACCGTGGGGAAATCGATTTCGGCCGCAGTCTGCGGGCGCCGGCGCCTGTGCTCGGCTACCTCTCCGATCCGGTCGACGTTTTTTTCCTCCAGGTTCAGGGTTCGGGAACACTGGTGTTCCCCGACGGCACGCGACTCCGTGCCGGCTACGCTGTGTCCAACGGATGGGAGTACCGTTCGATTGGAAAGCTGCTGATCGACGATGGATTGGTGCCCCGCGAGGAGATGTCCATGCAGGCCATCAGGGCCTACCTCGCCGCACACCCCGAGGACCTCGAACGGGTGCTCGCGTTCAACCCTTCCTATGTGTTTTTCCGACCGTTGAAAACCGTGGATGGGCCCCTGGGTTGTTATGGCATACCGGTGACCGCGGGCCGCTCCATTGCAACTGACCGCCGGCTCTTCCCGGCGCCGGTGATCGCGTGGATCGAGGGCACCATGCCCGATCTTGATGGGAACCAACGGCAGTTCTCCCGGTTCGCGGTCAACCAGGACACCGGCGGTTCGATACGCGGTCCGGGAAGGGTCGATCTGTTCATTGGCGCGGGAGACCAAGCCGCCGAGATCGCGGGTCGGATGAACAATCCAGGACGGTTTTACCTGTTGTTGCCGAGCTCGACCTGACGTTGAATGTGCGACAGCAAGCGTTCCTCGCATCCATCGCCGAATGAGGTGAAACGGGCGCCCATTCCGTTGACCCCCTCACGCATGGGATTGGTCTGACGGACGATCTCAGCCCCGCCCTCGACCAGTCCGCCGCCAGGAAGCCGGAAAAGGAAATCGAAGGCCTGTCCGGGGTCAAGCTGCTCGGATCCCTGCAGCAGCGCGCCGGAAATCGACACGTTGACGGTCTGGAAGATGGCGCGGTCGGGTGTGCTTTGAATCTCGACTTCGGCGTGCATGAGGACCCGCATGAATACTCTGGGAGCGATCTTGAGGAGATCGCCGATCGACTGCAACATCCTGGCGTCGCTCCAGTCGGTGCAGATGGCGCGGTTGGCGCCGAGGTCGACATGGGTCTGGGCGTCATCGATGAGAGTGGAGTCGGCCAGAAGCAGGAGCCCGGCGTCGTGACAGGCCGAACCTTCGTTACGGATGGCTTCGACGAGATCATCCAGCGGTACGGTGTCCATCGGGTAACGGACGATGACCAGCTCGAAGGCGGTGCTGAGAACCAGATCGAGGAGGAAGGGCGACGGGTCGACCGAGTGAACGTTGAACTCGGCGCGCCGCAACATCGGTGCAACACGATCGAGTCCGGCGTCCTTTGCACCCACGATCAACACGTGTTGCGGAGAGTCCTCCATAAACTAATCATACCCCTAGCCTGTTCATTTCGGAGTTTTCGGATGGGAACATGCTAGGATTCTTGGACCTCGGACGGTGGTGGTGGCTGCCGATCGACCTTCAGCCTGACGGTGGGATTTGATGGAGAACAACCCTGATACGAGTCTGACCGGAGACGGGCGTCCGCGCCCGAGAGTCAGTGGATTGATTACCTCGTTCAACGAGGAACACAACATCGGTGGCTGCATTGAGTCCCTCGAGTGGTGCGATGAGATCGTTGTGGTTGACAGCTTTTCAACCGACCGCACCCCGGAAATCGCGCAACAGTACGACAAGGTGCGCTTTTTTCAACGGAACTACTTTGGCGCCGGAGCGCAGAAGAACTGGGCGATTCGACACCTGCGGTATGACTGGGTCTTTCTGCTCGACTCGGACGAGCGGTGCACGCCAGAGCTGCGGCGGGAGGTGGAAACCTTGCTGGCGGACGGGGCGGAGCACAACGCCTACATGATGAACCGCGACGTCTATCTGCTCGGAAAACGGATCAGGTACTCGGGCTGGCAGCATGACCGCGTCGCGCGGCTCTTTCGGAAAGGCACGGCCTACTACGAGAATCGACGGGTTCACTCGGTTCTTCATGTAGCCGGTGAAACCCCGGTCCTCGACCATCCGATCGAGCACCACATGGTGGATCGGAGCTTCGACGAGTATGCCTTCCGACTGGCAAAATACGGATACTGGAACGCGGCGCAATGTTGGCGGGACGGCGATCGAACCAGCGGTATCGAGGTGATGCTGCGTCCGACGTGGAGATTTTTCAAAACATATATTCTTCAGTTGGGGATTCTCGACGGCTCGACCGGGATCGTCTTCTGCATGCTCCAGTCATACAGCACCTACATGAAGTTCGCGATTCTTTGGGGATGGCAGACCAACGACGCCCGCGGAATCCCCCCGGGCCTTCCCGAGTTCGACGAGGAGGAGGACACGTGGGATGGTTTGATGGAGGTTACGGAGAACGAGGAGGTTGAAAGTTGAGAATTAAGAGTTGAAAGTTCAGAGTTCATCATCGCCACCCGGTTGATTGAGATGGCCATGGTCCTCAACTCTAAACTCATAACTCTAAACTCATAACTCTTCAGCTGCTCGTGGACCTTTGGTCATCGAGTTGCTCCGCCGAAAATAGTCCGGCGAACAGCGAGAACATCACGAGAGTCACCTGCTTGTGGAGGTACGGCTCACCGAGGAAGCCGAGCAGATACACCGCTGCGAGGACCATCGCATAGGCATGGGTTCTCCGGTTGGGGTAGGGCCCCCGAAGCAGCTCCCAGAAGATCCAGGCAAGAGCTGCCAGTCCAGCCAATCCGAGCTCTGTGGCGACTTGGAGGTACTGGTTGTGAAGGTGGCGGTACCAGTAGATCGCCGGTTTGAGCTCCACACGATCGGAGTCGAGGATCTGCCGGAAGGCAGGGATGTTCCCGCCGACCCCGGTGCCGAGGACTGGATGTTGACGAAAGATCTCCCACGAAACCATCATCGCCGCCACTCGTCCGCCGAGATTGCTGTCGTATCTCTGATCGATCAGCGTCGCTCGTAACTCATGGCGACTTTCAACAACCCGTGTCCGAAATCCGGGCGTGAGAGTCGAGATCAGCAGCAGGGCGGTGATGACGGCGGCGACGACGCCGGCGATGACGCGCCACGATCGCCCGCGAGCCCAATGAACGACAACAACCAGGAGCCCACCGATGAACGCCAGATGGCCGCCGCGCCCGATGTTGATCGCGAGGCCGCCGGTCGCGAGCAGGAAGAGCCCCGACCACAGAAAGCGTCGGCTTGGAGCCATGGGTTCATACAGAATGCGGGTGAGGATCAGGAGCGCCGCGAGCGCCAGTACCAGGGCGTAGTCGAGGTGGGCCATAGTAGGTGAGGGATTTCCTGGGTAGGCGCCGCCGACCCTGAAGAGCCCAGCGAACACAGCGAGGGAAAGGAGAGCCGATGCTGCGGCGGCGATTTGAAACACGATGAGGGCAAGGTTCCGATACCGTGGTCGAATCGTCGCCGCTGCCACCGGGATGAGCAACAGATAGCGGTACTTGGCAACATATTCGAGCCCTCCCGCCGGGTCATCCGACCATAGCAACGACAGAAGATTGAGAGCCAGAAACGTGAGTACCGCGAGGCTCAGCCGGTGATGCCGCAGTCGAGCGATTCGCTGCCGCAATCCACGTCCGACGAACCACAGCAACAGGATCAGGGTGGTTGCGAGGGTGACCCAGGGCCGATAGAGGGGGAGGGAGGCGGCCAGGACGACCGCCAACCACCCAATGTAGGTGTCGAGGTTCGTTTCGTTGGCGCCTTCGGTAATTTTTTCCATCCCTCGTCCGGGAGCGGACTATAACATCAGCGTTGCGCGATCCCGGTGAGAAACACCGGTTGAACCACAGAGGCACAGAGGACACAGAGAAAAACACAGAGGTGCAGAGCCGCGCACGTCGCAAACACAAAGACACGAAGGCACGAAGTTTTTGTCGCCTATTTGATGCGACAGTGCCGGGAGTGACGGCGGAACAGTCGGCGATCTGACGATCGCCGCCCGCCGGTGGGTCGTTCGTCCGCTCCAAGCGCGAGCGCTAGTCGCGGCCAAACCCCCCACCGACCGACGCGCCGGGGGCGCATCGGTTCCGCCTCACATCGTTCCAACTAGGACGATTGGCGTACCCATTCCAACCATGGAATAGAGAGGGGAGTGGCGAGGCCTGCGCTCCCCGAGCGCAGGTCGCTGGGCCGGGCAACGGTGACGAACGCTAGCGTTCGGAGCGGTTGCCCGGTCCTACGGTTTCCGGCTGTCTGTGACGGCCGGGACCTCGCCGCACGGTGAATTCTGGTGGGCGGTCTTTGTGTCTTCGTGTCTTGGTGTTTGCGATGTGGGCGGGCGTTAATGGGTTTCTCTGTGCGCTCTGTGCCTCTGTGGTAGGTCGGTTGCGCCGGGTCAAAGATAGAACGCCGGGCGGCGTGGGCCACCCGGCGTTGAGGGTCAAGATTTGGTTTTCTTTACGCGTCGGCGATTGCGGTCCCCTGCTGCTTTTCGACCTCGGCTCGGACCTCTTCCATGTCGACCTCCCGTACCTTGTCCATGAGCTCGTCGAGGGCTTCAGCAGGCAGCATCCCGGGCTGGCCGAAAATGTTGATGCCCTCGCGGAACACCACCAGTGTCGGGATGGACTGGATCTGAAATATCGCCGCCAGCTCCGATTGCTCCTCGGTGTTGCACGAGGCGAAAACTGCGTCCTCGTGCTTTTCCGCGGCCTGTTCGAAGATCGGCTTGAAGGTCTGGCACGGTCCGCACCAGGGGGCCCAGAAGTCAATGACCACGATGTCATTGTTGTTGATCGTGTCGTCGAGGTTTGATTGCGTTAGCTGTGTGACTGCCATGTGAGTCTCCTTTATCGATGAGGTGTTGATCACCGGTTTGACTTGGTTTATGTTCAACTACATAACCATTCAAGAATATTCTAATACGCAGTCTTTCATTTGTCAAGATCGTCCCGCATGGTTACAGTTCGCGTGGCTACAGTTTCAGTTGACGTCGTCGTCGTGATTCGCGTCAACGACAAAGGCCGGGCAATCGGTAGCGTCCGCCCTCCGGCAGGGCGTCGAACCCGTCGGGCTCGTGCTCCTCGGCGATCGCGACCAGCTCTCGGACCTCGGCGGGCAGCTCCTGGAGGAAGCGTGACGACTCGACGATCGTATCGATGCGGTAGCGGTCGCGCGCAATCTCGGGGCGCACGAGGAAGAGCCGGTCCCGGGCCCTGGTCACGGCGACGTAGAACAGCCGCCGCTCCTCCTCTTCGTCGTCCGCCCTGAAGCTCGGGAAACGGCCCTCTGCGAGCCAGATGATAAAGACCGCCCGCCACTCGATGCCCTTGGCCTGGTGGACGGTGGACAGGGTGAGCATCTCGTCCGGTGGGCCGGCGACTGAATCCTCACCGGAAAGGTCGTTGAAGAGGCTGACCTCGGCGAGGAAGGCGTTGACATCGGGATAGCCGTCCGCGAACAGGGCGAGCTGCTCGAGATCCTCGAGACGGGAGCCGGCATTCTCGAGGTGGGAACGCACCCACTGTCCGTAAAATGAATCCACGACTGTGCGGATTGCCTCCCCGGGCCGACCGAGCTGTTCGGGAGCGGCGAGCTCGGCCATCAAATCCTTCAACTCGGTAAGAGAAGAGAGCGTGGCGCGCGGGAGGCCGAGCGCTCCGGGCTCGAGGTCCCGAAGGCGACGGAGCCCGTCACCGCCGCCGAGCCGTTCCCACACCCGAGCCGCTAATCGAGGCCCGAAGCCGTCTCGGAGCTTGACGATGCGGGCGAAGGCGATCTCGTCGCGCGGGTTGTCGACGAACCTGAGATGGGCGAGCACGTCCTTGACGTGGCGGTGCTCGAAGAAGCGCAGACGCGAGCGGAGGCGAAATGAGATGTTGCGCCGGGCCAGCTCGACCTGGAGGTCGAGCGAGTGGGCGTGGTTGCGATACAGCACCGCCATGTCCTCGAGCTCAAAACCCTCCTCGCGGAGCGCCAGCAGCTCATCCGAGACGTGCGCCGCCTGGACCTCGGGCGTCGGTACCGCCACCTCCTGTGGAAGTCCGCCGCCTGTACGGACCGGACGCAGCACTTTCTTGAACTGTCTGGCGTTGTGTTCGATAGATGCGTTGGCAAGCTCGAGAATGGGCGGAAACGACCTGTAGTTCGTCTCGAGCCGAAACACCGTGCAATCCTGGTGGCGTTCGGGGAAACCGAGGATGTTCTCGAAGTCGGCTCCTCGAAAGGCATAAATGGACTGTGCGTCATCACCGACCACCATCACGTTGCGCTCGGGCCCGAGCATGGCGTCGACGATGTCCGCTTGCAGGCGATTCGTATCCTGGTACTCATCGACGAGAATGTGACTGAACTGCTTCCTCAGCTCCTGCCGCGCCCGCGGGAATCGGGTCAGGAGGAGCAGCCAGTTGAGCAACAGATCGTCGAAGTCCATGAGGTCGGCGGTCCGTTTGCGTTCGAGATACCGCTTGAAGACGTCGGCGATCATTCCTCCCTGATCGAGGAACTGCGGTGCGCGATCAGTGAGCACCTGTTCGAGGTCGCGGCCGGTGTTGATGACAAAGCTATAGAGATCGACCAGCAGGCGTGGTCTCGGCATCCGCCGACTTGGCGCCTCGGGGCTGACGTCGGCGAGGGCCGAGCCCATGAGCTCGGTTGAATCTTCGCGGTCGAGAATGGAGAATCGGGGGGTGTAGCCGAGCAGCTCGGCGTAACGCCGGAGGATTCGATGGCCGGCCGAGTGGAAGGTGCCTCCGGTAACCCTCGAGGTCCCGCGTTGAACCAGGTCGTCAACGCGGTTCATCATCTCTCGTGCCGCTTTGTTGGTGAACGTGAGGAGCATGATGCGGCCGGGCGGCACCCCGTCTTCGATCAGCCGGCAGGTTCGGTAGACCAGTGTTCGGGTCTTGCCGGTGCCGGCGCCGGCGAGGACCAACATGGGCCCGCCTGGATGCATGACTACCTCGAGCTGCTGTGGGTTGAGCTCGTCTTCGTAGTGCACTCGATAGCGCGATTGTTGGTCCCCGGCCAGCCCCGTGTTTCATGGCAGGCAGAGAGGGCCGAAGGCGCAGCGGTCGAAGGACAGGGAGAGACCCTTACCATAGAGCAGGAGCGTCGCCTGAAGATGCGCTCCGGAGTCGAGAAGAACCTCAACCGCGGATGTGAAGGGGGCCGGTACCCGGAGCTCGATGTCTTCAGATGTCCCGGCCTCGATCGCCGACGACAGGGCCCAACCGAGCGCCGCGACCGCGGCCACCTGGGTGCTCCCGGCGATCGGTCCGACCTGCACCCGACCGCCGTCAGCGTAGGCCGCGATGCGGTCGCCCTGGCGCACAAAGGCTGCCCGGAGCTCCGGCTCCTTGAGCCAGAACGCGTGGTCGACATCGCGCGTGATGTTGCGGGTGACACGATCGATGCGATCGAGGTCGGCCTGGCCGCGACGGTTGAGGAGATCGTTGGTGACGTCTTTTCCGGGCAACAACCGGGTCAGCGTGGATGCCAGCTTTGCAGCCGCCTCGACCGATATGTTGAACAGGTAGACCGGCGTCATCGGTTTGAAGCCGTGTCTGAGGAGCGTTGCCTGGATGCGGGGCTCAGTCGGGACGATGGCGAGGAACTCGCGGACGCCGGACCTTTCCCCGTAGGCCAGCACTCGTGACAGCAAAGCGTCTCCCGCGCCGTGACCCTGGTGTTGGGGGAGGACCCAGAGCTCGGAGAGGATGCACTGCCTCGAGCGGACGTGAGCTGCGCCGAACCCGAGGGTTTCCTCACCCTGGTAAGCGGTGAAGAAGCCGTCGGGATCGTGGGCCAGGAGGTGCCGCAGGTTGGGGTCGATGTCCATGTCGAGATCGAGGATCCCCTGGTTCGACGGGAAGGCGGCAAGGTCCGCCGCCACCGCATCGCGCAGGATGGCGGCGCCGGGCAATTCCTCACGGTTGATCCTACGAACCTTGATCTTGGCCATAGAGCTCCAATCGAGACCGTGATTCTAACAGAGCAGCGGTCACCATTTCCGTGCCCATCTCCACGCCCGCCCGGTTGCCACGGCGTAGCCGTTCAGCAGCGAAGCCGGGCCCACCTGTTGAACCACAGAGGCACAGAGACACAGAGAAGGAACACAGAGAGAAAAACGCAGAGGCGCAGAGCCGCAGAGGCGCAGAGCCACTCGCCCACGTCGCAAACACGAAGACACGAAGACACAAAGGGTTTGTCGCAAATGGGATGCGAGTGTGCCTAGGATTGACGGCGGAACAGGCGGCGATCTGCCGATCGCCGACCGCCGGCGGGACGTTCATCCGCTCCAAGCGCAAGCGCTTGTCGCGGCCAAACGTCCCACCGGCCGACGCGCCGCCGGCGCGTCGGTTCCGCCTCAACTCACCCCGCCTGGGACGGTAGGCGCATTTCCCCAATTTTTTAATGAAAGACAGGAGTGGAGAGGCCTGCGCTCTCCGAGCGCAGGCCGCTGGAACGAGCCCCAGTGACGATCGCTTGCGATCGGAACTGGGGCTAGTTCCAGC
>PVMK01179564.1_pt1 | contig 11371 bp, 7 predicted proteins | sample 1853481 | NCBI WGS metagenome assembly PVMK01 (sample SAMN08533507, study PRJNA380276) | Marine sediment metagenome, whole genome shotgun sequencing project. | reverse complement strand
CGAGCAAGGCGCCCACGTCGGTGGCCTCGGCGCCCGGCGGTGAGAACTGGAAGTGTCCGACCTCCACCGGCAGGGAAATCATCGATAGAATGTCCAGCAGGGTGCTCTTGCCGCAACCGCTGGACCCTACCAGCGCGATCCTCTCCCCGCGGGCAATATCGAGTTTCGGCACATGCAGCTCAAAGGCAGACGGGCCAGAACCGCGACGGATCATCAGATCCCGAATCGAAAACAGGCTCCGGTCGCTCATGGCAACTGGGAAAGCGGGATGGGAAAGACGTTCAGGTTCGGATCGCCGGCGCCGAGATCCAGCCAGATGCGATCGTCCTGGGCCAGATCCCGATACATCATCAGACGGTTCTCGAGGTCCCTGATCAGCGCGCGCTGGGCGCCGCTGGGCATTGAGAGCCAGCTATCCAGCTTCAGTGAGAGCATCTCACTCTTATAAGGCAGGTCGGCGAGGTATCCGGGGAGCACACCGCTGTCGCCGATTTCAACAAAATCCCCGCGCCCGGGATCCGTGACCAACCGGCCGGACAAGGCCACCAACTGCGCCCAGCCTTCACTGGCATCCATCTCCATGGCCTTGAATGCAGGCAGTATATCCCCCAGCCGTGAGCCGAGGGTATTGAGTTGATCCTTACTCAACAACACGCTGACAGCAAGCGCCTTGTTTTTGGGTGCGGTAAGATCCCTATCCACAGTCCAGGCACGATAAAATCGCGGGGCCTGGGTACCGCGTTCGCGGCCCAGGTATTCCAGTTGGGCGCGGAAAATTTCGTTGAGCAAAATTTCCCCGAGATCAGGTCCCTCCTGGGCTTTGTTATCGGCGGTGGGCGGCTTCTGGACCATCCTACCCTCGGCGGCACTGGTGATGGATCTCTGGAGTGCGCCGGCGAAAGAGGTAATCTGGCGAGTGAATTCCTCGACCGAGCCCTGCTCAATCGGCACATATTTTTTCTCGTTGGTGTCCCCGGTATTACCCAGGTAATATTTATAACGTCTCGCCGCCGAGGCGTGATCCCCCGTATCGCGGCCCTCGGCTGTCAGCAGATGCAGTGTAGTCAGGACAATACCGTTACGCTGGGCTTCCGCCCGAATGACCTCCAACTCAGCCACCGTCACGGTCCCGAGCGGGTCGCCCGCAGGCCTGGGTCCAGCGTCGCTGACCAACACCACGAACTTCAGGTCCAAAGGGCTCCCAGTTCATTTCCTGGACCGCGATGCGAATGCCGGCATAGGCATCTTCATACCAGTCCCTGGTGGAAGCGCTCGCGGGTTCGACCCGTTTCAGGTTCCTGAGTGTTTCTTTGGGATTGGAGTCCGGATTCAGGGGCTGGAATACACGGGTTACGTATTCAATCTTCGCATTGTGATCCATATTGTCGCGATAGCCCACCAGGCCGAAACTGACCCGCTCGAGATTGCCGCTGCGTTCCAATTCGCCGTAAATCGTCTCCACCGTATCGTAAGTGCGTTGAATATACGGCCCCATGGAAGCAGTTGTGTCCATTACAAACACGATGCCCACCTTGAAATCTTCCAGGCTGTCATCCTTCACTGCTGGCGGCGGAGGTTTGGCTGGCGTCAAGAGCTTGCTGTTTTCCGGCACTTCCGCAGTGTGGAGATTTAAACCGGCGACCTGGACCAGGGTGGTGTCGAATCCGGCCGCGTCACCATAAAAACGGCCGAAGCTACTTTTTTTGAAATCCAGAATCGGCATCAGGTACATGGACTGATGCTGATCGACTGCCTCCCAGGGCTCAATGGCGATGACCCCCGCTGGCGCCTGGTCCGTTCCCGCCTCGATGCGGGCGATGGCCTCCTCTGCCTTCCTCGCCCCCTCGTCGGCAGCCAGGGCGTCAAGCAATACATCCCGTTCGGCGTAGAACATCACCCGCTGCCGCTTTCCGCGTGGCATATACTGCATGACGAGTTGGCTGCGCCAGGTTTCCAGCGCCACTGCCGGAACCCAGCCATCCGCCTCGCCCTTGGGCCGCCTGCCGACTTCGAGCCATTCACCATCGTCAGTGGTACTCCGGTCATAGACGTAATAAGGCGTTAACACCGGCACCGGGTCGCCACCAGCGGGCTTATAACCCTGCCCTGATGCTCTATGCATCGCTGCGCCCGGTAGGGTTAGTACGCGCTCGTAGAGATCCGGATTACCGTCGACGCGCCTTGCCTCCCGAGCCTGCGCGGTGGAAAACAGGACGAGTCCGGCGACCAGCACGCTAACGTGCAGAGCGAGACTCCGCTTGGTTTTATTCATCATTTTTCGATCACTCTGCATACTCAGGCACCACACTCCGGCCAGGGCCGTCGCAATAACATGGAGGCGGAACTATCGCCCTCATTCCCCAGTTGCTCGACCAGGCCCTTCAACTCGCATAGCTCGACTACGGCCTCAGCGCTACCCAACTCCTGTGCCTGTCGATAGGCACGATAGGCCGAATTCAGGTCCGGGGGCAGTTGTTGTGCGCGCGCCGGAGTGAGTTCTCGCGGATCGTAGAGGCGGGCCAATTCCAGAGCCGCCGTGGCCGAACCCTGGTCCTTGGCCATATCAAACAGCCATTCGGCATGGCCGATAAGCTCGGCCGCATCGTCGGCGCCAGCAGACTCCTGCACAAACACCAGGCCCTGCTCATATTGTTCCACAGCGCTTTTTTGCCGCCATTCGGGTCGGTGGAATTTTCTCTCCTTCGATTCCTCCGGCTCATTCGGCTCATGCGGCTCGTTTGGCTCATTCGCTTTATTTGGCTCATTTGGTTCGGAAACCGACGTTTGGCTATCCCCGCCCGCCTTGAAATGTGACCAGACCAGCCAGCCGCCAACGAGTAGCAGTATCAGCAGGCCGATAATTGCCAGGATAGTCCGACTAGCCCGTCTGGCGGGGGCGTCAGGCGCAGGTTCATCTACGGCGGGCTCTGTAGGGAGCTCAGGGACCGGTTCCACGGCCACTGTATCGTGTATCTCGACGTCTCCGACAAGGGCAGCGGTGTCGGTCACGGGGGCACGTTGAACATCGAGAGAGCCGCCCGCGCCTATCCCTGCGCCCGGTGGGGCGCAGGGAGTAACATTCTTCCATGGCAACACGCCAGAAAACCGTGGAGTGGAAGATGAATTGCCTACCTCCAGCCCGTAATTTCCCGTTTCCATATAGCCGACAACTGCAGGCCCGACGACCACTACAAGTCGGTTACCGTCCGCTTCCATCCGCTCTGCCTGGATGGCATATTCAGCGCTTTGCCAGCCGCTGGCCCCCAGCTCGGATTTGGCATATCCCTTGCGCTTCAGGTAGAGCTGACTGGCGCCTTCCGGCAGACCGTCCGCGGTAATACTTATCCGCGCATAGCCCACACCCAGGTCCGGGTCATCCTCGACTTTGATTCGTTTCGCCAATGTTCAGTTCCTGTTCACGGGTTTGCTACTATGCCGGGCTGCAGTACATCAAGGACGCGGCCAAGTCGGGCATTCTCTTCCAGGCTGCCGGCAACTCCGGCCTGGAACTTCACGTTGTCGGTAACCAGTTGGGCGAAGGCCGCGAGCCAGTCCCGGTAGTAATTCATATCGTATTCGGTTTCCGTTGCACTGATCTCCGGGTAATCCACTACCGGTCCTGGCGGCCTGAATACGTGACGGAACAGCTTGCCATTGCGTTCGATCGGCGTGCCTTCGGGCTGCGACCTGCCGCCAAGACCCAGGAAAGTAATGTAGTCATTCAAGGTCACGCAGGCGACGGTAACGTCTTTCCACACGCTTGAAGTTTCCTTGAACTGGCTGAGCCGGCGGACCTCCGCCGCGATCTGGTTGAACAGGTCAAGGCGCCTGGCACCAATGATCAGTTCATCAACCATTTTCCCGTAAAGTTCATCATCCAGCCCGAAGTATTGCATCAGTTCCCCGCGCTCGCGAAGTCCGCGATCGCGCTCTGCCCAGTATTCTTCCACTTTGCCGCCGAATCTCGCCGCGAAATCGCTTACAGGGGGGGGAGCCACCGCGGCGCCGGAATCCTCGGCCGGTGGTGCGTTATCCTCATCAGTGCCGAACATTCCACCGAGATCGCCGAGCACGTCCACCGCGGGAGCATCGCGCCGGATCTGCGCCTCGCCATTTTCCTTTAGCGATCCATCATCTTGCTGGGGTAGGCTCTTGGTCGCGAAATGCAGGTCATAAACATCCTGCTCCTGCACTTGCAGGTGTTCCAGTAACTCTGCAAATTTATGTTCGCCGATGCTCGTGGACAGCGTGCCCCAGATTTCCTTTACCATCGCCTCCTTTTTGCGTAATTCAGCGTTCTGGTCGCCACTGATGTAGTAGCTCTGCAGCCGACCCACAATTTTATCGCACAGGCGATCAAGACGGCCCTCGACCTGCTCAAGCTTGATCTCGGGATTACAAACCGGTTTCAGGTTTTCAACCAGGTAGGCGATCCCACCGTCATTGAGTGACATCAGGGATGCCCAGGCTCGCTCCGGGTCCCGAAAATGCTGAGTGACCTGCTCGCAGTCCACAAACAGATCGTGCAGCTCACTAACCAACGGCTGCTTATCCTGCCTCAAGCCGGTTTCCTCGTAATACAGATCGCCGTCAGCCTTGTCACCGCTGGCGTATTCAAACATCGCGTCCTGTTTGAATTTCGGGTTGCGAACGGCAAAACAGCCCTTGAAAGGTCCCCCGTTGTCCCACGCAATGGGCCAGTCGTGCCGCTTGGTGTAGGGCTCCAGCAGAGAGGTATCCATGCGGGTCGGAAACGGATTCTTTTTCCCGGCGGATTCGCCGAATACCCCATCGAACTTGGTCAGCACCGCAAACAGCGCATTTTGTTTTCCTGTGCGCGCCTCGGCGGTATCTCCGTGGGTAGCCTGGATCCAGGAAAACAACAGTTCATCGATACCCTCGACCTCGTTGTTTTCCGGGCCGGCACACAGCAGCAGGCTGGTCAATTCCTGTTCGGCGTTGTAACGGTCAAACAGGTAAGCCACTTTGCCGCGCATTAGCAACTCGCTGGCATTGCCGCTATCACCCGTGACCATCTGCTTTGGCATCGGGGTGCGTGTGCGGGCGCCCGGGAAATCGAGTAAATCCGTGTAATCGAAAAAGTCATCAGGCTGTTCCGCCATGATGATTCTGAGTTCGGCGATCAGCGCGGTCAGTTCGCTACGAGCCAGCGACAATTCCCGACCGTCTTCGGTCCTGACGGCTACAGGGTCGGACTGTTCCGCAGCCGCCTGGTCGAATGCACCCAGTGTGCTGACGGCGATAATGCTGCTGCCATGGCGGTCGATATCGGCGCCGGAACCCTCGAACAGGCCGCTCAGGGCGCAGTACACGGTATCCGCAGAACCCAGGGAAACCAGGGCGGATTGCAGGCGGGTGAATACGCCCGTGTAAATTTCCATGTCATCCCAGATCACCGCAAACAGCTTTTCCCGATCCGCCGGCTGCAGACGGGGCGCCATATCTGCCACCTGGTCCCAGAAGCCTATCCGGCGCAGTGCTTTGATACGGGGATTGGCCTTCAGGCGCCCATTGCAATAGTCCTCTAGGTCATAGATAGCCTCTTCCGTGATCTGCCCCAGCGGCTGCTCGGCCAGCCTGTCTCGCATCGCCGCTACCGCCCCCATTATCTGTTCCCGGTTGTGGTCGAGTTCATCTTCCTCGTCGGCGTGATAAACGTCGTTGGCGTAGGAATTAGCCAACAGTTTGACCACGTCCATTTCCGACAGCAGGCGCACCTCGAGGGGGTAGCCGGGGGGCAGGTTGGCCGGTTTGTCGATAGTAAAGCGGGTAACCAGGCCGGTGGATTCCCCACCGCCCTCCGGGTTAATCATGTCCAGGAAATCAACGGTCTGGCCGGCAAAATCCGCCATCAGGGGGCGCCCCTCCTTGCGGGCCAGGGCGGACACCAGGTATGACTTGCCGGCCTGGCTGATACCAAATATTCCCACGCACATCTTGCGCAGGGCCGCACGCTCCAGCCGACCGGCGGCGAAGGCGGCTTTCCTGCCCTCCTTGAGCAGGGCACGTTTGTCCTGTTGGACCTGGTCCTCGTTATCGCTAATCCAGTCAACACCTTGCAGGATGGCAGTGCGGACATTCTGACAACGAGTCGCAAGTGCCTGATCCTGATCGCTCACCGCCATATATTTCCTCCCATAGAATTCGTGATGCCTCAGGCCTTGAAGAAGCTGCCAGTATCCAGCCAGTGGCCGTCGTAATCGCGCAGAGTCTGCAGACGAAGCTCCAAGTGGCTCGGCGGCACCGGGCCTCCATTTTTGTGTTCCGCTGATTCAATCGAGAACACCCCTTCGGCATTCAGCGCCCCCAGACCCCCGGCGACCGGCCGGGACTCCGACTGTTCAGCATCGGGCTTACGGCGGAATCTGAGCGTCACTTTATAGGGGGTCAAACCTCTGGACTTGGCCTGCGCATCCGGACTGGCAAAGCCGATACGATAGAAGGGTGTCGAAGTCCAGCGCTCTGCGGCAAGCTGGCGAAAGCCGATCATTATTCCGGTATTGAATTCGAAGGTCTTCTCGTGTTCCTCCTCTTCGCGCCCGTCCAGATCGAGTTCGCTGAACAGCAATTTGGACTCGAAAATCTGTCCTGAGGGCTCAAGTTCGCCGATAAACCGGGCGGTGGATCTTGGTTTTAGCTTGTAACTCCAGAAACTGAAATAATCGATCTGGCCCTCGGCCAAGAGACAGAGTAGCGCGCCCATCACCGCGGTGGTTTTCGGATCTCCTATCTCCCCTGTGGCGCGACTGCGGAAAGGATACCAGCCACCCACGCGATAGCGGTGCATAGAAATTACCCGATCCACCGCCAGGGGGATCCGGCCCAGAATCTCCGCCCTGACCCCCGGCTGTTTGGTGGGCCGGCCCGAGAGCAGCAGCAAATCGCAGCCATAGAGCTGTACCAATTCACCGAGGTTATGTAGGATATCGCTGATAACCGTGCGCACAGTATGATCCACCTGGCGGTGATCAATGTTCAATGCCAAGTCGCGAATGGTGAAATTCTCCGCCGCCTCGCGTTTCGCAGGATCCGAACCAGCGATCTTGCCGAGCTCCTTGCGCACGGTGTCGTCCACATAATCCATCACCGCATTGCCGGGCATGGATTGAAGACTGGTAAAAACATCCCCGAAGCGGATCAGTTCGACGCCGCCGGGTTGCTGGGGGTCGTATTCCTCGTAACTCTCCAGTATCTTCAGGCCAAAGGGCAGCGCAATCTGGTTGGCGAAATGACTACGCAGGGTGCGACGCTCCTCGCCAATACCGCTGCGATCCTCGCCGAACAACTCATCGATCAGTCCGGCTGAATTGGTCAGGCCCAGTTCCGTGAGCTGCGCCTGGAAGGGGCGCAGCACATGTTCCTCAATCACGCCTTTGAGAATATCATCGCCCGCGATCTTGAAACCCTCGCGAAATTCCTGGGTCGGGTTGATCACTGCTGCTGCGCCATCACCCTCGCGAACATAGGTGGTTATGATCAGGTCGGTAGTACCGCCGCCAATATCGATACTGGCAATGCGCAGGGATTCCCTGCTGTCATATTCCGGCCGTAGCCGCCCGAGCAGACTGAAGAAAGTTTCGATATCTCCGTTAAACCGATCGACAATCTGGTTGTAGAGATAGACGACCTGGGTGGCACTGGCCTCGTCCACATCACTGTGAATCGTCGGTTTGCAGCGGTAATCATGATTGTCCTCGTCGTCCTCGTCGACAATCTCGTCCCATTCAAGCGCATTCCACAGGGTATCGATGGTCCAGGCGGCCCACCGCAGGAATATTTTGCGCTCGGCAATCGGCATGGCCGGCGGCATAGTCAGGATGATCCGTTTCAATCGCCGGGGCACATCGGGTTGCGCAAGGTTACCGCGGTTCTCCGGTGAATTGATGGTGACCAATGCGTGGGCGAAAATTTCGCTTAACATGAACATCATCAGTGAACTGCGGGAAAAAACTGGTCGCGTTACCGGGTCCTCCGATGGTTCGGGTAGGGAATGGGCGCGATTCAGCAACGGATCAAAAACGTTCTCTACCGGTATTCCTTCATCATTGATATAGGCCACGTAGTCGCCCACGATCACCGGTGATTCTCTGACTTCAGGGTCGTCGGTACCGGCATTCAGACGCCATTCCTGGGTGCGAGGTGCCTCATCCCAGAGATAGCGTTTGGGGCTTGACATACCGGTGCGCCCTTCGGCCGCCCGCGAAAAAACCCCCAAACGCGTGGCCTCACGGCCCACTCTTACCACTGTGGGCCAGGAAAAGGCGCTGCTGCGCCGGCCACTGTCGCGGGAAAACTGCTTCGGGTCGCCAAAGGACGCAAGTGAGAACTCCAGTCTCGACTCGAAGGGATCGCGATTGCGCTGGGCCGGCATGGACAAATCACGCAGTTCCAACTGGTAGCTGTCATTGAGGCTAGTGTTTTCATCGGGCCGCGTTTCGACAAGCATACCGCAGGTGCGCGAGTTACCCACATCCAGTATGAGATCGACATCGATGGGGATGTTGCGGCTGGTATTGACGACCTTGACCCGGGGTACCACGTACAGGCGCTGCAGGACCTCGAGAAAAGTCAGATAGAGCGCATAGTATTCACAACCATATTCCAGTTCGATGTCTTCCGGGCGGGTTTTTCTACCCTTTTCGGCCTGCTTGCGGCACAGGAAATCGAGGTGCAGGTCCCTCAGCCACGCGCTCATCCAGTCGCGGGTCAGAAATGAGCTGTTGTCCTTGACGTGGTAGGCCAGCGCAAATTCAGCGCCCTGGTTCTCATCGCTGGTGTCAATCGCGTGGTAGTGATCTTCCCCGCGATTGCTTTCGGTGCGCGAGTCGAATGCCAGCACCAGCATATGGGTGTTGCCATCCTCGTCCGGGTCTTTGAGGGGCTCGACGTAGGCGCGTGCCCAATTGGACGGTCCATTGGCAAAACCGCCCACACCGTCTGTCATGGGCTGGTCCGCGCGAAAGAGCGGCAGTGGTACCCAGGTCTTCTGGTAGACCTCCAATGCCCGGCTGCCCCTGAGGTCATAGCTTGCCGCGCGCACCGGCCGGCCAGTATTAGGGTCAACTGCAGGCTGGTCAGTGGACTGGTTGATAAAACAATTGGCGTCCCCGTCGAACTCCAGGGACATCAGGTAGGTGTTTGCCTCTTCCCGGTTGGGGTACTCGAAGAAGCTCCGGCTTAACTTGGCAACATCGAAATCATCGGTCTCCAGACGGAAAGGAACGTCGTAGAACTGCAAAGTACCCCCGGGCACTATGGAGATCATTTTATGGCGTCGATGCCCACTCATGAACGTTCCTCCAATTCAATTGACCCAGGCCTGAACGGGTGTTCTGGCGGACACCAGTGATGCTGTTGAATGTCGTGCCGGGATATTGTGCGAAGTAAGAACGAGGGAACGAAATCCGAATTTTTGCGCTCCCCGATGTCCGCGCTGGTAACATGCAGGTCGCAGGGTCTGGCCGGGGCCAACTTATAGCCGCAACGCCTCCGTGCCGGTACCGGTATTGTTCTTATCCGGTTCCATCTGTTCCCGATCACTATGCTCATAAAAAAATCTTTCTTTATCTCACTTTTTATCCGCCCAATATAACGTTTCCCGCGCCGGCCCCCGGAGTTTCATTCCGATGTCGGTCGCCGCTCTTAAAAAGTATAGAAGAGATAAGCGAAACTTCACCTTTTTTGTACTGACAGGCCTTGTTGGTCAATAATTGACCTAGATGCCAGAATTCCCAATGAGAACCAGCGGTTAAAGCGTCAGGCTGATTTAATTTCGGATTGGGCATTTTTTTGGCCGGCAGTCCGGCAACGGTTTGCCCCGTCTCCCATTTTTACGTTCAGAGATACACTAGCCTGGGTATGACGAATTAATAATTCTCCAGTGATATCAGATAGTTAGCTATTGCCGCTTTCGCTGATGGGTATTTCCCTCGTGAAGTATGAAAGAGCTCATTTTCCTGTTTTCCAACCTGCTCACCGCCTTGGCGAGGCTTGTACAACCCGGTGGGGTACCGCCAAATTAACTTCTCTGGGCCAGTTAACTCAGGAATCCAGTTTTAGGCTGCTGCTATTGCCCAATCGTTGAACGCACCCGTCCTGAGTTTCCGCCAGTGGCGAGCTGATACCAGATGCCTAGGAGTCTGTCGGGTTTGACCCGAACGGCGCAGGAATAAACCACGCCCACACAGCTATCAGACCCGAGTTTTTGTTTGCTAAACCGCTCGCCAGACAGGAATGGGGGCGGTCTCCCAGAATAAGGCTCACCTTGTTCATGATCTCAGCCTCCCAGTGCGTACATGCGCTTCAGATTCCATGCCATACACACCAGATTCCATTCACCTTGCGCCGCATCCAATCCGCGAAGGTGAAATCGCCGAAAATCCATCATTTCTTTGACAATACCAAATACCGTTTCCACCGTGGATTTTCGTTTGGCATAAATTGCCTTACCTTCAGCGGTTCGCAATCGATGCGCCATCGCTGTAACAGCATCGGCATCTTCCGGGCAAGGGGGAGGGGTTTCAAATCGCTCATCCCAGGAAAGGTTGTGTCGCTCCCGGTGGTCCGAGATATAGGGTGTGATCTCTGATGATCCTGCCCACTAATGATGGACACCCTGTTAAGCGAGTAAACTACGTTACAGAGGTGAACCATGACAAGAAAATCAGGAAAGAAAAAAACATCCCGGGGGCAGCATTCGCCGGAATTCAGGAAGGAAGCTTTGGCCCTGGCGGAGAGAATAGGCATACCCAAGGCAGCCAAGGAACTGGGGCTTCATGACTCGCAGCTCTATGGTTGGCGATCAAAGGCCCGGGCAAAGCAAGATCAGAGCGATCTGGAGCAAAGCCTCGCCGCAGAAAATGCCCGCCTCAAGCGCAAGCTGGCGGAGCAAGCAGAGGAGCTTGCCATCGTAAAAAAGGCGGCCACATACTTCGCCAAGAGCCTGAAGTGAAGTATGTGTTTATGGACGAACATCAAGGCACTTTTCGAGTATCGGCAATGAGCCGTGTGTTGCAGGTCTCCCGCAGCGGGTTTTATGCCTGGCGCAAGCGGCGGGATAATCCCTCACCCCGACAGCAGCGCCGGAAACAGCTCGACACGGTGGTTAAGAAGGCCTTTGGCGCCCGTAAGGGCCGCTCGGGGTCACCCCGGCTGGTGCTGGATCTGGCAGAGGCCGGGCATCAGCATGACCGGAAGACCATCGCCGAGAGTATGCGGCGGCAGGGATTGCGAGCCAAGGCCGCGAAGAAGTTCAAGGCGACCACGAACTCCAGTCACAACCTGCCGGTGGCACCTAACCTGCTGCAACAGGACTTTACGGCTACCGTTCCGAACCAGAAATACGTCGGCG
>PVMK01169059.1_pt1 | contig 11371 bp, 9 predicted proteins | sample 1853481 | NCBI WGS metagenome assembly PVMK01 (sample SAMN08533507, study PRJNA380276) | Marine sediment metagenome, whole genome shotgun sequencing project. | reverse complement strand
TCGGTAGGATCGGCCAATCATCTCGTCGCGGAATCTGTCCTGGGTAAATTGCACCATGTGTGCCAATAGGCCGCTTAGCAACACCGATGAAGTTTTTGCGCCCTACAGGCCTTAGACGGCATCTTCGATGTCGACCGGTGATATGAACCAAGCTGGTTTGACGATCAAGACGTCGCAGGGAATATGCTCGAGTGTGCGTTCGGCCGTTGCGCCGATAAACAATCGCTTGAGCCGGTTGCGTGCCACAGCACCCATTACGACGACGGCCGCGTTGAGTTTCTTGGCAAGTTTCGTTAGTTCCTCATGCGTCAGGCCAGCAACGATGTGCGCGTGCTCGTCGCTGATCTCGTAGAACTCGGTGATTTCCTCGAATCGTCGCTGATGCTGTTTACGCATCTTCTCCTCGATCTCGTCAAAGAGCAGTGACACCGGTGCGTACGCGTCCGCGGTCGTTGTAGCGATTGCGATTCTTGGGTCGAACGAATGAAATGCGTGCACCTCACCACCGACATCCTTCGCGATTGACTTGCTGATCGTGAGGATTTCATCGTCCAGCGCGGCCGGTTTGTCATGTTGATTTAGTGGATCGACGGCGGCAATGAATTTCGGTTTGTCGTCGAGATCGTGCGGCTTGACCAGCCACAGCAGCACCGGACAGGTCCGGATCAGATTCCAGTCGGTATTGCTAAAAAGTGCGCGGGATAATACCGCGTGGTGATGCGTATCTTTCAGCACGATATTTGCGTTGCACCGGGCCGCATGCCGCACAATGCCCTCGTACAGCGGATGGTCCCAAATGGCGGCTGTCGCTACCGCGAGTCCGGCGCTCCGCAGAGGTTCCGCAATTTCTTCGAGGTATTTCTTGTGTCCGTCTAAAAGCTCTGCCTGGACATTCTCGAGGCCCGGCGAATCGAAATAGGGTTCGCCACTCAAGAATTCATTGTAATAACAAGTCATGAGTTCAATCTGGGCACCAGTACCTTTGGCCAACCACTCCGCCCGCGATACTGCCGGCTGAGCCTTGGTCGTTGGGTCGACAACGCAGAGGATTTTGGAAATTTTCGACATTTCATCACCTATCGGTAACTCACGTTTCAGAAAAATTGTCTGGTACACCGCAAAGATTAGGTCGGCCGGTCATTCGGACCAATTCGGCCACATGCTTAGCTGATACCGGATTGTACCTATATTCGGGCCCGCAGAGTGACGCCCAAGACATCCAAATATATGCAATGGTATTCGAGCAGTCACCAACGCTCGACCGGATGATGCCCGGCGAGCAAACACCCCGCGCTCACGCTTATTCAGTTTGCCGAGCATCTCGGCGATTTCTGATTTGCTTAGCCGCGCCTCGCACCGAGTCTGATTGGTTTTGAGCGTCTCACCAATACAGTCAAGCAATTCCTGATCTCGGAAGGACTTCTGAATGAAATCGACGGCGCCTAAGCACCAGATCCAACGGCCATTATATCTAAACGTCACACATGCAAGCGTTACCATTGTCCCAAAGAAAAACGATGTCTCCTATCCCTCTGGTCGTTGCAGAGCACAGAAACTTATCGAAACGATGATATCGCCAGCTATGCGATGCTGCGCGCCCTATGTAATTGAGGACAAGCTTGGAGTAGATTGCTACTCCCAAGTCGTTCAATCTCTCGGTGAAGCAAGGCATGGACTTTAAAGACTACTACAACATCATGGGTCTAGAACGGGATGCCAGTCAGGATGAGATTAAACGCGCCTATCGAAAACTGGCGCGTAAGTTTCATCCTGACGTCAGCAAAGAAGCCGACGCCGAAACACTCTTCAAGGAACTCGGCGAAGCCTATGCAGTTCTCAAAGACCCGGAAAAACGTGCTGCCTATGATGAACTGGGCGCGAACTGGAAGGCGGGCCAGGACTTCCATCCACCGCCCGACTGGGATGCCGGTTTTGAATTCAGCGGCGGCGGGTATACCGGTGGCGACGGGTCGGCCTACAGTGATTTTTTTGAAACCCTGTTCGGCCACGGCTTCGGATCTGCACAAACTGATCGCAGACACGCCGGTTTTCACGCACGCGGTGAAGATCATCATGCCAAGGTGCTGATTGATCTGGAAGATGCTTACCAGGGCGCCACTCGAAGTATCACGTTGCGCACACCGGAACTTGATAGCGGCGGGCATGTAACAACAAAACAGCGCACGCTGAATGTCAAAATCCCCAAGGGCGTAAAACAGGGCCAGCGTATTCGCTTGTCCGGGCAGGGTTCACCGGGGCTGGGTAAAGGTCATGCCGGAGACTTGTATCTGGAAATCGAGTTCAAGCCACACAAGCTGTTCAGGGTCGAAGGGCGCGATGTTTATTTTGATCTGCCGGTTACACCGTGGGAAGCCGCTCTGGGTACCACAGTCAACGCGCCGACACCCGAGGGTCCGGTGGATCTGAAAATCCCGGAAGGGACAACCACTGGGCGCAAATTACGCTTGCGGAAACGCGGCATCCCCGGCGCGCCACCTGGCGACCTCTATGTCGCCCTGACAATCACCTTACCGCCGGCGGACAGCGACGCGGCTAAACAGCTGTACCGCAAGATGGAACACGAGCTTGGGTATGACCCACGCAGCGAACTGGGAGTTTAAGACTTCATGAAACAGAAGACACTGACTGGCATTCTGCTGGACGAACGGACCGAATTATCGTTAACCGAACTCAGACAGGCCTGCTCAAGTTCCGCTGAGTGGGTCGTCGAACTTGTTGACGAAGGTGTACTGGAACCGACCGGCCAGAAACAAACGCACTGGCGCTTCTCGGGAGCCAGCCTGCTCAGGGCACGCGCTGCCATGCGACTGCAACATGACCTCAAAATCAACCTCGCCGGTGTTGCTCTCGCACTGGATTTGATGGATGAAATTGAAACAATGCGGGAACGGCTACGCCGGTTCGATATAGAAAGTGGCACTTGAATTCGCATCCTCCATCCAAAAAATAAATGATCAGGTCAATTATTCGAACAGACTAACTCGTGAGTGAATTGCAACATATCGTTTGTCCACACTGCAACGCCATCAATCGCATTCCTTCGGCACGCATGGCAAGGGCGGTAACCAGGATCACGGTGAGTAGCAGTAAGAGTGCGGTCATACATTGATTTGCTTGGATGCAAAAGAGGCCTCTGCCTAGTGTGCAACTGGCTTGTCACTGAATAGATAGTCTTTCAGTTCCTTATCCATGCGCGGATCCTTTCGACGGATCCATTCGAGCACCATCGCGGCATGTTCTTTTTCTTCGTCTCTGTTATGAGCCAGAATCGCCCTAAGATCATCGTCTTTGCAAGCGTCAACCCGCTGGTTGTACCAATCGACCGCTTCTAACTCTTCCATCAGCGAGGTGATCGCTCGATGCATATCTCTTGTTTCATCCGAAAGCTCATCAATCGGTTCGTGGTAGCCTTCATTTGCCATCTTTTTCTCCTGTTTGAATCGGGGTGTACGTTTTAGCAGGGCTCAATTACAGTGCGTCGCCACACGGCGTAACGCAGTTCTGACATCCCCCGCTATCTCGCTTAACTGGTCGTTTTCGATCGCCTGCATGGATCCTGCAGCATCCATGCAGGCAATCGTCCTGCGGCCGGATACCGTTGTCGGCTGGCATCGCAAAATGCTGGAAGGATTACCAGCACTGGTGATCACGCCCTAAAACTGCGCGTCGAGCAGATTTTCGATGAATGCGGTGTCCTGACCGACGACTTCCTTGTCAATCGTAAGAAACGGGACGGCATTACCCATTGCCGACAACGATTCTCGAATGATGCCAAGGAAACGCGGTGCTGCAATCAATGCAAAATCGCGGCAAGTACCGTCATGCTTTGCCTTGGTGATGCGCTCCGTAATCGCCTTCGCGAAAGCAATCGCTGCATGTTTCTTCGGGTCCGTTTTTTCCCTGGTCATAGTGTGACGACCTTGTCCGTGACTGTCGAAGCTGCGACCGCCGCGGTCCGAAATCAAGTTGCCTATCTTTTTTCGCGCAACCTCATTTTCAAGCGCGAACATTTCCCGTAATGGGCTGCGCTTTTTGTCCCGCGCGTAGAAAATGGCCCTGGATTCATCGGCTACGACGATCCAGTATGTCTTCTTGCTGATCGATGCTGCGGAGTTCATATCTATTTCGCCTCACGGTCTGTCACCCGATTCTAACTGTGAACTGGCGGCTATTCACGCACAACGAGTAACTGTACGTATTGATTCAGGTGGTAACCTGTAGAGACTAGTATCCAGGTCTTTTGACAAAAGGGCCCCATGAATTTCCAACTTCAGTTTTTCGGTGCTACCGGCCATGTAACGGGATCGCTTTATGTGATTCGTACGACCGAGCATACGGTGTTGCTGGAATGCGGCCTGATACAAGGCGGCCGGAGCGAAGAAAAGCGCAATCGGGACCCGTTTCCGGTTCCAGTCGGCGAAATCGATGCGCTTATCTTGAGCCATGCGCATATCGACCATTCCGGGCGAGTGCCATTACTGGTGAAGCGGGGATATGGGGGGCCCGTCTACACACAGCACGCCACCCGCGCGCTCTGTCAAATCATGCTGCCCGACTCCGGTTACCTCAACGAAAAGGACGCCGAATGGGAGAATAAAAGGAAAAACAAAAAAGGGCAGTCGCCGACACAGCCACTTTATACCAGGGAAGATGGTGAAGCGTGCATGAGGCAGTTTCAAAGCGTCGGGTATGGGGAAGACGTCCAAATTGTGCCAGGACTTACGCTTCGCTTTCACGATGCCGGTCACATCCTCGGTTCTTCAATCGTCGAACTTGAATACGCGGAGGGAGGCAACACCCGAAAGCTAGTGTTTAGTGGTGATCTTGGGTATCGCGATGCACCGGTAATGAATTTGCCAACCCGACTTCGCCATGCCGATGCAGTGTTGATGGAAAGCACCTATGGTGACCGTCTGCACCGCCCGTTTGCAGAAACGATGGAGGAGTTGAGCGGTGTATTTGAAATGGCACGTGCGAAACAAGGCAATGTTCTTATTCCTGCGTTTACCGTAGGCCGAACACAGGATTTACTCTACCTGATGGCCGAGAATTATGACGAATGGGGGCTTCGGGACTGGCACATATTTCTCGACAGCCCTATGGCTATAGAGGCAACCGCGGTCTATTCCAGATATAGACATCTCTATGGTGCAAGACTGTTCGGACCGGACTCACATCTTCCCGATCTGCCCAACTTCCATTCGACCCGGTCTACGGCAGAGTCAATGACGATCAACCAGATTGATTCCGGCGCCATCATCATCGCCGGTAGTGGCATGTGCAGCGGCGGACGCATTCGCCACCACCTCAAAAACAATATTTGGCGCCCCGAATGTCACCTGGTGATTGTGGGTTATCAGGCCTACGGGACACTCGGCCGGCGTATCGTTGATGGCGTCCACGAGATCAGACTCTGGGGAGAAGACTACGCGGTACGAGCGCATGTGCATACAATAGGTGGATTATCAGCTCACGCCGATCAGAAAGACCTGTTGGACTGGTACAGCGCATTCGAGAACAATCCGCCAGTCTACCTGGTGCACGGTGAACCGCATGCGCAGCAGGCACTCGCTGCAAAAATAAAGACTCAACTTGACGCAGCTGTTTCGGTTGCTATCCATGAGCAAACGATTGAGATTTGACTACCGGTACCGGACAACATGAAAAATGACACAAAATCTGAGCGTATCATCCCATCGCCGCCGCACCCTCTGCAGCGCGCTGAACGTCTTCCGTGGCAATCGGTCAAGTCGAGCGAGGACGATCCGGTTGCAGCTCAAAGAGTCAAGGAACTCATTAACTCCGACACCTATCGGCGTGCGGATCTCGATGTCAACTTTCTCGGTAACGAGGATATGCGCGGACAACGACTGGAGCTCGACTACCTGAAGCCTGAGCTGCATCTGCGTGCGCAGGGTATCGAGCATACAATTGTCGTGTTCGGTGGCACCCGCATTCTGGAGCCTGCCGCCGCCAAACGTAATGTAGATATACTGAAGCGCGCCCTCGAAAACAATCCTGAGGACTCCATGCTCGCTGAACGCCTCGATATTGCTGAGCGAATTCTGGCGAAAAGCGTCTACTACGAAGTTGCACGGGAATTCGGCGCCATCGTCGGTCTATCCGGAACCGGACCTGGCGATTGCCGCATCACATTGATGACTGGCGGCGGCCCCGGCATAATGGAGGCGGCGAATCGGGGTGCATTCGATGTCGGTGCAAAGAGCATCGGTCTCAATATCACTTTGCCGCACGAGCAATACCCGAATCCGTACATATCCGGAGAGCTGTGCTTCAACGTGCGGTACTTCGCGATTCGCAAACTGCATTTTCTGCTGCGGGCCAAGGCGCTGGTTGTTTTTCCGGGCGGCTTCGGAACACTGGACGAACTATTCGAAACACTGAACCTGGTGCAAAGCCGCAAAATCAATCCGCTACCGGTGATTCTGGTCGGCGAGCAATACTGGCGGCAGGTCTTTGATCCGGACTTTCTGGTTAAAGAAGGTGTCATTGATCGTGAAGACCGCGAGCTGTTCTGGTACGTAGAAACAGCCCAGGAAATCTGGGATCAGATCAGCGAATGGCACCGCCAAGCCGGCCAATCGCTCCTATGCGATAGTGACGCGGCCAATTGAACTGCAAGTGTTATCGATGCATGTGGTAGCAATTGAATTAAGGTCAGAATGAACGCGGTATCAAGCTTCGCGGGCGATACGGGCTGCGAGGCCGCCTGGACTAGCAGCACCACCGAAGCACTGGCCGAACTCTCGGTTGATCCGGCACAGGGCCTCGAATCAGAGGTTGTTGGCGATCGTCGGCGCCGTTATGGGCGGAATCAATTGCGCGCAGCAAAACCTCGTCATGTCCTGTCGATCGTTGCCGATCAATTCCGAAGTATCGTTATCCTGTTACTCGCTGGCGCTGGCGCGCTGGCGATCCTGTTCTCAGAATACGTAGAAGGGCTGGCCATTTTCGTTGTTATAGCGATAAACGGGGCTATCGGATTTCTAACTGAGTGGCGTGCGACTCGCTCGATGGAGGCGCTAAAGGACCTCGGTCGTGTCGATACGGCTGTGATGCGCGACGGTGTTGTGCAGCGTATTCCCGCCGACGATCTGGTGCCGGGAGATATCGTAATTCTCGAAGGCGGTGACATCGTCACGGCCGACATTCGGCTGATCGAGGCTTCAAAACTGCAGGCGGATGAATCGACCCTTACCGGCGAGTCACTTCCGGTCACCAAGCACACAGAACCGCTGGTTCTTGAGACGACGGTCATGGACCGCAGCAACATGGTATTCAAGGGCACTGCGATCACGCGCGGTTCAGGAAAAGGCGTGGTCGTCGGCAGCGGACTCAATACTGAACTCGGCCGAATTTCCGAGCTGGTCATGGAGGCCGAGTCGCAGCAAACACCACTCGAGAAGCGGCTGGACGCGCTCGGCCAGCGATTGGCCGGAGCCGTTCTTGTGATCGCTTTGCTCATTGCAATTGCCGGGATTCTTGCCGGACGAGATACGTTTCTCGCTATCGAAGTTGCAATCGCACTGGCAGTCGCCGCGATACCGGAGGGATTGCCGATCGTTGCCACGATCGCACTCGGTCGGGGCATGTGGCGCATGGCAAAACGCAATGCCTTGATCGCCAAACTTTCCGCCGTCGAAACACTGGGCGCGACCAGTGTGATCCTTACTGATAAAACCGGCACGCTCACAGAAAATCGCATGACGGTAACGGCGCTCCGGCTGGCGGGGGCCGACATCACGGTCGAAGCTGCCGGCCAGACGACGCTCGCTCACTTTCACGAAAACCACCACAAACTTGGAGCGGGGACATATTCCCTGCTTGATGATCTGCTAATCGCCGCAGCGCTGTGCAACAACGGATCTCTACAATTGTCATCTGACGGCACTATTCATGCGGTTGGCGATCCCACCGAACTCGCATTGCTCGTCGCCGCCTCGCGACGCGGGATACGGCGAGAAGATCTGCTTGAACGCATGCCGGAAATCGCCGAGGTGTCGTTCGATCCGCACACGAAGCTGATGGCCACACTTCACAAGAAAAATGCCGACGTGCTCATTGCTGTAAAAGGTGCACCCGAGTCCGTCATTCCATGCTGCAGCGGCGTACGGACGATTGATGGGGGTCTACCGCTCACGGATCAGGAGAAACGGGAATGGCTCGACCATGCTCGCGCATTAGGTGATCGAGGGCTGCGTACCCTGGCTATCGCAAGCAAGGCAGCCTCGAATGACGATGAAGATCCTTACGCAAACCTGGTATTAATCGGCGTCGTCGGCCTCGAAGATCCGGCACGTGAAGGCGTAAAAGATGCCATCGATCGTTGTCGCCGCGCTGGGATTTCAGTCATTATGGTGACCGGTGATCACCTCGCAACCGCAAGTAATATCGCGGCCGAAGTCGGCATCGTTCAAGACACGGCCGATCCACAACAGTTCGTCAATGGCGACGACCTCGACATTCTGCTTGCACAAGCAAGCCCTGACGAGTTGCTTGACGCGCGCGTCTTTTCACGTGCGACACCGGAGCAAAAACTGGACCTGATTGATTTTTATCAGCAACAGGGTTACATCGTTGCAATGACGGGCGATGGTGTTAACGACGCACCTGCACTGAAGAAATCCGATATCGGAATTGCGATGGGTATACGCGGCACTGCAGTTGCCAAGGAAGCGGCGCATATGGTGTTGCAGGATGATGAATTCGGCACCATCGTTGGAGCGGTCGCCCAGGGCCGGGCTATTTACGAGAACATCCGCAAATTCGTTATCTATCTGTTGTCCTGCAATATCAGCGAAGTACTAATTGTCACCCTCGCAACGATCGCAGGTGCGCCATTACCGCTATTGCCATTGCAAATCCTGTTTCTGAACCTGGTCACTGACGTTTTTCCTGCTTTAGCCCTTGGTGTGGGCGAGGGATCGCCGTCCTTGATGGAACACAGACCGCGGCCTGCGGAAGAGCCCCTGCTAACTCGGTCCCACTGGTTACGCATCGGATTGCATGGCACGATTATCTCTGCGACCGTACTCATTGCGATGGCGATCGCGATTTTTTATCTACACTTTGACGCAGAACGGGCTGTGACCATTTCGTTTTGTACACTTGCGTTTGCCCAGCTCTGGCATGTGTTCAACATGCGTGACAACATCCGACAAGCGATTACAAACGAAATAACGAGGAATATCTGGATCTGGCTCGCGATCGCAATTTGTTCTGTACTGATACTCACAGCGATCTATACACCGATACTCAGTGATTTGCTCAGATTGACGGATCCGGGTATCGAAGGATGGTTTTTAATACTGTCAATGAGCCTGATACCGCTCGTTTTTGCGCCCCTTGTATATCGTATAGCGCGTTAGCATTGGATACTTTTGTGGGTAACCTTGCATCATCACCACGGCAAAATTACTTCACCGGGTACACATCCTGTTTATTCCGCACTTTCACCGTGTAGTCAATTTCGGGCGTGCCACATTCTCGGATGACAAACATTTCGGGCGCTATCGCCTAAGTCCAATGGTGAAGTGAGCTGGTTGCTGGATGATGGACCGTTCACCTACTGGCGCGGTCAAATCGTTGGCTACGCTTCGGAGAATCTCAACCACGGACCCCTACCTATGTGCGTGATACGTAAACATCGCAATACACTACGCGCATCCGGCGATTACTCTATAAGCAAAAAGATGGGATAATGAGGTTCCATCCAAACCATAGGCCGGAACGATGACTGCTGAGAATCGAATTTTAGTTGTTGTGGACCCCACCGCATCAAACAAGCAAGTTTGCGTGGAGCGAGCCGCCTGGCTGGCAACGAACCTTGACTTAGACCTTGAATTGCTGATTTGCCACTACGAACAGATTCTACCTGGTGCACGATCAGATCATGCGGCCTTTATTGAGCGCTCCCAAGAGTTCGCGATCGGGCAACAACGTAAAAAACTGGAAGAAATTGCGCGGCCGTTGCGAGAGCGGGGTCTGGGCGTCATCGTCAGTGCCGTATGGGACAAGCAACTCGGCGACGGAATTGTTCGGCACGTACTGCGGACCAATCCAAGAATGGTGGTCAAAGACACGCACTATCACAGCATAATTAGCCGAGCAATATTTACCAACACCGATTGGCACTTGGTGCGGACGTGCCCCGTCCCGCTGTGGCTCACGAAACCGCACGCCTGGCCGTCGACGGCAAGAATTGTTGCCAGCGTTGATCCGGGACACGAGCACGATATCGATGCGAGCTTGGATGCAACAATACTCAATGAAGCCACTAAGCTTTCCGAGAATCTGTCCGGTGAGTTGCATGCCTTTCACGCGTACTTACCAATCAGCGCCTACAACTACACGTCGATTAATGCAGGTATATCACCGATCGATAATTTGGACGAAAAAATCGAGCAGGATCACCAGAAACTCCTAGATGACTTGTTGGACGGCTACTCCGTATCGACTGACCGGACACACATGACGGCTGGGGATCCCGCCAAACTCCTACCGAAACTGGCGACTGACCTGGATGCCGGTTTGGTTGTCATGGGCGCTATCGCGCGAAATCCGCTGCAAAGAGTCTTTGTGGGCAGCACAACTGAACAGGTTCTTGACAAGCTTCCCTGCGATCTCTTGATCGTGAAGCCTGATTGGTATTCCACTTCAGTGATGGCGAGCACGCCAGAGTATTACGAAGGAACCCGTAAGGAACTGCCGATCCCGCGCGATCCGATCGCCGAAGAGCTCGAGCACAGTGACAATCAAGCCGTCTAAGTCGGCTGTCAAGGTTGCAGCATGGGTGTTCTGAAAGGCCGTGTATGTCGCGCCACAACCGCCGCTTATTGCCAATGTGAACCAAATAACATCAGTTGGTACCGCTATCATCTGAAACGCGGCGCCGTTCACCTAGCGCCCGCCGTAACTGTCACGCCTGCAAAAGGCGCCGACACTGATTGGACCGATGACGTCTCAGGTGTTTTGCTCCCGTAGGCTTGTAGTGCGCAAAAACTCTAACGGCACGTTATTGGGGAATAGACTCGCCAAAAAGCGGAGACTTATTGAATGCAGTTGGCGAAGGGGAAACTTGTCACACTTTTGTCACAGTGCCAACGTTATCCAACGTGACGTAACGTTATCAAACGTGATCAAAAAACATCTTAAGTGAATGTTTTAATTCGTGATATTCTGTAAGTCCTAGATTACAAGCGAGTGTGGCATTGTATTCGGGAGGCAGGGGCCGGAAGTTCGAATCTTCTCACCCTGTGTGTGGCGAATTCCAACTTTGTCGCATAAATTCTTGCAAAATCCAAGTCTTGTCATGCCGGTACTGATTGTT
>PVMK01162718.1_pt1 | contig 11371 bp, 12 predicted proteins | sample 1853481 | NCBI WGS metagenome assembly PVMK01 (sample SAMN08533507, study PRJNA380276) | Marine sediment metagenome, whole genome shotgun sequencing project. | reverse complement strand
GGTGAAGCCCTGTTCCAATGCTTTCCAACCGCCCTCGGTTCCGTTATGTGCGACCAATATTGCAGAAAAGATCTGGCCTTCCTTTCGGGGCATGAGGTGGTGCCTGCGCCAATCCCCGATTTCCCCCGACTGAGGGGCAGCCTGGGGAAAGAACTTTTTCTTCAGCCTTTTCCAGCGGTGAACCAGACGATTGCCGTAGGCTGCCACCAGGCTGTCAACAGCCGCGGCGGGTTTAATTTCCCAACCGTATTGGCGGCTGAGCTCTTTTTGATATTGGGTGAGCCAGATGTACAGATCTGTTGGTGTGCGCTCCGGGAAATCCCGCAGAAGTCCAGATTGGGAGACCGTTTGCAGAACGGGCAGGTAAACTTCTTCCACCCAGCTTTCAGCTGCTTCCTCACTTGTGTATGGATAATGATGTTGAATCTCCAAGTTGAGATGGTGGGAAGTGATTTGATCTCGAAGCTTCTGGTAGCTGCCCGGGATACTGGTCGCAAATTCCAGATCGGGCCGGAGCTGGTCAAGACCGGTGTCCTTTCGGAAGTGGACCTGCTGGTTTTTGATGATTACATCCTCGAAATCATCATCTGGTGTTAACGGAAGGGTGCTTTCAATTTTTGTGACATAGGCAGGGATATGGGTATTACCCCGTTGTCGGGCGACCGATACGCGGTGATTGCCATCCAGTACAAAATAGACTTGATCTATTTGATAAACATCAATAGGATGAATTTGCTGATCCATCTTGATTTTGACTCGTTGCCAGCGGTCAGGGTCAACAACCTCGCGCGGGAAAAACTTGCGGGTGAAATCATTGGGCCGGCTGACACTGCCCACAATCGAATCCAGAGGAATGTCCACAAGACCCAGCTTCTGGGACTGTTCATATTGGAGCTGATCTTCCACCTGTTGAAACTGGATTAAGTGTTTTGAGGAGCCGGTCAGGGTGCTCCAGATATTCTCCAGGGCTGCCCTGCGGCGGGCATCCCTGAAATCCTCGGCCGTGTTGGCCAGGGAAGGGTAGTAGGGTTTTTCCTTGGGAGTGTAGTGACGCTGACCGGGCCGCAGCATACCCTTGCGGTGGCCGTATGTATTAATAACCTTGGTTTGGTCTAGGATGGATTCAACTGTCTCATTATTCGAGTAAACATGGATATGACCGTGAAAAAAATATGCTGGTTTAAAGGTTTTAATCAGCCAGCGGAAGGCTTTATATCCTCCGTGGACGTTGCTATCTTTATCATGAACGCCAAAAGGAGGACTATGGGCGATCACAACATCAACATAACGCCCATAAATGATTTTTTTCCATAACAATCTGGGGACCATACCCAGGACGTAACGCCACATTTCCTCTTGAGAATATAGAAAGGGACCTTTTTTGTAGGGCAGGGATCCTTCGAATCCAGCAAAAATTAAATCGTTCAGCACCACGATCCGGTTGTGCAGGTCAATTGCTCCCCGGGGTCCGTATAGCGGACCACTCTTGGCGTATTCCACTCTATGATCGTGGTTGCCTCTTACGTATAGAACAGGGACCTCGTATAGCTGGAATAACTTTTCTATGTGGTAATAAGGCATATCACCGCAGGACAGGATCAGGTCGATATCCTTGAATCTTTCATAGGTATCTTTCTCAAGTAATTGAGAATCGATCCGGTCGCTGACAGAAAGTACCTTTAAGGCTCGGCTGGGCATACCTTATCTTAATCCCTGTTACCTGATTTTGGCAAGTCAATAAAATCACAGTAGCTAAATCGTGCCTCCTGTTTGATATATTCTGCCTGTGTCAAGAATAAGATCAATTACTGGCTAAGGGTCTCGATGATATTCAATATATTCTCTGTTGTTGGTCTGTCTGTAGGATCGTTGCTTCTATATGCCAGCTGGATATTTCCATTTTTATCAATCAGGAAATCCCCCCCTAATTGGGTAGAATCCCCTTGAATACCCTTCCATTTGCGGCCAGCCAGCAGGAGTTGGGTATAACGCCAAATGGTCTTTGGACCCCAGGAGCGCAGCAAGGACCGCCCCAGGTCGTAGGTCTGATATGTTTCCCGTTCTTGATCAAGTAAAAACATAAAATCTGAACAGGTTTCTTCAACCCAGGTTTTGGCGGCGGGGAAAGATCCAAAAGATATGATCACCACCCTGGTGTTTAGATCCTGAAATTTCACCCTCTCCTGGCACAACTGTGCCACATGTTCCCGGCAGGGCAGTCAACCAAGATGATGGAGAAAGACCAGGAGGACATTGTTGCCATTTTGCTGGATTTCGGATAGAGAATGGACCTGCCCTTCTAACCCAGAAAGTATGAAATCGGGAGCGACCTCTAATGTTGTTTGCATATTTTTATAAGTTCCAGGAGATTATATTCCAGCGGGTTAGATAATCTATCGGATAACTTCAAATCCATCACCCATGCTTCTTTTCAGGTCAACAATGATTTCTTGGCCACCGAAGCCATCAACAAGATCATGCGCTCTGACGCGGACCTGGTCAATTCCCATCGGGATAATAATTCCAGATTGGCTGCGAGTAAACGGCTGCTCATTTTCATGGGGGTGTAAAAGGATCCGTGTAAAAAGATCGGATTCATTTAATTTAAGTACAGTGCCGTCAGGAGCAACTACATCCCACCCGTTGCTGTAATCGTCCCAGCCCTGATCCGGGTGTGAAACTGTTACCGAAAAAGTCCAGCTCTCACCATTGAATATAGCTTGAACAAAGATCACGTCAGCATTTGGTTGACCGCTAAGTGCCCCATTAATTGTAGAAGGAGTAAGTGTCATGATTTGAATTTCTCCTCTATCTTCGAGGGTCGGATCAGAAGATTGTGTGATCGTATTAATAGGTTGTATATCTAAAACTGCAGGGCTGCGATCACTGCAGCTGGCTACTATAATCGCTGAAGCCATGATAAACAATACCGATTTGTTATTAATTGGCATTCCCATACCTTTTTAGTGTTGCTGAGAACTCCTTATCTTACTTTTTCTAACACTCGCAAAGATGGCAATTAACCAGTATCAGTGATGCCTAAATTTATACAATAGTTATTTGTTGACAGGTATTCAGAATGTTGCTTATCCGGTTGGCTTGATTTTGAGTTTTGAATAACTTTTACTCAGTTTATTCAATAAACCAGGAAACAACTATTTAATACTTTACCGGTAAAAAGATTATTGAAGTTAATCCTTAAACCATTCTGCTTGCATCCGGACTGACCGCGATTGTCATCGGTCTGGGTGTCATTCCTTTTGTATTCTTTAAGAATTTCAACCGCTGGTGGTTGAGCATTTTCCAGGTGGCTGCGGCAATCTCCTGTTATGAGATTATTTTCAATTTTCAAACCTGCAACCTGCTAACTTTCAACTTTCTAACGGTCTCCCGTCCTCCGTCCTCGGTCATTTCATTCTGAGTAGATGCCATGAAGTGGCAGCGTATCGAAGGGCTGTTATAATCCTCTGGGTGTATTAGCTATTCAGAGATTTCATTTAATGGTGAAGGTGCCAGGAGTTAGTATCAATACAATGAAAAAAACAATAGTGTTTGACATTGGCGGTGTGTTGATCGATTGGGATCCCCGCTATCTCTACAGCAAAATCTTTTCTGACCAGGATGAAATGGAGTTTTTCCTGCGGGCGGTCTGCTCTCCTGAATGGAACTTTCAGATGGATGGAGAAAAGGCCTTTGATGACGCGATAAATGAGTTAATACCCCACCATCCGGAATATACCGACCAGATCCGGGCTTATTTTAACCGCTGGGAGGAAATGATAGCCGGTGAGATCCCTGAGACGGTTAAGATCCTGGCAGAGCTCAAGGATGCCGCTTACCCGCTGGCAGCTCTCAGCAACTGGTCCTCTGAAACTTTCCCGATCGTCAACGCCAGGTTCGAGTTCCTGGATTGGTTCGAACCTCTGATCATTTCCGGCAGAGTAGGATTGGTAAAACCTGATCCGGATATATTTCATTTGATTTTGTGTTCAATCGATCGAGATTCTGAAGAGTGTATTTATATCGATGACATGAAACATAATATCCAGGCTGCTGCCGATATCGGATTTGATGCTATTCATTATTCATCCCCTCATCAGCTGCGAGTGGATCTGATATCGCGGGGAATCTTAGCGGCTGATTCGTGATTTGATTGAATAAAATACCAGAAAGCTATGAATAAATCTAATCCTAAATCTCTGGGAATTTCATTTGCATCCAGGCTGCCTTTTTATTACGGCTGGCTGATGCTGCCGATTGCGGTAATAGCTACTGCAGTAACCGGGGTGGGGCAAACCTATGGCATTTCTGTATTTAACCCCTCCTTGTTGGAATCCCTGGGTATCAGCCTGTCAGCCTTATCAGGCGCGTATATGGCAGGCACACTGTTGGCCTCCCTGCCCCAGTCTTTTATTGGTTCATTAATGGATCGTTTTGGCATCCGATGGACCATGTTTGGTATTGTGGTATTGCTGGGTGGGGCTTGCTTAACATTCGCAAGGGTCAATTCTCTCTTCACATTATTCCTGGGTTTTTTCACCCTGCGTTTGCTGGGGCAAGGAGCTCTCTCCCTGCTGGCAGGCAATATTCCAGCCATGTGGTTTCGGGAAAAACTTGGAACAGCCACTGGTATTGTCAATGGGGGATTTTCAATCAGCATGGCAATTATTCCGGCGTTTTTCCTGGCGATGGTAAACCGGATTGGTTGGCGAGCTTCCTACACAAGGTTGGGATTCCTGGTTTGGTTAATCATGTTGCCAATCTTGCTGCTGTTATTCAAGAATAATCCCGGAGATGTTGGCCAGGAAATAGACGGAATTAAGGGAGGGGAAGATAAAGGCCCTGAGGCGGGTTCCAACACTGAATATTCATTTACGGTTTCAGAAGCCCGCAAAACCCCGGCATACTGGATTATGCTGCTGAATGCAGTCCTTATGGGCATGATCGTCACGGCAGTCTTCTTTAATTTGCTGTCGATCTTTGCTTCCCTGGGGATCTCACAGGAGGTAGCCGCGGCTACCTATACCACCTATGCTGCCGCCGCGTTGTTAACCCAGCTGACCCTGGGTCCATTTGCCAATCGGGGACCCCTTCAGTACCTGATGCTGGCCTGTATGAGCCTTCCTGGCTGGCGGTATTGCGGTCTTAACCATCGCAAGACACGCCCTGGATCGCCCACAGCTACGCAGTTCTGATCGGAATGTATCAACCGGGCTGATCTCATTGGTTGGCGGGACAATCTTTGCCCGCTACTATCGGCAGAGAGCATTTGGGGAAACTGCGGGGCGGTGTGCTGACCGCCCAGGTAGCTGGCAGCAGCCTGGGACCCTTTATCACCGGGTTGATCTATGACCTGACCGGAAGTTTCCAATTGTCAATGTGGATTTTTTGTGGCCATCCTGGTTCCAGCTGCATTAATTTCTATAAAAGCAGTTCAACCACCTACTCCGGAAAATGAAGGCCAACAGGTTTAATAGATAGAAAAACGCATCTCAGATCACTACATATTGGATATTCTCGATTAGGCTCTGAATCCTCACTCACAACCCAAATATATCGATAATAATCAAGGGTTAACTTATAAACCACTATCTGTGGGGTCTGACAATTTAATCCCTCCCAGATGGAGGGGGTAATTAATCCTTGACATGGATCAAATGATCTTGTATACTTTAGATAGAACATGTAGGGACAAGTAGGTACATGTTGGATAGAGGTCAATAGGGCCTCTCCGTTTGAGACAGGATCACAAATATGAGTAAAGCTCTATATCAGCAAATTGCAGACTCGATTCTAGAAAAGATCACCACGGGAAAACTCCAACCGGGAGCTCGCCTGCCTTCAGAGCATGCCTTAAGCTCAGAGCACAAAGTTGGACGGAATACTATTCGCCATGCATTGAGTGATCTGGCAGCCAAAGGTTATGTGGAGTCTGTTCAGGGTGTGGGAACTTTTGTCACAGAAACCCACTTCCCAAAAACCGTTGAATTCCTTTATGGATTTTCCCAGGAAATGGCTCAGCGTGGAAAAGTGGTAACCAGTCAAGTGATTGAAGCCGAACTAATTACCGCGGACCCTCTGTTATCAAGAGTTCTGAGGATCCAGCTGGGTGCTGAAGTAGTTTTTCTAAATCGATTAAGAATTGTGGATGGAAAACCCGCTGCAATTGAACGGGCTTATCTGCCCCATAGTTTCTGCCACGGCATTCTGGATCACGACTTTTCCCAAGAATCTCTCTACGATGTGCTGGCAGCCCAGTACAACATGAAACCAGATCATGCCGAACAGGAAATCGGGGCGGAAATTGCCACTCCCCAGGTAGCTGATCTGATGGACTTGGAACATCCAGCGCCTGTGCTGGTCATCCGCAGGGAAACACGAACTGCTGATGGGCGTGTGATCGAATATGTGGAATCCGAATTCCGGGCTGACCGCTTTCGTTTTTACACAAACCTGAAAGCATCGGCCTCTTCACCCACCTCAATCTTCCAGCGTTTTCCGATTGAAACCGGGAGTGAATAATAATGGATAATTTGAGCGATACTGATCTGAAAAAAATAGTTGATGAAGTGGTATCCAGCCTGATGCGAGAGATGCCACCCCAGATTACGGATGCCACCCCCCAGACTGAAGTGCTGCCTGGTTCTACAATCGGCAGTAAAAAGACTGTCGCAATTGGAGCGGATCATGGCGGGTTCACATTAAAAGAAACCCTTAAATCATTTCTGGAAGATAAAGATTACAGAGTGATTGACTGCGGTACCAATAGCCAGGATTCCGTGGATTATCCAGATTTTGCGCGTAAAGTTGCTGAGCTGGTAGCTTCCGGATCAGCCTGGCGGGGGATCATGATTGATGGGGTTGGGATCGGCAGCTGCATGGCCGCCAATAAAGTTCCCGGTGTGCGGGCAGCCATGTGTTATGACCACGCCACAGCCTCTAACAGCAGGGAGCATAATAACGCCAATCTGCTCACATTGGGAGCCGGAATGATTGGGCTGAACCTGGCCAAACAAATTACAAGCACGTTTTTAGAAACCGATTTCGGCGGCGATCGTCATGCCCGTCGGGTCGATAAAATTATGGAAATCGAGAAATAATTATGGAAACGAAAACACAGCAAGTTAAACATCTGGTTGAAGTGATTGCCCGCGAAGTGCTGATAGCTATAAATGAACAGGATTACCGGTCAACTCAATCGGCAGGGGAGTACTGCACCTCAGAATGCGCTGAGGGCATGTGTGTTGATACCTGCTTTAACAAGGTTGGTGAAGTAGTCAGCGCCGGAGCTTCGCGTTTAACATCACAGCTGGGAAATATCCCGGAAGATCCTGATATTGCCGGGATGATCGATCATACATTATTAAAACCAGATGCCACTGCGGATCAGATTGCCCAACTCTGCTACGAAGCCCGCAAATTTGGATTTGCTTCAGTTTGCATTAACCCCACCCATGTAAAGCTCTGCGCTGAACTGCTGCAGGGTGCTCAGGTAAAAGTCTGCACTGTGATAGGTTTTCCCCTGGGTGCATCCTCCCCCGAAGTGAAAGCATTTGAAGCTCAGACCGCTCTCAAGGATGGTGCTACTGAAATTGATATGGTGCTTAATATTGGCGCTTTGAAAGCGGGAGATCTGACTCTGGTAGCCCGAGATATTCATGAGGTAGTTAAGGTCGGTCATGGGGCCGGCGCAATAGTCAAAGTTATTATTGAAACTTCCTTATTGAATGATGAAGAGAAAGTCACAGCCTGCTTGTTAGCCAAGGAAGCCGGGGCAGATTTTGTAAAGACTTCCACGGGTTTTTCAGGCGGAGGTGCAACAGTAGAAGATATCAACCTGATGCGCCGGGTTGTGGGTCCTGAAATGGGAGTGAAAGCCTCTGGAGGTGTACGGGACTTTGAAGATGCCCAGAATATGGTCAAGGCCGGTGCCACCCGCCTGGGAGCCAGTGCAGGTGTGAAAATTGTCCAGGGCCAGCTGGAATCCAATGGCAACGGGAAAGTATCCTCCCCGGCCAATAAAGAGCAGGCGTACTAAAAGGTTTTTTATGAAAATCGCCCGAGTTACAGGGAGTACTATCTCAACCATAAAAAGTCCCCGGGTTATGGACACCAAGCTCTTGATTTGCAAAGAGACTGATGCCACCGGACTGAATGAATTTGGCATATCCTATGTGGCAATTGACCTGGTGGATGCTGGTGTGGGAGACCTGGTGCTGACCTGTCATGGATCTGCTGCCCGACAGACAGGTATCACCAAGGAAACCCCGGTGGATGCGGTAATCATGGCTGTATTGGATCATCTGGAAGTGGATGGAGAAATTACCTTCAGGAGCTAGACATGCTGATCGCGAAAGTTATTGGAACCACAGTATCAACCATCAAAGAACCAACCCTGGAAGGCACGAAGCTTCTCATCCTGCGCCAAACTGATGTGGATGGTATCCCAGCCGGGAAACCCTATGTTGCTGTGGATACTCTGGATGCCGGTATTGGTGACCTGGTTCTGACAGCCCATGGCTCCAGCGGTAGACAGACCGAGTTGACAAAGAACCGCCCGGTTGATGCTGTGATAATGGCTGTAATTGATCACCTCAGTGTGCTTGGAGAGGTGACTTACCAGAAGGAATAACATCCAGGATTAATTGATTTCAAACCAGGAAACTATGATGCCAGAATTCGACAAGGATTTACGTTCAATACAACAAGCCCGTCAGATGGTCCTTCAAGCCCGGGAAGCTCAGAAGATTTGGGGGTTTGCCACCCAGGCTGAAGTGGATCGGGTTTGTGAAGCGATGGCAGAGGCTGCCTATGGAGCAGCTGAGAGGCTGGGTCGGGCGGCTGCCGAAGAAACTGGTTTTGGTGTGCCTGAACACAAAAAGATCAAAAACCAATTTGCTTCCAGGTTTGTCTGGGAATCCATCAAAGACGTAAAAACAGTTGGCATCATTAAAAAGGATGAGGACAAACAGCTTTATCAGATTGCCTGGCCTATGGGTGTGGTTGCCGCACTGACCCCTAGCACCAATCCTACCTCCACGGTGATGAACAAAGTGCTTATGTCTATTAAGGCTCGCAACGCCATTGTGATCGCTCCCCATCCTTCAGCTGTCAACTGCTGCGTTGATACTGCTCAATTGATGAACAAAGCCGCTGTTAATGCTGGAGCGCCCGAAGGATTAATTCACTGCATGTCAGAGGTTACTCTTCCGGGAACAGACGAACTGCTTTCCCATAAATATACTGCCGTGATCCTGGCAACCGGCGGCGGTCCCATGGTAAAGGCAGCCCATTCTAAAGGTAAACCTGCTTATGGAGTCGGTCCGGGAAACGTGCCTGTTTATGTTGATCGGTCTGCGGATCTTGAAAAGGCTGCCCGTTATATTGTTAACAGCAAAGCATTCGATTATTCCACCATCTGTGCCACTGAACAGGCAGTGATCGCTGATCTTCCCATTGCGGCAAAATTGAAAGAATTGATGGTTGCTCAGGGAGCTTATTGGGTTTCACCGGATGAGGCTGAAACTCTGCGATCTGTACTCTTTTTCCCCAACGGCGGCATAAATCCCGCTTCGGTGGGCAAATCCCCCCATTATCTGGCAGCGATGGCAGGCTTCCAGATACCAGATAGTGCTCGCATCCTGGTCGCTGATCTGCAAACAGTTGGAAAAGATGAACCCCTTTCTCGTGAAAAACTGACCACAGTCCTGGCCTTTTATGTTGCTGACGGCTGGGAAGCAGGCTGTGATCGCTGCCTGGAGTTGATTGATTTTGGCGGCCGCGGCCACAGTTTGATCATCCATGCCACTAATGAAGAGATCATCTATGCCTTTGGATTGGAAAAGCCGGTTTTCAGGATTGGCGTCAACACCATGGGAACCCTGGGAATGATTGGCTACACAACTGGTATCACACCATCATTGACCCTTGGATCAGGAGGTGTGGGCGGTGCGATCACTGGCGACAATATCAATGTGCATCATCTCTACAACATCAAACGTTTGGCTTTTGAGATCAAACCTCCTCCGCCAGAAGCTTTTCTGCCGGGAAGCGTCCCTGCTGGTAGCATCCAGGCGCCGGATTATGACTCCCTTGAAAATCTAGTACGCGAAGCGGTCCAGGAAATATTGCATACGAAATAATCCATTATCAAAAAAAGTAAAACCATCTTAGTCTATTAGTACAAGGAGTAAAAAATGGCACAACAAGATCCTTCCTTTATTGCCCTCGGTATGGTGGAAACCCGCGGCCTGGTTGGCGCAGTGGAAGCCGCTGATGCCATGGTCAAAGCAGCCAACGTGGTTCTGATCGGTTCAGAATACGTCGGCGGCGGATTCGTGACCGTAATGGTCCGGGGCGATGTGGGCGCTGTCAAAGCGGCCACAGATGCAGGCGGCGCAGCCGCAAAACGGGTTGGGGAATTGGTATCTATCCATGTCATCCCTCGCCCCCACGCTAATGTAGAAATGGTGCTGCCCCAGAGTTCAAAGGGCGCCATCGGCGGCCGTTCAGAAGCCAAGAAGTAACGGGGACCCCTTGCAATCGCCGGAACTTCACGAAACGCTTAACTGTGCTGCAGAAATCTTTCATTGGATTGACCACCCGGAACCTGTGCCTTTTGACCAGGTTCCGGAAGGCAACCTGAAAGTAGGGGTAGACCTGGGAACTGCTTATCTTACAGTTGCAGTTCTGGATGAAGATAATCAACCCCTGACTGGTGAATACCAGTTTGCACAGGTGGCGCGGGACGGCCTGGTGGTCGACTTTGTCGGCGGAGTAGATCTGGTCAGATCTATGAAAGACCGGATTGAAAGGCGCATCGGCAGGGAGCTCACCCATGCGGCCAGCGGTTATCCGCCAGGAGTGCCCAGAGCTGAGGTCCAATCGACAGCCCATGTTGTTGAGGCGGCTGGATTGATTTGCATCGGGTTGGTTGATGAACCCACAGCAGCCAATGCCCTGGTTCAACTCGAAAATGGAGTCATTGTAGATGTTGGCGGAGGCACTACCGGGATCGCTGTGGTTGAGGACAGTCAGGTTATCTACACTGCTGATGAAGCCACAGGCGGGACTCATTTATCGCTGGTAATTGCCGGAGCTCATGACATTGCTTTCGAGGATGCCGAGAACTGGAAGGTCGATCCCCTGCAGCAGCCGGTTTTGTTCCCGGTCGTGAAACCTGTTCTGGAAAAAGTGGCCAGTATTGTTGCCAGGCATATCGAAGGATTTCAAGTTCCCGAGATTGCTCTGGTAGGCGGCACAAGTGCGTTTTACCGTGCAGCCGAGGTCATCCAGGAATATACGGGTATCCCAACCTGGGTTCCAGACCATCCTGCCCTGGTTACGCCGATAGGAATGGCGATTCATAATA
>PVMK01117669.1_pt1 | contig 11373 bp, 10 predicted proteins | sample 1853481 | NCBI WGS metagenome assembly PVMK01 (sample SAMN08533507, study PRJNA380276) | Marine sediment metagenome, whole genome shotgun sequencing project. | reverse complement strand
CCTCAGGCACTGGGTCTTAAACCACATTATCAACAGCGATAAAAAAATGAGCCTGATGGTTCAGGAAAAAAGCCTTAATTCTTGATGAGACCGATGTGTGCGATACGTTTGTAGCCTTACCCGATGCGACCCTGGGCGGGGAACTGATCTTTGGTAAAAACAGTGACCGCCCCAGTGGTGAGGTCCAGGACGTGGTGGCTTTTCCGGCTCAGCAGCACGCTGCGGGCGACACGGTGCAGTGCACGTACCTGCAAATCCCCCAGGCCAGACAGACATTCGCGGTAATTCTTTCCAAGCCGCGCTGGATGTGGGGCGCCGAGATGGGAGCGAACGAACACGGAGTGGTGATTGGCAATGAAGCAGTCTGGACCACGCAGCCCTATGCAGAAACCGGGCTGCCGGGTATGGATATGGTGCGCCTCGGGCTGGAACGGGGGGCAACGGCCTATGATGCTTTGCAGGTAATCGTTGACCTGATGGAGGTACACGGTCAGGGTGGGAACTGCGCCGAGCACTTTGCCTTCAACTATCACAACTCCTACCTGATTGCAGACCAGGTTGAGGCCTGGGTGCTGGAGACCGCAGGGCGTTACTGGGTAGCCGACAAAATTACCTGTGGTACCCGCTCCATATCCAACAGCCTCAGCATCCATGGCAAGGGTGATCTGCGGCACCCGGAGCTTGACCGTGTCCTGGCCCGTTCTCTGGAAGAGGCGAAACGGGCCGCGGACCAGCTTGCGCCTGGGCCGGAATTTGATTTCGCCCGCTTGTTTTCCGGGGCTGAGGCCGGGGGCGCTCTTTCACCGCTTTCCAGGGAAGGGCGTGTCAGGCAACTTTGCCGGCGCAATGAGGGTAAATTTACCGTGGAAACCGCCAAGTCCATCCTGCGGGATCATACCGGTAATGTCTGCTGGCACGGTGATTTTGAAACCCGGGGGAGCCAGATTTCAGTCCTGGCCCCGGGGAATTACGCACACTGGTTTATCGAAGGGCCATTTCCCTGCCAACAAAGATATCAGTTGAAAGTCCCGTAGGAGTGAGTCATGCCGCAGGGGGCGCCACCAGGGTTAGGATTTTTCGTTTTCCAGGCCCCTGGCGATGATTTCGGTGTATAGATCAATGGCACGGGTAACGAGCCCGTTGTACTCCGGGTGCTTTTTGATCAGCGGCTGGGTGCTTATACCATCGTTGTAAACCCTTTTCAGAAACCGGATATCGTCATCGCTGAGAATTTCACCGCCATTGACTTTCTCCAGAAGCCTTTTGGCCCGCGGCAGGCGGTACTCCTTGAACCGGAGCATCAGGGCTGCGATGGTGCCGGCGTCCTGGTCTGATTTGTCCATCATTATCAACCCTATTCTTCAGGTGATGCGTGGGCCTTCTCAAGTTCCCGTTGCACTGCGTGTGGTACCGGGTCGTAATGGCTGAACTCCATGGTGTAACTGCCCTGGCCCTGGGTCATGGATTTGAGCTCTGTATGGTAGTCGCTGAGGGAACTTAGCGGCATATCCGCTTTTATTGTCACCTGGTTGCCGCTCAGGCTTTCGGTGCCGCTGATGCGGGCGCGCCGGCCGGCCAGGTTGCCGGTAACGTCGCCCATGTCGGCATCGGAAACGGTGACGTCCACGCTGACGATGGGCTCCAGGATCTGGGGGCCGGCGTTGTGGATGGCGTCCAGGAAAGCATTTCTGCCCGCAAACACAAACGCGATTTCCTTTGAGTCGACCGGGTGGTACTTGCCGTCGTAAACGGTGACCTCCAGGTCTTGCATCTGGTAACCGGCGATGGCGCCTTCGGCTATGATTTGGCGAATGCCTTTTTCAACCGCGGGAATCAGGTTGGTCGGTATGGAACCGCCAACCACCTTGTTAATGAATTTAAAACCATCGCCGCGCGCCAGGGGGCGAAGACGCAGGAACACTTCGCCAAACTGGCCGGCGCCACCGGTCTGCTTTTTATGCCGGTAGTGGCCCTCGGCTGAACGGGTCACGGTTTCACGATAAGCGATACGCGGTGGGCGTGTGTCCACTTCCACGTGGTAGCGGTTGTTCATGCGTTGGAGCATCACGCGCATGTGCAGTTCGCCCAGGCCACGGATGATCGTTTCGTTGAGTTCCTGGTTGTGCTCGACCACGAAGCAAGGGTCTTCCTCGGTCAGCCGGAAAATGGATTGCGCCAGTTTCTGTTCCTGTCCGCGAGTCTTGGGCTGGATCGCCAGTCCATACATCGGCTTTGGGAAATCCAGTGGCTTGAGATGAAAGTTGTCCTCTTCGTGCGAATCATGCAGGATCGCGTCATAGTGGATATCTTCCACCTTGGCCACGGCACAGATGTCGCCCGGGATGCCGGCATCGACTTCCTCGTGTTTGCCGCCCTGGACCTTGAACAGGTGGCCTACTTTGAACGGTTTGCGGCCATCGCCAATGAACATCTGGCTGTCCGGCCTGATCGTGCCCTGGTAAATCCTGAAAATACTGAGCTTGCCGACGAACGGGTCATTGCTGATCTTGAATACGTGGGCGATGACGTGGCCGCTGGGATCCGGTTTCACATCGACTTCTTCTGCTGATTCTCCTTCTCCCTTCAGAACCGGTGGCGTGTTGCCCTCGGCCGGGTTCGGCAGAAGCCGCTTAATTAGCCTGAGGAATTCGTTGACGCCCGCATCCGTGGCAGCGGAAGTGAAGCAGATGGGCACCAGGTGGCCTTCGCGCAACGCTTGTTCAAATGCATTGTGAAGTTCGTCCCTGCTCAGTTCTTCACCTTCCAGGTATTTCTCCATCAGATCGTCGTTCACTTCCACGACCTGGTCGATGATGGCCTCGTGCGCTTCCGCCAGGGAGAAGACGTCGGTATCACCTTCCGTGCCGAAGAAACAATCCTTCACTTTGCTGTAGTTTTCTGTGGGCAGGTTGATCGGGAGACATTCGGGTCCGAACTCTTCGCGTATGTTCTTTACCAGCCTGGTCAGGTTGATGCCGGGCTGGTCCATCTTGGAAATTACGATAATGCGGCACAGACGGCGGCGCTTGGCACGGCGCATCAGGCGGCGGGTCGAGAGTTCAATACCGTTGTGCGCATTGATCACCACCGCGGTAGTTTCGGTGGCAGCCATGGCAGTCAGGGTGGGACCACGAAAATCAGGGAATCCTGCAGTATCAATCAGGTTTACATGAATGCCTTCTGAGTCAAAACTCGCAATGGCTGAGTCCAGCGAGTGCTGAAACTCTTTCTCCAGCGGGTCGTGATCGGTGGTGGTGGTGCCGCGTTCAATCGTGCCTGCTTCACCTATTTTGCCGGATTTGGCCAGGAGTGCTTCTACCAGTGTTGTCTTGCCTGATCCGGTATGTCCAACCAGGGTGAGGTTGCGAATGTCTTCTGTGCGATAGTTGGGCATACGGTGTTCCTGAAATTATGTGAGACGGACATCCTAGTACAGATTCACCGATGCGCCAAATCTCCGTGCGGTGCGAGTTGATCACAGTCATTTTTGTGGGGATTTAATCAATCTTTTGAAAAATTTCATATCCCGGGGAACTTGGCCGGTTCCGATGCTGTCATAAATGGCAGTTGAAGAAATATTGGTTTCAACTCTCCTAAGGGAAGTCAGTTTGGTTTGGACAACCCTCCTCATTTACGGCGTCCTCAGTGGCGCCGTTTTTTTAATGTGAAACGGGCAAAATTGTGGCGGTGGAATGAAAATCTGCGGTTTGGGTTGAAATCGGCTATACACGCGATGCCTAAATCAGGTAACGTTCCCGCAGTGATTGAATCGGTGTTTTCGGTGTGGCTGAAAAGTGGCTTGTTTTAAAATTTGGCGGCACCAGCGTGGCAGGCAGGGAGCAATGGGAGACCATTGCTTCCATCGTTCGTGCGCGGCGTTCCGACGGGTATCGCGTGTTGCTCGTGTGTTCAGCGGTGAGTGGCGTCACCAATCTTCTTGAAACCCTGTCTGAGCAGCTTGATTCGCAGACCCCCCTGGCAAAAATCCTGCAGATTCACAGCGCCCTGGCTGAACAACTTGGGATCAATTTCGATTCCCGGCTTGCTGAAGCCGAACAGCATATTTCCCACTGTCTGGAACAGATGGTCCGCACATCCGGGTCTGACTGGAAAGCAGCCTTGCTGGCATCGGGCGAGTGGTTGAGCACGCGTCTCGGTGCGCAATTTCTGCAACAGAGTATCGACGTCGACTGGGTGGATGCACGGGATGTGCTCCAGGTGCTGCCCGAGCCCGACCGGTCACCGGCCCGGCAGTGGCTGTCCGCTACCTGTGAGCCGGGAAGAGACAGTAGCCTTTCCAGGCGCTGGGTGGAACTTGAGCCGGTGCTCATCACCCAGGGTTTCGTTGCAAGAACCGGCCAGGGTAAAACAGCCTTGCTTGGCCGGGGTGGTTCAGATACCTCGGCTGCTTTGCTTGCGGGTCGCCTCGGGGCTGAGAGGCTGGAAATATGGACCGATGTGCCTGGCCTGTTCAGTGCAGACCCGCGCCTGCTGCCGCAGGCACGGTTACTCCGGCAAGTGGATTATGCCGAGGCACTGGAAATGGCCGCCAGTGGCGCCAGGGTCATCCAGTCCCGGTGCATCCGCGCCGCATCGGCGACAGACACGCCAGTCATGATTCGGGACATACACCATTGCGAGGTCGAGGGTACAAGGATCAGTAACAAAGCCTCTGCCAGCACAGGTGTGAAAACCATCACCTGCCAGCACAACATGGCGGTTATTTTGTTGGAAAACCTGGATGCCCGCCACCAGGTGGGTTTTCTTGCCCGGGTCTTCGGGATTTTCAGGCGGCTGGGTATTTCTGTAGACCTGGTAGCTACCTCGGAAACCACCACCACGGTTGCTGTCAACCGGGACGCTAACCACCTGGGCGCGGATGAGCTCGAAACGCTGGTCAGTGCACTGGCGGAATGTTGTAGCGTCAGGCTGTTTGACGATTGTGTCTGCGTTAACCTGGTTGGGCGCGATATTCGTACATCGCTGGCGCGACTGCAGCCAGTCATGGCGCACTTCGAACAACGACCTTTGTTCATGCTGTCGCAATCAGCCAATGATCTATGCCTGAGTATCCTGGTGAACGCGGGCGATGAGAACCCCTTGCTTCGGAGCGCGCACGATGCCCTGATACCCGGCGGGGACGGTGGTCCGGAAGACGTTTTTGGTGATAGCTGGCAACAGATCCGGGCGGCATATGAATGAAATAGCAGCTGTTCCGGCAGTCTCTGATCCCCGCAAGGCGCAGTGGTTTCAATTCATCCGTTGCGACTTTGATCCTGTGCAAGGTGTTGCCAGCCTGGTCTATCGTTTTGAGAATGGGCCGGAACTGATCGAACGTGTCCAGTTCCCCTACGCACCCTGGCCGCCTGAAGCAAGCCGGCAGGTTGCCTTTCAGCAGGCCCTGCGGCTACTGCACCTGGTCGCTGGAGTCAGCTACTACAAGGCCGGGCTCAGTCATGAGATGCGCTTTGCCCGGCAGGAACCTGACCCGGAGCTGGCCAAATTTCTCACGGAACTCTATGTTCAGGGCCTGGCTGAATTCGCCTACGTCAATCATGTTGATGTGTCCTCCCGGGTCAGTTTTCCGGGGACAGGTGCTCCAGCCGCTGCAATTGACCTGCTTTTGCCGGAACGGGCCCTGGTCGCGGTCGGTGGGGGGAAGGACAGCCTGGTGGGTCTGCGCCTGCTTCAGCAGGCGGGCATCGAAGTTCAAGCGGTTTGTGTTGGCCAATCCACATTGATCGGAGACACGGTGAAGGCAGCGGGTTTGCCCCTGTTGCGGATTAAACGCACGCTGGCGCCTGAGCTGGCGGAAATGAACCGTTCGGGAGCCTGGAACGGGCATGTCCCGGTGACCGCCATCAATTCAGCAATCCTGCTGTGCGCCTCGATATTGTATGGCTTTACCTACATTGTTTTTTCGAATGAGCGATCGGCCGATGACGCTACCCTGGTTCTGGATGACGGAGCCGCCGTCAATCACCAGTACAGCAAGAGCTCGGCATTCGAGACCGGTTTGCGGCAATTGATTGCTTCTCACATCAGCCCGGATATTGAGTATTTTTCCATACTCCGGCCGTTTTCCGAGCTGGAAATCGTTCGGCGTTTTTGTGAGCTGAGCGAATTCCATTCCGTCTATTCCAGTTGTAACCGGAATTTTCACCTCGATGGTTCACGGATCGAGGGCCGCTGGTGCCTTGACTGCCCCAAGTGCCGTTTTGCGGCCCTGTCCCTGGCATTGTTCCTGCCGCCCGGACAAGTGGCGGGCATAATGGGCGGAGACCTGTTGGATCAAGGTGACCAGGCCGACGGTTTCCGGGCATTGTGCGGGCTTGGCCGGGACAAACCCTTCGAGTGCGTGGGAGAAGCCGGGGAGAGCAGGGCGGCAATGGCAGCACTGGTCGCCAGTGATGACTGGTGTGATCATGCCGTGGTGATCGCTCTGGCGGCGGAACTTGAAAAAGTGACCGTGCCGGCCTTGCCGGATTTGCTGGCGCTGTCTGGAAATCACTCGATTCCGGCCCGGGTCTTTTCTCAGTTGAATATTTCTCAGGTGAATATTGGGGGAGATGCTGGTGATAAAGGCTGATCTCATCGGTCGCAAAGTAGGAATTCTGGGTCTTGGCAGGGAAGGGCAGGCAGCGCGGGAATACCTGAGGTCCGTTTTTCCCGAACTTGAACTGGCCCTGATTTGTGAATCCCCGCCGGATCAGGCTTTTACCGCGCAATTGGGTGAAACAGACCGGCTGATCACGGGGCCTCTGTCCAGGGCCCGCCTGGAACGGTTTGACCTGCTTGTCCGGTCGCCCGGAATCAGCCCGTACCGGCCCAGTGTTCAGGCCGCCATGACAGCGGGCGTTGAAATTACGACCCCGAGTAACTTGTGGTTTGCCGCCCACCCCGGTGAAAAAACAATTTGCGTTTCCGGCACCAAAGGCAAAAGTACCACCTCTGCCTTGATCGCCCATGCGCTGCGCTCCTGTGGTTATCGTGCGAGCCTGGCGGGAAACATCGGCCGGCCGCTGCTTTCCTGCAACGACAAGGATGTGGACTGGTGGGTGATTGAGTTGTCGAGCTTCCAGCTCGCTGACCTCGAGGCGAAGCCGGCGGTGGCCGTGATGCTGAACCTGTCTGAGGACCACCTGGACTGGCACGGTAGTGAAAGTGTGTACCGGCGAGACAAGTTGAGACTGGTCGAACTGGCCGGTGATTCCCCGGTCATCGTCAATGCTGCGACCCGGTATTGGTCGATGCCTTGTCTGTTGCACTGGCATCACCTGGTTCAATTCCGCTGCGGGCATCCACGTAGAAGGATCTTCTATCCTGGATGGGGGGAGGTATTGCCCCTGCATGTACCGGAGGAACTGCCGGGACCACACAACCTTGCCAACATTGCTGCCGCTCTGTCGGTACTCAAAGTCATTGGTGCAGACGTCCTGAGGGCCGCACGCGGGATCGAGCTCGTTTCAAAGCCTGCCCCATCGCCTGCAGTTGGTTGGTGAGCGGGACGGAGTCCGTTTTGTGAATGACAGCATCGCATCGAGCCCGGTTGCAACCGCAGCGGCGTTGCAGGCCATGTCGGACGCCCGGTAACTTTGATCATCGGAGGCCTTGACAGAGGGCTGGACTGGACACCATATATGAGGGCATTCGAATCAGACATGCCCCGGGCAGTTATCGCCATACCGGATAACGGGCCACGGATTATCAAAACATTGCAAAACGCGGGCCTGCATGCTGAACTCGGATTTCACGAGGCCGCAGACCTGGCGGAAGCGGTGGAATTGGCTGAGAAGATAACCGTGACCGGTGGTGTGGTGCTGCTGTCACCGGGTGCGCCAAGCTTTGGTCAGTTTGCGGATTACCGGGATCGCGGGCGGCAATTTGCCCGGTTTTGCGGATTCGAACCGGAAGAAAAAATAAGGCCGCGGGTCAGGGGTGAGGAGTGCAGAAATTTGCCCTGTCTGGTATGAGGGAGAGACCATCCCGCGGCCTTACATGAGTAGACCCACCAAGCCGGAAAAAAGTTTCAGATTATTTTTTAAATGGAGAAAATTAAAGTGAGTGAAGCAGTGAAAGAAGTTGGCGCAGTGATGCGCACTAATAAAGGTGCTATTAAATTGCGCCTATTTGCAGATAAAGCACCGGTAACAGTTGCTAATTTCGTTAACCTTGCAAAAAGAGGATACTACGACGGACTGTTGTTCCACCGGGTGATTCCCAACTTCATGATCCAGGGAGGATGTCCCCAGGGTAGCGGTACCGGCGGGCCGGGCTATCGTTTTGAAGATGAGTGCACGCCTGAACTCAGGCATGAAACGCCCGGAATCCTGTCCATGGCGAACTCCGGCCCCGGTACCAACGGCAGCCAGTTTTTTATTACGCACATTGCAACGAACTGGCTGGATGGCAAACACACTGTGTTTGGCTCGGTTATCGATGAAGGTGATCAGCAGGTAGTGAACGCCATAGCTGCAGGAGACACCATCGAGGTGATCGAAATCAGTGGTGAGGAAGAATTGATGCAAAATCAGGCGGATCGCATCGCCGCCTGGAATGAAAGCCTGGGCTAGTACACCTTGACAGAGCACTAGTATTCTCTGGATACGCTGTACCGGGCCAGTTGCTCCATTGCGTCTTTCCAGGGGGAAGGCGCGAGGGGGGTAATCGCGGCCAGGGCGGCATTGGCCCGGTCATGGGCGACCTGGTTGGCCTGATCGAGTGCGCCGCTGTCCCGGATCAGTGAGGTGATCCGCTGGAGTTGGCCCAGGTCACCATTACGGATGGAGTCGTCGATCAGCCTGCGATCTTCCTCACCCGCCTGTTCCCGGCACAGGATCAGCGGTAGTGTTGGTTTTCCTTCGGCCAGGTCGTCTCCCGAGTTTTTACCCAGCGTGCCGGCGTCAGCCATATAATCCAGCACATCGTCCGCTACCTGGAAAGCGGTGCCCAGTTCACGGCCGAAAGTGGCCAGTGCGGTTTCAAGGTCTTCCCGCCCGGTGAGCACGGCGCCCAGTTGGCAGGCTGCCTCGAACAACCTGGCGGTTTTTTTCTCGATAACGCTGAAGTAACGTTCCTGGCTTACTTCAGGGTCATGCATATTCAACAGTTGTTCCACTTCGCCTTCGGCGATGGTGTTGGTTGTATTTGCGAGAACCTCCATCACACGCATGGAGTCGACGCCCACCATCATCTGGAAGCTCCGGGAGTACAGGAAATCCCCGACCAGGACGCTGGCTGCATTGCCCCACACCGCGTGCGCCGATTCCTTACCCCGGCGCAGGTCCGAATCATCCACCACGTCATCGTGCAGCAGCGTTGCGGTATGGATGAATTCGATGATTGCGGCCAGTGTCACATGGCGCCTGCCCTGGTAGCCGCAAGCTTGCGCAGCCAGGATCACCAGCATGGGCCGCAAGCGTTTTCCGCCGGAACCAATAATGTATTCCGAAATCTGCCGGATAAGCACGACGCTGGAGTCAAGGCTGTCCCGGATCAATGCGTTGACCGACGACATATCACTGGCGCACAGATCAATCACGGGACGGATGTCTTCCGTTTGCTTCGCGGTTGCTGTTATGCGGGCGCTAACCTGGTCCATTTCCGTTCTTTTGCTTCAGGAGATTTTTCATTATAAGTCCGCTTTGTTTGAACACAAGACAAGACCACCTATAATCTCCGCTTCCGCCCAGGTGCACCTGCCGGAATTAACTTGATCCATCGGAGCTTTATCGTTGCCAGCTGACCAAAATCAATCGAGGGAAGTGAGACTTGCATTGACGCTTTCGGGCGTCATTGCTCTGCGCATGCTGGGCCTGTTCATGATCCTGCCCGTATTCATGATTCTCGCGCAGGACCTGCCTGGATTCACGCCGCTGACCGGTGGACTGGCCGTCGGTATTTACGGCTTGACCCAGGCAGCACTACAGCAGCCATTCGGCTGGCTTTCCGATCGCTGGGGTCGGCGGCCCGTGCTATTGATGGGATTGTTCCTGTTCGCAGCGGGCGGCGTACTGGCCGCGCTGGCGGAATCCATGCCGTTGTTGATAGCCGGCCGGGCGCTGCAGGGTTGCGGGGCAATTGCGGGTGTGGCCATGGCTTTTGCCGCCGATTTTACGCGCCCGGAAAGGCGTTCCATCAGTATGGCCATCATCGGCATCGGCATCGGCGGGGCGTTCCTGCTGTCCATGATGATTTCGGTACCGCTGGCCGTGGTGCTGGGCCTCGAGGGCCTGTTCTGGCTGACGGTTATTTTCGCACTGGCGGGCGTGCTGCTGGTTTTAACCCTGCCGCGGGGCTTGTCTCCTGTTTCCGAACCAGAGACTACCGTGCAAGTGGACATGAAACCGGTTTGGTTGCTGGCCCTGAGCGTATTCCTGTTGCATGCAGTTATGACGCTTCTTTTCGTGGTACTGCCGCCGATGCTGGTCGGAACCTATGAATTCGTATTGGCTGAGCACTGGAAGATTTACGTGCCGACCATGTTGGTGTCCGTGCTGATCATGTTCCCGCTGCTCCGGAAGGTGGGTAAAAAGCTGGCCGAGCACCGCCTGATGCCCTGGGCGTTTTTTGCCCTGGCCGCATCCATGGCCGCCATGGCCTGATGGACACGGGACTCGGCCTGGTGGGCCTGGTGTGCTGATGACTGTTTATTTCCTGGGTTTCAACCTGCTGGAAGCAGCCATGCCGGCATTGCTGGCCCGCGTCAGCGGCAGCAGGGGACGGGGGCGCAGGATGGGCGTCTACAGCACCTTCCAGTTCCTGGGCGCATTTGCCGGTGGTGTCTCGGCGGCTGGTTATTGGGTGGCTTTGGCAGCGGAATTGCCTTGCTGGCCGCGGCAGTGGTACCTGCATGGTTTGGGGCATCGCTGCTGAAAGTGGTCTCAAGCCGCATCTTGCACCCCTCGCCTCAGTTCTGACGAAAGTGGCTTAACCCGCAGGTGCATGAGTTGCCGGAGTTGAGCGCGACTCATGCATACGCAGGTTTAGTGTGAATACAGGGCTTTTTTCTGACAAGTGAGGCGTCCTGATTGTGATAAACTTTGCGCATTATTGAGTAGGAGATGCCTGATGGCACGTGGTGTTAATAAAGTCATTTTAGTGGGTAACCTGGGCGCTGACCCGGAACCAAGTACACGGCGGCGGCGCCGCCATTACAAATATCAGGTCGCTACCAGCGAATCCTGGAGGACAAGCAGACCGGGGAACAGCAGGAGCGTACGGAGTGGCACCGGGTGGTGTTCTTCGGCCGCCTGGCCGAGATTGCCGGTGAGTACTTGCGCAAGGGCAGCCAGGTGTATGTCGAGGAAAGCTGCGAACGCGCAAGTGGCAGGACCAGAGCGGCCAGGATCGTTACACGCGGAATAGTGGCCG
>PVMK01162986.1_pt1 | contig 11375 bp, 11 predicted proteins | sample 1853481 | NCBI WGS metagenome assembly PVMK01 (sample SAMN08533507, study PRJNA380276) | Marine sediment metagenome, whole genome shotgun sequencing project. | reverse complement strand
GTTTCCAAACTCCGAGCCCGACCCAACCGCTCCTTGTATGGGCAAGATTCCCCGTCCGCGAATCGAGCTGCCCCGAGATCGAGCAGCCCTGGAGGCTCTGGCACAGAACGGAGGCGTACTTGGTATCACCTGGGTGTGTCATGCCACCCTCGATGACGTTGTTGGCGACATCGAAACTGCGCTTGAGGTAATGGGAGCAGACCACATCGCCCTGGGCAGTGATCTTTATGGTGCTGAGACCGCCCCAACGGGATTGGAGGATATCTCCAAAGTGCCGGCGATAACGAGAAAACTTCTCGAAAGGGGCCATTCGGAGGAGATGATTTTAAAATTCCTAGGCGAAAATTACGTGAGATTATTTGACGAAGTTTGGGGAAATGGGGGTCATGATGAACAGAGCAATGAGTGACGATCTGCATATCCAATTTCAGAAAGCTATCTCGATGCTCAGATCTACTATTGAGGAATTCGACGATGAACAATGGGTTTATGGAATTTCCCGGTTTCAGACACCGGCACGCGTTCCCTATCATACTGTCAAGGCGCTGGATGCGTATTTCTCCGATAGCTCGAGTGAGCAGGAATCTGACTACGGCCATGGCTATGGCGCTCCATAGCGGAAGATACCTGATGATCAGTTACCAAACCGGGAAAAATTGATTACGTATCTAGAAGAAGTCCAGATGAGAGTCGATGTAACTTTCGTTTCGCTAGAAGACCAGGATCTGAGCGCACCCTTCGAACACCTTGATTGGTCTGGGTTTTCAATCCTGAGGCATATTGCCTAGGCACTCAGACATTCGATGCACCATCAGGGGGCTCTGACCGTCTTGGCCACTCACCACGGACATGATAGGGAAGGCTGGCGGTAATTCAAGGAGAAGGGACCTTTTCGCTGTCTAGAGTCAGAACGATAAGACCGCTAGTAAACACAACGAGACAAGGATCGACTATCTCATGAGGCGAATGCGTACAATTGTGGATGGTGATAAGAGCCTGATAGCAGGCAGCTAAAAAAGAGCGTAACAATGGATTTGAGCACCTATATTACCAAGGCCGCTTCATACCTGTCGTATCTGTGCGCTGTGCAACCAAACAGACGCACAGGATCACCCGGCAATCGGGCGGCGACTGAGTTCGTCGCCAAAAATCTGGCCCAACTTGGATACGAATTGGATACCACTCCTTTTGATTGTCTGGATTATAGATGCGGGGAATCAACTCTCGTTTCGTCGGAAAAGCCATTTGAGATATTTGCCAGCCCATATTCGCTCGGATGCGATGTGTCCTCCGAACTTATCAGTGTATCTTCTGTGCAAGGGATAGAAGATCTCAAATGCCAAGACAAGATACTTCTCATGAGAGGGGAGGTCTGTAGTGAGCAGTTGATGCCGAAGAATTTCGTCTTCTATAATCCTGATCATCACAAGAAACTCGTGGCTTTGCTGGAGAAGATTAATCCAGCAGCAATAATTACGGCCACGACAAGGAATCCGGATCAGGTAGGCGCTTTGTACCCTTACCCACTGATAGTTGATGGCGACTTCAACATCCCCAATGTCTTCTGCACGGAGAAGGTTGGCGAGCAACTTCACCAGAAACGAGATCAGAACTTTCGGCTGGCCATCGACACGGAAAGGATAATTGCAACTGCCAACAACGTAATCGCCCGCAAGTATCCTGAGGCAAAGAATTCTGAGGCAAAGAATCCTGGGGCAGCACACAAGATTTGTGTAACTGCGCATATAGATGCCTATGAAAACTCCCCTGGCGCATCTGATAATGCCTCTGGGACAGTAGTCTTGATGCTTCTGGCGGAGATGCTGTCAGAGTTCAGGGGGAAGAACAGCCTCGAGATCGCCGCCCTTAATGGCGAAGATCACTATAGCGCAGGCGGGCAGATGGACTATTTACACAGATACGGGAATGAGCTGGATAGGATTCGGTTGGTTATCAATATTGACGACGTTGGCTATGTGCAGGGGAAGTCAGCCTATTCAACTTACGATTGCCCGCCACACATCCAGTTGAAAGCCGAGAGCGTTCTTGGCGAATTCGAGAACATCATCCAGGGAGAGCAGTGGTTTAACGGTGACCACATGATTTTTGTACAGAAGAGCGTGCCCGCGATCGCGTTTACGGCCGAGTTGATATCGGAGCTGATGGCGACTATCACCCATACCCATCTTGACACGCCGGATGTGGTTGATCCCCAGAAAGTAGTCGAGGTTTCCTGTGCTCTATCACGGCTCATTCGGCAACTCTGAGTCTTCCTGCGCACGGAGTCGACCACCTTCCGTCTAATTACGTTACTGACCAGATAGTATCACTGTCTGGCAGGATCCATCCCTCCCAATGCTGTTATCAGAAGAGGGCCAAGAATGACCGGCGAGTTGTCAGCTCCTCGGTGAATCTGTGGCAATTCTCGCGAAGCAGATTGCAGGCTGGCAAAAGGTTGAACTGCAGGCACAATCCTTACAGCCGAATTCAACCGGAGCGATGTACGCCGTCACCCGGTACTACGATCGAGAGATGCTGCCGGCCCCGGTGTAAAGGTCTTGGCTCGGTGGCTTTCCAGTTAGCGCGAGACGCACGATCGCCAGCCTCGAAGAACAGGGTAAATTAGCTCATCTGGCTGGAACTAATAGGGGTGGATACCCAGGCCTTACAAATAATCACTGGCTTGATTTTTACACCACCGCTGAAACTGGCAGGTCGAAAGCCTCTATTGACCCGGCATGCGATACTGGACCAGTGGCCGGTATCAGAGCCATTAATTGCCTGGTTTTATTGCTACTCCTGATCGATCCCTAGTTGAGCAAACAAGGCAGGCATCTCGAAGTAGACCCGACCCTGCTTAATCTTATCGTCTTCTAGATCGTAGAAAACACACAACGGCACACGCACTGATTTGCCGGTCGATGGAATACCGGCGAATTCGCCAATGTGCTTGCCGACAAAATCACCTTCCCAAACTGCCTGAGTATCGCTAAAGACGAGATTTTTTGTTTCGGCAACTGCGTCAAACGCCACACTATAGAAATACTCTAGCATACCTTGCACGCCTGCAGGGGTGGGATACTCCTGGCCTGTGGCCATGACGATGAACACGACATCTTCGGCCATCATGCTAAGGTCGGTATGATCAGATTCTACATACTTCTGGATCACCGCACGGGTGCTCTCAATGGACATTGAATACCTCCTTCCGAATTACTTTTGCTCAATGGATACTTTCTATTGTACTAACTGTTCTTCTTCGAAGTGTCAAGGCAGGTCAGTGCGTCTCTGCGACTGTTTCTAATAAAATTGCCAATGGCAAGTCGCAAATGGTCTCGAGAGCAAATAGTCTACGGAGTGTTCAAGGAGTTGGTTTAATCATAATTGGTCAGGCACTTCATCGAAACGCCCTCCAAATGCAAAGTCCGGCGTCGGAGCAGAGTAACCATCTACCCCGGTTGCAGTTTTTCAGCCAGCCACGTAGCCAGCGTCGATATCAATCTCAGACAGTATAAAGCGAACTCCATCACAGCTTAAGGATGTACACGTTCAAACTCAGGCAACTTCTATTTCTAACCCGCCGAATTGACCGGCTATGACGTTGTAGACCACAGCACCAATTGCACCAGCAATTGTCCCGAGCAGGCCATAAAACAGTGGAAAGAAGCAAACGAACACTCCACCGGCGAAAGCACCGGACAGACCAGCGATTTCCGACCCGCTCTCTGCCACGACTCCGAGAAGCGCGAAGCAACCAAGGATCAAACCCATGAGAAGGCCGAGGGTAAGATATAGACCACCGACAATCTTGGCCGCAGATACAACACCAATGCGCTTAATTTCCATTACTCATCCCCTTAGGTCCCGCCTACCAGATAAAGATCAACGCAACTTCTGCAAGCTACGAGCAGTATACCATGGAATGGACCCTTGCTCTCAGGAGTAATAAGATCCGATACTTTCGTGACAGAATTAACCAATTACCTTAGCGTCAGAATCGGATCGGTCGCTCAATACGACCGGCAGAGGACAGCAAGACTTGACCTCTTTCGCTACACAGACCATGATTGTGGCACGAAGTTGGGAAACTAATCCGGCATTGGTTGTGTTTGAGAAGTCGCCAGGCCTTCCAGAAACAATATTACGGCTTTTCATACTGAAGCAGAGGTGTAACCGGCCTGGTTCTGGCAGGTCGAGAATCCGCCGGTCAGGTTGCTTATGAAATTTCAGATGATGGAGGAAATAAATGGTCGATGATACGTATCGTTCGTTAAGGGTGGACGGAGAGCGTCTTTGGCGACGCCTGGGTGAGCTGGCGAAAATCGGTCAAACAGCCATTGGTGGCGTTCGACGGCTGGCCCTATCGGATGAGGACAAGGCAGGTCGCGATCTGTTCATGAGCTGGTGCCGGCAGGCGGGATGCGGCATGTCGGTAGACCAGATGGGGAACATATTCGCCAGGCGTGCGGGCTTAGAAACGGACCTGGATCCTGTATTAGCGGGAAGCCATCTTGACACGGTTCCAACAGGGGGCAAATTCGACGGAGCATACGGCGTACTGGCTGCCTTAGAGGTCGTAGAGACGCTGAACGATCACAATATCAGCACAACGTTCCCGCTCGAGATAGTATCCTGGACAAACGAGGAAGGAGCACGTTATACGCCGCCATTGGTTGGCTCAGGCGTTTTCGCGAATGAATTCGATCTTAAATTCGCATTATCCAGAACGGATAAAGAGGGTCGCACTTTCGGTTCGGAGCTGGAGCGAATTGGCTATGCAGGTGATATGGTTGCCGGAGGACGTTCCTTCAAAGCTACCTTTGAGCTGCATATTGAGCAAGGTCCGGTGCTCGAGAGCGCAAGGAAACAAATCGGGATCGTAACCGGGGTGCAAGGGATGCGATGGTACGAAGTGGAATTATCAGGTAAGGAAGCTCATGCGGGCCCTACACCGATGAGCCACAGGATAGATCCCGTTCAAGGTTTGGCGTCGATCTTTCCGAGATTGTTCGATGTAGCGGACCAGCATGCCCCTGACGGCCGGGTTACAGTCGGCTCAATAAGCACTGAGCCAGGGGTTATCAATACCGTACCGGGACGGGTGACTTTTACAGTCGATCTACGACACCCTTCAATGGAGGCCCTTAATGCGATGCAAAACTATTTACAAGAGATAGTTGCTGTCGTGGGCCAGGAGACCGGGCTGAACGGTAACATAATTGAGATTTGGAACGCGCCTGCTGTTGCCTTCGATCCCGGTTGCATCGAATCGGTGAGGAAAGCCGCGGCGACAGTTGGTGCTTCGTCGACAGAGATTGTAAGTGGCGCAGGTCATGATGCGGGCTATATCAACCGTATGGCTCCCACAAGCATGATCTTCATCCCCTGCGAAGACGGGCTGAGCCACAACGAACTGGAGAACGCAGATAAAGAGGATGTTATTGCCGGGTGCAATGTCCTGCTACACGCTATCCTGGATCAAGCCATCTAGACGACGTTTGCAAGAGAGAGTTTTCCCTGGACATCTGATAAGGCGACAACCCTGTCGCCAGGCGACGACCCTGTCGCCTGGGCTGATCACAGTCGGTTTCTGTCGTACTCTGTGGACCAAAAAGAATCCGCAGCGGCCATTATCCAAGAACTTCAGGGGATCATTCGACTTATATGCAGGGAGTCGACGGTTCTGGCTTTGAGCTGCCTAGTGGCTGAATGTCTTGCAAGTTACGAGTCTAGAAGGCGTTCTGCCGTCTCGACTCGTGCCTTCTTAGTTCGAGCGCTAACCACCTTGCATGGCCTGGATGTTGCGAGCAACTACTTCCGCTGTCTTGTCTGCTTCGTCACTCGGGCTGAATTCGAGATAATGACATCCTGGATCCATTATCGCACTGTGGCCGGGTTCGGCATAGAACACATCGCCGGCGTTGTATACCTCTTCGCGATCAGGAAACTGATATCGAACTTGTCCCTTGATTACATAGCCCCAATGTGGGCTCTGACAGCGATCGTCGGGCAGTCCCTTAAGAAGTGGAGCCACGTCAATTGGCTGTCGAACTTCAGCATAACCAACGTTCATTCCACCCCAAGCAACCTGGCGAATTGTGCCCTGCGGCACCTCCATTGTCACCGGCATATCCTCTATTGAACTGCGCATTTTATCCCTCCTATGACGGGTTTGCATCAGGGCGCGGCCGGTGACTAATTGGGCTAATAGCGGTGGATGTCAGGGATAAGTCGGTAGGTCGCACTAATTGACAATCTTGTTATGAGGCAGGTCTACCATTCTGCGCTTGATCTTTACCAGTCTACCATTACATTAACGCTCGCCGTCAAGACCCGCGCCCGCAAGTTGCGTCGCCGCCGGTCACCCGCTGTTTCGACGCAAAGGTATCTCACTCCTTCCGCCGGTTTTCTTCCATCCATTGGATGGCGAAATCCACGAGAGTTCGTTGTTTAATCAAGCGAACATCAGCCTGGCCGATACGATGAACGGGAATATCGTGCGTCGAATCAAACGCGGCGCCAAGTTCGGCGAAGTCACCGTCTTGCAAATCAAGAGTTTCATACTTCACCCATCGGCGCTGACCGTCTATTAACATCGAGCTACCGGCGCTAAGTGACCGCTTACCCGGATAATCCGTCCGATACTCGGCCAGGTGGATGGAACTGTTATTTGTATGGCCGACGCCTGCCAGTAACACATACCCGTCCAACTCATACAAACGGCCAATGGGCGAACTATTTCCAAATTCCTCATCAAGTGCGTGCTCAGACGTAAGATATTCGGCCAGGGATCCGTTGGCCGCGAAGGAGGTCACCGGGTGGGCGCTACGAATCGTTCCAGGCCAGGTCCGGAACAGCTCAGGTATGGTTCCCATCATCCGGGTCGGTGTGGTTCGAGGGTTATACGGTGGAGTGTGTTCGCGGATCAAGGGCCACCAACTTTTTGGCACAGGTGGGTTAGACCAGTCCGACGGATCGGAGTTGTCAGAAGTGTGAGAAGGCATCATCAATGTGCCTTGGTCGCCGAGAACATCTAGTAAAGCCAGAATCACGGCCTCTGCACCGCCGACAATCCAACTCAACTTGCTCATCGATGAATGAACCAGCACGATCTGGTCCGTCTCCATACCGGCTTCACGGAGCCGCTCAGCCAGAGAGATTCGCGTGAGTGGCTTCTCAGTACTCTGCACAATTTCCGCTTCAGTCAATCCTGAACCCTCCTCCTCATTTTCGGCCGCCAGTTCGTTAAGTATATCGAGACTTCGTACCGGAAACTGGTCGGCCAACGGGATATTGCCGTCAAAGCTGGCAATGGTAGCCGAAAAGGAATGGCCTGACGAGTGAAATCAGGTTCTCAGCAAACCCGATGGAGGACGATACTGGATATCCCAAGTGCCGTCACCGGTTCAGCCGGTCAAGCCAGTCCGACCCTAACATCAGCCGGTCAAATGACAAGAGACCCATCCTCCTCGTCGTGCGTCGCACCGCGCAATGATGACAACGTTAGCTCCCGTATGGTAAACTGTCTTCACCACTATTAATTCCAATTATTCAGGAGAAAGGAGAGACATCAATGCTTTTTCACATCACGCAGACCCATTCCCATCAGAATTGCCCGGCACACGATTCTGATGCCATGGCCACAATCATGAAATGGTACTTGAGCGCAAGCGATTTTGGAATAAAAATCGTAGCCGCGCACGGGGATAGTCCCGGGCATGCGGCCTTTAGCGTTGTTGACTGTGACAGTGTCGAAAACCTTCAGAAGTGGATCGACCCGATATTGCCCTATTTCAACAACGACATCAGGCCGGTGTCCGATGTTATGTCGGTTATGAAGCGATTGCAGGGTTAAGGCAACTGGGCACAGGGTATTAACGCTAACTCTTTGGGTCGGCAGACCGGTCCCTTTCGGATGAGAGCCAAGTCAGGCTGCTGAAGAGTTTTTGACCTCTGAAACTCGACACGCACTCAGGAGGCCACCCTGTTAGCCTAAAGGTGTGTAATACTCTGTTTCCAGAAACAGACCGTGACTTTTTCCGGTCTTATCCTCAAACTGAAGATTCGTAAGCACACCGCCAAATCTGGAAAACACACCATCTAGCCGTTTTGATCCTCGTGCTGTAGCTACAACTGTTCTGGGGGTCATCATATCCGGCGAGTCAAATACCTCATACACATCAAATTGATCGGTAATAGGTATCATCATAACGATGGGTACGACCAGAAAAACGAATCCCTTGAACTCGCTCCGTTTTTCAACGAAAATGGGATAACCGGTCACGATCGCCGGCAGACCTGGCTCCCCTTTGGATTCGACCCGGGATGGGAGCAAGATCTGTGGCCTCTCGGATTGATATCTCTCTCGAAGCTCTGGCTCTAACAAGGCGATTACCTCGGCTCTTTGTTCCGGGTCCAGGTCCATCAAGGCCATCTCAAAGAAGAGGAATGCCTTTGTTCCGAGAGAGAGCGAACCGGTTGCTCTCGCAAGTTCAGGATGATCGACAACCAGATCTCTCGCGGTCGAGAAGAGGTTATAGAAACGACCGCCATTGTCGAGAGTTCTCACTGCTCCATTACGACTTTTGTAGGGGATGATCTCTCGCACTGTTGCACCCTTGCAGGAACATCAAAGTTCCGGCTCGGTAAGGAATGTCTCGTTTAAGGAGCAGATGATGAGATGAGGTAACGTAGTAAGCTATACATCCAGAAGAATTGCACCTCAGTATTTCTCAGACAATCTGCGTGGTTATGACCTTAGTTGCCAAGGCGCTCGGATTCACCGTAATACCACAGGATGTGACGGCATTCGTTGCAGATATAGCAGTCACCAGTCGGATTTAGCCAATCGAAGTCGAAGAAGCTGGCGACCTTTGTGTTGAGTTGGGCCTCTTTCTTCCAGAACTTTTGCCCATTGCACATCGGGCACTGCAATACAATGCCAGCTCGCTGATATGCCGTGGCTTCGTCAGCCATTTTAGTACCTCGCTTACACCTAATCAGGCTCATCTGTTCGGACTTGAATCCAGTCACAATGTATGTTGTGAGCCTAGTTCACCAATCATTGAGAAAATTGTAGCAATGAAACAGATCCAGCACATCGGACTGCTGGGTAATTTATTGATAGCGATTTGGCTAATTAAAGAACAGCCCAAACATGGGATTGGATGATCATCCGTCCAGAATTTTTGCAGATCACTCCCTTTCAAGTGACGCCAATTCTAAACAATTGACATATGTAGAACGAGCTTCCAGCTCGTTTTCCGAACAGGATGTTCGGTCTACATTCACATCCGAGTTAGCATGTTCAGGTATATAAATCAACCTTCCCGCTTGCTAGCGCTTGTAGAACGAGCTTCTAAGCTCGGACCAACCTGCGGTTGGTTCAACCGTACAGGTTGTTCGGTCTACCGATGGCCCACACGGAGAATTGCTCAGGGAAAGATGGTAACTTCCCGTCAAAAAGCGAGGCCTTCCATTACTGCTTAGTGATGGTGCGATTAGATAAGTCACACGTAGCAAAAACAACTACAGAATTTATCATTGTGGCGATTTTCCGTTACTTATGGGAATGCCGGGAGATACTCGCCCGAATATTCGACGCATAACCTGCGCCACCGAACCTGCGGGTCCAGAGTGCATTTTCCAGGGAAGTCGAAAAGTGAATTCGGTACAGCGGTTATGTGCTCTTGCCGTTAAAGGACCCGGTGGCGCCATAGACAACTGAGGTTCGCTGTTCTTTATGAAAATCCGGGTAAGCAAGAATCCGAGGCCAGTGGCCAAACAAAACTCAGGTGATAAGCTCTGCAAATTCAGGATCGTCGCGAGGTTTTGCTAAATCTGAATCCTCGGGCAACCATTGTTTCAGAGCCGGATAGAGATCTAAGCTTTGCTGGATATTGGCAATGGCCATCGAATTCTGACCCGTGATCGCGTAGTGGCAAGCAAGATTATATAGAACTGTTCCACGGAACTCGTCAGAGTCGGACAGCTCAATCTGACGCTCGGCTGCCATCTCTTGAAGCTCATTGGAGTAGAAAAGATCGCCCCGATCCGCTGATAATCTGTCTGCCTTAGCTAGATTACGGAAAAAGTGTCAAAAGGTGCATATTATCTGAGCCATTGTGCCTCAAACGACAGTTAACAGCCTGTCGAGATATCTACCCAGTTTACTAGACAGATCCATATTACTAATAGTTAGAGACCCATAACAAAGGAACCAAGCATAAGCAAATCGGATGCCTCGCGATAGATAAACGACTTGAATAAGACATTAGCAGGACCTATACTTACTTACAGGAGTGCCTGAGGAGGCCAGTTGCTTCGAGAGATGTTTCACGAAGTCACCAGGTAATTAATCTTCGAAGCAAGAAGTGAGTTGTTCTGCAATATGGCAGTTCGTCGTAGGAACAGGCAGTCACCATCGCGGTCGAGCGCACGCAGGGGGCAGCACCGGTTACCTTTTAATAGGAGTAGATCACGGGATGATCACCTGGTTCAACCTGGAGCGATGTATCTCGAGATGCAAAGGAGCCCGGTTCTCAAGCCGGAGACGGTTCTTCATCTGCAGCAAGTGGCGGGTAACAAAGCTGTACGATCGCTGTTGGATCAGAGACGGAACAACGAACGCGGATTTCCGCCTCAGAATGGCACATCTGACTTCAGGGATTCGAGGAACGGGTGGAGCAAAACCCATCGAATCCAGGCAACACGAATCGCACCAAGAAATCGCAGCCAAGAGCGCATTATCCCAAGAGAGGTCATCAGGGCCAGGAAGTACTTTAAGAAGCTGGAATCCCAAAAGGAAAAACTGGGTCAGGATGGAGCGCTTAACAAAGCCAAGGGATATGAACAGAGGAGAGTGAGTCGCGTCACTAATAAGAAGCGGCAGAAGCGTATCGCCAAGTCGATTCAATTTGCCTATCGAGAGACGTTCGGATCCCCAACTTTTGCAGGTAAGCGTTGGGCGACGGGCAAGACAGGGCATCTGGGGAAAGGAGAGGCGTTTACAGGCCTGCTGAGTTCTGGAATGAACGTAGGCTCCGCGGCAGGCATTGTAAAAACTGCGGTTGGGGGCTTTGGAGCAAAAGGTCTGAAGAAGTTTGGACAGGCCTTCGCAAACCTGCTCAAACACAGCAAATCTTTGTATGGCATAGCAAAGGACTTTGCCACTGACCCAGGCAAATTCTTGAAGTGGGGTGATTTACTTAAAGCGCTGCAGAGTTTAGGCTCCGGAGTAAAAGGTGGGGCCCAGGCCGCAAAAACAGTAATTTCAGGCATTGTTGGAAGCGCGATCACTATCCTTAGCGGCTTGCTTCTGCTGCCCGATAAAATCAAAGGTGTCTACAATCGGACCAAGCGAACCTGGGCTTTGT
>PVMK01182656.1_pt1 | contig 11376 bp, 12 predicted proteins | sample 1853481 | NCBI WGS metagenome assembly PVMK01 (sample SAMN08533507, study PRJNA380276) | Marine sediment metagenome, whole genome shotgun sequencing project. | reverse complement strand
GAGACCGGCCGGCGCTTTCGCTGGTGAGCGGGACACTCAACCGCCGGACGGATAGCCGATGGCCTTCAGCGCGTCGGTGATCTCGTCCAGGATGACCGGATCGTCGAGTGTCGCAGGCGCCTTGTAGTCCTCGCCGTCGGCGATCTTTTGCATGGTGGCGCGCAGGATCTTGCCCGAGCGGGTCTTCGGCAGTCGCTTGACCACTGTAGCCTGCTTGAAGGCCGCCACCGGGCCGATCTTTTCGCGCACCAGGCCGACCACCTCGCCGACGATCTCCCCATGCGGCCTCTCGACCCCCGCCGCGAGAACCAGGAACCCGAGCGGCAGCTGGCCTTTGAGCTTATCCGCCGCGCCGATGACCGCGCACTCGGCAACGTCCGGATGGGAGGCCAGGACCTCCTCTATTGCGCCAGTGGACAGCCGATGCCCGGCGACATTGATGATGTCGTCGGTGCGCGCCATGACGTAGACATAGCCGTCTTCGTCCAGATAGCCGGCATCGCCGGTCTCGTAGTAGCCGGGGAAAGTGGTGAGGTAGGACTGCTGATACCGCTCGTCGGCATTCCAAAGGGTCGGAAAAGTGCCCGGCGGCAAAGGCAGCTTGCAGACGATCGCGCCGATATTGCCGGCGGTTACGCTCTGGCCTTCGCTGTTCATGATTTCGAGGTCCCAGCCGGGCACGGGACGTGTCGGCGAGCCGGCCTTCACGGGCAGTCGTTCGAGTCCCATGCAGTTCGCGGCAATCGCCCATCCGGTCTCGGTCTGCCACCAGTGATCGATAACCGGCACCTTGAGCTTCTCCTCCGCCCAATAAAGGGTATCCGGATCGCAGCGCTCCCCGGCAAGGAACAGCGTGCGGAACTGGCTCAGGTCGTACTTCGCGATGAAGTCGCCCGCCGGGTCCTGCTGGCGGATGGCGCGAAATGCCGTCGGCGCGGTGAACAATGTGCCGACCTTGTGTTGCGAGATCACCCGCCAGAAGGCGCCCGGATCGGGCGTGCCGACGGGCTTGCCTTCGTAAAGGACGGTCGTGCAGCCATGCAGGAGCGGCGCATAGACGATATAGGAATGCCCGACGACCCATCCGACATCCGAGGCCGCCCAATAAACCTCGCCCGGGTCCACGTCGTAGATGTTCTTCATGGTCCAGGCGAGGGCCACGGCATGACCGCCGTTGTCGCGCACCACGCCCTTCGGCTGACCCGTGGTCCCGGAGGTATAGAGTATGTAGAGCGGGTCGGTCGCGGCAACGGGAACGCAGTCGTGTGGGCTGGCCGCCGCTTCCAGTTCGCGCCAGTCGTGATCCCGGCCGGCTATCAGGGACGCCGGTTCCAGTTCACGTTGCAGGATGATGCAGCCTTCGGGCTTGTGACTGGCCAGCTCGATCGCCTGGTCCAGCAGTGGCTTGTAAGCGATCACGCGGCCGGGCTCGATCCCGCAGGAGGCCGAGACCAGCAGCTTGGGTTTGGAATCGTCGATGCGGACCGCCAGCTCGTTGGCGGCAAAACCGCCGAACACGACGGAATGGATCGCCCCCAACCGCGCGCAGGCCAACATGCCGATCGCGGCCTCGGGGATCATGGGCATGTAGAGAATGACACGATCGCCCTTGCCGACCCCCTGCGAAGCGAGGGCCCCGGCGAAACGCGCCACGCGATCGGTCAGCTCCGCATAACTATAGGTTCGTACAGAATCGGTGACCGGGCTGTCGTAGATGAGCGCAAGCTGGTCGCCGCGGCCGGCGGCGACATGGCGATCGAGCGCGTTGTAGCAGGTGTTGAGCTGTCCGCCGACGAACCAGCGGTAAAACGGCGCGTTCGAATCGTCGAGGACCTTGTCCCAGTCCTTGTCCCAGTCTATCGCCCCGGCCGCTTCGGCCCAGAAACCTTCCCTGTCGGCGATCGAACGGCCGTGGGCCTCTTGGTAGCGCCCCATCTCTTGCTCCCCTTCGTTCCCCATTGGCCGCAAGTCGTGCGCCCCGCGGCAAGCTGTCGTTTCTTATCGCTGCAAACCGCAAGGATGCGTCAAAACGTCAGTCGTTTCAATTCGCCCTCGCTGACGGCGCATGTTGGCAAAGCGCCAGGAACAGGATCACAATAGCCGTCGAGCCAAGATCATGGCGGAAAAAGCGGGGCGCCAACATGACGCATGTCAAATGCGCGGGAACCGGCACCGGTTCCCCGGGTCTGGAACGCAACGCGGCCAACCATACGCCCCTGACGCCGCTCGACTTCCTGGCCCGAACCGCACAGGTCTATCCCGATCACACGGCGGTTATTCACGGCGCCCAGCGCTTCACCTGGAGGGAAGCAGCCGAGCGTTGCCGGCGGCTCGCCTCGGCCCTCAGGGGTCGCGGCATCGGGTCGGGCGATTGCGTGGCGGTCATGGCGCCCAACACACCGCCCATGTTCGAAGCACACCTGGGCGTCCCCATGGCCGGCGCCGTCCTCAACGCGCTCAACGTCCGCCTCGACGCAAGCACGCTCGCCTACACTCTGAATCACGGCAAGGCCAAAGCCCTGATTACGGACCGCGCCTTCGCCGACACGGTCTCGCAAGCCCTGGAAAGCGTCGAGCGCGACATCCTGGTGATCGACATCGACGATGCGCAGGCCGAAGCAAGCGGCGAACGCCTCGGATCGCGGTTGGGTGAAACCGATTACGAGAGCTTCCTCGGCGAGGGCGATCCGGCCGAGCACGGCTGCCGGCCCGATGACGAGTGGAATGCAATCAGCCTCAACTACACCTCCGGCACCACCGGCAGTCCCAAAGGCGTGCTCTATCACCACCGAGGCGCTTACCTGAACGCGCTGGGCAACGTGCTTGCCTGGGACATGGCGCACCACCCGGTCTATCTTTGGACTCTTCCCATGTTCCACTGCAACGGCTGGTGCTTTCCCTGGACGGTGACGGCGCTCGCCGGCACCCATGTTTGCCTGCGCCGGGTCGAGGCCGGCGCGATCTACCAGGCGATCGCCGATCACGGCGTGACCCATCTCTGCGGCGCGCCGATCATCATGCAGATGATCCTGGGCGCGACGCCCGAAGAACGGGTGGCCTTCGACCAACAGGTCAAGATGATGACGGCGGCGGCCCCGCCCCCGGCCCCGGTTCTGGCCGAGATGGCCGAGGCCGGCTTCAAGGTCACACATGTCTACGGCCTGACCGAGGTCTATGGCCCTGCGGTGGTCTGCGCCTGGAATCCCCAGTGGGACGCGCTCGAGCCGGAAAAGCAGGCCGCCGTAAAGGCCCGGCAAGGCGTCAAATACGCGGTGCTGGAAGATCTCATGGTGGGGGACCCGCAGACCCTCGAGCCGGTACCCTGGGCCGGCGCGACCATGGGTGAAATCTTCATGCGGGGCAACATCGTGATGAAGGGCTATCTCAAGAACCCGGAGGCCACCCGCGAGGCCTTCGATGGCGGCTGGTTCCACACCGGCGATCTAGGCATCCGACACCCCGACGGCTATATCGAGCTGAAGGACCGATCCAAAGACATCATCATTTCCGGCGGCGAGAACATCTCGTCGATCGAGGTCGAAGGCGTCATCTACCGGCATCCGGCGGTGTCCGCCGTCGCGGTGGTCGCCGCGCCGCACGAAAAATGGGGCGAGACGCCTTGCGCCTTCGTCGAGCTGAGACCCGGCCAGAACGTAAGCGAGGACGAAATCATCACCCACTGCCGCCAAACCATGGCCCATTTCAAATGCCCCTCGCGGGTGATATTCGGCGACCTTCCCAAGACCTCCACAGGCAAGATCCAAAAGTTCATCCTCCGGGAAACGGCGCGAGCCCGATAACCCCCCTTTTGCGGGCCTTTCTCTGGTTTGGCCGGACCAGCGCGGTCCCGCGGCTATTTCCTGCATTTTATTAATCTTCAGAAATTACTACAAATTAACACTTATAATTCAATCCTGTAGCTTGGTCGAACCAATCGGCCAGGAATGGACTGTAACCGAACGTCGAATGGGACGTGGGATGATAGCGACGGTTCCGCCCAAAGCGCGGGCCTGCTTGACCGCCGCACTTTTCATTGCGCTTGCTGCGGCGGCGTGGACCGCGCTTAGTCAACCGGCTGCGGGCAAGGCTGCGCGCGACCGGCTGTTCTTGCTCGCGCTTCTCGATACCGGGGAGTACGAGCGCTTGGACGCCTATCTCGTGCGGCTGCAGTGGGAGTATGAACGCGGTGACCACTCCGAGGCTAAGCTAGAAAACGCCTTCGCGGCCTTTGCCTCGGCCGATCCCGAGTTGCAGCCCAGGCTGGATTCTTGGATCGAACGCCGTCCGCAGTCCTTTGCCGCTCATTTGGCGCGCGGCGAATACTATCGGCACCTCGGCTGGATCGACCTTCAAAACCGGCCTCTAGATCCCCAGGCGATCAGCATCCCGGGGTCAGCGAACGAATTCCTGTCGCTAGCCCGTCAGGACGTGCAAGCAGCCATCGAGCGCCATCCCCGTCTCGGCATCGGTTTTGCGTCCCTGATCAACATCGCCGTGGCCGAACACACCGGCGCAGAGGCCGATCGCTGGTTCCGCCTGGGGATCGAGGCCGATTCGAGATCAGTGTCGTTGCGGCGCGCCTATCTGCTCTCACTCCGGCCCTGGAAGCGGCCGGATCAGGATCCGGCCGAGTTGATGGCGAAGCTGGACGCTCTGGTACAGGATCTCCGCGAGACCCACGAGGACGACCCGGATCTGGCGGCGCTCAGAGGCTTTCACGCTTACATCACAGCGGAACTGTTGAGGCGCCAGCGACGGCACAATCAGGCGAGCCGACATTATCGGGATGCTCTCGTTGAAGGCAGCGACTGGGTATTTTTGCGCGGCGCCGGCATCAACGCCTTTCAGAGTGCCAAACAGGTCGCCGCGATCGGGTACTTTACCGATGCCTTGGCTCTCCGCCCCCAGGATCCGAGGCTTCTGGATTCGCGGGCCCACGCCCTATGGTCGCTGGGCAACCACGAAACGGCGCTCGACGATTGGAGGTTTGCCCTCTCCATTGATCCCGGCAACCCCCACATCCTCTACGGCTATGCCGAAGCGCTACGCAGCCTGGGTCGTGCCGAGAGAGCCGCCGAGGTGATCGCTGGCGCCACACCCCTCGCGCAAAACAGTCCGAAGATACGAGGCCTGCGGGGACGGATGCTTCTGGCAGACCTTGGCAGGCCACGAGACGCCATCCCTGATCTGCGCTACGCCGTCGAGCTCGATCCCCATGCCGGCGAGAGCTGGCGCGCCTATGCGGAGGCGCTCTATCGCTCGAACGACTGCGACGGTGCCGCGACCGCGATCGCCGCCTACCAGCGGCTCTGCGCCAACGGCACGAGATGCTCGGACAGCGACTTGATGTGGGCCAAGGATGCGCTCCGCGGCACGCGCGATCCCGATATCTGTCCGGTTTACGGTATCCTGGGTCCTTAATACCAAATCTCGATATTGAACACCCATCTCACCGTCTTCTCCGGCCCGCTCGTTAGGAGCGGAGGCGCCTAGATGTGGGGGCACCTTAAGGCCTTCGCGACGACATCGAGCGGGCCGGAGAAGGCGGCCTCCGGTGGGCCGCGCCGCCCCTTGAGATGGGTATTCAATACCGAGACTTGGTATAAGGCGACACCGCAGTGACAGCCTCAAGAGGATCCGCCCCATGCTCATCGAACACGAGGGCAAGCGCCCACGCATTCACCCCTCGTCCCGCGTCGCCCCAACGGCGGTGATCTGCGGCGATGTAACCATCGGCGCGGAGACCAGTGTCGGATTCGGCGCGGTGCTGACGGCGGAAAGCGGGCCGCGGGCCGAGGTCCAAATTCACGGCACCGTGCATCTTTTGACACGCCTGCCGGCCGACGGCCTAGTGCCGATCGGCTGGGTGGCCGTCGGAGATCCGGCCGAAATCCTGCCGCCGGAGCGCCATGATGAGATTTGGGGGCTGCAAGAGCCCCTCGATTTCCCCAAGACTATCTTCGGAGTGGAGCGCCCGCCGCCGGGCTCGACAAACATGCCGGAGATCACGCGCCGCTATCTGGGTCAGCTCCAGCGCCACCGCGAGGATCGGATCATCGATCGGACGCGATGATCGGCGAATTCCTATCCGATCGGCCAGGAGCCACGTCTTAAGCGGTCTGTCAAATCGCCGGGCCTCTGGTTCGGCCGCGCCGACCAGAGGCGCCGTTCAAGCTGAAATGCGCTTATCCTCGCATTCGAGTTGCGCTATTTCGTCTTTTATTCGCAATTTCTGACGTTTAAGTTCGACGACGCGGAAGTCGTCGGGATGAGGTCGTTGATTTTCTTCGTCAATTTCGTGCTTCAGATCTAGGTGCTTGGTACGCAGAGCTTCGATATGCTCCTGAGCCGACATCTACATCCTCCTTGGTCTTGTCTTTGTGACATTATGGTAACCTGGGAATGGCCTCTTTGCCAAGCAAGTGGCCAAGCAAAACGGCGGGCCCCATGACCCAACCCGAACGACTTATCGTCGGACTGAGCGGCGCGAGCGGCATCGTATATGGTGTTCGCCTGCTCGAATCCCTGCGCAACCTGCCGGTCGAGGCGCATCTGGTCATGAGCAAATCGGCCGAAGTAACCATCGCCTACGAGACGGATTTGAAGGTTTCCGACGTGCAAGCGCTGGCCGATGTCTGGTATCCGGCAGGTGACATGGGCGCGGCCCTTTCCAGCGGCTCGTTCCGCACCCTGGGCATGGTTGTGGCGCCCTGTTCGATGCGCTCGCTGGCGGAGATCGCCGGCGGTGTCACGACTTCCCTGTTGACCCGGGCGGCCGACGTGGTCCTCAAAGAAAGGCGCCGGCTGGTGCTCATGGTGCGCGAGACGCCGCTGCACAGCGGGCACCTGCGTAACATGCTGAGCGTGTCGGAAATGGGGGCGATCATTGCCCCGCCGGTTCCAGCATTTTACGCCCGTCCGGCAAACCTAGACGAGATGATCGACCAGACGGTGGGCCGGGTGCTCGATCTCTTCGATCTCGAGAGCGATGACGTGCGGCGCTGGGGCGAACCGGCCACTGAGGGCGAACGGCCACTCAGGAGCCTGCGCCGGCCCAAAGCCCGATGAATTTTATTGGCGGAGTAATGGCTTAGTCGCCTCCGGCGACAGCGTGTCGAAGGCGCCGCGCAATATGGTCTCGAGATTCGTTCTATCCGCAAAGTCGACCGAAGGGCCGGCAACCTCGAGATAAACCGTCATATTGGCCGCGGCACAGGCGGCCTGATCGGCCGCCGGGGAAGATGCCCCGGAGGGCCGCGCAAAAGCATCGTGGAGCATGGTCTGTTCGATGCGCTCCGCCTCAAGCTCGCAGTCCTTGACCGCCTGTCGCAGTGCGCCAAGTTGGCCCGAAGCCGAATCCGGCAGATCCTTTAGCCGCCGCCGCACACCGCGCAGCGGCCCGACAACGGAACGCTGCCAATCACCGACCGATCCCGTAACACGCTCGATGTCTGCGGCGTCCAGGCGCCGCCCTTGGGATCCGGCCCAGCAACAGAACAACAGCAGATTGACGTCGAACCCATGGCGATCCTGCAGCGCAAGACAAGCCGCCGCCACGCCAGGGCGGTGGTAGACTACAAGGGAGAAGTCCCAAAACGGGTTTGCCGAGTCCATCGCCACGAAATCAGTGTTTCGAAACAAATTGCCAAATCAAGCCATACTTGATCGACGTCGCCCTGTCTGAAACCAGCGACTCCCCAAAATTACCACTATTTGGTATAGTTTTGGCCAAAGACGAGTCGCTAGATAGGCGATTGAAGCGATCTTGGAGAGGATGGAAGAGGCTCAAATCGAGATTATCCGGCAGAAGCTTGCTCGGTTGCACAGCGAGCATCGGGATTTGGACGACGTGATCGCCCAGATCGGCGGTCGTGGGGCTTTCGATCAGCTTCAGATTCAGCGCTTGAAAAAGCGCAAGCTGATGTTGAAGGACCAGATCTTACAGCTGGAAAGCGAGCTCTTGCCCTACATCATTGCGTGACGCCCTTGCAGGTGTGTTGCCCTTGCAGGTGTGTTGCCCTTGCAGGTTTGGTGCCCTGGCAGGTGTGGTGTCCTGGCGGGTGTGGTGTCGCGGAAGCCCGTGTTGCTAGGCGGCGGCGCGGGGTGATGTCGGGAGATTTTTTCGCGCATACATGGCCCGATCCGCCGCATCCAGGGCCACATCGACAGGCTCGAACCGAGAAAAGGTGTGAACGCCGAACGCCACGCGCACGTGGAAGTCGGATCCGTTCCACGCCGCCGGCCGGCATTCGATCGCCTCGACCAGAGTCCGCGCCTTTGCCAGCGCGCGCGCGCTGTCGACCTGCGCCAAGATGACCGCGAACTCGTCGCCGCCGAGCCGGCCGACCACATCGAAACTGCGGACGTTCTCCACCAGCGCGGTCGCCACATGGCGCAATGCCGCATCGCCTGCGGCATGGCCAAAGCCGTCATTGATCTGCTTCATCTCGTTGACATCGAAGTAAACAAGGCTGCTCGGCGCCTGATAACGCTCGGCAAAGGCCAGCATACGCGACAATTCGCGGTTGAAGGCGCGCCGGTTGAGGATAGGCGTCAAAGCATCCTGGTCCGCGAGCGTCTCCAGATGATGTGTCCTTTTCTTCTCGCGTTCCAAGTCCAGGCGCAGGTGCTGCATTTCACCCATGAGCTCATCCAATGTCGCGCGGACCTTGGGCGTAAGCTCGCATTCTGGGATGCCCAGGACGGCGGCAGGTTCGACTGGATATGCGCTTGTGCGGGCGGACTCCACGGGATCCAATGACAAGCCTTGCCGGCCGGTCCCTGCGGGCAGGGCACTTCGGGCGCTGGAAACGCCGACATAACCGCCCGAATAGACCCTATGACTACTTCTCATGGTTCTTGCTCAAACCGTAAATCGTCCCGGCCGTTTGCCCGCAACGGATGCAGGCCGGCGAATGCTAGAGACTTTTGGTAAACGGAACCTTCACGGGGGCCTCGAATGGATGTTATGCGGACTTTCCTGTGGTGGATTTAGGCGGAGCGCCGGCGCTTGCATCGCCTCTTCGCTGCCGGGATAATGTGCCCCCCGCCAGTCTGGAGAGGCAGCGGGCACGAGCATCCAACGGGACCGGGAAGGCGAAGGACGAGACATGTCTGAAGGCGCACCGGCGGTCGGCATCATCATGGGCAGCCAATCCGACTGGTCCACGCTGCGCCATGCCGCGGATACGCTGGATGTGCTCTCGGTGGCTTACGAAACGCGCATTGTCTCGGCCCACCGCACGCCCAAACGACTGGTAGAGTTTGCATCATCGGCCCGGGAACGAGGCTTGAAGGTCATCATCGCGGGTGCTGGCGGGGCTGCCCACCTGCCTGGCATGACCGCCTCCCTCACGCCCCTGCCCGTGTTCGGCGTGCCGGTAGAAAGCAAGGCGCTCAAGGGCATGGATAGTTTGCTGTCCATCGTCCAGATGCCGGGCGGCGTACCTGTGGGAACGCTGGCCATCGGCCGCGCCGGCGCCATCAACGCCGCTTTGCTGGCCGCCGCCGTGCTTGCGCTTAGCGACGCCCGGGTCGCAGTCGCGTTGGACGATTGGCGCGCGCGGCAGACGGCACAGGTGGCTGAAGCCCCCGGCGACGAGGACTGATCGGGGATGCCACCTGTCCTCGACGGACCGCTGGCTCCCGGCACGGTTATCGGGATCCTTGGCGGCGGCCAACTTGGCCGCATGTCCGCCCTGGCGGCGGCCAGGCTGGGCTATCGTTGCCACATCTATTGCCCGGAGCCCGAAGCTCCCGCGGCTCAAGTGACCAATCTCGCGACGGTGGCCGCCTACGAGGACGAGGCGGCATTGGCCCGCTTTGCGGCAGCGGTCGATGTCGCCACCTTCGAGTTCGAGAACATTCCGTTCAGCACGGTCGAGACGCTCGGCAACTTGGCGCCCCTTCGGCCCAAGGCCGACGTTCTGCGGATCTGCCAGGATCGTCTTCTCGAAAAGGAATTCTGCAACCGCCTGGGCGTCCCCACCGCCCGGTTCGCCAAGGTCGCCAGCCGTGACGATCTGGCCCGCGCTGTCCACGACATCGTCACCCCCTGCGTCCTCAAAACGGCGCGGCTCGGTTACGACGGCAAGGGTCAGGTCCTCATCGAAGCCGGGACTGATCTGGAGGATGCCTGGTCGACCATGATCGGTCAGGGTCATTCGGGACCGGGGATCGTCGAGTCTTTCGTCGACTTCGCGGTGGAGGTCTCGGTCATCGTCGCCCGAGCCGCCGACGGCACCACGCAAAGCTACGTCCCGGTAGAGAACGAGCACCGCAACCACATCCTGGACCGCACCATCGTCCCCGCCCGGATCGCGCCTGAGGTGGCCAAACAGGCCGACGACCTCGCCTGCGGCCTGGCCGAAGGCCTCGACCTGATCGGTTTGCTCGCGGTCGAGATGTTCGTGACGAAAGAGGGCGAGGTGCTGGTGAACGAACTGGCGCCGCGGCCGCACAATTCCGGACACTGGACGATCGACGCCTGCGTCACCTCGCAGTTCGAGCAGTTCATTCGCGCGGTGGCGGGGCTGCCGTTAGGCGCGACGACGCGCCACGCGGACGCCGAGATGATGAACTTGTTGGGCGACGAGATCGACCGCTGGCCCGAGATCCTCTCCGATCCCGCGGCGAAGCTGCACCTTTACGGCAAAGCCGAAGCCCGCCCCGGCCGCAAGATGGGTCATGTGACGCGGCTCAAACCGAAAGGTTAGACCCCGCTACCAGCCGCCGCCACCGCCGCCGCCACCGCCGACGCCGGACGATCCGCCGCCACCCGACCCGCCGCTCGAGCCGGGCGCCGTCGAGGCCGCCGCAATGGCGCCGGAAAACCCGCTGCCCAGGTCGGAAGCGAAGTTGCCGAAGTTACCGTCGAAGCTGCGGCCCGAATACCAACGCGGACTGTAGTGTCCGCTACGGTTGCCCTCGGCCTGACCGGCGCGCGCGAGGACGTCCGAGAACTGCTCGCTCCAGGCCTGCTCGACGCCAAGCGCCAAGGCATAAGGCAGAAAGCGTTCGAACAGCTCGGGCGTGCGTTCCGGCGGATTATGGAAATTCATCCGGTCCTTCTCGGCAACCGAGAGATAGTCGGCAAAGCCTGCGATCTGATCCATCATCCGCCGGCCCAATAGCGTCGGCGCCTTGAGCAGATGATAGAAGAGGATGTTGATCGCCAGGATGATGACCAGGATGACCGCGCCGCCGAGGGAGGCTGACTGCACGAAGGCGCTGAGCCCGAACAGCTCTCCGCCGAAGAACGGAAGGGCGAAGAGGGTCATGATCAATGCCTTGCCGGACCCAAGCAGGCTTCCGGTGGCAAGCGACGTCTTCCAGCCCCGCCAGACTTGACGGCCCAGGTAATAGACCGCGACGGTC
>PVMK01151492.1_pt1 | contig 11376 bp, 13 predicted proteins | sample 1853481 | NCBI WGS metagenome assembly PVMK01 (sample SAMN08533507, study PRJNA380276) | Marine sediment metagenome, whole genome shotgun sequencing project. | reverse complement strand
CAACTATGTCCAGTACAGGATACTTTCACTACAGTTTGCGCACGGCCGCACAATGGACGACCGTGCGCAAACTGTAGTGAAAGTATCCTGTACTGGACATAGTTGCTTCCTCTTTTCCATAGTGATGGAGCGATGTTTGTGCCGTATTCAGGCCAGTTCTCGATGCACGAGGGGATAGAGCGGCTTCTTGCTCGCATTGCGCTCAAAGGCAGTGGAGACCGATTTCACTTCAACGTAATGGTGTAAACAGTCCTTACCCAACTCACGCCCCAGGCCGCTTTGCTTGAACCCGCCAAACGGCGCATCCGTGCGAATCATGTGCCAGTCGTTGATCCAAATGGAGCCGGCCTGCAACTGCTGGCCATCTGCTGTGCCTTGATCACGTCGGAGGTCCAGATACCGGCAGAGAGCCCATAGTCCGTATCATTGGCGATGGCGATAGCCTCTTCCTCAGATTCAAATGAGATGACAGACAGGACAGGCCCGAAAATCTCCTCTCGAGCGACCTTCATGGTGTTATCCACACCTGCAAGGACCGTGGGCTCGACAAAAAACCCGTCCTCGCAACCTGGAACGGCCGCGCGACCACCTCCGCATACGATCCTGGCACCTTCCTCCAGGGCCGAGCGGACATATTCGAGCACCTTCTCGCCATGTGCCACCGACGACATCGGCCCCATACCCACGGCGGGGTCTGCGGGATCTCCCACAACAATCCTGCGGGAAATCTCGGCCAGCTTTGCCACTAACTCGTCGTGAATACTCTGGTGGACCAGCAAGCGTGTGCCCGACTCACAGGCCTGTCCTCCATTGAGGTAGACGCCCCACAACGCACCGTAGGCAACCTGTTCCAGATCGGCATCGGGCAATACAATACCGGGACCTTTACCGCCCAACTCCACGGACACCCTTTTCATTGTTTCCGCCGCAGCGACCTGCACCTGCTTGCCCACTCGGGTTGATCCGGTGAAAGATATTTTGTCGATACCCGGGTGCCGGCACAATGCGTCTCCGACTACTTCCCCATAGCCGTTTACAACATTGAGGACGCCCCTGGGCAAGATCTCGGAAAGCAGTTCGGCCAGCCGCAACGCCGAGGTTGGCGTCAGTTCGGAGGGTTTCAGGACCACGGTATTTCCCGCAGCCAGCGCAGGTGCAACTTTGAATGCGAACAACAGCAGCGGCACGTTCCAGGCGGTAATAAGGCCGCACACACCGATAGGCTGTCGCCAGACCTGGGTATGAACTGGCTCCGGCAAGGGGCGCGCGGGCAAATTCTCTACGAAGGGAAAATGCTTGACCTCTTCGGCCAGCAGCATGAACAGATCAACAACGGCGGGTATATCCATTCCCATGACCCGGGTAATTGTTCCGCCAGAGGCCGCCACCTCGAGTTGGGCCAGTTCCTCCGCGTTTGCCATCACCGTGTTTGCTATTGCATAAAGCAGTTTGGAGCGCTCATCCGCTGGCATCTGCCGCCACGCCGCTGATTGAAATGCCTCGCGGGCGGCCGCTACCGCGACATCGACATCTTCGGACGTCCCCTCCGCTGCTTCGGCGATCACCGCGTTGGTCGCGGGATTCAGTACCGGGATATATCGACCCGATACGGGCTCGCGCTTTTCACCATTTATGAAGTGTGAGTACTGTGTAACTACCTGGGATTGTGGCATAACAGCTAGACCTCGAAATATTTAAGTTAAGTCACATACATGCTTCGGGAATAACTATAAAGCTTCGCCTGCGTCGGACGCGCGACTGTTCGCGCAGTAGTCTTACCCAATTGCGCACATCGGCGGGCCAACACGCGTTTGCACGAAAAGCTAAACGAAATTCACGAACGCACCTGACGCGCACCACCCGACAGGCGTATGCTCTATACCACATTACACAGGGACGCCAAAAATGAGCTTGAGAAAGAGCGCAGCGATTACCGGTTTTGCTGAAATGCCGTCTACCAAAAATCCGGGAGATCTAACCTCGATGGACATCGCAACACGTCTCGCCGTGCAGGCCGTGTCTGATGCCGGGCTGGGAAAAGGCGATATCGACGGTCTTCTGACAGTAACACCCATCGCCGAACCCAGCATCCTCTGGCCGACCGCCTTGTGTGAAGCGCTTAAACTCGAGTTGAGCTATTTCGACTCAGTTGACCTGGGGGGGCGCATCCTCGGCGGGAATGATCTGGCGCGCAGCAGCGGCAATTCACAGCGGTGTATGCAATCACGTGCTATGCGTGGCCAGCGACGTCATGTGTGGTGAGTCCTTCAAGAATATCGTCGATATGGCACCCGTTTCAGACTGCGAATTCGAAATCCCTTACGGCAATGTTCCGCCACTGGCGGGCTACGGCATGATAGCCCATCGGCATATGCACAAATACGGCACCACGGCCGAGCAGTTGGCACGAATTGCAGTGGAGCAACGGGTAAATGCCATGCTTACGCCGGGAGCGCTGTATTGCAGCAAGGAGCTCACCGTTGAAGAGGTACTGGCCTCACCGATTATTTGTTCGCCCCTGCACCTGAAGGAAATTGTGTCCCCGTGCACCGGTGGTGCGGCGGTGGTGGTATCTCGCGCCGACGCCCTGGGCGACTCACCCCATGACCCGGTGTATCTGCTCGGCGCTGGCGAGGCGGGCTCTCACACCTCGGTTACGCATGCCGCCAGCCTGACCCACAGCTGGGTGCAGCAGTCCGCTGCCAGGGCATTCGACATGGCCGGCGTGAATAGAGAGCAGATCGACTTTGTTCAACTTTACGACTGCTTCCCCATCACCGTGCTGCTCACCCTGGAAGACATGGGATTCTGCGGCAAGGGAGAAGGGGGCCGGTTTGTGGAGGAACACAATCTGACCTGGCAGGGGGATTTTCCCTGCAATACCAACGGTGGGCAGCTGTCATTCGGCCAGGCAGGCATAGCCGGGGGCATGTGCCACGTCGTCGAGGCTGTCCGTCAACTGATGGGACGTGCCGGTGAACGCCAGCTTGGCAAACCAACTATCGGTGTCGCCCACGGCAATGGCGGCATCATGGGTGAACAGGCCACGCTCATCCTGGGCCTGGAATAGGGAGAAACGACGTCATGGAAAATCCTGGCAGGCCACTGCCCAAACCCACCGCTACTTCAGCACCCTTCTGGGAAGCCGCTCATCGCGGACAACTGGAATTGCAATACTGCAATCAGTGCCAGAAATTTCAGCACTATCCGCGTGCAATATGCGCCAACTGCTGGAGCGACGACATTGAATGGAAGTCCTGCAGTGGCAGGGGGCACGTATATTCGTACAGTATCTGCCATAAACGTGGCCGACCCTCTGTCACTGATGACGCCCCCGACGTCGTGGCTATTGTCGAACTGCAAGAGGGCGTGAGAATGACAACCAATATTATTGGTTGCGCCGCCGCCGATATTCGTATCGACATGCAAGTCGAAGCCGTATTTCAACCTGTTTCAGAAGACTACACGCTGATTCTTTTCCAGCCAGTCAGTAACTGACAACCCTAAAAAGGAGATTGCCATGCCTGTGCTTAAAATGGACAACCGTGACGGAGCCCTCTGGGTAACGTTTAATCGCCCCGATCACTTCAACAGTCTCGACCCGGAATCCATGTGCAGGATAATGGATATGTGGCATATGGCCGAGACGGACGACTCTGTCCGCCTGGTCGTCCTGACGGGGACTGGCGACAAGGCATTTTGCGCCGGTGCGGATCTGAAGCTGTCGATACCACTGCTGTCTGGCGACCGGCAACCCGAAACCGAATTCGACCACCGCCTGCGCGACACGCCTGACTGGCTCAGCCAGCTTATGCAGCGCAATCAAAGCTTTTCAAAACCCGTTATTGCCGCCATCAATGGCACTGCGATAGCCGGGGGTTGTGAACTGGCACTCGCATCGGATATACGGATCGCCTCTTCCAACGCCAGTTTTGCATTGACCGAGGCCAGGATAGGTATCGTACCCGCTGGCGGGTCCATGGTGCGCCTGCCCCGGCAGATTCCCTGGTGCCATGCCATGGAGTTCATGCTGACCGGCGACACCATCAGCGCGGAACAGGCCAGGGATATGGGTTTGATCAACCGCGTGGTAGCGCCCGAAAACCTCTATGCCGAGGTAGATAAACTGATCGCCAAACTTATCGGAAACGCACCACTGTCCCTGCAGGCGATCAAGCGCACGGCCACAATCACCAGCGGAATGGAACTGGAACAAGCCTTCGCGATAGAAGACCGGGAGGCCAGCGCCATCATTGTGTCAGAGGATGCCAAAGAGGGCCCACGCGCGTTCGCGGAAAAACGGCAAGCGGTCTTTCAGGGCAGGTAGCAACAAAGGTGCGGGTGGCCCCCGTGGTGTAGACAAATAAAAAGAATGCACGAAAAGCTAATCGATTTTCACGAAACCACCTGAGTCCGGACCCAGCTTTAAATTAATATACTTCTCAGACAGGGCATCCCCCTTTCAGAATCAAATACTCTCTGTGGAGGCACCGAAATGGACGAAAAAAGCAAGCAAATGACCGTACTGAAATATCTGGATGAACACGCTGCTAACAAGCCAGGTGAGACATATCTGGTGGATCGCAAAGAAGGCGAGGATATTGGCTACAGTTTCAGCGAAGTTCACCATATCGTGGAGGCGACAGCTAAATCACTGGCCAGCATATTCCCGGGACAAATCACCAACATATCCATTCTCGCCAAGAACCGCGCACATTGGGCGATGTGTGATCTGGGAGTGTTGCGCTCTGGCAACATTCTCGCCCCGGTTTTCACCACCATGCCGACGGCTACTTTCCGTTATGCGATGGAGTTTGCCGATATAAAACTCCTCTTCGTGGGGGAAGCCGGTAACTGGGACAAGGTAAAAGGCGAAGTGCCTGAAGAAGTGACTATTGTTTCCCTACCCGGTGTCGACATTGAACAAGCCGACTATACCTTTGATCAGTTCCTGAAACTGGGGGATGATACGCCCCTGCCCGGACACCCGGATCCGGAAAAGCCCTGTACCATTGTTTTTACATCTGGTACCACGGGGATGCCCTAAAGGGGTTGTACATTCGTTGAAAACGCTCGACGCTTTTGTCTCTGCTGTGTGCGATTTTTCTGGTCCCCAGTCACGTTTTTTCTCCTACCTGCCGCTGGCCCACCTGGGTGACCGGGCAGCGACTGTCTTTCATGCGACTCAAGTAGGGGGACAGTTGACCTTCAACGAGAGCGTGGAAACATTCACCGCGGATATGATGGCCGCCTCACCCACGTTTCTGATGGGTGTACCGCGCATCTGGGAGAAATTACTGCAAGGCGTCCTGGCCAGTACCGGCGTCGATTCCGATACACTGATATCAAGGCTCGCGGGGCCGGAGGGAGACGCCCTGGCACACGACATCCGCGCCGGGATGGGGCTGCACAATATCAATTTTCTGGTCGCCGCCACCGCACCCACATCCAATGCCAGCAAGGAGTGGTACGCACGGCTTGGTATGCCCCTTCACGATGTCTACGGGCAAACGGAACTGTGCCCGGCCACCTGCTCCCCCTGGCGCGTCTGACGGCAGCGCGGGGGTTGGGCCAGCGTGCCCCGGGTTTGAGGTGAAAATCGCCGGGGACGGCGAGATTCTGGCGCGGGGCCCCGCGGTAGCCCTGGGGTTATTACAACAACCCTGAGAAGACAGCAGAGACCTTCGTGGACGGCTGGGTCCACACCGGGGACAAAGGCTGGTTTGATGACCAGGGGAATCTCCATATCACGGGCCGGGTGAAAGACACCTTTAAGACCGCCAAAGGGAAATATGTGGCGCCGGTGCCGATTGAAAATTCTTTCTCCCGAAGCGCCTTGGTGGAACAGCAATGCCTGTACGGGTTCGGCCTCACTCAACCTGTGATGCTGTGCACGCTTGCCGAGACTGCGTCGACAGACAAGTGCCGCGTCGAGGAAGACCTCGTTGACCTCGTCGAAGAGATCAACAGCCACCTGGAACCCCATGAGCGGATGGCCGGTATCGCGATCTGTGAGACGCCCTGGAGTGTCGAAAGTGGTGTTCTGACCCACACCTTGAAGGTCAAGCGGGACAGCGTCGCGGACAAGTATCAGGACGCCATTGCAAGCCTGGCGAGTGCCGCCGCGAGCAGTGACCGAAAGTGGCAACGCTCTGGCTTGAATAGGCTGCCCTGGCAGCAGTGTACAGGTTTCGCCTTCAGGCCCGGAAATCTGAAGGCGCTTTCCCTGTCCAGCGGCGAAACGCCCGGGAAAAACTGCTGGTATCTGAAAACCCGAGCAAGAAAGTAATCTCAGTGATAGGCATCCCTTTCTGCGCGATATATTGCTGGGCCAGCGTCGAGCGGAGATTCTCCAGTATTTCTTTGTAGCTGGTGTTCTTCCGCTCAAGCTTGTTAAGCAGACTGCGTGGACTCATACAGAGGCGTGAAGCGATCTTGTCCCTGCTGCACTCACCTGTGGGTAACAATTCAACGATATTCGCCTCAATCTGGCGGACGATATCACCTTTATCAAGCCGTGCCAGGTGTTCAATCAGCACCTCATCATGACGCCTCCCCAATTCCTTGTTGGCGGTGGGCAGGGAGAAAAACATGTCCTCCCGGTCAAAGTACAGCGCATTGTCGTCAGCGGAGAAGTTCACCGGGGCGTTGAAGAACAGGCCAAATGTACCTGCGCCAGAAGAAGGCTCCGCACGCATCAAATCGACCCGTTGCGGTGAAAAATCGGGGTCGATAAATACTCCGACAAAATTGCACAATGGTACCAATCCAGGCCTCCACCGAAACGTCACATATGGCGGGGCTCAGAATTTCCAGGGTCAGCTTGAACACTTCGCCCCTCTTCCTCCAGACGATGCTGCGATGCATCACTGATCAACTTAAAAAAACGCACCAGCCGCAGGCAGAACTCATGCAGCGTGCTGCTGGAGAACAACGCGAAGCCCAGCGCCTGAAAGTTGGCCACGTGCAAATAAGGCGGAAGCTTCAGCCCGAAGGCGGGATCGCCGGTCGCGGTGACCGCCAATTGCAGCAGGGTGGATACTTTTCGGGACTCTATGCGATCGGTCGGGTCGACTGTCGATGGATAGGGGATATCCGCCTTGTCAAACAGTGGTCGGCTCTTGACTCCCTGGGCTTCCAACGCCTGCGCGATGGCATTGGTCCAGCTCAACATGGTTAGCGGGTTTTCAATTGTAGATGAGTGCATGACGGCTAGTGTCCTCTTATCCAACAGACTAGCTCAAAATTAGCCTTTTAGGCAATTTCTACCAAATCAGATACCGGCTCGGGTGACCGAGAAGTTCTATCGGAGTGACGAAAGCTGCCGATAGCCACAACAGGGCCCAGGATGACCGTGCGCACCTTTGGCGGCTTTGATTTTGCCAGTGATGATGCCTACAGCAATAATTTAGCACGTATTGGCTACCAAAAAGGTGTGCCAATGGGCGGTGATTTATCAACAGCCCCCAGGGTAAAGAAATTTTCTATGATGATCGCCGCCTCGAAAGATCCTGATGGCGCAAATCTGGATCGGATTCAGGTGATCAAGGGCTGGGTCGATTCTAAAGGAAAGCAGCACGAACGAATTTATGATGCAGCTGTTTCCGGTGATAGAGATTCCGACTCCACGCTGGACGGCATTTGATGCCGTTAGGTACGGAATAGAGATGCCTGAAGAAGTGACGATGGTGTTGCAGGAGAGAGCCTACACCTCACCAATTTGGTATACACCAGAACAGTGAGGTATTGAGAATTACGCCAGTTGCGTTTTTAGAAGGGCCCCTATACGAAGGAGGAGCCGGCGAACCGGCATGATGCACATGGCATAGGGGCTTTTTCAAAACGGGAAACAGGGGCAGGCTATCCTGTGACGGCCAGGATTAACGAACGCCCGTGCGGGCCATGCCCTTGGGTGTGAAAAACTTATCGCCTTTGTCCTGTCCGTTACGGAAACTTCCCGGGACCGGCTTGCCGTTCACATTGTAGATACCCTGGAGCAGGTCATATCCACCATAAGCCTGAGTATAGATGGAGTCTCTGTCATACAGATTTGCAGGGTACATATACTGCACTCGCCAGAGATTATCGCGACCATCGTATGCCTCTGAGGCCAGGGCAGTCCAGGTATCCTCGTCTATGTACAGACGGCGCTTGTGGTAGGTGTGACGACTACCTTCCTTCAGGTTGGCCTCCACGATCCAGACGCGATGCTTTTCCCAGCGGACATAATCCGGGTTGAAGAAGTTCTCGCCGAGCATATCTTCCACCTTATTCTGGAATAGAAAATCGTAGGAAGAGTAGGGAACAATCATTTCTTTCTTCCCGAGCAACTTCCAGTCAAAGCGTTCCGGCGACCCGTTGAAGATGAAGGAGTCGTCGTAAGTCGACGTTCCGGCAACACCCGGGCTGGGTGTGTCGAAGGATACTGCTGGCGCGAGTCTGACCCGGCGCTGGCCAACAAGGTACTGCCAGGCCTTGCGACCCTTGCCCTGGGTGTAGTCCGCACCGGGTTCGTGAACCAGCAGGATTTCACCCGCCCGGCGAGCCGGCGCGGCGTAATTTACTCTCAATTTCATCCACCGGGCCTCTCCAACCTCCTGGTCCGGCTCGTAGAACATGGGAAATATGTCTACCAATTCGCCGTTCGTGGAGAGCACGGCTTTTCCGTTCGAACTGACATAGTAACTGTCAAAGTCCAACGTGTGATCAGTGGTATACCTGATCAGGTGGTTCCATAAGACTTCCAGGCCGGTTTGCGGAATGGGAAAGGGAACTCCCGGCAGGTTGCCTTCGATTTTCTGACCGTCGGCTACCAGCACAGCATTGGTAGCATTCTTCTTGCTGTTCTCGTAGTACCAGTCTGGCGTCACGAACTCGCGCTTGGTCGGATAGACGTCCATCCTGAAGCCGCTGGTACCGTGTTTCTCGAACATCCCCTTGGTGCCCTCTGTCAGCAGGTCTGCATACTCCTGCCAGTTATCGCCATCAATGGTGTAGAGGGGCTTCTCATCGGCGTAGGGATTAACGTAATTATCCGATTCGGGCACGAAGTTAGCCGGAATGGGCGTACCATTGGGATTCCACTCGGGAATGCTACCATCGGCATTGCCGGCTCGCTCGGCCCCCATGGGCGTGAGTTCACTGCCCAGTCTATTGGCCTCCTGAGGAAGTACAGAAGCAGATGCAATTCCCGGTATCAATGCGCCGAAACAGAGCATCGCAAGTGTCTTTCTAACTAACATAATTTTCTCCTTTCACAATAGTTGTAACTGTTGATTTCTCGCTGTATCTACCTGCGAGAAGTGGAGCTGTATCTTGCAATAGCTTGTCGAAGACAAGTACACAATTTACACTCGGCTATCCGGGATTGGATGCCAACCACTGAGCGAAGAACTATAGGCCCAACGACCTTTGGCTGCAGTTCACTTCGTGCACGTTAGTTAACCAAACGCGCACGAATGGATCTCTAGGGTATCGCCAAGTTAACTGCCCGAAATTGCTAGAATCGATGGATGGACACTTACAAGCGCCACAGATTCCCGCCAGATATCATCAGCTGTGCGCCACGAGGCGCTGTATTGCTAGCGGCTGCAAGTGCCGCCCAGGAAGCGGGGACCCACCGCACCTGGTATCGAGTCTTGGGCCGGTATGGGTAACCATGCGGGTCAAGCGTAGACAGAGAGATGATAGGCCGTAAGCCGTTGGGTTGAAGTGATAGAGCCCCGTAAAGTGTCTGTTATGGGATGGTCGATGGGTTAGCTGATCCAGAAGACATCATCCGGCATCGCGATTTGGGCAGCGGTGTCGGGCATCCCCGGGGTCTTTGAGCACGGCATGTCATCAAAGCAATACAGTGAACGTGGGAGATCCTCACCCCCCTGCCATGGAGGGCAGTACCGGCGAACAAGTCTAAAAAGCGAGAACGCCGGGATGGGGGAGAGGAAGTCAGATGGGTCATAGTACTGGTGAAGCGGGGTAACGCCCGTGGAGGGAAGGACCCTGGGTGAAGTTAACCTCAAAAGGGACACGTTGTGGGTACAACCGAGACCTGTGTAACGACGGCAACAAAACTTGCGAGGATAGCGAAGCTATCGGCAAGCGACCCGCTCAAGCGGTTTGACAGCTTGATGCATTTGTTCAACGAGGAGTCGCTGGCCGCGTGCTTCCACGCGCTGGATGGAAAGAAGGCGGTGGGAGTTGATGGTGTAAAGAAAGCTAAGTATGGCAAACACCTTGAATCGAACTTGAAGGAACTGATTGTCAGGATGAAGCGCATGGGCTATCGCCCGGGGCCGGTACGACAAGTACTGATCCCCAAAGGGGATAAGGCCGGTGCGATGCGTCCGTTGGGGATCAGCAACTTTGAGGACAAGCTGGTGCAGGGGGTGATGCGTCAGATTTTGGAGAGCATTTACGAGCCGTTGTTTCTGCCGGGGTCCTATGGATTCAGGCCGGGACGCAGCTGTCACGATGCGGTCCGGGATCTGCGTAACTACCTGTATCGGAATCCGGTTCAGTCGGTGATAGATGTGGATCTGGCGAAGTTTTTCGACAGTATCGATCACAAACTGATGCTCGGGATGTTGCGCGAGAAAATCAACGACCCAAAACTCCTGCGCTATATGCAGCGGATGTTCAAATCCGGTGTGCTGGCTGCGGGGGAGTTGACGGTCGGGCAGGAAGGGGTGCCGCAAGGCAGCCTGTGCAGCCCAGTCCTCTCCAATATCTTTGCGCACAATGTGATCGATGTCTGGTTGGAAGATGTCGTCAAATCCCACTGCGCCGGCAAGGTGGCCTGGTTCAGGTACGCCGATGATATGGTGATTTGCTGCGAGTACGAGTGTGATGCCCTGCGAGTGCGCAAAGCGCTCGGGGGTCGACTAGCCCGGTACAAACTTGCTCTGAACGAGCAAAAGACCCGGTTGGTTAACTTTGCCCGTCCGCGTAGCGATCAGTGTCGGCCTGACGTCTTCGATTTTCTGGGTTTTACCTTTTACTGGGGACGATCTCGGAAGGGTGCGCCGTTGCCTAAGGTGAAAACCACCGGCAAGCGACTTCGCGCCAAATTGAAGGCGGTTAATGCTTGGGGCAGGATGATTCGTAGCCGGCATCGGCTGAACTATATCTGGGCGGTATTCTGCGCGAAGTTGCGGGGGCACATCCAATATTATGGTGTATCTTTCAATACCCGTGCAGTACATACCTTCCTGAATAAGGCGACCCGGATACTGTTCAAATGGCTGAATCGATGTAGCCAGCGACGATCGTTTAGTTGGGAACGTTTCACCTTGTTTATCGAGGCGAACCCACTGCCGCAGGTCACTGTGTGTCATGCGCTGTTCTAGCTTACACCATGTAGTAACGTGAACGACTTTG
>PVMK01118011.1_pt1 | contig 11378 bp, 8 predicted proteins | sample 1853481 | NCBI WGS metagenome assembly PVMK01 (sample SAMN08533507, study PRJNA380276) | Marine sediment metagenome, whole genome shotgun sequencing project. | reverse complement strand
CACTATTCCCTCAGTATCAAGTTCATTAAATAGAACAAGTTTTACTTTTTGAAAGTCCTCACCATAGTAAAGCAGAAGAGGACTTTCAAAAAGTAAAACTTGTCCTATTTAATGAACTTGATACTGAGGGAATAGTGAGTTTCTTGATCTGACAGCGCCCGGATGGTATTGGCAATGCCCTGATAGGTAATGAATATCCCAATTGCCAGCATGGGCAAAACACTGAACAGTGCCAATCCGCTCATTAAGGTCACATTGCCATAACCTTGCTCCAGAAAAATCAAGGCTGCTGGCAAAGCAACAGCCAGACATAATCCGCCGGTTAACAAAGCCAGGGTCATACTGATTTGAAAATTCAACACCTGGCGGCCGTGTTTATCGATCTGGTAGCTGCGGCTTTTCAGCCAGGACCAGATCAAGAGCGGGATCAGTACAATACAAAACATGCTGCTGAGATGCAGGGCAGCCATCCAGAAACGTTCGTTCTCCAGGTCATTCTTTCCCAGGTCAAACTCAAGCACATTGCTTAAGCTGTTGCGAGTAAAAGCCCGTGGTTCGACCTCGCCGCTTTCTATGCGCTGGATAGTGCGGGGTGTTATTTCACAGAACTCTGCCAGCTGTTCCTGTGTGAAGCCTTTCTCTTTACGTAGTTCAGATACTTTTAATCCAAGATCAGGTTGTTTCATGATGCGCTCCTTCTAACTAGATTTTTCATCATTCTATAAAATCCAGCCAGAATTACCATGTCGTCTTAACGACATTTGGACGACATATACATTTTACCGTTATTTAGCATTCACAAAGTTTATTACAAGATCTCAAACTCTCTAATATTCTGATTTTGATATTACAGGTAGGATGAACGAACTGGGGATGAGTTTTACAGGTGCCTATTTTCTCGCATGATAAAATAGCCTCATGGATCTATTTGACCACGCCATGCAAGAGGATTTGAGTAAAAAAGCCCCCCTGGCTGCCCGCATGCGGCCCCGCACCCTGGATGAGTTTGTCGGCCAGGAGGAAATTGTCGGGCAAGGCAAATTGCTTTACCGGGCTATCATCTCAGACCGTTTATTTTCCTCCCTGATCTTCTGGGGACCCCCGGGAACCGGCAAGACCACCCTGGCAATGGTGATTGCTAATCATACTAAATCCCACTTCACCAGCCTCTCGGCAGTCATGGCTGGCAAAGCTGATTTGCGGGTGGTCATCAACCAGGCCAACGACCTGCGCAAACTCTATCAAAAGAGCAGTATTCTTTTTGTTGATGAAGTTCATCGCTGGAACAAAGCCCAGCAGGATGGACTGCTTCCTTATGTGGAAAACGGCACCATCACCCTGATCGGAGCCACCACAGAAAATCCCTATTTTGAAGTCAATCGAGCCCTGGTATCCAGATCCCGGATATTTCAAATGAAATCGCTCACTGATGATAATGTCAGTACTCTGATCCAACGAGCTCTGGCTGACAATGAGCGGGGATACGGAAAATTAGATGTTGAGCTGGATGAAGATGCCCTGGCTCACCTGATCAGAGTCGCCGGGGGAGATGCCCGTAATGCCCTCAACGCCTTGGAGCTGGCAGTGGAATCCACCCTGCCCGATGAGAAAGGAGTCATTCACCTCACCCTGGAAGTTGCCCAGGACTCAATTCAGCGGCGGGCTGTTTTATATGATAAAGACGGCGACGCCCATTACGACACTATCAGTGCCTTCATAAAATCCATTCGTGGATCTGATCCGGATGCTGCTCTTTACTGGTTGGCAAAAATGCTCTATGCCGGGGAAGATCCCCGATTTATTCTAAGGCGATTGATCATTTCAGCCGGGGAGGATATCGGCCTGGCTGACCCCATGGGCCTGGTAGTAGCCAATGCGGCAGCCCAGGCATTTGATTATATCGGCCTGCCGGAAGGGGTTTATCCCATCGTTGAGGCGGTTTTATACCTCTCAACTGCGCCAAAATCCAATTCCTCCGGAGCATATTTTAAAGCTTACGATTACATCGAAAAGTCTGGCCGCACGGAGGTGCCCATCCACCTTAAAGATGCCAGCCGCGACGGCAAAGCTCTTGGTCATGGAGTGGATTACAAATACCCTCATTCTCATCAGGATCATTTCCTTCCCCAACAGTACTTGCCGGATGATCTGCTGGGCACCTATTTTTATCAGCCATCGTCCCAGGGATATGAACCGGAAGTGGGTGACAGATTATCCCGCTGGCGGGAAGCCCAGCGCAAAGCCCTTGGTATTAAATCTACATCTGATATTCCAGAACTGACCGAAAGCGAAATCCAGTCCATAAAAACTCGCCACAAAAAAGGTTTGAAATAAAATAATGTCTCCAACTCCCACCCCTCTTACGGAATACAGATTGGCATTACTGGGTTTTGGCAATGTCGGTCAGGCCCTGGTTGAATTACTGCTTGAAAAACAATCTGACCTGATTGAGGATCCCGGGGTATTCTTCCGCGTTGTTGGCATTGCCTCTGGCAACCACGGCCAAGCTATCAACCCACGCGGGCTGCCTCTCCAACAGGTGCTGGAATCCTATCGTGACGGTAAAAATCTGGACAGTTTTTCAACCACCACCTTCCTGTCCAGCGAAGAATTTATCCAGCATTGTGAAGCTGATGTGCTCTTTGAGAGCACCCCGGTAAATTATCAGACTGGCGAACCTGCCCTGAACTACTTGCGGATTGCTCTTGAAAAAGGGATGCACGCCATTACGGCCAATAAAGGACCAGTTGTTCATGGATACCAGGAATTGAAACAATTGGCCAGAAAGAACGGGGTTTCATTCTATTTTGAATCAGCTGTTATGGATGGAGCACCGGTTTTTTCCATCGCCCGTTGTGGACTGCCTGGAGCCCATATTAAAGAGTTTTCGGGAATTCTTAATTCAACCACAAATCTGATTTTGTCCCGCATGGAAGGTGGACAGACCCAAGAAGAAGCCATATCATACGCTCAATCAATAGGCATTGCGGAAACCGACCCCAGCGGTGATCTCGACGGTTGGGATGCTGCAGTAAAAGTTGCCGCTCTGGTAACCGTTTTGATGGATATCCAACTCACGCCTGAGGGCGTGGATCGGAAAGGTATCCGGGATATAACGTCTGATATGATCAAAGATGCCGCTGAGCTTGGAAAACGCTGGAAATTAATTTGCTCCGCCCGGGTAGATCCGGATAGACCCAACGGCCTGGTGGCTGAAGTTAAACCTGCAGAAGTTGGACCAGAATCCCTTCTGTATCATGTTTCGGGCACATCTGCAATTCTTGAGATCCACAGCGATGTGTTGGGAAAATTATCACTGATCGAGGATAATCCATCGCCCCGCACTACAGCCTATGGGCTGCTGGCTGATTTTCTGAACGCGATCAGCTAAACCTCTGAAAATTCCCCCTTAATCCTCATTTTCACCTTCCTGAGCGTCAAGCAGGTCAATAAGAACCCGGGCAGCCCTTTCAACCAGGGTTGAGCAGGGTTCCGTACCCCCGGAGCCATATTTCTCTTCCCGCAATTTACCGCAGTTGATGGTTTCAAATCTTTCCTGGAACTTATCCTGAAATTGGCAGGCCAGATCCTGGCAGACCTGATCATCCTGATCAGCTGATGTGCGGCCGTATAGCCCACCAATTATCATCACTCCTGCTGAAAAAGCACCACAGTTATTCAAATATGATCCGCCGATTCCTCCGGCAAATCCTGAAGTCATTTGGATTTCTCTATCAGTCAGCTCCCCCAGGTAATGCCTGCCCACGGCAAGCATAATAGCCTCCGCTCAATGAAACCCTTCTTTTACCAAATCCCCAGCCATTTTAGCCGGATCCACAGTTAAACTCATTCAATTCTCCCCGGTTATCCAACCTGCGTGTTTATTAATCCATTTTTTCGGAGTATACCTTGAAATCAATTTTCAATCTCAATTACTGCCCCAACTCCGACTTTTATGAACTGGTCACCAAAAGCATCTTTGAATTGAGCGATAGCCCTATCGCCTGTACAATGACAGGGAGCTACGTACTCAACACCCAAACGCTGGAGTTCCTTGATGATTCTGTTGACCTGGCTAGTGCTGGTCCTGGACAAATGAAATCCTCCCATCACCAGGTATATTTCACCCTTAAATGTTTGTTTGGCAAACTTAACTATTTTTTCCACTCCGGGATGGGCACATCCCGTGATCACAACTAAACCCCGGGTTGTCTCAATAACCAAGGCCTGTTCAGGAGGTGAGCCTTGAATTTCTCCCGTGCTGAAGATCCGGTCACCGATTTTCTGTCCGGGTGAAACTTCTACAATCTCTGCTTGTTTTGCATACTGGTTTTTAAAAGTGGAAGAAAAAGATGGCAGCAGGTAAATTATTGGTTCTGCCCCTGCAGTTAATATAGCCTGCAGTCCACCGGTATGATCGTTATGCTGGTGGGAAAGGACAATATTTTGAATGTGATCGGGTTTAATTCCCATGGCAGCCATATTATTGAACAGGGTTGATCCAGCTGCACCTGTATCAAATAGCACATTATGATCCTGGTAGCTGACAAAGGCGGCAAAACCCCAGGCTGAACTTAATTCACCCCTGACGGTATAATTGTCAAAGACAACGCTGATAATGATCATTTCTTCACTCTTATCTTCCTCTGATTTATCAGAATCTGAATTATCCGGAGTCGGAGACTGCTTCACAACAGTCTCTGGTGTCAGAGTAACGGGGACCTGGGTTGGATTTTCAACCACTTCTGTGATGTTTTTCAACAACCCATTATTCATTCTGGTAATGGGTTCAGAAACACAGGCATTGATAATTATCAATTTTAACAAGCAATCCCCAGCACACGAAAGCAGGATTGTTTTTCATCCACAGTTTATCCCCTTAGTGTCACATATATTATACAGTCAGAATTTTTCTCAGAAAAATAAATGGTCCACAAGTATTATGAGATGATAATGATAATGATCATTCTGGGCACCTTACAGGGCTGTAATACCATCAGTTTTGGGATAAAACTGGCACAAAGGTTGAGTATAATTAGAATACTTTTCTCCAAGAACTGAAGAATTGATAATTCCAAAATAAATACCAATGAGAATTACAAACACCCTTGATCGGCTGCGGGGCGGGCGATTGGAGTCACTCCTCCCCCAAATAAGAACCTTTTTCTCCAGCGGAACTTCCATTCTGGTGGTTAACCTTTTAATCGTGGGTGGATTTACTGGATATTATTTCCTGAAACCTCCCCCGGAAACGGTGATGGTATCGGCAGTTCTCCAGGATGAAATTTCCCCGACATCAGCCAATCAGCTGAGTACCTCTGCGCCAAGTCCTACCTGGACGCCATTTCCCCCATCTCCGCTGACAGCAACGCCCTCACCCTCCCCGACATTTTTCGCTTCCCCAACACCGACTCCAACTATTACACCCACCCTTCCTTCCCAGGCAAAAATCAAAGGCATCAAGGGATATTCCCAATCGATGCCCCTCAGCTGCGAATCCCGTTCAGCCGTAGATTGGGCTAGATATTTTGGAAAATCCATTAATGAATACAAATTCTTTAATGGTTTGCCCGTGCATAGTAATCCTGATAAAGGTTTTGTCGGAAGTGTTTACGGCAGTTGGGGCCAGATACCACCTAATCCATATGGGGTTCACGCTTTTCCAATTGCCCAGCGATTAAGGGAATTTGGACTTAATGCCAAAGCAGTTCGCCACATGACCTGGGAAGAACTTAAGACTGAACTTGCAGAAGGCAAACCAGTGATTGTCTGGGTAGTCGGGCATGTTGCCCGGGGAACACCAGTCCCTTACACCGCCGCCGGGGGAGCAGTTACCACCGTTGCCAGATTTGAGCATACCGTAATAGCTATTGGCTATACAGAAAATAAGGTCACCGTGCTGGATGGCGCCCGGGTTTATACCCGGCACAAGGGGGAGTTTATGAAATCCTGGGGTGTGCTTGAAAATCAGGCCGTGATCTGGATTGATTGAAGGACCTTCTAGATCTACCCTGATCCCTCAAAAGCCAATATTTTCGCTTTTAGATCGATATTATCCTTACCCCCATAACCGGTTAAGCTGCCATCCGAGCCAATTACCCTGTGGCAGGGAACAACTAACGGAACATGATTGCTTTTTTCAGCCTGCCCAACCGCCCGGCTTGCTTTGGGTTTACCGATGGCTGCGGCCACCTCTCCATAGGAGCGAGTTTCTCCATATGGGATGGCGTAGGTCTCCTGCAAAACAGCCCGCTGAAAATCAGTATAGATTGTCCAATCAATCGGCAATGAAAAATTTTGGATCTCTTTATTTAAGTAAGCTTGGATTTGCTCTACCACGGTCCTTGTTTCAGGGACAGAAAAGGTGTACTCCCCTTCCCCAAATTTAGAGTTCAATCGTAAAAAGGCATCTTTGTTTTCCTGAAACATTTCCAGCCTGAGCAGTCCGTTGTCATTTACTGCAACGCCAATATTGCCTAACAAATCTGTCTTAAAAACGTTTAAGAAAATCACACTGTCCACTGAATGCCTTCCTCATCAATACCTGCTAATTAACGGCCAGTATACCATCCCTTCCTTTCTCTGATACGTAGTTGAAGCGTAGGGAAAGCGTCAGGTTATCGTCAAGCAAAGTAATTCTCCTAATGCTACACTACTAATAGAAAGGGAAATTCTCTTCTTCTCCTCCTTAGAGAGAGTCGGGTAATGGCGCGCCCGACTCTCCGTGTTTAAAATTACCCATAGGCCTTTCAAAAACCCATTATTGATAAAATTTTAAGGAAAGAATCGTCATTTTAGTCCAGTACGATCATTTAATTTAGGCAATCAGGCTTATAATAGGGTTAGCTTTTCAGCAACCAATTTTACAAGTACAGCCTATGTCTTTTGCACATCTCCACGTTCATACAGAATACTCAATCCTGGACGGATTCAGTAATATCAAATCCCTGGTAAAAAGGGCCAAGGAATTGGATATGCCTGCCCTTGCTATTACTGACCACGGCACTATGTTCGGCGTGGTTGATTTTTATCATGCAGCTAAAGAAGTAGGCATAACCCCATTATTGGCGTGGAAGGTTATCTGGCTGCTCGGGGCATGAAAGACCGCGATCCCCAATTTGATAAACGTTCTTCTCATTTACTGCTGCTGGCAGAAAATCAGACAGGTTATAAAAACCTGCTCAAAATTGCTTCCGCAGCCCAACTTGAGGGATTTTATTATTTCCCACGGGTTGACCATGAGTTTTTAGCGGCCCATTCCGAGGGACTTATTGCTACTTCCGGCTGTATGGCGGCTGAGATACCCCGGGCTCTCAATCAAGGCAGGCATGAAGATGCCCGGAAAAAACTCGATTGGTATTATGAGGTTTTTGGCAAGGATAATTTTTTCCTTGAGCTGCAGCAGCATGAGATCCCCGAATTGGAGAACATCAACCGGGCTCTGATAGAATTGGGTCCCCGCTATAATGCCAATTTTATTGCCACAAATGACGTTCATTACATTAATCCGACTGATTCTGTGCTTCAGGATGTACTGCTGGCCATTCAGACCGGTAAAATCCTCAGCGATCCTAACCGGATGCGCATGACTGATGAAACCTATTACTTAAGAACGCCTGAGGAAATGCGGGGGATCTTTTCAGAGATACCGGGATCTATCAAAAATACCCTGCTGATAGCCGAGCGCTGCGAAGTGGATCTCGATTTTAAGGAATATCACCTGCCCAATTTCCCCGTTCCTGACGGAAAAACAGCCGATGGTTACCTACGAACACTATGTGAAAGCGGATTGCGGAAACGTTATCAAAACCGGGCAGATGATCCAAAAATCCGCGAAAGATTGGAATATGAGCTAGACATTATCAAAACGATGGGCTTTGATACATATTTCCTGATCGTCTGGGACTTAATCCAATATGCCCAGGAAAATGATATCTGGTACAACGCCAGGGGTTCTGCAGCAGGATCCATTGTTTCCTACTGTCTGGAAATAACTCCCATTGACCCGCTGGAACACAATTTGATCTTTGAACGATTCCTTAACCCGGGACGTATATCCATGCCAGACATCGATCTCGATTTTCCCGATGATCGCCGGGCTGAGATGATGCATTACTGTGCCGACAAATACGGCCATGACAAAGTCGCCCAGATCATTACTTTTGGAACTATGAAAGCCAGGGCTGCTATTCGGGATGTTGGCAGGGTCATGGATATACCTCTCCAGGAAGTTGATCGGATAGCAAAAGCCATCCCCAACCTTCCTCCTATGAGTATTAAGGAAGCCCTGGTAAATTCCCCGGAGTTTCAACAGCTTTATAATGACGCTCCCTATCTTCAGAACCTGATTAACACTGCCATGGGTGTGGAAGGAACAGTTCGCAATGCCGGAACCCATGCAGCAGGAGTGGTGGTCACCGACCGTCCAGTTGAGGAATACACTCCCCTCCATAGACCCACAGGAAATATAGGCGACAGCCCGATTAACACTGTTACCCAATACGAAATGTCCGTGGTTGATAAGTTGGGATTATTAAAGATTGATTTTCTGGGTCTCTCAACATTGACAATTATGGCTCTGGCTTGTGACCTGATCGAAGATCGTCATGGAGTAAAACTGACTCTGAATAATATCCCTTATGATGATCCAGAAACATTTGAGTTAATTGGTCGGGGAGAAACAATCGGACTCTTCCAGGTGGAAAGCTCAGGTATGCGGCGCTACTTAAAAGAAATGAGGCCCACCAGATTGGAACACATGATCGCCATGGTGGCTCTCTACCGTCCAGGACCGATGGATTTTATCCCGGATTTTATTGACCGCATGCACAACCGGCAGGAAATCACCTACCGCCATGATGATTTGATCCCGATTTATGAGGAAACCTTTGGTATCCCGGTCTATCAGGAACAAATCATGCACAGCGCAGTGGCTATCGCAGGCTACACACCATCTGAATCTGACAGTCTGCGAAAAGCAGTCGCCAAGAAAAAAGCTGGCGAACTCAAAAAACACAAAAAGAAATTCATCAACGGAGCTGTCGCCCGAGGTATTGAGGAAAAGGTCGCTGAATCGATCTTCAACGATTGGGAAAAATTTGCCCGTTATGGCTTCAACAAAGCTCACGCAGCGGATTATGGATTGATCTCAGTTCAGACAGCTTACTTAAAAACCCACTATCCTGTAGAATATATGACTGCTCTGCTGACCGTGTACCAGAATAATTCTGACAAAGTAACCCTTTATGCTTCTGAATGCAGACAGATGGACATTGAGGTACTGGCTCCAAACTTTAATCACAGCTGCTGGGGTTTCACGATTGAAAAAGGGTCCTCAAGTGAAAATTGCATTCGTTTTGGTCTGGGCGCAGTTAAAAATGTTGGTGAAGGCCCCGTAGCAGAGATCATTCTGGGACGTGGGGATAAGCCCTTCCAGGATGTGAATGATTTTCTACACCGGGTGGATCTGCGCAAGGTTGGAAAACGGGCTTTGGAATCTCTGATACAGGTTGGAGCCCTGGACAATTTTGGTGATCGGCCTGCTCTGCTGGAATCCATGGACAGGATACTTTCAATCAGCTCCTCAAATTTCCAGGCGGCGGATGCCGGCCAAATGTCCATGTTTGGTGACGGAACTGGATTAGCCGAGATCATTAAACTTACTGAAGCTCAAATACCGATCAACCGGCGTGCCCAGTTGGATTGGGAACGTGAACTGCTTGGTTTATATGTTTCGGATCACCCCTTAAGCACTGTAATGGACAGCTTGAAACAGCATGTGACCCATTTTGCTCAGGACCTTAATGAAGCCAAACATCAGGAACGGGTCTGTGTCGCCGGCATCGTCACCAAGATTCGCCACCACCAAACGAAAAATGGCAAAGCTATGGCCTTCGCTTCTATAGAAGATACCCAGGGTTTGATCAACCTGGTGATCTTCCCCAACACCTGGAAAAAGTTCGGCGAATTGGTGCGTTTTGATGAAATTATTTATGTGAAAGGCAAAGCCGACGCAAATGGAGGAGATACAAAAGTGCTGGTTGACAAGATTTCCACCAGCTTGACCCATGTGGTATCGCTCCCTGAGAGTTCTCACCAGCTCCCACCTGCTCCAAAAGAAGAACCCCGGCCAACCCAGGACCCGCCAGTTGAGGTTCCCCCTGCCCAGGAAAAAACTCTTGATCCGGAATTCACACCAACAAACGATTTTCCATTCCCACCAGATCTTTCAGATGAAAATATCCCATCTGGGGAGGAAGACCCGCAGATCGTTGAGGTAAGACCAGCGGAAAATGAGGGTTCCAGTACCCTCCCGATAGATAAAGAACCAATAACTTCGGAGGAGGAAGCAACACCTGCTCCTGGAATTGAAGTCAAGCCTGCCCCAGAAAAAGTGGGGGCAATCACACTTGATGAAGATTCCACTTATTTGATAACAATTATTCTAAAGAATAGAGGGGATACCATGCGGGATAAGCTGCGATTAAGGCAGATTTATGGCACCTTGATCAGCTATCCGGGCCAAGACCGTTTCGCATTCCAGATCTCTGAAAACGATCAGGCTCACTTATTGGAGTTTCCCAATGCCTCGACAAAGATCAGTAAAAACCTGATCAATCAGCTGAGGGATATGCTTGGAAGAGAAAATGTTCAGGTTGAGAAGTATTTGTTTTAAGTTTGTTCCAAGAAGCACTGACAGCACACCCTTCTAGCCCGGCGGTTAAAACCGCGGGCTGGGAAAATCAAACCGCCCTTCAGGGCGGTTTCTATATAAGCCAAGACTTGAATGATAAATCTCGACCAGAAAACTAACTGAAGCTCAGCCCACGACTTTATGCGAAGCAGCCTGTAAGGCATCTCCGGGTGTATGGCCCGGGCATAGTTCCACCTTACTTCCACAACCCCGGACCAGGTTGAGCCAGCACCCTGGCGATAGGACGAAGATCCAGCCACCACTGGAATTTTGGCCTTCCGAAATCCCGATCCTCCAGGCGTAGGTAATTTTCCATTCCTGTAAACTGGATTTTTCCCCCTTCCAATCCGATGAAAACATGCCGGGGATCTACCCGCCCAATTTCTTCCTGAAGAAATTCAATGGCTTGAACAGCCAGGCGTGTACCCTGGATAAGATCAAAGGGCGTGTGATTGCCTCCCTGTTGTAGATGTCCCAGGATCGACTGCCTGAGATCAAAGGGTTCGTTTCCTTCAACTTCAAAAAGTCTGACCATAAAATCTGTGGTGTAAACCGGATGAGCTCGTTCGTTACGGATCATCAAACCCAGTCGTTTTCCCTGGCTGAATCCCGTGACCAGATGATCAACATCATCCTGTAAATCCTTGAGGGTAATCCCCTCTTCATGGAGATAAACCCTTTCTGC
>PVMK01119681.1_pt1 | contig 11379 bp, 16 predicted proteins | sample 1853481 | NCBI WGS metagenome assembly PVMK01 (sample SAMN08533507, study PRJNA380276) | Marine sediment metagenome, whole genome shotgun sequencing project. | reverse complement strand
GAGTGTGGTGTAGGTGTCTCCCACATTCCTGACCTACCCCTCCATATCGCTCAGGTCAGCGCACTTGGTCCAGAAATTGCTTGAATAGGGACCGAGCCATGAGCGTAGGCAGGAAGATCCAGCAGTTGCGGTTGGAGTCCAAGAAAACTCAACGAGAGGTTGCCGACAGAACAGGACTGACCATTTCCTACCTCTCCCGGCTTGAGAATGGCCATGTGAACCCGTCCGTTGGAACTCTGGCCAAGATCTCGGAAGCCTTTGGGGTCCCGCTGTCCTCTTTCTTTGACGAGGAGTCGGTCCTGGAGGCGGGGGATCGGTGCCCGATTAGCCCGTCAGGGCGCTGCATCCTGGATCAACCCTTCGTGAATCGGGGAAGAAAGCCGAAAAGTGAGCTGGAGTGCTACTCACCTCAGCAGCTGAAGGCCCTTCGCATGTGCAGCTTGTTGCTGCAGACGGGTCAACCCAACATCGTGAGGTCCTTGAACACTCTGATCGAATCGCTGCTTGCATTGGCGTCATCCAACGGTGATGTCCGGTTAAAGGAGTTCCTGGAAAGAGCCCGCCGAAACGGGAAGTAGGCGGTTCACGCTTTTCAGGCTGCAGGTTCTTTTGGTATTAACACCCGTATTTTGACCCTAATAGTGTCGAATAGCCCACTTTCAGCGTTACTGGGGAGATGAGAATTTCACTATTTTCGGCTTTACGGTCGCTTCGAAATCCTTGTAGGACATTTGGATCAGTTCTGTGTGGGAACCGCAGTTAAATGCGATTTCCTCATCTTCCGCCAACGTATCGGCCACAAAGACGTCCATTCCGTAAAGATTACCAAAGGGTGGCATAGCTCCTACTTCACACTCTGAAAACTTGTCTTTGAATTCTTCCTCGCTGGCGAGTTCGACTTTGTTGACTGCAGCGGCCTCCTTCAACAGATCGAAGTCGATCTTATAACAGGCCGGCAGAACAGCCATGGCCATTTCGCCATTCACCTTTACGATCACCGTTTTAGCCAACTCCTTCCCGGAAATGCGTGCAGAAGCCGCGATTTCCTGGGCCGTGTAGGCTGCCGAGTGGTTGATCGTGACATACTTGATGTTCCGGCTGTTGAGAAAGTCTTGTAATCGTTTTACAGGCATTGCGACATCCTCCTTACGGGTTTGATCATTCTCTTACCCCTTCTTCATTTCGATCAGAACAGCAGGGATCTTGCATCTGCTGATGCTCTTTCGCCGTGACATTGTCCCGATCTCCTCGACTCTCGTAGTAAAAATGACGCAAATCTTGTGCCAAGAAACAATGCCGAGGAACCCGGTAGAAGCTCTGGTCGACTTTGAGAAGACCGTCGATCTTGACCCGGAAGAGGTGGATTATGCCTTGGCTTTCGCCGAGATACCCCCAGTCTTTGGCAGAAGACCAGTGTCGTAGAGGTTCAGAGTGTCTTTGATGAGCAGGGTAAGGTAACTCAACTTGAAGGAGAACAGCGTTGGCTTCTTTTCGACCTTACTGCCGCATAGAACAGTTCGACCAAGTCATGAAGCTACCGGACTGGATGGATGCCGAAGATCCCAGGATCGATTTTCGAGGCACACACGAGTCTTGATTTAGTTTCTACACGACTCACCTTAGCCTTCACCGGACTGATTCGGTAATATATTCTTCAAGCTGACGGATGATAAATTCCTGTTCAGAGATGAGGGACTTGACCACGTCCCCTATCGAAATCACTCCAATCACCCGGTCATCTTCGAAAACAGGCAGATGACGGACTCGCTTATCCGTCATCAACTCCATACAATCTTCGATCGAGTGTTCAGGAATTACCCAAGCCACAATTGAAGTCATGATTTCCCTAACGGGCAAATACCTGGAAGACTTTCCTTGCAGAATAACCTTTCTGGCGTAATCCCGTTCAGAGAACATACCCACCAACTGATCCGATTTGAAGACCGGTAGGGCCCCGACATTCTTGTCGGCCATCAATTTGAGAGCACTATACACTGAGGTTTCCGGCGTAACCGACCAGACATCGTGACCTTTGGTTTGCAGTAATCGACCAACGGTTGTCGCGCTTTTCATTGTTTGACCCACGTGCTATTGCCAAAAGTTCTTATGTGAAACAACGAATTCCACCTCTCGCAGGTCGGACTTAAGATCGAAGGTTTAGTGTGCCTGATTAAGAAATGTAGCTCTTATAAACATCGGGTGCAATCATTGCAGAAGCCGTGAATTGACTTATTTGTCAACAAACGCGTCTCTTGAGCAACTTTGAACTTCCCACCTTTCAGAGTTTCACTGTCAGGAGGTCGTTTGAGAGCGCCCGGCACACTGGGTCAAAGGTCCCGGCAGGGCATTTCACCTGATAGCGACAATGAAGGAGTAGTGTCTGGAGGTGTGTTTTGGGACTTCTGCAGGTCAACTCTGTTGGCTCGAAAAATGCAAGGATCTTTTTGACCAGACATGGTTCTTTTTACTTAAAAGTGTTGTCAGCCTCTACGCGGTGGACAGCGAAGAACTCCAAGGAGGAGAAAGCCATGGTGCGCAGGGTTGTGGAGGAGGGTGTTCCCGGTGCTCTTTGCCATTCCTCGCATCTCCGGATGGCTGGCCCAGTGGCAGGAGATGCTCATGGACAAGGAGCAGAAAATCGCCCGGCCTCGACAGGTCTATACGGGCAGTGACACACGTGATTATGTGCCGGTCGGGATCCGTGGGTAAGTGTCTCGTTCCATAAATACGATGATGTTTGCTGATGGGGCTTGCGGGCGAGATCAAGGAGCTAGGAGAAGGCGATGCAGGGACATCGGCGACGACGAGCGACACAGAGGTCGCCCGCAAACCCCATCAGCCCGAAGGGTGGCAGCGGGACGGTATCGATTTCTTTGTCGCACCTCCTCCACGATGTCACTGGCATCGCGTCGTCGTCGCTTCGCGAACTCGACGCCGTCGCGCTCGCCACAAACGTCACCATATTTATGGAGCGAGACACTAAGGAGGAAGAGCTTGCCTGTGACAGACCTCACGTGAATGTCCTTTTTGGAGGAGTGTTTCTATGTCTACAAAGATCGACCGCCGAGAGTTTTTCCTTTTAGCCGGAAGCGGCATGGTCAGCATGGGCAGTTTGTCCCAGGGGGGGCTTCCACCTGAAGCTCCGAAAGCCTCAAGTCCCGAAATGCTCAGAATCCTGGCGCTGTTTAGCTACCGAAGGGGGATTTACTATTTCAATCCTGCCGGTCTCTATGTCGAGGTAGGTCAGACCGTCGAGTGGGTGGGCCTGCGAAGGCGTACCGTTACGGCTTTTCATCCCTCGTTGGATAATCGCGAACTCCGCATCCCTGAGAGCGCCGAGCCCTTCGATTCCAAAACGATGGGAGCAGATGATGGAGTCTTCCGATGGACGTTCGAGGTGGAGGGGACCTATGACTACTATTCACAACCTCAGGAGTATCTGGGTATGGTGGGTCGAATTGTAGTGGGGAGGCCCGCAGGGCCGGGAGAGAAGCCTCCTGGATACGGAAATCGTGAGGGGCGGTCGGTTATGTATCCAGATGCTGCACGCCTTTTGGAGTACCTAAAATCAGACGAGATCGTCCAGAAAAAAGTCATCCCCTGTCCCCTTGAGGTTCTGGAACGGAAATTCCCATGGCGATAGAAAAAGAACCTCTAAAGTTGAATGCCTGCTTGATGCGGAAGGAGTGACCGATGAAAGGAAAGAAGGCTTCCCACTGGAGCCGAAGAGAATTTGTTGGCGGCCTCGGGGCCACTCTGGCCTGGGCTTCAGCGTGGCCTTCTGGCCGTGTCCTGGGAGCTGACCTGCCGGTGCCCGGCCCTGCCGATTGGCCCCGATTTGGTTATGATTTACACAACTCCCGTTTTAACTCTCGTGAAAAGACGATCAATCCCGGAAACGTGGGCCGTCTCAAGCCGAAGTGGCGCTATCAGGTGGGAGCGCCCATGCAAACGTCTCCGACCGTGATTGGAGATACCCTCTTCGTGGGGGCCTGGGATGGCCGCTACCATGCCCTGGACACGGACACCGGTGAACCTAAGTGGAAGTTCGATGCAGGCATCACAGCGGAGCCTCGGTGGAATCTTCGTGATCTCCGGTCCACTGCCGAGTACCATCAGGGCAAAATCTATTTCGGCACCGGAGAAGGGGATGTTCACTGTGTGGACACGGCCACGGGAAGATCAGTCTGGAAAACACGAGTGGATCCGGATCCCAATACCAATATTTCTTCTTCTCCTGCCGTTTACGGAAATCGAGTGTTCGTGGGCACGTCGGGAGATCATGCTCAAATTGCCTGCCTGGATACGGAAACCGGGGCGGTCCGCTGGAGGTTCTATATTCTTCCCGATCGCGAGAATGGAGGAGGATCTGTCTGGACCGCCGCAGCCGTGGATGAGGAACAAAACATTGTTTACAACGTCACCGGTAACCCTCGTTCTTTCACGCCTCCCGGCCCGTTGCTTTTCACCGATAGCATTATCGCCAATGATCTGGAGACTGGAGAATTGCTTTGGTATGACCAGGTCCGGGAGATGGATCCCTGGGATCTCGATTTCTCCTGCCATCCCATGATTTTTGAAGCCGTCAGTCCGGGGAAGCGAGGAGCCCATCGCCATTGTGTGGGGGCGGGGAACAAGACTGCATTCTTCACCTGGGATCGCTACTCAGGAGAGTTGTTGTGGAGAGCTATGCTGACCCCCTGGGCGACTCAGGGGGGACCCTGGCTCAATGCCACAGCAGTTGCCTACAACAAGGTCTACCTGATTTCGAATGCCATCACGGGAGGAGATGCAATCTCCAGCCGCTCTACAGGACTCTCGGAATCTGTCACGGCGGCTCTGCACGCTTATACGGGAGAGATCGTCTGGTGGCGACACAACAACAGTATGTTCAGAGCTCCGGTGTGTGTGGCCAACGGTGTTTTCTATCAAACGCTGGCTGACGGGAGTCTGGAGGCTTACGATGCCGAAACGGGAAAGCAGCTATGGCAATCGACTTTGCCCAGTACTTCCCGGGGCGGAATCGTCATTGCAAACGGGACTCTTTACACCAACAACGGTGAAGGGGGCTTGCCGGCAGAACCGAAGAGCGAGTATTCCGTATTCGCCTACAGTATTGATGGACGGTGACCCTTCAAACCGACGAAAGGACTGGAATGCGGCGAAGCACTATTTTCCGATTTTGCAGTGTAGGCATGGCTCTTTTTGTAGGCAGCTGGATATTAGGCTTTTCCATCATGCCCTCTTCCCAGATGGGAAGTACCGGGTTGAGTGACCAGCTGCCGGAGGGGGAGGGGAAGGGATACCTACAAACCCTTTGCACCAGTTGTCACGGATTAGGGCTGACCGTCAGTCAGAGAAAGACTCCCGAAGGATGGGAAGCAAGTGTCTATGACATGCTGGGAAGAATTTCTGCTGGATTGGATCGTGAGGCTGACATCATTTCGAGATACCTGGCCGAGCACTTCGCGATTGAAGCTGCCACTTCCGCTGATGAGATTGAGCCTGCCCTTGTGGGCGCTTCACTGAACCCTGGACTCCAGATCCGGATCGTTCATCAGGTTCTCTTCAGGTTCAAACCCGAGATCTCAGAAGAGGAAAAGAAGGCTGTCCTGGAAAGTGGAAGAAGGATGCTTGAAAGCATTTCGCAGGTAGCGGTTGTGGTGGTCGGAAAGGTCGCTCAGGAACACTTGGAATTCTCTTACGGGCTGGTAACTGGATTCGAAAGTGCACAGGACCTTGAAGCCTATCGCTCTCATCCTGAGCATAGTAGATGGCTTCGGGAAGTTTATCAGCCCGTTGTCTTAAAAAGTCTGATCACGGACATCGTCGCGACAGAGTAGAGAATTTTCCATGTTTCTATGCGTCATTTGACGTCTTTGTGGGTAGATTCACCCTGGATTTTGCATCTAGGTGCTCCCTGCTCGATCGATAACCCATTGAACTATTAGGTAGTTATCTCCAAACGGCTGAGTTTGGATAGATTTGTGCACCCATTTTCAGCAAGTGGAAGCTATGGAGGTCAGGCACGTGAACAACAAAGGATTCAGAGTTCTGGGCGGGTTTTTGGCGGTTGCAGTCCTACAAGGGGCCCTTGCTGTTCCCCATCAATGACGAGTCCGACGAAAAAAAGAACCAAGGAACGACTGCTTCGGGCGAGATCGACTTCAGCTCCGATGCGGGAAGATTAGTGTTTCTTGGCGAGGTGATGGCTAAACCTCAGTTGGTTGCGGAAGTCGTGGCTCCTATGTGGGGAACAATTTATCTTGAAGAAGGTGTGTCTGAAGGATCCAGAGTCAAGAAGGATCAGCCGCTGGCCCGCATCGTTTTTGAACTGGATGCCGTGGAGAGGCTGGCACTCAATGACCGGACGATAGAAATTGAGCAGTTCCTGGACGTGGCCCTCGAAAAAGCGCGCAGAGCCCTGGGTGATTACCGAAGGGCTGTGGAAATCAGCAAGCTCTATCCAAAGCACGAGGCGAGGGTGGATCGGAGCAAACAGATCTACGATAACGCTGTAAAAGAGCTTCAGATGATAGACCAGCAGAACCGACGGCAGACGAATGTGATCAAGAGCCGCGATCCCAGGACCGTCATCGTGAACTCAACTCTGTCCGGTTACAACCAAACAAGCGATATTGTTCCCGGTGATATCAACCCTTTTGATGAGTTTAGGAAACTCTTTACGGTCGTGGATCTTTCCATCGTGTGGGTTCAAGCCGAAATCCATGAAAGGGAGTTAGCCGCTTTCCAGGGTGGCCCCGATGTGGTTGTCCGCACCCTTTCCGAACCCGACCAGGAGTTTCAGGGTCGGTTTCAGGCCTTTGGCAGCGAAGTCGATGCGAAAACTCGTACCATTCCAGTCTATTACGAGATACCCAATCCAGATGAAAAGCTCAGAATCGGGCTGCGCGTTCGCTTAAGAACCGTGAATGAGTCCCCGAGGTGAGACTTCTCCCCCTCCCTGTGGGTGAAATCACCCTGAAACTCACTTCCTTTGGTGGGTTTTGTTGGCAGGGTGCGCGATTTTGGACACTTTGAGGGAGGGCCCAGGCCTAGCCTACATCGTGGATTGGGTCTGATCTGTGTCCTAGACAGCAAAAAGGCAAGACGGCTGGCCAATCTGGAATGAAGATTGCGTAACTTTAATTGAGAAATGGCTTTTAACTTGAGATCGAACAAATTCAGGGACTTATCCATGAAATTACCATCATTGAAATTCCTTTTTCCCACATTGTGTATTGTTCTCGCTGTGGGTTACCTCATCAGCAGTAGTACGAGTCAGACTATGGTCTACTATTACACCGTTGCAGAGGTTCAATCCCAGCTCAGCAGCCTGCAATCCAGGGGGATTCGCATTAGCGGAAAGGCTGCAGGAATTGAAACTCAGGGTCGGGAGTGCCGCTTCCGGGTGGTGGGCGAGCAGGAGAGCCTGGCCGTGGTGTATCAGGGTTTGTTGCCGGACACTTTCAAGGAAGGCTCCGAGGTTGTGATAGAAGGGCGTTGGGATCCAGCACGACAGCACTTTGAGGCCACCACTATTCTGGCCAAGTGTCCTTCCAAATACGAAGCGTCCGATGATCGAAAAGGACAACCGGTGTCATGAATGACTTCTTCGTTTTCGGTGCCAATCACCTCACGGCTGGCATCGCTCTGAGGGAACGGCTGTCACTCCATCCTCAAGAACAGGGCAAAGTCCTGGCTCGCCTGTTAGCCAGCGGTCTGGTGGAGGAAGCCGTCGTGCTGTGTACCTGCAATCGAGTTGAAGTTTATGGGGTTTCACCAGAAGCTATTGCCCAAGAAAAGATGTTGGAGTTCCTCTTTACAGCCGCAGGGGTAGCTTCTATTGAGGACTCCAGTTTCTATCTCTATCGGGGCCGTCAGGCCCTGGAACACCTGTTCAGGGTTGCCAGCAGTCTGGACTCACAGATCGTCGGAGAGACTCACATACTGGGCCAGGTGAAGGAAAGTTACCAGAGAGCTTGGCAGTACGGAGCCACCGCCAGGTGGCTCAACACCTTCTTTCAAAAATCCTTTCAAGTGGCCAAGAAAGTGCGAACCGAAACAGACATTGCTCTTTTACCGGTGTCCACAGGTAGTTGTGCTGCCGCTTTAGCAGAAAAGATCCTGGGTGAGCTTGAAGGACTCAAGTTGCTGGTCGTGGGTGCAGGGCAGATTGGTACAACGGTGGCAAAACACTTCTTCAAGCGAGGGATCGACTTGACGATTTCTAACCGGACTCGAGCCAGAGCCGAGGTCCTTGGTGCCAAACTGGGTGGGCAGACCATCGGTTTTGACCAATGGCAATCCCTGCTCAGTAATGTAGATGTTGTGGTCTTTGCCACTCGGTCTCCTCACCCCTTGCTCACCGTTGAAGAATTGAGCGAGAGGACACGGTCACGGCGGAATCGGCCCCTTCTTTTGTTGGACATGTCGGTGCCCCGGAATGTGGATCCCGATGCCGCTCGACTGGAATCTGTCTTTCTTTTTGATGTTGACGAGGTGCAAAGCATCACCGCAGCCCATCACTCCGTCCGTATCGAGGAGGCGAAGAAGGCTGAAAAGCTGATCAGGCGATCGGCCCATCTGTTATGGAGAAAAATGAACACCAAAAGAGCTTTCCCCGGGCTAAAAGTGGCCCGGGTGTCCTCGTCTCAACGGGCAAAGAACACGATGAGCCAGCTCCTCTCTCATTGAAGGTCCTCGAAAGATTCGGGGTGTGAACCGAGGTTAAACACCATGAATCGCACTTTCGGATTCATCCTATTGGCAGTCACGACGAGTTTGACTGTGGGCTGTCAAGGCTGGGTCGATCTAGGAGAGAGTCCGGCAGGTGATGCTTCTGGTGAGGTTTCTGCTAGACAGGGTCCAGCCCAGAACGATCACCCGTTTGAGCAAACGCAGGCGCGTCTGGATCGTGGCCGCTATTTAGTAGAAGGTTCGGCCCGTTGTTTCATGTGCCACTCGGACATTGATTGGACAAAGCCGGGAAGACAACCAAAAGAGGGACGAAAGGGTGCAGGGCATATCTGGATCGATGAGGTGCTTCCCTGGTTGCCACAGCATGGCGACTTGGAACGTCGGAGCGGGTGGCTGGGGCTGAGGCGGCAATTGGTGGTGTCACCCAATATCACGCCCGATCGGGAGACGGGGGCCGGCGACTGGAGCGATGATGTGCTGGTACAGGCCATCCGCCAGGGAATTGGTCACGACGGCCGGGTATTGTATCCAGGCATGCCGCATCAGCAGTTCCGACAACTGTCGGACGAGGATCTGGCTTCGATTATTGTTTACCTGCGCTCGATCCCCGCCGTGCGCAACCCTCTGCCGATAACCGTGCTGCCGGCAGAAATCCGGGAGAGCCTTCAGCCCTCCCAGCCCATCACCGAACCGGTGCCGTCGCCGGACCTCTTCGACCCCGTCGAGTGGGGCGCTTATCTTGTGGGTCTGAGCGATTGTACGGGGTGCCACAATGCCTTCGACCAGGATTCTCAGCCTATCCCCGGGTTGGCATTCTCCGGTGGCGCCCTATTAAAAGAATCGTGGGGCCAGGTCACTGCTCCCAACATCACGCCGGATCCGTCGGGAGTCTCTTACTATGATGAAGACCTTTTTATTCAGGTCATGCGTACGGGATGGGTGGGAGCGCGCCAGCTCAAGCCGATCATGCCTTGGTCCTTCTACGGGAACATGACAGACGAAGATCTGAAAGCCATCTTTGTCTATTTGATGGCACTGGATCCTATCGTGCATTGGGTGGACAATACTGAACCCGCCACCTATTGCAAGCTGTGTGGCGGAACCCATGGCCTGGGCAATCGTAACGACCAGTGGCCAGCTATAGCTACAGTAGTTCCTTAATTAACTGATTATAAGTCTTTATTAATCCGCCCTTTTCACTCCTGAAATCTTCGGCATCTTCACGAGATTCAAAGGCCAGCAGGCCGGGCATACAGCGATCCCATGCCAGGGTGGATTCGGTTCCTTCGATGTGCCGGTGCACCGGGGTGTCCAAGTAGCACATATTGACCGAACTGTCCTCGACATAAAAGGCTTGAGTGGCGTCCATGAGCTTGCTTGTCCTGAAATCAGCCACCTCAACGAGCACGACGTCGTCCCGGCCCTGCTGGAAATACAAACCGCAGCGAGGACAGCAGGCCTGTGTCACTTCACCGTCTCTCAGATGGACCTTGTATAGGGTCTCCTGATGCAGCGGGCGCCCACAGTGGTCACAGACAACCGGTTGGCCGAGAAATAGGAAATAAACCCCACCAGCGAAAAGGGCCACAATCACGGGTACTACTAAATATCGAGCCATCTTCATCGTTCACCTCCCGGGAAGAAACTCACGGCGGAGTTGTTCGTAGTAGACCTCATCCAGCGGTTCCTTGAGCTGGAAGCGAAAGCGGCGGGTTTTGTCAGAAGCTCGTTTATTTTCCTCGAAAACATGGACCTCCAGCTGGAAGCGATTGAGTGACCAGACGCTCTCCACCTCCCGATTCCGCTTCCAGGTCCGAGCATCTTTTGGGTGATCGGTGTCATAAACAATCCACTGCTTTCCAAAATAGAGTGTCCCCTCACAGCCGCCGAAAGTATGCAGATGTTTGACTGGAACCTGGTACTCGGCTTCGATTCTGCGACCCATTCTATCCGTGATGGGCTTGCCCAGATATTGGGATATGAGCTGGAATGTTTCCTCGCTCAAGGGTTCCTGCTCGGGCAGGAGGGTAAAGTTGAAGGAGCGATCGGCTCCTAATGCCCACTTTTGGTCCTGATAGGTCAAGATGCTAAAAGCGGCAGAAGATTTGCGGTCGAAACTCTGGATATCTACCCATTTCCACTGGTGACTGTGCTTCTTCTCGGTTCGATATTCGATGCCGCTTTCGCTGACGATCACTTCACCCGTACACTTTCCCCAGGGATTGTGGTCATGGCGAACCTTCAAGGTTTCGGCCTGGCCCCAGGCAGTAATGAAAACAAGCAAAAGAAGGGTTGGGATCCATCTATTCATCTTCAAGTCTCCATCCTTTCCAGATGTAGTAAATTGCTGGATACACGCCGAGCACCAGAACTACCGAGCTGACCATCCCCCCCACCATGGGCGTAGCGATTCGCTTCATGACATCGGCGCCGGTTCCATGGCTCCACATGATGGGGATCAGGCCCCCCATGATCACGCTGGCGGTCATGATCTTGGGACGCAGGCGCGTGACTGCCCCATGGTAAATGGCATCCACCACGTCTTTCTTCTGTCGCATCAGGCCCTTTTCCACGGCTTCCTTGTAAGCCACGTCCAAATACAGCAGCATGACCACTCCGGTTTCCGCTGCCAACCCGGCCAGGGCGATCAATCCCACCCACACGGCGATGCTCAGGTTG
>PVMK01127830.1_pt1 | contig 11380 bp, 13 predicted proteins | sample 1853481 | NCBI WGS metagenome assembly PVMK01 (sample SAMN08533507, study PRJNA380276) | Marine sediment metagenome, whole genome shotgun sequencing project. | reverse complement strand
GATATTCAAAGCAGCCTTGTCTGAATTTTTGGCATCCGTCAGTGATAAGCTGTGTGCTGATTGCATTCGGCGCAAGGATCGTAATCCGTTAAGGGTGCTGGATTGCAAGGTGCCTTCCTGCCGGGAGGCGTTGGCTGATGCGCCGTCAATTCTGGATCACCTCTGTTCTGAATGCCAAGCGGATTTTGATGAAGTAAAATCGATGCTGGAAAAACTGGCCGTGCCTTTTGTCGTTGATAAAAATTTAGTTCGCGGACTGGATTATTATGCGCGCACAACCTTTGAGATTCAAACCGAATCCTTAGGGGCCCAAAATGCGGTTGCCGGCGGGGGCCGGTACGATGGACTGGTCAGTGAACTGGACGGACCGGACATTCCGGCAACCGGCTTTGCGATTGGTTTTGACAGGCTCACTGAATTGGTCGGTCTTGCCGCCGACTCATTTTACAGGCAGCCTGATATTTTTGTGGCGGCTTTGGGGGATAAAAGCCGTTTACTCGCTTTTGAGTGGATCTGCTCCTTGGGGGATCAAGGCATTCGGGCCGAATTGGATTTTGGGGGAAAGAGCCTAAAAAGCCAGATGAAGCGGGCCGACCGGCTTGAGGCCGACTATGTACTGATTGTGGGTGACGACGAACTTGAAAAAGGTGAGGCCATCCTGCGAAATATGGAAACCAAAGACCAGGTTTCAATTCCCATCGATGGCCTTGTTGAAACAATTAAAGAAAAAATCTTATAGGATTGTTTAATTTGTCAAATTTGTTTGATTGGTTTGATTTGTTGGCTAAACTTCGTAAACGAATTCAACCAATTGAACCAATAAAACCAATAGAACAAGGAGATGATATTGCAGGATCAACTCGGTGAAATGCGCAGAACGCATCATTGTTGGGAACTTGGGGCGGATGATGTGGGCAAGGAAGTTGTGTTGATGGGCTGGGTCCATCGGCGCAGAGATCACGGTGGTGTGATTTTTGTGGACCTTCGGGACCGGGAAGGCCTCACCCAGGTGGTATTTAATCCGAAAGTAGACAAAAAAATACATGCCAAAGCGCATGCGATCCGTAATGAATATGTACTGGCTGTGCGCGGCAAAGTGAATCACCGGCCGGCGGACATGATTAATCCCAAACTCAAGACCGGCGAGATCGAAGTTACGGCAGCCGAGCTCAAAATATTAAATCCGGCCAAAACACCGCCTTTTCTAATCGAAGATGAGATCGATGTTTCGGAAACGGTCCGGCTAAAATATCGTCATCTGGATCTGCGTCGATCCGAAATGCAAAAAAATCTCATCCTGCGGCACCGGGTATCGGCAGCCGTCAGAGGCTATCTCAACCAGCAGGGGTTTCTCGATCTGGAAACGCCGTTTTTAACCCGCAGCACCCCCGAGGGGGCCAGGGACTACCTGGTTCCCAGCCGGGTGAATCCGGGCGAGTTTTATGCGCTGCCGCAATCGCCGCAAATATTCAAACAGCTTTTTATGATTTCCGGATTTGACCGCTATTATCAAATCGTGCGCTGTTTTCGGGATGAGGACCTGCGGGCGGATCGTCAGCCGGAGTTTACCCAGATTGATATTGAGATGTCTTTTGTGGGGGAAGACGACGTCATGAACCTTTCTGAAGGCATGATGACCCAGCTTTTTAAAGAAATTCTCGGAATCAAACTTAAGCGGCCTTTTTCACAGTTGACTTACGAGGAAGCCGTCGGCCGTTATGGCCTGGATAAACCCGATACCCGCTTCGACCTTGAGCTTAAAGATATTTCCGATATCGTGGCCGGTTCAAATTTTAAAGTATTTGCCAATGCGGTAAAAAAAGGCGGAATTGTCAAAGCCTTGAATGCCAAAGGATGCATTGATTTTTCACGCAAGAAAATTGATGATCTGACCGAATTTGTCGCCGTTTACCGGGCAAAAGGAATGGCCTGGATAAAGGTCAAAGAAGATAAATGGCAATCTCCGATCACAAAATTCTTTTCAGACGAAGAAAAACAAGCGCTGGCCGAACGCATCGAAATGGAACCGGGGGACCTGATATTTTTTGTCGCTGATCAGCCCAAGGTGGTCAATGAGGCCCTGGGTCATCTCAGAAACCATTTGGGCAAGACCCTGGGCCTGATCGATGAAAATGAATATCATTTTTTGTGGGTGACCCGGTTTCCGATGTTTGAATATGATGAAACCGAAAAGCGGCTGCAGGCCTTGCATCATCCGTTTACATCCCCTCTGGAGGAGGATTACGAGTGTCTCAAAGATGAACCGCTTTCCGTAAACAGCCGGGCTACGATCTGGTTTTGAACGGCTTTGAAATCGGTGGCGGGAGCATCCGGATCCATCAGCGCAGCATTCAGGAAAAAGTATTTGAGGCCCTGAATATGGATCGAAAGACCTATGAAGGCAAGTTCGGATTTTTACTTGAAGCCCTGGATTCCGGCGCACCGCCCCACGGCGGCATTGCCATCGGCTATGACCGCCTGGTGATGTTGATGTGCGGCGAATCATCCATCCGCGATGTGATCGCTTTTCCTAAAACCCAGAAGGCGGCCTGCCTGCTCACCGAGGCACCGTCGGAAACCAGCAAAACCCAGCTGGATGAACTCTATCTCAAGCTCAAGCCGATGACAAAATAATGGATTGTTCAGATTGTCCGTGCTCAAATTTTGCTTGACTTTTGTTAGGATAACAATTATTTAAACGATCTTATTTATTCCCCAGTAGCTCAGTTGGCAGAGCAGGTGGCTGTTAACCACCGGGTCCGCGGTTCGAGTCCGTGCTGGGGAGCCAGCAACAGATGCAACCCTTTTCGAACCGGTTGCTTAACGAATAGAGCCTCGCATCATTGATGCGGGGCTTCGTCTTTATAAGCGTTGTATTTTCAATGGATTATCCGATAGGCTACATTTCTGACCAGATTCTCTATTCTCCCAGAAAACCGCATTTTCATGTACATCGCGAAGTTCGTTAGCTGAAAATCGGTTTTGGACCCCGAAACGGGCTCGGTATTCTCCCGTCTTGCCACGGCGAAACTTCAGCGAAGACAGGTTCCTTGCCGTGTCGTAGCATCCAGTGAAGGCGGGTCCGTTTTTCGCGTTAACTTGTTTAATTACGCCATCGGTGTGGATCACCGCGTCGGTCTGCATTCGGGCGGCCAGATCGTTTACAACGCCGAGGTCACCATGCGTGTCGCTGATGAGCAGGAGTCTCATAGGGCTATCCTTGGTAGCCTAAAAATAGCCAATTCTTTTTTCTAAAAATCGCAGATCACACCCCCCCTGACCGGACAAGAAAAACAGTTACAGACCCAGAAAAAGGTTGCTAATTTTTTCGCGAGTGATATAACATTTGCAATAAAATTTATCATCATTGATGATCATATGCTTTCAGGAAGATCTTATGAAACCTATCCATCCGGATTACCCCTCATTGGTTAAGGAGATCCGCCGGCAACTTGCCTTGAGCCAGGAGGACCTGGCCCGGGAGCTGGGCGTGAGCTATGCCACCGTCAATCGCTGGGAAAACGCGCAATCCAAGCCTTCCAAACTGGCGCGAGCCCAGTTGGATGCGTTTTGTGAACGGATGCAGGCGGCAGGGATGCTGAGCCTTTCGGAGATCGGTCGTGGTTGATGATAAAGCGAAATCTGATGTCGCTCCGAAATCTGCACGCCAACCCATCAAGGATTGGCCTGTCACCGAACGTTCCCGTGAAAAATTGCTTCATTTAGGTCCTGAGGGGTTGTCAGATGGGGAGTTGCTGGCGGTTTTGCTTCGCATTGGAAAATCCGGGCAGTCGGCCGAAGATTTGGGTCGTCAGCTAATATCCCAATTTAACGGTATCGGCGGGATCGATCGCGCCCATATTGAAGAGCTTCTTGCCGTCCCCGGCATGGGCACCGCCAAAACGGCACAATTGAAGGCCGCCATTGAAATCGGCAAAAGAGCCCGCATGCAAAACGCCCAGCCCAAAGGTTTTGATCATGCGGCGGGTGTGGCCGTCTATTTGAACGAGATGACAAGAATATGAACAGTAAAGGTTTTGAACCCAAATTTACTATCACCAACCGCATCACAGCCGGGCTGACCCGCATCGAGCGGGCAAGGGGTTTTCTGGAGGCGGCAACGCTATCTGAAAACTGGGTCCGCGAGATGGGCAACCGGGCACTGGTGCTGGAAGCCCATCACACCACGCACATCGAGGGAACGCGGCTGACGCTGGAGCAAGCCGAGCGTCTGTGGCAAGGCGAAACCGTACCCGAGGCCGACCCCGATGATGCACGGGAGTTATTGAACTACCGCAAGGCCTTTGATTTTGTTTCCGAATACCTCAAAAGCGGTGATCCGATTACGGAAGGCCTGGCGCGGGAAATCCACAAACGGCTGGTGGAAGGTGTCCGGGGCGGGGCCGCGGATCCGGGTGCATACCGAAGAATCCAAAACTACGTGGTCAACTCCGTTACCGGCGAAACGATCTATACGCCGCCTCCGGCGCACGATGTTTCCATCATGATGGCCGAGCTGGTGAACTATCTCAACAGCGAAACCAAAGCGCACCCCGTGCTGCTGAGTGGCATTGCTCAGTTCCAGCTTGTGCACATACATCCGTTCCTGGATGGCAACGGCCGTACATCCAGGCTGCTCTCTACGCTGTGCCTTTACCAGGCAGGATACGATTTCAAAAGGCTGTTCACCATCAGCAAATACTATGACCGGGATCGCGCCGCATTCTACCGGGCAATTCAAGGTGTCCGAGAAAACGACATGGACATGACCGGTTGGCTGGAGTTTTTTATTGAAGGCCTGAGCACCCAGCTTGCCGAGGTCAGAGAGCGTGGGGAACAGGCCATCCGTCGGGATGTACTCATCAAGGAACATGGCCTTTCGGATCGTCAAATCAAGGCCATCGGACACATCCTAGAGCACGGTAGCCTGACCATCCAGGATTTTGAGCGCCTCTGTCCAGAGGTCCACCGACGATCTTTACAGCGTGATCTGAAGAACATGGTGGACAATGGTCTGCTTGTCACGGAAGGCGAAACGCACCACCTGTTCTATCGCCTCGTAAAGCCGGAATGATCTTTGCGACAGGTTCGCGACAAGGTTTACGACATGTTTGCGACACAATTTGCGACATTCAATTGTTTCTTTTTTTACAATAGTGCAAGGTGAAGGCAGGCGGCCGGATTCGATACGAGAACGTAGGAGATGTAAACCAATGCCAAAAAGAAAAACACGACTGGATCGGTTTTCCGATCTGACCTGGAACGATATCGAAGAATGGGCCGGCGGAAAAATTGTCTCCCGGGGCAAAAGTTATCAGCGGCAGGGATGTGTTTCCGATCTGGCCGTAACGGACGACGGTAGTCTGATTGCCTGGGTGGACGGTACGGAGCGCTATGCCACCAGGGTGGTCATGGATGAAGACGGCCTGCCGGATTCGATCTGCACGTGTCCTTACGAATTGGACTGCAAGCACGGGGTGGCCGTGGTGATCGAGTACCTGAAGCGGATCGAAAACAACCGGCGCGTTCCCAAAGCAAAGCAGGATGACGATCGCCTGGAACTGTTGGAAGAGGAAGACTGGGATGATGAACCGAATGATGATGAAAACGCCATGTCCGAGGATATACGACAGGATATCGACGGTTTTCTAAAGGGCAAGACCAAAGCTCAGCTCATCGACCTAATCCATGATCTTGCCGGGCAGTACCCGGAAATGGCAAGGGATCTATCCGACCGCAAACAGCTGATCTCCGGCAACACTAAAACATTGGTGACGCGCCTGCGTAGAGAGATCCGTGATATTGGCAATGAGCCCGGCAGGCAGAACTACTGGAATGGTGAGGGCTATACGCCGGACTATTCCGGGATTCGTAAAAAGCTCGAGACGCTGCTCAAGGCGGGGCACACCGACGAGGTGCTGACCTTGGGCCGGGAGCTGGTGACGACCGGCACCAGTCAGGTGGAGGAGAGCCACGACGAGGGCGAAACCGCCATGGAGATTACCGCCTGCATGCCGGTGATCGTCGGGGCGCTGGATCGGTCTTCCCTTGATGCTTCCGACAAGCTGAACTGGGCGCTGGATGCCGTGCTCGAGGATCAGTTTGAGGTGTGCGAGGCCTTTGCGGAATATCTCCACCGGCGGCATGCCAAATCAGCCTGGCACACGCTTGCAGACCGGTTGTTGGCGCGTTTGAACGGGCTTAAAAGTACCAAGGGCGCCGATGATTTCAGCCGCAACTACGAACGTGACCGGCTCAGCGACTGGGCCATCCACGCCCTGGAGCGAGCCGGACGAAAAAAAGAGATTATTCCGCTTTGCGAAACCGAAGCCCGCAAGACGGGCAGCTTTGACCGCCTGGTTGAACGGCTGGTTCAAGAACGCCGCTATGAAGACGCCGAAAGATGGATAAAAGAAGGCATTCGAGGCGTCGGAGAAAAATGGCCCGGCATCGCCGCCGGCCTGCGCGATAAACTGCGGGAAATTCGCACGTTTGAAAAGAACTGGCCTGCGGTGGCAGCGATGCAGGTCGAAGAATTTGTGCGCCGTCCTTCGCGGCAGGTTTTTACAGACTGCAAGAAAGCTTGCGGCAAAGCCAAGGCCTGGCCCAACGTGCGCGAATCTCTATTGCGCTACCTCGAAAAAGGTGAGCTGCCCTGGAAGCAGAAGGGCTGGCCACTTCCGGAGTCCGGCCTGGACCGGCCTGATGCGGATCAGCGTAAACGATTTCCCCTTGTTGACGATCTAATTGAAATCGCTATCCTTGAGAAAAAGCCTGACCAGGTGCTGAGATGGTACGATCAGCGTCCTAAAGGCCGTTTTGGGTGGTACGGGGTTGATGAAGATGCTATCGCAACCGCCGTTCAAGCCCACGCGCCGGGTCGGGCGGTGGCCATTTGGAAAAACAAGGCGGAACGACTGATTGCGCAGGTCAAGCCCAGCGCATACCAGGAGGCGGTCAAATACCTGCGCAAAGCCGCCAAAGTCATGACCCAAGAGAAAAAACAAGCTGAGTGGGAACGATACCTGAAAAGTCTGAGAGAAGAACACATCCGCAAGCGGCGTCTTATGGAAATGCTGGATGGCCTGGACGGAAAACCGATCGTGAAAAAGAGGCGCTGACAATCATGTCTTCCGGTCGGACGATGAACGAGTTGGGCGCATCCACCGGATTCTGTGCAAACTGGACTAATCGGGAAAAAGCTGATGGCAAGGGAGAAGGCAAGCGGTATCAAAGTCGGCAAGGAGGCTGAGTCCGAGATACCTGCTGCGCCACCGAATCACGGGTTGCCGCTCAAATTGGAATGCGCTATCTTATGATGCCGGTCATGAGTATTTCCGTCGGGTACATGGCCGCATATCATAAAGCCTCATAAAAAATATGGGAGAAGGGAGTTAGAATGAAACCAAGGATAAATATGATTACGCTGGGTGTCCAGGATTTAGAACGGGCAACCCGTTTTTACGAAGAAGGACTTGGACTACCCAGAAAACCATTTGAAGGTAAGGTCGCATTTTTCGAATTAAAGGGTTCATGGTTGGCACTATATCCCTGGGGTGCTCTGGCCGAAGATGCAACAGTTGATTCTCAAGGAGATGGGTTTCGAGGAGTCACACTGGCCCATGCGGTCTCAAGCAAAGAACAAGTTGATCAAGCACTGCATCAAGCTGTTGAAGCGGGTGCCACTCTGGTTAAGCCGGCACAGGACGTATTTTGGGGAGGATATTCCGGCTACTTTTCCGATCCCGATGGGCATTTATGGGAAGTGGCATGGAATCCGCATTTTTGGCCTGGGCCTAAGGAGTAAAATGATTGAGTGGATGGACGTTCATCTTCTATACAAACCGAGACGTGCCCCCAATCCGATTAACATAGCGTACCAACTGCCCACCGCAAAAACCAGAAAGTAGCCCAGAACGGGTCCAAACATGTTTGGGTACCAGTTGTGGACGGCGATTGACCAAATTAAGCCAAAGGGCATTGCCAGGGTTGTTGGAGACGCTTTTGGCAATACTTCAATAGCAAGAAGCAGGGGTACCAGCGCAACCCAACCCAGAAAACTCAAGTCAAAGTTGGGCATAGAGGCAGTTATGAGCACACCTGAAACTGCCGATACGCTCAGGCCGGTCAAGTAGCACTGTCGGCGTGTCATCTTATTGCCGTCTCCAATTTGTTGCTCAGCGGTGCTCTCCTGAGATATTTTTGTCACCATGTATGTTCTCCTATTGCGTTTTATGGAACATCCTTTCCTTCAATTGGAGTATTCCAATTTGGGAAAGCTTTTAAGATAGGACGCTTTTCCGTCTAATGATTCCCAAAAGTAATCCGCCTGCTCCTGAAATTTTTTCTGTGTAATTTCCACGTCTGACACCGCTTCCATAAACTCCCTGTTGATTTTTCCTTCTTTTACAACTTGCTCTCCGGCAGTATAGCATGCCGCTTCAACTTTCAAGCGTCTTTCGGCATATACAGGTTGAGCAATCAGTTCGGCTCCGGGCATAAAAAATTCACCCATTAAAAAGGATTTTTCAGAGTGGCTGTGAAGACACCTGAACATTGCTTTTAACCCGTCGAAATTATGTTCCACTTCGGGAAACCCGGCAGCACTGAAGACAACAAAACCCTGCTGCTTATCTTGCGGATAGCGATGCGGGTGTCTTGTTTCTCCCGTTTTCTATTAACATATACGGTTTTATATTCGGTAAAAGTGCGGTCCAGGAAATTCTTCATTATGCCGGTTACATTGAAAATATAAAGCGGTGAAGCAAAGATAATCAAATCCGCTTCTCTGAATTTCAGCCGCAGGTCGCTCATATCATCTTGAAAAATACATTCTCCCGGTGTTTTGGTCCAACATGTATAACATCCTGTACAGGAATTTATTTTCATATCTTTCAGCTTAACATATTCTATTTCAGCACCCGCCGATTTGGCTCCCCTGCAAAAATGATTCACCATAAAGGTGGTTTTGCTGAATTTGGTGCTTCGAGGCCCACCGTCAAAAACAACAATTTTTTTGATTCGTCCCGGCTCAAAGGTTTTGTACGCAAATTTTATTTTTCGCGGTTCTGCTTTTGCTTCCTCTTCATCTTCACTGGGTGGCGCAAACAACTCACTTAATTTTAACAATAGGGTCATATCGCCGTCAGCGGTATACTCTTTATTTAAATACGCCCGGTCACCCGAAACTTCGTTGTTTGAAATTGCAAGCCAAAGTTTGGAATCGGATTTGATCGTTGTTTTAGGATTTGGGTGAATACCTTCGGTATATGTGCATTCGAGATCTTTTATGGTTAAATATCCGTCGGTAGGCTCCTGACCCGTTAAATGGAATTGAATAATCGTATCGATTCCTTTGGCGAGCTTTTTATTTAATCCGTGAGGCATTGCTTCGAATAATTCTTTTATCGATTTAAAATGCAGCCGTTCTCCTTGAGTCCTTTGCATTAAAACCGAGGGTAATTTTTTATTTATCGGTAGGCCGACTGCAAGCAGTAAAACGATGGGGACAATGCTTGAAATAATGACCTGTATGCCTCCGTCGTCGGAATATTTTATAACGGATAAAATAATGGAGATGCCAAACAAAACCGCCCAAATGTAATTGATGATGATGTTTATCTTTCGAAATTGCGGCGTTTTGGTGATGACTTCAGGATAATTCTTTATTGAAAATTCATAAGTGAAAGGGTCCAATTTGAATAAAGGCGGAAGCATTGCAACCAAAAATAGACCCAAATATAAACCGGCGATGGCATTTTCCAAATATATTTGGCCGAGTGACGGCCAATAATACACCGAAATCGCGCCGATTATGACGATGCCCGAAACCCCGTAGACAAAATAGCTTTTTACTTTAGCAATAATGGCGACGATGAAATTTAACAACACAATAGCGCTTATTACCAAAATATAAGGTTTAAGATTTTCCAGGCGATATCTTCCTGCAACGGCCAAAGAGTTTATCGCAATCATTCCAACAAAGGGTAAATGTTTTATGATGAATCTCATATTCCCTCTCTCTTAAGTTATATATTCAGTAAAAAATTTTTTCTTCCCGTCAATCTCTCAAAATTTTTCCTCTACCATGGCAATTGTCTCATCCAGCCAACGAATGTACATTTTCTCATGTAACTCACCAAAACGCCGTGTCGCCTCCCACAGGTGCGCATCCTGTTTTAATTCAGGTTGGAAAGCCGTGATCTCTTTAATGAAATCCGGTGATTCGGTTTTGTACAGTTCGGCTTGTCGCTCGTGCAGGTTGCGTAGCAGCCGCAATTGAGTCAGGATGGTTTCTTTTTCAAGCTTGCCTGAGAAAAACAGTTTCAGAAGCAATCGCTGCTTGGTAGTATCAAGGTTGGTCACGGGTTGTAAAAGCCATTCTTGCAATGCCTTGTCTCCAGATTTCGTAATTGTATAAACCCGCCGGTCGGGGCGGCTCTCTGAGGTTCCGGATGAGAGGTGACCAGTCCGTCTTCTTCCAACTTTTTAAGAGTCGTATAGATTTGGCTTTGCTCGGCATGCCAAAAATGACCTGGTTGACTTATCCATTGTCTGTTTGAGTTCATATCCGGTTTCCAATTTATACCTCAGAAAACCAAGTAGCGCGTATTTAAGCATACCGAAATCTCCTTATAAATATATTTATATATAATTATTTATGTAATAAAGTATTCATATTTAACTGTCAAGTTAATTTTTAAAACGGGTAAAGATTTTGGCATTTTTTGCCGATAAGAATATTGTCTTCAACCGATGATTTCTTCTTTGGTGAAACTTCCTGCAGCCAGGCTGCAAATCTGAGTTCGAAGAAAAACCGAAGTTTTTTCAGTAAGCATCAGAAATCATATAAAATACTTAAAAAATAAAATGAAAACAGCCGCTGAAAGTCCGATACCATTGCAAGATTCTCAACAGATGCTGTCAACTCTGATAAATACGATTCCCAATCCGGCTTTTTTCAGGAACGCAGATGGCGTATTTGTTGATTGCAACAAAGCCTTTGCCGATACGATACTGGGAACGGCCTGCGAAAATATCGTGGGCCAATCGGTTGATGACCTGCCGGGAATCATTCCTCTTGCCCTCAGCGATATCTGCACGGAAACCGACAAGAACCTGCTAAGTAACCCCGGGTTACAGACATACGAAACAGCCATCACATGTGCAGATGGTGTCAAACGTGATTTTTTGCTGAGCCGCTCAACATTTTGCGATCATGATGGAACCATTGCCGGCATTATCAGTGTCCTGCTGGATTTAACCGATAAAAATCGTGCTGAAAAGCTGTTGCAGGATCGTACGGCGGAACTGTTGAAGTCCAATGAGGAATTGAAACGCCAAGTAAAAAAACGCAAAAAGGCCAAGCGAACGGTTAAGG
>PVMK01127594.1_pt1 | contig 11380 bp, 12 predicted proteins | sample 1853481 | NCBI WGS metagenome assembly PVMK01 (sample SAMN08533507, study PRJNA380276) | Marine sediment metagenome, whole genome shotgun sequencing project. | reverse complement strand
CTGGTATCGCAAATTAATTACACTACTTTAAGTGCCGATGGATAATTCTGCTGTCAGATTCAATGATAATTTGAGAACCTGGAGAAAACAGGACAAAACCAGGGAATTAATGTCCGACCTTAATTCTTACTTCGGAACCTTACGTACAAAGCACCCGCCAGTACCAACGCGTTAATAACGCCCATCTGTACGAACGGACCGCCCGGCATCCATAAATCAAATAGCCGGCCACCCAGCGATGTCGCAACCAGAATGCCTAACGCACCGCATAAGGCGAAGTTACCGAGCACGGCACCGCGTAATGCAGCAGGTGCATTCTGACCGATCAACGCATTGCCCGCGATAATCGTACTGATCTCACCCAGACCCAGCAGGATCGCAGGCAAAAATATTTTGCTGGAGAACGGATCATCGACCAGCCCAAATGCGGTATAGCCTGCCGCAGCGAGGGTAAATGCGATGATCACACCGGTGACGCGATCAATCTTGTCGAGTATGAAGCCCATGACCAGCGCAAACAGCAACGCCGAACCCTGGATGACGCCCATGATCATGCCACCGCGCTGATAGCCCGCTGCAACACCCAGCCCGAGATCTTCCGCCGCCTGCTGGGTCCAGAGAAAGGTGAAAGTACCCACCACGAGCACATCGCCGCGCGCAGCAAAGGCGGTTGTATAGGACAGCGCTATGCGGCTGTTCTGGCGCGCGGCAGTCATACCCGCGCGAACCAGCACCAGGATCGAATCACGTTCACGCGCCTCAGCAGGTTTGCTGCGACTGAGCCCCAAGGTCGCAATCAGGAACACCGTGATACAGGCGGCCGTACAACCCCAGAACAGGTAACGGGCAATCAATGCTTCAGAGTAGCCGTCGGCCGCCCATTGTGCCGGCAACCAGCGCAATAACTGGGTAACGATCAGGATACCAATGCCCTGCGTAAAACTTGCCAACGCAACCCATTTGCCGCGGCTGCGATCCTGCACATAGTCCGTATTGACGATGACTATGCTGGTCGCAACCATTGCAACGCCGAAGCCGAAAACGGTGCGATAGGCATACATGGCAAACACACTGTCGGCAAATGGGTACAGCGCATAACCCACCCCAAGCAACGCCAGACCCAGCATGACCAGCGGGCGGCGCCCAACCTTGTCGGCCGCAGCACCAATAAACGGGGTGAGGATCAGGACCAGTATTTCCTGGTAGAAAATCAGGTCCCCGCTGAGCGTGCCCTGCACCGCACGATCGACGCCCACCAGGCGTAATATCATGGGTTGCAGAAAACTGAGCGCCGCCATCATCGGCACCGCAATCATCGCGGTCAGAAAATAGGACGTAGCATTTATCCGGCTAATGCCGGGCATCAGGAAAAACGGGCCTAACGTGAGATTGGGCGTGGCAGAAGCTAAATCAGCCGGCGTGCCTGCTGGTGTCTTGTTGGCCAAATCTGACTCTCACATCTATTCAGATAGCACATAGCATACAGGGTCAGACCCCCGTTAATCAGCTGACAGTAAAGGTACCGGCGGTAACACTCGCTATCAGTGGATCAGGGTCAGACACTTATACTAAAGCCCGGGCAGAAACTTCCACGGCTGGCTGGCAATCAGTATCTGATACCAGAGGACAACCCGAGTGACAGACAACCACTAATTGCCTGCTATAGTCAGCTCAACCCTCACCAGATTAACGGGGAAAATCTATGCCACGAATATCCCGACGCATGTTGCTGGGCTCAGCTGCGGGAGTCGCCGCACTGGCAGGCAAGCTGTCACAGGAAGCAGCGCAGGCAGCGACTGAATCCAGCGCTGTTGTTCCGGCCGCGCCGTTTCGCTCCATGCGTGATTACGTAGCGGCGCTCGATGCACACGGCCTCGTCATGCACATCCCACGCATCGATCAGGATGCCTATGAAGCAACCGCCTTGATGTACCGCGCCCGCGATTTACACGGCATGCGCGGTGCGCCTACCTTTTTGTACGACCAGATCAGGATTGATGGTGAATGGGTCGACGGTCCATTGCTGGTGAATGAAAGTGGCCATGGTTATTCCGAGAGCATCGTGTTTGGCCTGCCGCCGGTCGACAACGGCCCGGCACTGATTAAACCGCTCGACAGTTACCGCCAGGCACGCGCGCATGTTGAGCAACTGGTTGCACTTAATGGCGGCGAGTATCCGCTTGTCGACCCGGCAGAAGTCGCGCCGGCAGAAGCTCCATGCAAGCAAGTTGTGCTACTTGATGACGCCATCGATCTGACCCGCTTCGCCTTCATCCAGGGCAACCCGGCTGATGCCGGGCGCTATATCAACACGAGCGCCGTATTTACCCGCCATCCAAAATACGGGGTCAACATGGGCACCTACCGCTGTCACCTGCGCGGCCCGCGTGAAATTGCGATCAATTCTGAACCAGGTCAGACAGGTTACCGGCACCTGATGGCAGCACGCGCCCGGGGTGAGAAAACTGCCCGGGTCTCGATCGCGCTGACACCGGATCCTTATGTATGGATGGTGGCCGGCAGCAAGATGGGCTATTCCAGCAAGGGGCTGGTTGATGAACTGGCGCTTGCCGGTGGCCTGGCAGGCCAGGCCATTGAAACGGTTAAAAGTGAAACCAATGATTTCATGGTGCCTGCCCACGCCGAGATGATTATCGAAGGCGAGGTGCCGCTGGATGACCTGCGCCCGGAAGGGCCGTACGGTGAAATGGTGGGTTACCAGGGCGCGGTCAAACAGGAAGTGTTCTGGATGCGGGTAACTGCAGTCACACATCGCCGTAACCCGTGGCTGATGAATAACTTTACCGGCACGCAGGCAGGCTCGCTGATGGCAGCCGGTCACGCGCGTACCTTCTATCGGCATAAAAAAGCACATCCCGAAATCGTCGACTGGTTCCCCGATACACGCTCAGTCGGCACCACTTATATAAGTATCCGCAAGACCCGTCCCGGCCAGGGCATGGATGTCGCGCAGGCTATTATTGAGCAGGACTTTTTTTCCAAGATACTAATAGTGGTAGACGAAGATATCGATGTAACCAACCGCGAACAACTGCTCGCTGCCCTGGGCGCACGCTGGCAACCGTACGGCAACACCAAACTGTATGAATCGCTGCCAGCATTGCCGCTCGACCCCAGCCTGGTCAAACGCGGCAAGGGCAGCAAAATTGCGATCGATGCCACCCGCGAATGGCCCGAGGAAGGTGGCCGGGAAAAATTTCCGGAACTGAATCGCACCCTGTTCACTGCGGGCGCACCAGCAGCGATGGCAACGGCGGATGCCCAGTGGGGCGAGGCATTGCGATCCTGGCAACCGACCGCGACGATCAAATAGATTGGGGGTCAGACCCCAATTCTTATTGCTACCAGTATTTAATTGCGCGTAGACGCAACAAAGCCCTGGCTACAGAAATACAGACAGGGCTTTGTTTCAGATCGCTTAAATCCGCACACAGATTGGGTGTCTGACACCAGGCTATTCTATGTTGGCGGCGGCGCATCAGCAGACGGCTTCACTGTGTCATGCACCTTGCCGGGGCTGGGTATCAGCATAGGCACTTTACGCTGGTACTCGCGATAGGTCTCGCCAAGGAACTTCACCAGGTCACGCTCCTCGTAGCGAATCGCGATAAGAATATAGGCGCTCATCCCGATGGCCAGCAATAAATGGCCCACTGTCATCTGCGGCGTTGCCCAGAAAATCATGAACCAGCCGACATACAAAGGGTGCCGCACGAACTTGTAGAAAAACGTTACTTTGAATTTGAGATAGGTATACGGCTTTTTGGTCAGGTTCAGCCAGATCTGCCGTAAACCGAACAAATCAAAATGGTTAATCATAAAAGTTGATGCGAACAGCAGGACAATCCCCAGTGCAAATACACCCCAGACTGCAGCCTGAGCCCACGGGGCTTCGACATTCCAGATGACCGCTGTCATGGGCTGCCATACCCAGAACAACAGGATAAACAGCAAAGTTGAAATCAGCACATAGGTGCTGCGCTCGATTGGCTTCGGCACGATGCGGGTCCACCATTTTTTAAAACCCGGGCGCGCCATCACGCTGTGCTGAACGCCGAACAGAACAATCAGCCCGATATTTATTATCAGAGCCAGGGCGAATGGCATAGCGGCCCCGTCGTCCACTCCCTTGGGCACCCCAATGTTTGCAAGAAAGGCGAACAGATACAGAAAAGTAACAAACATCAGCAGGTAGGTTGCTACACCATAAATAAAAGCCGCGATACGTCCCATATGCACTCCCCTTAAACAGTTACGGTAGCGATGCCGGTTGACCGGCCCCTGCCGTTCGGATGCTGCAATAAGCAGCTAACCGATCGATCAGCGGACTATACTGACCGAGTTGCCGAGGATACCATTGTCAAAGCCGCGTAATAGAAGGGGCTCGAGCCAATTTCATAACCGGTTCGAGCCCTCTAGTCTGCGTTAATTGGGTTAAATGGCCATTCCGATGGCAGTGGTTGAACCCCACTACTCCAGCCTTCGGTCAGATTGTTGCGGAGTATTGCGATAGAACCTGTTCCTGCACCATGATGCAGGCCATGAATTCTGTCCAAGAGCATATTGTTCCCTACCGTGCCTGGTGGGGCCTGGCCGCATGCGGGTTGATCATGGGTGTGATTATGGTGCTCGCGCCCTTTCATGAGTTTGAAATTCTGCCCCGCCAGCATCCCTTCGATTACCCGTGGAAACTGGCCGATCCCACAATATGGTCGCACTTGTCGGCCTGGTCACTGTATGCCCTGCACCAGGTGAGTATCTGGTACCTCATTTATAAAGCGCAATCACAGAAGCTGCGTTATGTGGATGGACTGCATAAGGTCAATGTACAGGCCTTGTTACTCAATAGCCTGTTTGTCGGTCTGCACATCCTGCAAACCAAGATATTCTATGACGGGCTTGCGCAGGACGTGCATGAAGCGTCAGCCTTCGGTTCAGTTGCGTTGATGCTGTTTGTTATCCTGTTGATGGAAACGGATCGGCGCGGCTTAGTTTTCGGCAGGAAAGTACCCTTCCCAAAAAGAGTAGGGGCAGCAGCTCGCAAGTATCATGGCTACTATTTTTCATGGGCAATTACCTACACCTTCTGGTACCACCCGATAGAAGTAACCCCCGGTCATTTGATGGGTTTCTTTTATATGTTCATGCTGTTCCTGCAGGGCAGCCTGTTCTTTACCCGTTATCACGTGAACCGGTGGTGGACGCTGTTCCTGGAATTCTTCTTCGTGATCCACGGCACGACCGTTGCGTACTTTGCCCTGGCCGGCCTTGAGGCACGCTGGGGCCGTTTTCTGTTTGGTGGTCTGGCTGTATTCCTGATTACCCAGATGCATGGCGTGCCGTTCAGGCGCTGGCAAAAATTGCTGCTGGCGGCCGTGATGGTTGGTGGCGGAGTCTGGTACTACACATTAAAACCCGAAACACTGCCCAAGCTTGGTGGTGCAATAGTCACTCACTACGTGGCGGTGGCGATTTGTGCCGCTGCCATCTGGCTGATGATGCGGCCATTTACCGGCCGGAATAGGGAATTAGGGTCAGACACTAATTCCCCACCATAGGTGTCAGCTTCTACCCAAATGGAGAATTAGTGTCTGACCCTAATTCCCTATTCTGGCCAATCCGCCACCCACACATCGTTGTCCTGCGGCCAGGGGGACATGACTTCCCGATCACCTCCGAAAGTCCAAACCTTGTTGTCACGAACCGCGATCATAAAGTCACTCTTGCCATCACGACCCGGGTTATCCTCACAACCCCATACGTTATTAGTGACCTGCTCCCAGCCTTCCATGCTCTCGCCACAATTTTTTGGGTCCCAAACCCAGCAGTCATGAGCAATGAACTGCCGTTTCGCTTTCGGATCGGGCCCCTGGATATGACCGCCTATAACAACGATCTTGCCGTTGTGGGCAATACCCTGATGTCCCGTGCGCGGCACCCACGGTGCATGCCCGAGTAATTCCCAGGTCGCGCCTTTGTCGTCAGATTTCCAGACATCGTTGCGCCGACCCGGCCAGTTGGCCTGGATCACTGGGTTATCGTGGTCGCCGCCCATGAAATAAATTGTGCCGTCAATGTGGCACACCTGCATACCGGCGCGACCCATATCTTCGGGCAGCTGGCAGCGCAGCTCCCAGGTTTCACCCATGTCCTGGCTGACCCACAACTCGGGATAGAGTACCCGGCCGAAGGACTTACGCCCGCCGCCGAAACAAATAAATATCACCGTCAATAACGTGGCTGTGGTGCCCGGCCCGCGGTTCCCACGGCGCGTCGGCGCAGACCTGCTCCCATGTGCGGCCCTGATCCGCGGAGCGCCACACGTCGTTGTAAAAAGTCATCAGGCTCTGCCCGCCGGTCAGCACCAGGTGACCGTTAACACACATCCACTTCCGGATAGCAGCGCTTGCCCCAGCCTGTTTTATCGGACATCTTTTCCCAGTTGATGCCATCGGGGCTGCGCCAGGTATCACTATAGATTTTAAATGGGCCGACCGGCCGCTTACCACGTAGAAAGTAGCCGTCCATGACCCCGCCGCGAGGCATGGCACGTACACCCCAGGGTGCCGCTTCAAGAATTCGCTCCCATTTCATCGGTGGCACCTCTTATATAAATATGTGCAGGTTGCAATAACGGTTCAATGCACGAGAAATGAGCTCACCTGAAACTCAGGAACTGACCCCCGCCCCGGAGCTGACATTGTTCAGCACAATGCCCCACTCGCTGGACTACAGCCCATTATAGCGCAGAAGCAGCCTGAATAAGAAACCATACCCGCCCAGTACCCCTGATGGCCATCTTCCATTAGTGGATACGCGAGATAAGCCTGACTTTTTTCGTCGACGCCAGACGTCTTCCGGGCTGATGAAACCTTTTTCGTTATAGGCAAACTCCTTGCCGGAGTTGGCAAAGCACTCGTACACCAGTTCAGAACAAATGTATTCACGATCACGTTTCGGCTTACCCCGGCCCAGGGCGATGCGGGCAACAATGGCCACAATTTCATCTTTATCATAGGGGACGGGTCAGTTCATCGACACCACAGCGGGCAAGATCATCAATATTTTTTGCAGCAACATCAGTGCAGCGCGCCAAAATAATCATACCCCGATAAGGTTTACCACGACTGTAAGCAGTCAGGTATTTCGACAAAGGCGCAAACCGCACGCCCACGCTCTCGACGCTTTCCAGCAATAACACCCGATTGATGGATTTGAGCCAGAAGATAATCCCCACGTGACTCCATGGCGAGCCGGTCATCTTGCGGATCACTTTCGAAACAGGGTAATTACCGGAAGCAAACAGCAGGTCACCCGAGCGCAGCTTTGCGCGCCGTTGCTGATAGGAATTGATGGGTAACTGCTTCAGCTCCGTGGTGCTGATTGGTCTGGCCATTGGCGCCCCTCCCTTTATACAGAGCTTACTATAGCCAACGGCTCTTAACCTGCGGCATGCGCGTGAAACACGATTGCCTGCATCGGTGCCGATACCGGCCCGGCCAGATCATCAGCGTAAGCAGCAAAGATTAGCGGAACCAGGTATTCGTGACAGGTGTCGGGTATGGACCCTGCATATTTTTTTGCGGTCTGACCCCGTTAGAAATTGGCGAGCGCCAGTGCTACCGCTGCAACCACCAGCAATACTCCAGAAACACGATTGCGGGCATTGACGCGACCCGGGTCATGCAACCTACGCCCTATCCGGGCCGACAATAGTGCGTATGAACTGTCGACCACTATGGTCAAAACCATGAAGGTGGCAGCCATCAACAGCAATTGCGAACCCGCAGCCGATTCACGGTTCAGAAACTGCGGGAAGAACGCGACAAAGAAGAACAGCGTGCCCGGGTTGGTTAATGCCACGATAAAACCCTCGATTACTACTGATCGATAGTTCCGAACAGCCCGGCTGCGAACTACAACATCTTGTGTGATGCCCCGCCAGCGCTGCACACCGAGGTACAGGAGGTAAACTGCACCCGCCCAGCGCACATAGTCGAAGCCTGCATCGACAGTACTCGCGAGTGAAGTCAGCCCTGCCAGCGCGACAGCCAGTTGTACCAGCATGGCCACGATGCCGCCTGCCACCGTATAGAGGCCCGCCACGGTGCCCCGCTGCAAGCTGTTAGCAATAATCAGCAGGATACTCGGGCCGGGGAATACCAGCACCGCGATTGATATCCCGATAAAGGCAATATAGACATTAGATTGCATGGCACCGGGCCAGCCCAGGCAATCGCATCAATATATATATGAGTAGTAAGTGTATTGCGGCAACTTCACTTTATATTGCTGTTGCAGGAATGCCACCAGGTCAATTAGCTGCTGCACCGTCATGGTTTCGTTGTAGACGACCATCGGTGACTCGCCATCCTTTCACAATCTCGCCGTCAGCATAGTAAGGGGTCAGTTTATGCGATGGATTAATAACTGAACTGACCAGGTCACCATAGGTTTTAATACGGGGCACTGGTCCGCCAAGCACAACTGAGACAGGCCCGGCTTGTGCTGCCACCTCCAGTTCTAGACCAGGAATGGTATGACAGGCATTGCATTGCAGTTCCACGAACAGGGACTGGCCTGTGGCAGCATCACCGTCAGGCAAGCGAAACCCCCGGGAAGACTTTGGATCGGTACTACAGGCACCCAACAACAAAGTGCACGCCACCGCACCTATCAACTTGCACATAGCTTTTTGCATGACACCGCCCCTTTTATGCATGTGTAGATTTCAACTCTCGAAGCCTGGTAATTGGAATATTCACCTCTTAATATCACGCTAGCCCCATCACCTACGATATAGAATACGCGAAATCCGAGGGCCTGTATTTGTTTATGCATCCTTGTAAAAGCAGGATTGACACCCATATTATTAGAAGGACTGCGCAACGCACAAACCATGCAGCTCAGCAGGGCCGCGTACTTATTAAGTCAGGAGAGAATACCGATGAGCAAGCCATTCAAGATAGTCGTTCCTACCGATTTTTCAGATGCATCACTGGTGGTATTGGACTGGGTAAAAAAGCTTTGCACCGAAGACAAGGCCGAAGTGCACTGTGTCACGGCCGTCCATCAACCGATGATGTATATGCCCATGATGTCCGGCACTGCTATGGAATCTATGCCATCAGCGGATCAACTGAGCAGGTTGTCACAGGAAAGCCTTGATATTTTTGTCGACAAACATATGTCTGATCTTGGATCGGCACCGATTGCATCTGTTCTGGTGGGAAGACCCGCTAGCGAGATCGTCGACTACGCTGAAAAGATTGATGCTGACATTATTGTTATCGCAACACGCGGCCACAGTCGTCTGGCCCATGCTCTACTCGGTAGTACTGCTGAAGGTGTCGTACGTGATGCAAAGTGTCCGGTGCTTACGGTCAGGGGTTAGCAATTAGGCTAGTGACTGATACCAATACTACTTTTGCCCTGGCTTGATATCCGTAATACCCCAGGACTCAAGTTTTTTCTCAAAGGTCCAGGGCGGATGAATTTTTTCCAGATCAGCCAGGTCTTCATTGCTGGCAAAGTCATAGGCATTCGCATCGTGCCCGTACCACTGGGAGTAGCGCAGCGGATACACCACTTCTGCGGTAAATATGCTAAGCGTCTTCATGAGCCACAGCGGGAATTGTTTGTACTTGAATGTCGTGCCGTGCTTGCTGGTGCGCTCGGCAATCGCAACAGCTTCGTGGCCGGTCATCGCACAAGAGGCCATTGAGAAATTTATATTAGTAAATACTTCAGGGTACTCGAAACAAGTACCCACCCATTTACCCACATCACGAACGTCTACCCAGTTGATCACAACATCCGGGTCGTTAATACCTGACAGGTTGTCTTCCTTAATCATAGTTTTAGACAAAGCAGTATCGCCGCGCTGTTGCGTGGTGTTGGTGTAATCGACACGATGCATGGCGTAGTAGTAGGCCGGACGATGGATGCAGGTGACATTGATACCCTGGCCGCGCAGAAGATCCGTAAACAGCAATCGCTGCTGCATCCACCAGGGTATTTCAGGATAGTTATCAGCGATACCGGTCACTTTATCGGGTGGGAATACAAGGGTAATAACCTGCTTCACCGATGGGCTGGCCTTTAGCGCAGCCAGCGATGCTGCCACCTGCCGCATAAATGCAATCCGACCATTCACCGGGTCGTTACCGTGGTTGGTAATCTTGCCAGCCTTGGCCTCATTCGCTGTGCAATACAACACAATGCCATCACAATCTTTAAATGCGGCAGTTAGCTTTTCTTCAGAGTTCATGTCCACACCAGAATGCAGTGTCAGCAAACCCGGGTGTTCAGCCTCCGTTTTTTGCAACAGCGTTTCGAGTCGCTCAGCCGCCTGGGTTCCCGGTGTACGGTAGAGTGCACGCACTCTATATTTAAGTGTCTTGGTTAACTCCTCAACAATGGCGTAACACTCCCAACCAGTGGAACAGGTCACGGCGATCAGCGGCAACTCATTTGTTGACTTCGGAGGCTGTGGGTTTTGCTCACGCTCAGCCTTGATCTTCAGCACCGCATCAACCAGATATTTATTTTTTGCCTTAATGGCCCGCTGTGCCAGCTTGACCGCTGTATCTCTATCCATCTGCTTCGCCCCTTCTTGTTATAACTTTTGCTGCGCAGGATTATTGTGAGGCTGCTTATTATAGAGTCTCCAACCGTGCCGTTGTATAGGTCAAATTGATAGTCGGCACCATCATTACTGATGTAGTCTCAGCCCGGATAATTTGCCCCACAACACCATGCTAAGCTGTCAGGGTACCAATACATGTGACGCACCTCGACCAACAATGAACCCATCGGGACCTCACCATGAGCAAATCCGCCAAAACTTTCCTTGGGCTCACCGGCACCGTACTGATCATTGTGGTCATCATAATATGGCTGCTGGCCTCCAACCTGGATGGCATCGTCAAACGCATTATCGAAGACGCCGGCAGTGATGCGCTTGGCACACATGTTGCACTGAATAATGCTGAAATAAACCTGGCGGAAGCCACAGCCACACTGACCGGACTGACTATAGCCAACCCCAGAGGCTTCAACGAACGCAATGCCTTCAAACTCGGCAGAATTGAGGTGGTGCTTGATCCAGCGACGGTTACAGGTAATGAGATAGTTATACTAAGCGTGATCATTGATCAGGCAGCACTGACCTTTGAGCAACTAGGCAGCAACAATAATTTACAAACCCTGATGAATAACCTCAACAGCAGCAGTGACTCCGGTTCAACGGCAGACGATTCAACTGATGGTGAAATTTTGCTAGTCATTGAAGAATTACAGTTAAATGGTGCCAGCATGACTATTGTTGCTGATGAGGTTTCCAAACCACTAAGCCTGA
>PVMK01184775.1_pt1 | contig 11384 bp, 14 predicted proteins | sample 1853481 | NCBI WGS metagenome assembly PVMK01 (sample SAMN08533507, study PRJNA380276) | Marine sediment metagenome, whole genome shotgun sequencing project. | reverse complement strand
CAGCTCACGGACGAGCTGCGTGTCGACCTCGGCGCATCGGCTCGGTTCCTTGACAGGGTGCGTGCCCACCGATCGGAGTCCTGATGCAGCTCGGGCGAGTACGAGGCACCGTCGTTGCCACGATCAAGGATCCCGGCATGACCGGCATGAAACTCCTGCTTGTCCAGCCTCTCGATGAGCATCAGACGCCGGTGGGGGAGTGCGTTGTAGCCGCCGATGCGGTCCACCAGACCGGTGAGGGCGATCTGATCTACTTCGTTGCGTCAAGGGAAGCAGCCGAAGCCATGGAGCCGCGATTCGTCCCTGTTGACCATGCGATTGTTGGCATTGTCGATGATGTCGAGGTCAGACCGTGAAGGTAGGCAGGGTCATCGGCAACGTCGTTTCAACGATCAACCACGAGTTCTTCGATGGCGAGCGCCTGCTCATGGTGAAACTCATAGACAACGCGGAGGACACCGACGACTACCTGATATGCACCGACGTCGTCGGCGCAGGCGCTGACGAGACGGTCCTGATCCTCGACGAGGGCAGCTCGGCCCGCACGATCTACGGGATCGACACGGGTCCCATCCGCTCAGTCGTCGTCGGAATCATCGACGACATCCACGAATCCGGGAACAGCAACGCCTGAGGCGTTCCCGTTCCTTGGGAGTTGGAGACCGCTCCACGTTCCCCAACTCCATATGACGCCGACAGCTCATGGTTGCCAGCACTGATGTGCGCACCGACTACGGAGTGTCGGGGTTAGCCTCACGGATATGGTGATTCGTCGACTCCCGATACTCCTCGTTGCCCTCTCGCTCTTCGCGGTGGGGTGCGGCGGCTCGATCTCGGCCGAGAACTGTGATGAGCTCGTCGATGAGACGATCGAACTCTTCCAGCGCCTGATCGATGACGTTGACTCCGAGTTCGACGACATGTCGGTCGAAGACTTCCTTGCGACGGGGGGAGAGCTCCCGTCCATAGAGAAGTTCGAAGAGGACGCGGCGACGATCGATGAACTCGGCGCTGAACTCGGTTGCACACAGACTGAGATCGCATCTGCTGTGCAGAACCGCGTAGGGGAGCTCACGGCTGAATCAGACCTCGGCCGATTCCTCATCGATGCGATTCGTGCCGGCGGGTTGTAGAGGGCCGCTGGCCTATCGTGGTCCCATGGACTCGACAGTGGAATATATCGTTCTTCGGACCGCAACGGAAGTTGCGGCCAGGGCTGCTCAGATGATCGCGAACGAGATAGAAGTCAGCGACGGGCTGCTCCTCGGTCTGGCCGGGGGTTCGACACCGAAGGCCACCTACACGATGCTCGCCGACATGCCGATCAACTGGCGGGGCGTCACAACGTGGATGACGGACGAACGCTGGGTCGCTCCAACGGAACCTGATTCGAACCAGTTGATGGTCAGGGAATCCCTCCACACACGTGGCCGCATCAGATTCCTCGCACCGAATACGCGGCTGGAGTCACCCGATGCAGCAGCAGCCCGCATGGCGCGGTCTCTCGGGTGCATCAGCAACGCTCCGCACCAGCGGATGGTCACATTGCTCGGCCTGGGCGACGACGGTCACACCGCCTCGTTGTTCCCAGGCACCGATGCACTCTCCGTCGACGACCAGTCGTACGTTGCGAATTGGGTTGCTCAGCACGACACCTGGCGGCTTACAGCTTCGTATCGCGCTCTCGCGATGTCTGACATTGTTGTGTTCCTCGTTGCAGGCGAGGGAAAGGCGGACGCGGTGGCGAAGATCGCGAATGGCGGCGACCTCCCTGCTGGAAGTGTTCGGGCGAAGGACCGTGTGATCTGGCTCCTCGACGAGGCAGCGGCGAGCTCTCTCTAGTGCTCTGAGCACTAGGCGGGTGGCGGGACATACCTCCCTGACACAACTCTGCCCTTGAGTGTTTGCAGCTCCCAGATGCTGCCCTTCTTCCATTCCATTGGCCCGTCCATTGGCACCTTCTCTGCGAAGAGATGTCCGACGAGGTCCTCGATGACGTCGCCATGGGTGCAGAGAACGGCTGACTCGCCCTTGAGCTCTGCGATCAGGCTCACGACCCGGTGAGGATGGGTGCCTTCCGAGAGTGCAGACTCCACCTCGACCGGCATGCCGTTGATCTTCGCCAGACGATCGACTGTCTCGACACATCGGGTGTACCTCGAAGTCCCGATCCTGGTGATCGGATGGGCCATCAGGAGGTCCGAAACGGCGCGCCGCTGCTTCCTGCCCTTCGTGTCGAGGGGTCGGCGCCAGTCATCAGCGTCCGCATCCTTCCGCCTGCCCGCTGAGGCGTGGCGGACGAGGTAGATGGTCCCCGCAGATCTGGCAAGGTTGATGCTGTGAGCGCGATCAAGTACCTCTCGATCGTTGCGATACGACAGCTTCTTGATGGCCTTCTTCCGGGTCAACCAAACGACGTCATCGACCTCGCTATTCGGCTTGAATGTGCCCTTCTTCGCTTCGAGAAGCCACCACCACACGACCTTCGGGTTGCCCGCCCGTGTCTTGTAGCCGACGGTGCCAATCGGTCTGGGGTTCTTCCCTGTGAATCCGGTCTCCTCTACGGTCTCCCGCAACGCGGCCTCGAGGAACGTTTCTCCGTCGTCGACCTTCCCCTTTGGAAGCGACCAGTCCTTGTACCGGTCACGACGGATGAGCAGGTACTCCGGTTTCCCGTTCTGTTTGCGCCGCGTGACCACACAGCCTGCTGCCCAGATCGAATCCAGGGGCGGCGGATCGATGTCGTTGATCGGCTGCTTAGCCACGGTTGCGATCGAGTTCGACAACTTTCCGGAGGCGACGCGCATGCCGCTCCTCGCCAGAGAACGCGGCCGACACGAATGCGTCGACGATCTCAACGGCGGTGTTGATACCAATCACGCGACCGCCAAGGGCGAGGACGTTCATGTCGTCGTGCTCGACGGCCTGGTGGGCTGTGTAATGGTCATGAACGACCGCAGAACGAATACCGGTGATTTTGTTCGCAGCGATGGATGCGCCGGCTCCGGAGCCGCACACGATGATCCCGCGCTCACCTTTGCCTTCGACAACGGCACGTCCAACGGCTGCCGCAGAGTCGGGATAGTCGACAGGTTCTTCTGAATCCGTTCCGACATCGACGACGAGGTGCCCCGCTTGTTCGAGATGCTCGACCAGTCGCTGTTTGAGCTCGAATCCTGCGTGATCAGACCCGACCACTACCCGCACGTTGACTCCCTCTCTGTGGCTTGCACGGAGGCTAGCGAAGCACCGGGTACTCCGTTCTGTGATGGGGTTCACGTTTCCGCGTACCGGGCTCGCGGGCTCGCGGTCCCTCCTGCATCGCGACTTTGTCGCTCCGCCGTCCTCCCGCAAGGGGAGGACGTGGGTTGGGCTTGCGGGGCCTCGTGCGAGGGGAGGACGTGGGATGGGAGAAGTAGGATCTGGGGATGTGGAGAGGTGTTGTCTTTGGTCTTGTCATTGTCACAGCGTGTTCGTCTGGACCCACTGCGCCTCAGATCACGGAGATCGAAACCGTGTGCAACGATCAGTTCTGCGTCGACGTCCCTGGCGGCTGGCAGGCTGAGGTCGGTGGCACGTACCTTTCGTTCCACCACACGGCAGCCCCTGATCAGACGTTTCTCACCGTCGGCGTGTCGGACATGGAGGCGATCGTCGAAGCGTCAGGCGGTAGCTGGCCCGCATCGACTGAGGAAGCCACACGTTCCTTCTGGGCGCTCCTCGAAGAAGCAGATGCTGCAACCTTCGAGCGCTCGACTCGGCTGGTTGGTGGTGCGATCAAGAGCTGGGGAACCCACACCGACGGTGAGATGTGGTTTCTCCTGTATCCCGCCGATGGATCCCTTGCCGTCGGAATCGAGATGCGCGCACCGAACGATTCGTGGGAATCTCACGCAGATCAGGTGTTCGGGAGCCTCGTCGTCCGCTGATAACTGGAGAATCTGTCATTCCGTCGTAACCTTCGGCGCATGTCTGACTCGTTCATGATCCGAGGTGGAACCGCTCTCTCTGGCACCGTCGCGATCGGTGGGGCAAAGAACGCCGCACTCAAGCTCATGGTTGCCTCCCTCCTTGCCCCTGGCACCCATGAGATCGACAACGTGCCTGACATCGTGGACGTCCAGATCATGGGCAGAGTGCTTGAGCACGTCGGCGCAACTTGCGAACGCAACGGCAACACGCTCACCATCGCTGTACCAGATGATCCCGTCCCCGAAGCACCCCTGGATCTCGTCAGGCAGATGCGTGCCTCGATCCTTGTTCTCGGCGCGCTACTCGCCAGAACAGGCCAGGCCAGAGTCGCGCTCCCCGGTGGTGACGATTTCGGTTCACGACCGATCGACTTCCACGTTCGAGGGCTCGAAGCAATGGGAGCGAACTTCGAGCTGAGCCACGGTGTGCTTCACGCGTCAGCGCCGAACGGATTGACCGGTACTGATGTCTTCCTCGACTTTCCGTCAGTAGGGGCGACGGAGAACCTGCTCCTTGCCGCCGTTCTTGCGGAAGGAACAACCACGATCGGGAATGCCGCCAGGGAGCCCGAACTTGTGGATCTGGCTCACTATCTCAACGCAATGGGTGCCAAGATCGACGGCGCTGGGACATCGACGCTCGAAGTGCATGGCGTCGGATCGCTGTCACCAGCAGTCCATGTAACGGTTCCTGATCGTCTTGAGGCAGGAACATACCTCGCTGCTGGTGCGATGACTCGAGGCACCGTCACGGTCACCGATTGCCGTCCTGAGCATCTCAGGATGGAGCTCAGGAAACTGGAAGCGATCGGTTGCGAGATCACAACTACGCAGTCATCCATAACGGTTGTCGGACCCGACCGACCTCGCTGCGTCGATGTCGCGACGCTTCCGTACCCCGGATTTCACACCGACATGCATCCGCAGATGGTCACGCTCCTTTCGGTTGCTGACGGAACATCACTCGTCACCGAGAACATCTACGAAGGCCGCTTCCGGTACCTCGGCGAACTGAACCGGATGGGCGCAGACATCCACGCCGACGGACAACATGTCGTGATCAGGGGTGTCGACGGTCTCTCTGGGTGCGAGGTTGATGCGTGCGACATACGAGCCGGAGCAGCGCTGACCATCGCCGCGATGCGAGCCGATGGCGAAACAGTGATCAAAGACGCACACCACGTGGACCGCGGCTACGCCGGTTGGGTCCCGAAACTGGTCTCCCTCGGAGCAGACATCGAGCGCGTATGAGGCGTGTTTTGGTCGTGGGATTATCCGCTCTGATGTTCGTCGCGGCAGTGCAACCCGACGCCATCGCGGCCGTCCCGCAACCCGACGTGGTGTCGATCGAGCTTGTCGGAACGCCATCGTCACGTTTCGAGGTGAACGGGCGAAGGTATGCAGGGCCGGTGAAATTCACTGAGCGGCCAGACGGGATCTCGTTCACCGAGTCTGCGTCGATCGGGCAGTACCTCCAGGGTATTGCAGAGATGCCGTTCTCGTGGCATCCCCAGGCCCTCGCAGCGCAAGCGATCGCCGCGAGAACGTATCTTGCACGCCGCCTGCTTGGTGGGCGAAAGGGAGACGCTGCACGATACGAATTCGATATCTGCGCGACGAACTTGTGTCAGGTGTATCGCGGCGTTCAGTTGGTTGAGGGGGAGTACGGAGACAGATGGAAGTCGGCCGTCGAGTCCACCGCCGGTGAAGTACTTCTCTGGGGAGGGCGACCGATTGAAGCTGTGTACACCGCCAACGTCGGCTCGCGGTCCCGTGCGAATCAGGACGTGTGGGCCAGCTCGAAGATTCCGTATCTCCAGCCAGTCGATTCGCCTGACATTGGTATCGCTCCGTACTCCGAGTGGTCTGTGTCTGTGACGGGAGCCCAATTCGCTGCGATCCTCAGAGCCGATGGCTACGACGTTGGCGGCGAACTCTTTTCGATATCGGTGGACGATCCGCCAGAGGGCGAGGGACGAACAACGATCACGGTGTCAACCTCAGAGGGAACCGACTCGATACTCGCACCAAACCTCAAAGGCGCATTCAATCGGCGAGGGGAGGATCTCTTTCCTGGCGTGCTGCCCGTGCGTCTCGGCGACGGAGGGCTCCTGCCAGAAGCGATGCTCTCGTACAGTTTTGAGATCAATCACGAGCTTGCCGAGCCTGCCCCGTATGACTTCCTTCTCCCTGCGTCAGACAGACGAGGTAGAGACGTTGTCACGATCGATGGCGAGGGATGGGGCCACGGCGTGGGTATGAGTCAGTGGGGAGCCCAGATCATGGCGAAGAGCGGTGCCGGCTACAACGAAATCTTGTCGCATTACTACACCGGAACCGAGCCTCAGATTGCACCGTCGGTCGTCCCAACGGATGTTGTTGTCGGTATCGACTGGGGGCGAGTGTCGATACCGGTCACCATCGACGGATCGGCGCTGGTCCTCGTCAACGGACTCCCGTTCCGCACAATCGGGTCTGGGGAGTGGGTTGTGCGGTCGACGGCGTTCGGTGTCGACATCGTGCCAGCTGACTCGTTGTGGATGGCTTCGATCATTGCCGACAGGCCGTGGCCACGATGATGCTGCGTCGAGGAAATACTTCGCCCTACGCGGATGTTGGAAACTGTGGGCCATCCGCGGCTACCATCGCCATTACTCAGGGAGCACGATGACCAACGGCGTCGAAGGCAGCATCATCGAGATTGCGTCACCAGTGCTTCGTGGCGCCGAGACTGACATCGAGATAGACCGCAGCGCCCTCGAAGCCGCCCTTGATTACATCAGGCCTGCCCTCCAGGCCGATGGCGGAGATGTCCTGCTTGGCTCGATCATCGGCGGCACTGTGAACCTGGAACTGCTTGGTGCGTGCGGAGGTTGCCCGATCTCTGAAACCACCGTCACTGCGGGTATCGAGCGGATTCTCAAGGATCGTGTGCCCGGCGTCGTTGAAGTCATCGCTACGGGCTAGTGCTGTGTCGGGCAACTTTTGCACTGTTCTGTCGGCCACGAACACCGCTCGCGGCGTCCTCGTCCTCGACGCAGTCCAGACTGCGCCTTCGTCCTGCGTCCTTGCGACCAGCGCCCCTGACTCGACATCGACACCCCGAACGTTGCCTGACACAGCACTAGTGGCCGGCCGCAGACCTCTTCTGCCTATTGTCTCTCCGTGGAACTCGATCGGCTCATCGAATCGGCATCTGAAGGGGACGCGCGTGCGCTCGGGCAGCTGTGTTCCATGGTTGAACGCGGCGACGCGACCGCTCGGACGATCTCCGCGAGGCTGTTTCCGGCCGGCGGACATGCATGGACGACCGGCATCACAGGTGCACCGGGCGCAGGGAAGTCGACCCTCGTATCGGCGCTGGTCGGCCACATAGCGAAGGACGACACGCGGGCAGCGATTCTCGCCGTCGACCCCTCGAGCCCGATCACAGGTGGCGCGATCCTTGGTGATCGCATTCGGATGAGCGACCACGCGGACAACCAGAACGTGTTCATCCGTTCGCTCGCGAGCCGAGGTCATCTCGGCGGAATTTCGACGGCCACTCCCGCAATGGCTGCCTGTCTTGACGGACTGGGATTCACAGAGGTGTTGATAGAGACTGTTGGCATCGGACAATCTGAGGTTGAGATCGCTTCGTCGGCCGATACAACAATTGTCGTGGTGACAGCGGGATGGGGTGACTCGGTTCAGGCAGCGAAGGCTGGGTTCCTCGAGGTCGCTGACATCTTCGTCGTGAACAAGGTCGACCGGGGCGGCGGCGAAGCCACAGCAGGCGACATCGAAGCGATGCTCGAGATCGGCCCGGACACACCGTGGCGTCCGCCGGTCATACAGACGGTCGCATCCGAAGGGACCGGAATCGAAGAAGTCGCTCGTGCCGTTGCTGACCACCGAGTGTTTCTCACCGAGAGCGGCGAGCTCGGCACGCGACGGAGGCGGAGGGCAGCCCACGATCTTGCCCTCGCGCTTCGGGAGAACATCGGGCGCTCGATGACATCTAACGAACCTGCGGCTGATCTCATTGACGAGATAGCGAGCCGTCGCATCGATCCAGGGAGCGCGGCGGATCGGCTCATGGAAACGCTGTAGCCTGTTCAACAGTCCACGAAAGGACGACTGTGGAACTCGTCGACTATTCGGTTGAGGATGCTGTGGCGGTTGTCACGCTCAATCGCCCTCCCATGAATGCGTTGAACCCCAGGCTGATCGCTGATCTCGACGAGGCAGTTGGTCTCGCCGAATCCTTTGATGTGAGGGCTCTGGTGATCACGGGAGCGCCCCATTTCGCTGCCGGCGCGGACATCAAAGGCTTCCAGAAGACCTTCGATAGTGGAGACGACGACGTCCAGGCGTCTGGGCTGGCCGGCGTCGTTGCGAGGCTCGCAAACCTCGAAAAGCCGACGATCGCGGCTATCAACGGATTTGCGCTCGGTGGCGGCCTTGAGCTCTCAATGGGTGCGGACTTCCGTTATCTCGGTGAGACGGCGAAGGTCGGCCAACCTGAGATCCTGCTCGGCATCATCCCAGGCGCAGGTGGAACACAGAGACTCGCAAGGCTCGTCGGCGTGCAACGGTGCATGGAGCTGTGCATGACCGGAAGGCACGTGAAAGCTGACGAGGCACTCAAGATCGGGATCGCCGACAAAGTAGCGCCTGACGAGGAGCTTTTGGAGCTTGCCCTCAGCGATGCGAAGAGATTCGCAAAAGGCCCAACCCAGGGGTATGCCGCTGTGAAACGGGCGGTTGCACGAGGTGCCGATCAACCCCTCGACGAGGGTATGGCCATCGAAGCAGAGCAGTTCGCACGAGTATTCGCTTCTGACGACGCAAAGATAGGTGTCGCCGCGTTCCTCGCCAAGGAGAAGCCAGACTTCACCGGGACGTGAGGAGCCAACAGCCTGTGGGGAGAGCACAGGTGCACCGCGCCGTTCTGCGTTGTTGCCGTATACCATTTGGCGCATGGTTTTTCGACTCCCACCGTGGACGGTTCGTATCGCGTTTGTCGCGATCGGCTGCTTCGCCCTGGCCTGGGTTGTAACCGGTTGGATGCACTCGAACGCGATACGAGCCGAGTTCCTCACGCCACGCCCCGTCCTCGAAGGCTTCCCCCTGACGATCGTCGATGACCCTGCAGGCAGGGTTGTCATCGAACGAACCCCATATACCGAGCGCGAAGGCGTGTGGGGTCTTGAGAGCGAGCGTGCCAATGCCCAGGTCTCGACAATTGTTCGCATCGACGAGACGACAGTAGAACGTGGCCTCACACCTCTCGATGGGATTCTTGTGATCGGTGATGAGGTCCGTCTGCATCCCGACGCATATTTTGGTGACCCCATGGTCGCGCACGACCTCGGCTTCGATGACCCGCGGTCACCCTCCGACATCGGTCCGAACGCGACGTGGCTGGTGGACGGACGCCGCTCGACCTGGATTGTCTATGTTCATGGCCGAGGCATCGACCGGTTGTCCGAGTCGCTGCGAGTCATCCCAAGCCTCGTCGAACAGGGCTACCCGGTTCTCTCCATCACGTACCGCAACGATGTGGGCGCAACCGCCAATCAGTCCGGCATGAGACTGTGGGGGCTCGAGGAGTGGCATGACCTCGACGCCGCACTGAGTCTCGCCAGTCGAAAGGGCGCCAAAGATGTCGTCATCGTTGGTTCAGGTTTCGGCGCAAGCATTGTTTCAACCTTCCTGCACGAGTCGCAGAACATCGCTCTCGTGCGAGGCGTGATCTTTGACTCGCCGGTCCTCGACCTCGAGGGTGTAGCGAAGCGTTGGGCCGAAGAGTCCAACACGCCAGGGGTGATCTCATGGCTCGGAAGGCGATTGACCGCCGTGCGCTTCGGCATGGACTGGGACCTGTTGAACCAGTACGAACGAACGGATCAGTTCGATGTTCCCATGCTTCTCATGTACGGCGCCGAGGACCCAGTGACACCACCCGATGAGTTCATACGGTTCGCAGACGCGATCCCGAATCTGGTCGAGACCGAACGGTTCGAGCAGGGTGGCCACACCGACTTGTGGAACATCGACTCCATCAGATACGACGACACGATCGGGCAATTCCTGCTCGACATCGTGGGACCGGAGTAATCATGTACCTCGATCACGCTGCCACGACCACGATGAGGCCTGAGGCCGCTGTGGCGCTCGACGACGCCCTCGCCCGATTCGATGGAAATGCATCAGGCATGCATTCCGAGGCACGAAGGGCGAAGAACGCGCTCGAGGAGGCGAGGGAGCAGGCAGCGACGCTCGTTGGTGTCCAGCGGCCACACGACATCATCTTCGTCGGCTCCGGCACGGAAGCAGACAACCTGGCGGTCATGGGCGGTGCCCTTGCTTCGGATCGCCGAGCGGTTGTGGTGTCAGCGATCGAGCACAAAGCTGTACTCGGTTCTGCGCACGCATTGGAGCGCTTCGGCTTCATCGTTGACGAACTCGGTGTGACGCCCGATGGCGTCGTTGCACTGCCAGCGGATGCATTGGCCGACATGTCGAACGTCGCGGTGGTTTCGGTGATGCTCGTGAACAACGAGATCGGCACCATCCAACCCGTCGCAGAACTCGTATCGAAGATCAAAGCCGCCGACTGCGATGTAATGGTCCACACAGACGCTGTGCAGGCATTCAATTCTGAGGATGCAACGCTCACATCGGCCGGGGTGGATCTGCTCTCCCTCGCTTCGCACAAGGTCGGCGGGCCGAAGGGCGTCGGACTCCTCGCCCTTGCACCCGGCGTGCGGGTCGAGCCGATCATCCACGGGGGCGGCCAAGAGGCTGGGCGGCGGGCGGGTACCTACAACGTTGCTGGAGTGCTCGCCATGGTTGCTGCAATGGAGGCAAGCCATGGCGACCGCGAAGGTTTCGGTTCCAGAACATCAGACGAAAGGAACGCGTTTGAGGCGGCCATCATCTCGGGCGTGCCAACCGCTTCGGTGACGGCGGCTGCGTCGAAGCGTGTTCCCCACATCAGCCACATCCGGTTCCCCGGCGTGCTCGCCGAAACCCTGCTCATCCGCCTCGACCAGGCTGGAATATCTGCGTCTGCGGGTTCTGCGTGCCAGTCAGGCGCCGTGGAACCGAGTCATGTCCTCGCTGCGATGGGATTTACGGCGGAGGCGTCTGCTGAGTGTGTGCGCTTCAGTTTCGGGTGGGATACGCCGCCAGGTGAAGGTGCCGCGGCAGCCGCGACCGTCCTCAGCGTTCTTGGTGACGGCTGATGCGAGCGCTGGTTGCCATGTCTGGAGGTGTCGACAGTTCGGTTGCCGCCGCACTGATGATTGAGCAGGGCTTTGATGTCATCGGTGTCACCCTCAAGCAGTGGGAGGGCGCGGACGGTTCGATGCCAGTCGCCGGCTGTTGCACGTTGTCAGATGCCGAGGACGCGCGTCGCGTCGCCGC
>PVMK01189115.1_pt1 | contig 11386 bp, 12 predicted proteins | sample 1853481 | NCBI WGS metagenome assembly PVMK01 (sample SAMN08533507, study PRJNA380276) | Marine sediment metagenome, whole genome shotgun sequencing project. | reverse complement strand
CCATTTAGGTGATAGAAAAATCACGACTCTGAGCCTATCTTGATGTCATCAGGCTACAGGCTTGGTCGCGAAGGTCTGCCTGCCGCGCCGGTCGACATCCCGGTACCCCTTAGCCGGGAAATACCCTGTCGACCCGGCGCTTTTTTTGTGCCGGTATGCCCAGGGATTCATGCGGCTGGAGCCTTGCGATACCGCTGCCGGGCCCATCGCGATTCCCCCCGTTTGGGCGACCGGAATTAATACCGCGATGTGGCCCGTCACGTCGCCTTCGGCAACCACGCCCCAACGCTTCCTAATCCGGTCACCAGATCAATTAAGAGCGAGTCATTGTTGTCAGCACTCCAAGCATTGGAGCTTGCATCGGAGTGCAGGACAACGGTGGGCGCTGAGCAGGGCGGGTAATGTAATGACCGGCGCCGTGGGCTAGACTAGTAGCCGAGCGACGGTCACAGGGACCGTAGGCGCGCGTCCTTGGGAACGTGGGGAGAAAAGAATGGCTGACAAACCGGCAACTATCGTTGCTGCGATCCTCGTGAGTGTAATCGGCGGGTTTCCGATATTCACGTTGCCAATGGTTGGGCCTGTGCTGCAGGCGCAGCTCGGACTTACGATCCAGGAAGCAACCGCGGTCGGATTCGTTGAAGTGGCCGGCGTGGGCCTGGCCTCCATCCTCGCGATGTTCTGGATTCAACGCATCAACTGGCGAACCGCAGCTATCATTGCTGTTGTTGCGGTCCTGGCCGGAAACGTGCTGACGACTTTTCAAACCGACGCGACGACTATTACAGCAATACGTTTTCTGACCGGATTCCTCGGTGAGGGGACCGCGTTCGCGCTCGGTTTAGCCATCATCGCCCGTACCAAGGAGACCGATCGTAATTTCGCGTTTATCATTGCAGCGCAGGTAGCATTTGGTGTCATTACGCTGCTGACTTTGATCAGGATCAGCGAGATGTCAGGCAGCATCGGCGGTATCTATATTCCGCTTGCCGCGTTCGCCGCGCTGGCCTTGATTGCGGTGAAGTTTATCCCTGACGGGGGCGACGCTGCCGCGCAGGATGCACAAATTGCGCAGCCGTCATCAATGGCGGCTCCTCTGGTCGGCTTGGCTGTGCTGCTGATCTGGTGTACGGGACTGGGGGCAGTCTGGGCATTCATCGTGGGAATAGGCGTTGCCGGCGGACTCGAGCCAGCATCAGCGAGTTTCGCACTGGCGATCAGTTCTACCATCGCGATTTCTGGCGCGCTGGCCGCCTCGGCCATGGGAGACAAGTATGGGCGGCTGGCCCCTGTCTCGATCGCGCTGATTATTCAAATGGTCATGATTTCCCTGCTGACGGGGGAGATGTCGTTTATGCGTTTTGCTGCTACTGCCGCGATATTCCAGGTGTTCTGGAATTTGACGGGACCGTATCTGATGGGAACGATTGCCAGCAGTGATGCCTCCGGCCGTGCCGCCGTCCTGATTCCTGCCGCCCAGACTGGCGGCTTTTTCCTGGGACCGGCGATCGCAACCTTGTGGGTGACCGAGGGGAATCTGTATCCGGCCAACGTGGTCGGGATCATCGGTTGTCTGGTTGCCTTGGCGATCTTCGTGCCACTCATGATGCGATTGAACAAGGCATCGGCGGCACGCGCAGCGCATTAGTTAGATTAGTCAGAGCGCCGGATTTTCAGGGGGCGGGAATATGCCTTCGTTAGTCAAACGTTCCATAACTTCCGAGTAAAGCTTTCTGAGTTCGGTATGATCTACCATAGGATTTTTAAACCGGTTGGGTGGCGTCATCGTTTTCTGATAACCGGTGTAGAGTTCCGTACGCAGCTGAGGTATGAAATTCATCGCATTTGTCGAATGCCGGTATGCCCGGAGTTGTTCGATGTCTATTAGTCCGCGCGCCTTGATGCTTTCTCCTGCCGGCCGGTGTTCTTCGAAAATCGTACCGCGATAATCGATCAGCATCGTTCCACCCGCGTTCGTTGATTCGAGCAGGCCGCGCCGGGTGACCCAGCCACCGGCATTGGTGGAAATCAGATAGCAGTTGTTCTCCATTGCCCGGGCCTGCTTGCAGGCGACCCAGCCCGGCACGTCAGGAGAGTCATTGGTCGGATTCAGCAGGACCTCCGCGCCCTGCAGCGCATACATGCGTGCGACTTCCGGGAACACGACTTCCATGCACGGAAACATCGCAATTTTGCCGAGTTCGGTGTCCGCAACCGGGAACAACGCGTCCCAGCCCATTTCCGCGACATACTCGTCGAGGAAGTCATGCGGGGACGGCGTAACGGGACTATGCAAACGACGGTACTTGAGGATTACATCACCGTGGGGGTCGATCAGAAAAGAGCAATTGAAATACCGGTGCGGCCATTTCGGATCGAATTCATAAGCGTTTGCGCCGATGAACACGCCCGCTTCTTTCGCGGCTTGTGTCAGCGGCTGTAGTTCCGGTCCGGGAATCTCAAGACAGCCGATATCGAGCCAGTCCGAAGAGGGCCTGTTTCGCCAGCCGACCGGCGCCAGGGTCAGAAACATTTCCGGGAAGGTGACCAGTTTGACGGCGCCCAGATTATTTCCGAGCCCTTTCCACATCAGGTTCAGCGCCGCATCCAGGTTGTCCTGGATGATCGCGAGACCTTCTGCACGGGTTCGGATGTCTTCGGTAATCGGCCGAACAATGGTCTGGCAGGCAAGGGCGAAATACCGCTGCGACATCAGACGAAGCTCTTCTTTGCCAATGCGCTGCCCGTCGGTGCTACGAAAGTATCTTCCCTTTGCAGCTTCTCGACAATCTCGAGCCCGGCTTTGATATTCGCCATATTATCGGGCGGTGGTGTTTCCGCCCAAAGATTGGCTGGCCAGCGCTGATGTCGCTCGTAAACGGGCGCGTGAATATGCGTTTGTAACTGAGCGAGAAAATTCATTTGCATCTGACCCCGTTTTTGCCGCAAGCGTTCGATTTCGATGTCTGCCTGCAGAATAGTTTCACCGGATGTTTCAGCGATCGTCACGACCCTGCCGTGAAAGTCGATGATCTGCGATCGGCCACGCATTCTATCGGTCGGAAAATCGCTACCCAGAAAACGACCCTGGTTCGCCGAGATCACGTAGGCCAGATTTTCGTAGGCACGGCTGCGTTTGCCAATTTCCCAGCCGCCCTGATCCTCGACCAGGAATGGTGCTCGTCCTTCGGATGTCGGATGCAGCAGGATCTCCGCCCCATTCAGCGCAAGGCAGCGGGCCATTTCGGGGAAATTGATGTCGTAACAGGTCAGGCATCCCAGGCGCCCGATCGGCGTATCGACGACCGGAAACAACGCTTGTTCGCCGTAACGGTCGATATACTCGTCGAAGACATCACCGGGCTTCGTCTTTGCGGTCGGATCGTAGTGTTTGTGGTATTTGAGGATGACCTGGGCATCAGGGCTGCATATGAATGCGGTATTCCAATAGCGGCCCGGCCAGTCGTCCATAATTTCCCAGACCATGCCCGCGATGTACGCGTTGACCTCTTTTGCAAGTTCGCAGAAGCGGTCGATTTCGGGACCTGGGATACGCACACTCATCAATTCCGTCGCTTTTTCCGAGTGGCCAATCCCTGCGGCGCCCGTCAAAAAGAATTCCGGTAACAGGTAGATTTTCGAGGGATTCCATCCGGCCGATCGCTTGATGAGTTCTATCGCGCGATCGAGATTTTTCGTGATATTTCCGGGATCCGGGACACCGGACTGACTCGCGAATACAGGCCAGACGTCTGTCTGGACTGCAGCGGCTGTGTAGAGAGGAACCATGACGCGCCCACTATAACCAACGACCGCCATCGACCCAAGATGAGGGGCGCCGCAAACCGTCTTGAGGTCACGCAACGTCCGCCGATACGTCATCCGGTGCGGCATGGTTAGAATGCGGGGCCATGGCAGATCATCATGACATGCGGCGGAGTCAGCAGTTGGGATGGGCCGCAGGCTCTTTTGGCACCGCCGTCATGCTCGGCGTTTTGACCAGCTACGGGTTGTTTTATATGACCACGTATCTCGGCATAAGCGTGCTATTGGCCGGGCAACTGATTGGCTTTTCCAAGTTTTTTGATCTGTTGACCGACCCCATCATGGGGCAGTTCAGTGATCGCACCCATTCTCGCTGGGGACGGCGGCGTCCTTATCTGATCGTAGGTGCGATTTCCTGCCCGCTGGCCCTGGTCTTGCTGTTCCTGGTTCCGGATTTTCAAAGTGAGGCGATTACGGTCAGCTATGTCGCCGTGATTCTGCTGTTGTATGCGACGGCTTTTACGTTCTTCAATGTGCCGTATCTTGCGATGCCCGCCGAAATGACCGGTCACCCCGACGAACGGACATTGATCATGACTCAGCGGATTTTCTTTTCGACGCTTGGGGTCTTGATGATCAGTACGGTCGGACCACAACTTATTTTCCGGTTCGGTGGCGGCTCCGACGGATACATCAGGATGAGCTGGGTGATGGCCGGGACGGTGCTGATCGCGATGAGCCTGACATTCGGGCTGACGAAAAATACGCGATCCTTGCCGCCATCACGACGCGAAAATTACGGCTTGTACAAACAATGGCGATTGCTCTTGCGCAATCGCCCGTTTCGCTTTTATATGCTGGCAAAAATCTGCCTGTTCATGGCGCAGTCGGCGGTGCAGGGGTCGTTACTCTTTTTCGCCTTTTACGTTATCGGAAGTGATGAGCAGATCCTGGCCGCATTCGGTGTGGGGTATACGGTCGGCAGTTTATTGTCGTTGCCGGTCTGGAATCGCTTGATTTCCGGAGTGTTGGGCAAGCGGAACGCATTTATTATCTCGGCCCTGGGGCTCGCAGCGATTTTCCTGAGCTGGCTTGGAGCAGGTCACGGTGAACCGATGATCGGCTTGTACGCGCGATTTTTTCTGCTGGGCATATTTTCTGCGGGTGGCATCGTTTCAGCCTCTGCGATGTTGCCGGATATCATGGAGGATGACCGCCGGAAGACCGGAATTAATCAGGAAGGTTTATATGCTGCGGCATTCAGCGTCGTCGAAAAAATTGCCAACACCATCGGGCCAGTCATCGTTGGTTTTGCACTGGGTCTGACCGGTTTCATATCGGGCCGGGACGGTGTGATGCCCGAGCAGCCGCCGGAGGTCATATTTGCGATTCGGATGTGCGTATCTGTCGTACCCTGTCTGCTGGCGATCGCGGCGGCGTCATTCATGCGATTCTATGATCTGAACACCTTCGGGGCCGATTCAGGCGTCGCAACCTCGGCTGAATAGCGCGAAGAGCCTTCGAACCTAGTGGAGTTCCGGTCCGATGGTTTCAGCGATCAGCCGGATTGAATCCGCCGGATCGTCATACAACCTCAGGCCCATCTCGTTGACGCCGGCGTTCTTGAACGTCCAGAAGCGTTCGATCATCCGGTCGACGTCACCGAGATCGCCGGTAAACGTCAGTTCGTCGACGATCGTTTCGACGAGTGCATCCGGCACATCCTCGAACACCGGCGAGTTGGCCGCATAGGCCTTGCGGAAGGATGACATGTGGTCGGCGACAAATTTGCAGTCCTTTTCGTCGAGGACCGGAGAGATATACCAGTCCTCGATCATGCCCCGGACCCAGAGTTTGCGCCGCGCCTCGTTCATCGCGTCCTGCCGGTCTTTCTTGATATGCCACGCAAACAGATTATTGATTCGAAAACCCGCCTCCGATCGCTGATTGGTCGATAGGGCGTTGTTCAAAATCGTCATCGTCTCATCGAGCCGGCCGAGCGTCAGGTCACTGAACATGACGCCATCGGCGACCTTCGCGGCCATGCGCAGCATTTGCGGTTTGGTGGCGCCGACATAGATCAGCGGCGGCGTGTCGATCGCCCAGGCCGGTTGGTAATTCTGTACCCGGAATAATTCGCCTGCATAATTCAGCGGTGCTTCGGCCGAAACGCCCTTTAGAAATTCGACGCATTCCCGGGCGCCGCGCACCATTCGCGGATGCATGACGTAGCGGCCGGATTTGAGATTCATCGCGATCATCGTGCCGCCGCCACCGCCGACGACAATATTGGCCCGTCCGCCCGAGAACTCGTTCAGCGTGAACAGCAGGTTGGCCATCTTCAGCGGATGCAACTCGAACGGACTGACCGCGACCGGGCCCATCCGAATACGGCTCGATTCCCTGGCCAGCGCGGAGAAGGCCAGGAATGGATCGCGGGCGAGGAGGTGATTCGGCATCCAGACCGCTTCGAATCCATAGCTTTCCGCGAGCTTGCCGAGCTCGAGAATATTCTCCGCCGAATCCGGTTCGAGGATGAAATGGATTTTCAATGGATCGCCCGTCTGTGGGTGATTCGTCCGATCAGGCCGTCTTTTTCTTCCGCTCGTCCCTGAAGCGATCAAAGAAGTCGGCGCTCATGCCCTGTTCCTCCGCCAGCGCGTTGAAGAGCGCCATCGTGACGATCTCCTCGCCTTGCTCCCGCGTATTCCTCGGTCGATTCGGTGACCATCTTGCGCACGCCCGGGGGAATCGTCATCAGCGTCTTCATCGCGTCCTCCGCCCATTCCAGGGTCGTCGTGACGTCCGCGGCCCGCATCGCGTCCGGCGGCTCCTGCAGTTCGTGCATGATCACGTTGTCATCATTCAGTTTCGCATGGTAGTAATATTTGCGATTCTGATCGCCGAGCCCGATGGGCAGGTTCATCGCGGAGATTCGCTCGTCGCGATCCATGACGATCAGTTCCGCGTCGAACACGGTGCTTCGATTTTGCCGATGATGATGCCACTGCTCTTTTCGAGCCGGATGATCTGATCGACCGTGCACTCGGCGATCTGCGGACACTCCTTGATGCTGGGGGGCTTCACCTTGAGAGAAGGAATCGGCGTCAGGTTCGTGTGTTCGAGTTCATTGACCCCTTCCGGCCAGAAGCGCGCCGTGTCCATCATGTCGTCAAGATGATCGGCCGATGGGCAATTGATAACGAATTCACCGGTTTCCAGAATGTTATTCCACGTGTGCGACCCCTGGCGAAAGCCAAGAATCATGCGCGGATTCCGTGGCATGACATCGTATTGCATGATGTGGGAATACGGTGCGGCGTTGACCCGGCCTTTTTTATCCAGCGTCGTGATGATCGTAATGATTTTCGGAAACAGCCAGACGTCGGAATACCAGAACGGCGTATTTTGGCTTCTTTTTTCATGTTGGAAATCCTTGCTTACCAATGGGCGCCTGCCCGGGAGCGGGGCAACGCAAATCAACCTTGGTTGAAACCTTAGCATAGGCGTGCGTGAATTGGTAACGATTTGTAACCGATTCAAGCGTCGGTTCGCATTGTGGGCAGTACCCGAACCGCGACATAATGTGCCGGTAGCCAAGAGGAGTGTGATAGTGACAGTCTTTAGATCAACCGGCATTGCGTTGTGCTTCATGCTGCAATTTTCGCCGGCCGGCGCAGCTGACGTGGTTTCCGCGGATACATTACAGAAATGGCATGTCGAGAAAGCCAACGGCGGCCCGACGTTTTCCGGCAGCCCGGCATGGCTGGCCCACATGGCCTTTGTCGAAGCGGCATTGCGCGAGCGAGGCGTCGTCGATCTGGAGAAGGAGGAAATTGACTACAGGCGTTGGTTCGCGTCGGACGATCCCGATGCGGACGACCGGGCGCTGACGATCGATGGCCGGCAGGTTTCGGTGGCGTCCTACTGGGCCTATTCGGGTCGACGGATGCGGACGGTGTTACGGCGCCGCTCATTTACTATCAGCGAAATATGTCCGCGGAGGCCATGCGGGGTCGCATCGTCGTGTTCGATGTGTCGACGGTGCCGGATCGATGCAGTCCGCGTTTAATAGCGGGTTCGAGTACGCGAATTACGATACCGAAACCGACGAGGGGGGCATTGCATCGGACCAGTGGTTCCAGGGCAATTACGTCATCCGGTTCGGGAAATTCGATATGGTTGTGAAAGAAGCGAATGCGGCCGGGGCGGTGGTGATCTTCGATATGAGTCCGGCGCGCGCGGCGGGACTGTATACTTTTCCGTTGCTAAGGCCCGGAATCTTTGGTGTCCCGGGCTCTGTATATCGATCGGGTCGCCGGCGCGGCAGTCCGGGAGGCTGCAAAGAGGGAGCAGACTGCGACACTGCGTCTCGAGGCCCGGGAGGAAGATGCTACGACCTATTTTCTGTATGGCGCATTGCCTGGCCGAAACTACGGCACGCCCGATGACGAAATGGTCCTTCTCGTGACCCACTCCGAGGGGCCGAACCTGACCCAGGAAAACGGGACCCTCGGCATCGTCGGCATCGTCGATTATTTTGCGCAGCTGCCGCAGAAAGAAAGGAACAGGACCCTGCTGGTATTGTTTGACCCGCAACACTACATGCCGGGCAGGCATCTCGTGCACTGGTACGAGGATCATCCGGAAATCGTATCGAAGATTGTCGCGAGCGTCGGTGTCGAGCAGCTCGGACAGAGGGAGTATTCGGAAGAAGGCGACAGTTACGGCCTCAACGGTTTGCCCGAGCCGACGCTGATCTTCGCGCAGGATAACGACCGCCTCGTCGAGATTGCGATTGACGCTGTAAAGAAACACGAAGTTCCGCGCGTGGAGGTCAGAGTGCCATCGCGCGAACGGCAGGGGATGTGGCAAGGGCTTGGCGACTTCGCGATAAAACACAACGTACCGGGTTTCGCGATCAGTTCCGCCATGAGCGGTATTGGACGACGACACCGGGCATCGAAAGTTTCGACGAGGCATTATGTTACAAACAGATCGGAGTTCTGGTCGCGTTGACCCAGGCGTTGATGGATGTTGATCTTGACGATGTCGCAGTGCCCGTTGTCGATCCCGCAGCGAATCCGGCGCTGAGTCCGGGCGTCGATCGTTAGCTGGCCCCCTCGCCGTGATTTGACTAAATCTGACCTTGGTTTCGAGTTTGGAATCGATCGGTTATCCTGTTGGTTCCAGGGGTGACAGGTGTGCGGTGAAGATTACATCGAGGGTGATGGGCAGCAACGCGTTTTGGCGACGCCGATCACCGGCTGCATATTCTGATCGCCTGTTTCAGTTTTGGTATCGCCCAGCCCGGACTTTCCCAGTCCGGCATTTCAGAGGGCCTGTTAGGCGAGGAGCCCGCGCTCGGCTCCTTGGAGAGTCGAATCACGCAATCGGAAATCGCCGGCGGCGCCATGACGTTGATCGACGTGCGTCTGTCCGGGCTCAAGATGTTTGCGACCCAGTTCCGCAAAGCCGATGGCTACGGTGACGGCCCGATGGATCCCGCGAACACGACGGCCCCCGGGGGCGGCCGATGCTGCAGGGTAATGGCACGTTTCTGCGGGTCAATGGTGTCGATTCGCAGTCCTGTCTCGATTGTCACGCCGTGCTCAGCAATGATGCAATGCCCTTTATACCGGGCGTTGGCGGCGCGGGCGGTTTGAATAACTCGGCGATGTTCATGACCCGGTCGATCGACGTGCAGGACGCGGCCGGCAATGGCTTCGCCGGGTTTGATGGCCGGTTGATTAATCCACCGGCCCTGTTCGGCACCGGCGGCGTTCAACTCGTAGCTAAGGAGATGACGCAGACGTTGCAGCGCCAGAGGGCTCAGGCAATCGGGAACCCGGGTAAAGAAATCCGGCTGCGGGCCAACGGCATCGATTTCGGATCTATTCGCGCGGACTCGATCGGGCGTAATTGATACACAAAATGTCGTCGGTATCGACGAAGACCTGATCATCAGACCGTTCGGACGTAAAGGTGAATTCTCTTCGGTACGTGGGTTCGATTTGGGCGCGCTGATGTTTCATCTCGGCATGCAGCCGGTCGAAGTGGTTGGCGATGGGGTTGACGCCGACGGTGACAATGTCGTGAACGAGGTCGGTATCGGTGAAGTCTCGGCGTTGGAAATTTTCGTAACAACACAGGAAACACCGAGGCAGCTTCGAATGGGGTCGCAGGAAAAAGCGGGGTTGAAAAGTTTTCGTCGTATCGGGTGTACGGAATGTCACACCCCGGCATTGAGAACAGAGCATTCGGTACTCCGTTATAGCTTTCCGGAAGTGCCGGAAGACCCGTCGCAGAATGTTTTCTTTGCGGTCGATCTCTCGGACAAGCCGGCCGCGTTCGAGCGATCGAAACAGGGTGGAATTGTCGTACCGATGTTCTCCGACCTGAAACGCCACGACATGGGCGATGAACTCGCGGAAGAGTTCCACGGGGCAAGCCCCCGGCAGAATCGGGAATTCATCACCGCCAAGTTATGGGGTGTCGCTGACACCGCACCGTATTTACACGACGGTCGCGCCCTGACCTTGAATGAGGCGATACTGTTGCACGGTGGAGAGGCGGCCGCGGCCAGGGACGCATACCTCGGTTTGGATGACAGAAAGAAAAACCAGGTTCTCCGGTTCCTTCGAACGCTGCGCAATCCGGTGTCACCTAACGCGGACGTCCTGAATTGAACGACGCGCCAATTCGGTTCGAAGCCATTACTTGCCGATGATCTGGTTGAAGAGGCTCGATTCGCGTTTAAAAAATCCCTGCGTATGAAAAGAATCCTCTAGTTCGAGATATTCGTAGTCGAGGTGGTGACAGAGTTCGTGTAGCAGGGTGCGCAGAAATGTTTTGAAGGCGACGACGTCGCTTCTTTTCGCAGTGCGCATCCAGACAGTCATTTTCGCAAGGCTGCGGCCCTCGCGCGGTTCATACAAACCGTGTAGTTCGCCGTAGTCATCACTCGGACGTTTATGCATGACCCGTACCCGGGATCGCGGAATGTTTAGCCCGGCACAGATCTCGGCTATGAAATCGGCGCTGAGCCGAGCCGTGGTCTGCTGGTTCTCGGCCTGCAGCGCCTCGACGATTTCTTTGGCGATCCGTGCAACGGGCGTCCGGTTCGGCAGCGTTAACGCCTCGATTTCGTCGCTGGCCCGATAAATGCGTTTCTGCTTCTGAGTCAGCCGGTTGTAGTAGGCGAAGGGCATCCGGCCTCAATTTCTGCATCGGCTGCCGGGCCATCGGTGGCCCGGGAATTCAGCCTTTGGGCCAGCTGAACGGCGTTTCCCCATCTTTGAGGCCTTTTGCCCTGCGCTCATCGACGAGCTGTTTCGTATAAGTCCAGGTCGTGACACGTTCGCCCGGTGGGGTCCAGTCCACAGGCGCCTCGAAATATTCCGGAGCCTTTTTTTCAAACCAGGTACGAATCGGCGCGGGTAATTCCTCGGGTCCGTTTCTGAGTTTGTAGGCATGGCTATGGTAGATGATTTGACCGGGTCGATTGCCCATTTCCATAAAGGGGAGCCATTCGGATATGCGTGACCATGACGTCACGCAGTTTGCCGAGGTCACGTCAGGATCCATGACCTCGCGCAGGTCGCCGATCATGCCCCAGAGC
>PVMK01136812.1_pt1 | contig 11386 bp, 8 predicted proteins | sample 1853481 | NCBI WGS metagenome assembly PVMK01 (sample SAMN08533507, study PRJNA380276) | Marine sediment metagenome, whole genome shotgun sequencing project. | reverse complement strand
CCTAGGTGCCGCTCCTTGAATGGGGACGTTCGATGCGGCGGTTGCTTTTCACGCCCCACCCTAGGTGCCGCTCCTTGAATGGGGACATTCGATGCGGCGGTTGCTTTTCACGCGCTGGCAGTGCGTTCGTTGGGTGCCGGGGGGAAGGGCTGCGAGCGACATGGGCCTCGGAGCGAGTAGTCCTTCCCGCCGGCTCCCCGAAGCACACGCCATCGCTTTGCGACAGCGCGCAAACTCATTCTGGGATTGCGCTCCTAGTAGAGGCCGAACAGATGGCCTGCCAGCACGAGCACTGCGACCGCGAGCGCTTGGCGAATCGCGGATTCTCCGCCGATGACCGCGAAGCGCGCGCCCACCGTTGCGCCGAGTGTGAAGCCGATCGAGACGAACGCTGCGGGCAGCCACGCCACCTGCTGTTCGAATACGAATACCGGTACGGTTGCGATTGCGAGCGCGGTCGCGATGACGACCTTGATCGCATTGGCGCGGAACAGATCGAAACCGGCGCGGTTCAGTGCGAACAACAGCAGCAGCCCCACGCCGGCCTGAACCGCACCGCCGTAGACGCCGATCGCGAACAGAACGAGCCCTCTTGTGAGGGGCGACCAGCGCTGGGCTCGCGGAGCGGACGGAAGGTGCCTTCCCCGGAGCATGGGAATCAGGAGAATCAACATGATTCCGGCAAAGATCTGCTCGAAGATTTGATCCGGAATCTGTGTCGCCGCCGCGGCTCCGACGATCGATCCGAGGACGATGGGTGGGAGCAGGGGGAGTGCGCTTCGGAGTTCTGAGATGCCCTCCGCGTCGAACCGCCAGCAGGCGACCACGCCCTGGACGAGAACGCCCACGCGATTGGTTCCATTGGCGATCGTTCCGGGCAATCCAGTGATCACGAGTAGTGGCACCGTCAGCAGCGAGCCTCCGCCCGCAAGGGTGTTGACGAAGCCGGCCACGAGTCCGACCGCGATCAACAGGGCGATCTCGGGGAGGCTCATTTCAGCAAGCCGGAGTCACTTGTCGCACTGGGGCGTTTGGCTTAGGCATCGGCGCGTCGGAGTCTACCCCGGCCCCAGTTCTCCAGCAGGGATTCGCTTGCGGCGACGGAACCGGCTTGGCCCCGTCAGCGTTCAGCCGATCTTGGGGTCGATCGAGCGCGCGCGGTCGAGCAGGGAATCCGCCTTCTCGTCTTCTCCCATTGAGCGGACCGCGATGCTGAGTCGATGGATGGCGGTCGCATTCTTGGGCGAAAGCGCAATGGCGCGCTCGAGTTGTTTGCGCGCGAGTACCGGCTCTGAAGGCATCTTCCGGTAGAGCGCCCAGCCCAGTGCAGAACAATAGTCGGATTCATCTGGCCAAAGTTCGACGGCGGGGTGCAAAAACTCGATCGCTCCCACGAAGTTTCCCGATCGCAACAACACCTCGCCTTTGCGGTAGAGGGATTCCGCATTGGCGAGCCGCGCCGCATCGATCGGCCCTTCGTCCGAGCGCTGGGCTTCGTCGTATTCGGCGCGCTGCCGTTGATTCGAGAGGACCGAGTAGGCCCGGCTGATCCTCGCGAATACGTTGTTGGCCTGCCGGCGCGTTTCATCATCGAGGCCGGCCTTTGCGAGTGTGTCGGGATGGTAGCGCTTTGCGGCTTGGAGATAGGAAGCCTTGATTGCGTTGGGTTTTGCTTCAACGTCGATGCTGAGCAGCTGGTAGTAGTCCAGATCCTCGATTTTTTCGAACCGCGACGAGATCTCACTTCGAAGTGCAGTCGCGACTTCGGATTCGACTGGCTTCGAGTCCAGATCGGGAGGGCTTTCGTTCGCTATGGGCTGTCGCGAGTTGGCCTTCGCGCTGTCGGTGAACACGATTTCGACCTCGGCGGGCGATCTCGAGCCCGCAGCCTTCGATTCAATGCGGTAATCCAGGGCTCCAGCGGCGTCGAGCACCCAGGCCGCAGCCAGTGAGCGAGGCGTTGTCGCGAGTTTGAGCGCGTCCCACAAGGCCTGCTTCCCATCGAGCGCCTGGACGAAGGCTGCGAGCGCGTCATCTGACTCGAGCCGCTCCAAAATCGGTGAGAATCGATCGTTCTGGGACGCAAACCGCGCGATCTTTGGCTCGAGGTCTAGGAGTACTTGATCGGCGCGCCAATGCGCTTCGATACCCGCCTGCAACACCTCATAGACGTCGATCCTGAACGGGTTGGTGGCTTCGGAGGGGGCTGAGCCAGCGTCGAGGGTGAACGCGCCCTTTGGCCAGCTGATGCATTCGAGGAGGCGGATTCGAACCTGATCGCGGAGCGCGAGCACGAGCCCGCGCGGGTCGAGCAGATCGAGTTCGAGAAGCGCACTGGCTTCTTTGCAGCCCTTGCTTTCGACCAGGGAGATCGCGCGATCGCAGTCTTCTTGGGTGATCGTGCCGGCCGCTACGAGTTGATCACACAGGGCATTCTTGCTCGCAGCCGATTCGCAGCCAGCCGGGGCCCCCGAAGCGAGGACGAACGTGTGCTCGACGCGCTGCCTACCGAGCTCCACGCGGCCGTCAAACTGCGCGCGGTAGAGGTCGACCAGAAGGCGCGGGAGCGAGATCTCTTCGAGCCGGCCGTTGTCGGGTATCGCCGCCATTCGCTTCGTTTTCGGACTCGCCGGGGCCGGACTTGACGCGGATCCTCAAGCGGGGTTGCGCTGGGCGCTGGCGAGCTGGAAGGCCCCCGCGATTGCCTCTGCGATGTCTTTGTGGATCAGGAGCGGCTGCCGCTCGAGGTCCGCGATGGCTGCCTCTGAAAGTGGTGATACCGCCGCGAAGACGACCTCCGCCCCCCAGGCCTCGATCAGCTCCACGAGCTGTTCGAGCACGATCGCGCCAAAAGCCTCGTCGATGATGGCTCCCGATAGGTCGACGACCACCACGGAGACGTTGCGGGCTGCTGGGTCGCGACCGATGAGTTCGACCGCATTGAGCGCTGCATCACCGTCCTGAAACGGAATCACCATCACAGGCCCCCAGATATGGACGATGGAGCTACCCGGTTCGACCCGATCGAATGCGGTTTTCCGATCGTCCATGGAGTCCATTTTTCGATCGTCCACGGAATGCAGGTTCGCTTGTACGACGGAGCGAAATGCCGCGAAGGGCAGGGCGTCGAGGATCTTCAGTGCCGTGGGGTCTCCCGACTCGCGCCAGACCGAGGCCTCCCGCGCTGAGAAGCTGCAGCTGTCTGCCCCGCACGTGTTACAGCTCGATTCGAGAGCGAGGATGTCGGCGTCGAGGGTTCCCGTTAGCCATCCCGACGTGTATCCGGCGCTGAGAAAGCAGGCGGGATGCTCCGACTCATCGAGCGCAGCGAGGTATGCGGAGGCCTCGATGTGCTCGGGCCAGAGGCCTTCCAGCGAGATCGCTTCGGGCTGCGCGTTGTCGGTCGTGGCGCGGAGTTGGAACGCTAGCGAGGGCCCTGCCAAGCTCTCGGATTTGCTTTGTTCGCGCCCGAACGTCGCGCGCACGACCCGCATGGCGTCTTGCAGACCGTGCAGAAAGCCCATCTGCAGGAGCGTGAGATTCGCATCGCTCTTCCCCAGCTCGCTCCGGAGTTCCGCGTGCAGTGCGCTCAAAAAGTGCGGATCGAGCAGGATTCCGGGCTCCTTCAAGAGCACGGCCTCCGGGTCGAATCCGAGTGCGCCGATTGCGTCAGGGGGAATTTGATTCAACCGCTAACCCTCGATGAATTCATAGATGTCGAACTTCACTTCGCTTCTGATGAAGCACTCCCCATCGCGATTGAGCAGGCGGAGGAACGCTTCTGTACAGGCCGGATCGAACTGGCTGCCCGAGTATTTGTTGAGTTCCGAGACCACGCAGTCGATCGGGAGCGCTTTGCGGTAGGGCCGATCGCTCGTCATCGCCTCGACGGTGTCGGCGACCAGAATGATTCGAGACGGCAGAGGGATTGCATCGCTGCGAAGTCGATCGGGATAGCCGAGGGTGCTCCCGTCATACCACTCGTGGTGGTGGCGAACGCAGGGCACGATGTCCGCGAGGAAATCGACCGGCTCCAAGATCTTGGCGCCGATTGTCGGGTGCTGCTTGATCTCCTCGTATTCCTCCTCCGTCAATTTATCCGGCTTCGTGATGATCGCATCTGGAATTCCGATCTTGCCCACGTCGTGAAGCAAGCCCGCGATATAGACGCGCTCGATGAACTCCTTCGTGTATCCCATCTCCCGAGCGATCTTCGAGGCGTAGACGCCGACGCGCTCGGAGTGACCCCGGGTGTAGGCATCCTTGGCGTCCACCGCCTCTGCGAGTGCGCCGACGGTCTGGACGTACGCGGTGCGTAGCTCGTGATGCTTGTGGGCCAACTGTTTGGTGCGCTCGCGAACTTTTTCCTCCAGGTTGCGGTTCATGTCCTGCAACTTGAAGTTCTGCTCGCGGGTAACTCGGTTTAGGCGTTTGATCTCGTTTTTGAGGTCAGCCTGCTCGAAGGCCTGGCGAATCGTGGCCCTGAGCTCGTCGTCGTTCCACGGTTTGGTGATCAGGCGATAGATCTCTCCGTGGTTGATGGCCCCGACGGCGACCTTGATCTCGGTGAAGCCGGTCAGCATCATCCGGATGATTTCGGGATGGCGCTCACGGACTGCGGATAGCAGGTCCACACCGGACATTTCGGGCATGCGCTGATCGGTGACGAAGACCTGGGTGGGCGTCTTGTCGAGGATCTCGAGAGCTTCCTTGCCCGTCGATGCGCAGAGAACATTCATCTCTTCCGGGCGCAGCAGTCGCTGAAGAGATTTGAGAATATTGGGTTCATCATCTACAAACAGAACGGTTCGTTCGCTCTTCATGAGAATTCTGCCCTCGTGTGATCGCGCCTCCTCCCCTATCAAGTCTCGTGCCAACCCGTCTCTGATGTCGGATTGACATGTAAATCAAGTGCTTTCGCAATCGGTTGCCGATCTCGAACGCTGCGTGGAATCCCGGGTTCGGGACCGGTGTCGGAAGCGGAGCGGAAACCAAGCGGCAGCTTGCGGCTGAGCTACCGGTGCGATGCGGGTCAGGGGTAGGGCAAGAGGGTGGGTGTCATGCTGCCGACAAAGGGGAAACGGCCACACGCAGGCGCTAGGCAGCGGTTTTGTGGTTTGAGAGGGGTTGCGGCGTCCCAAACCCGAGAAATCTCAAAATCGGGAACCGGCCCGGCACTCATTACGTGGGCGTATGCTCAGGAGGCTAGAGGGTGCCGCGACGCTCGCGTTGGCTGCCTTCTGCTTCTACGGATTCGCACCATTCGCGGTGATCGAGATACCAGCGGACCGTCGCTCGGATGCCCGCATCGAAGCCGACGTTCGCCCTCCAGCCGAGTTCGCGGCGGATCTTGTCCGCGTTGATTGCGTAGCGCCGATCATGCCCCGGGCGATCGCTTACGAACTGTTTGAGGTCCGCGTAGCGGGTGATCCCGGCGCTCTTCAGCGCTGAATTCGTAGACGCGGGGAGCGCGGCCTCGAGTTCTTCGCAGAGCGCATCGACGATTTCGAGATTGGTTCGCTCGTTGTCCCCGCCGATATTGTATTTCTCGCCCGGTTGTCCGCGTTCGAGGGCTTGCAGGATTCCCTCGCAGTGATCCTCTACGTAGAGCCAATCGCGGATGTTTCCGCCATCCCCGTAGATGGGCAACGGCTTGCCCTCGATCGCATTGAGGATGACCAGCGGGATCAGCTTCTCGGGAAGTTGATAGGGGCCGAAATTGTTCGAACAATTCGTGACGATGGAAGGAACCCCGAAGGTCTCCTGGTAGGCGCGCACCAGGTGGTCGGCGGATGCCTTGCTGGCCGAGTACACGGAGTTCGGCTGGTAGGGCGTCGTCTCTTCGAAGGCTCCCGTGGGGCCGAGTGAGCCGTAGACTTCATCGGTCGAGATGTGCAGGAAGCGGAACGCGCGGCGAGCGGCTTCATCACTCTGCGAGAGCAGCTGCCGCGACGCTTCCAGGAGCTCAAAAGTGCCTACGATGTTGGTCTCGACAAACGCCGTCGGACCGTCGATCGAGCGATAGACGTGGGTCTCCGCGGCAAGATTGACGACTGCGGTCGGCCGGTGCTTGCGAAAGACCGCAGACACCGCGGCGCGGTCCGCGATGTCGGCTTCGATGAACGAGTAGCGCGGATTCTGTGCGATTGGCGCGAGGTTCTGGAGCCTTCCTGCGTAGGTGAGCTTGTCGAGGACGACGATGTGGGCGCTCGTCGATTTGAGTGCGGCTCGAACGAAGTTCGAGCCGATGAAACCCGCGCCGCCAGTGACAAGCCAGGTGCTCACGGCCTAGACGTAGTTCCCGGCGTGGGGGGTCACGATCTGGTTGTTGGCCTGCCGAAAGCGATCGACCTCGTCCAACATGTCCTGGGTGGTGACGTTGGTGGTGGTTTCACCGGATGCTTCGCAGCGCGCCTTGCGGCGCAAGACACCGTGCATGATGCGGATCCACTCGCCGGTCGAAGGCTCGCGAAGGCGTTCAACGACGGACTTCCAATCGATGCTGTCGAATAGCGCGTGGCCCGCTCGTTTTTCGGAGGCGGCGGAGTGGATCTCGATCGCCTCGACGATGTCTTCCGGATAGGCCGGCGTGACTTCGACCACCCGTTCGAATCGTCCGGGCTGTAGGAACGCCTGGCGTAGCGTGTCGGGGTGGTTGGTGGAGCCGACGACGAGATGGGAATCTGCGGCGACGGTTCGGTCGACGATGTCGAGCAGGAAGTCCATCACGGGGCCCACCGGTAGATCTGGTCGGCGGGCTCCGATCTCCTGGGCTTGCGAAAATTCGAGTTCGTTGAAAAGGATCGTCGAGGGTGGAATCTCGGAAAGCGCCTGCGACCAGGCCGCGACGAGTTCCCCAACCTTGCTCCCTTCGTGGATGACCTCGAGGACCAAGCGCGGAACCGCCACGGCGATGAACGACGATCGGGTCAGGGTTGCCAGTGATTTGGCGAGCAACCGCTTGCCGACGCCTCTTCGCCCGATCAGCAGCAGGCCGGAGGGCGGATAGGTGCCCCAGCGGCTGTAGACGGCGGGATCCGTGGCCGCGCATGCGTAGGTGAGGATCTCTTCCTTGGCGGCCGCGAGACCGCCGATCTCGCTTAGTTCGAGCTGGGGATCGGGATCGAGCTCGGTCGCTCGCGCAACCGGCTCGAACTTGCGCGTGAAACTCGACCAGAGGTTTTGGGCTCGCTCGACCCTGATGCCCGCCTCTTCCATGCCGGGATCTTAGTCGATCCCGGCCCGAGAAGTTCCCCGATTTTCTGTCGGGGAGCCGTGGACATCGCGGGCCCTCAATTCTCTGCGAACAGTTCGACCATCTTGGCGTCGACCGAGGCGGGGCGGGCACGCCCCTTGGCCCAGTCGCGGAGTTCTTTGATGCGCTCTTCGTAGGTGTCGTAGAGCGGAACGGTGTCGTGGATGGCGCTCTCGAGGTCGGTTTCCGAGAGGTCGCGTGATTCCGCGAACGCCCCGTAGAGAGCGGCGGTCACCACCTGTTCGAGCTCGGCACCGCTCAGGCGCGCGGCCTGGACGGCCAATTCCGCCAAACGGAATTGCAGCGGATCACGACCGCGGCGCCGGAGGTGGATCGAGAGGATCTCGGCGCGCTCGTTTTCGGTCGGAAGGTCGACGAAGAAGAGGTCGTCGAATCGTCCGCGCCGAAGCAACTCGGGCGGCAACGCGGTGACGTCGTTTGCGGTGGCGACCACGAAGACCGGCGAGTCTTTTTCGGAGAGCCAGGTCAGGAATGAGCCAAATACCCGGCTCGCGCTCGGGTCCGACTCGGACGCCGCGAACCCCTTCTCGATTTCATCGATCCAGAGCACCGCGGGCGCGAGCGACTCTGCAACCAAGACGGCTTCGCGGATCGCCTGCTCGGGGCTCTGAGTTCCGCTCGAGAACGTCGCCGCGAGGTCGAGTCGCAGCAGTGGGAAGTGCCACTCGCGCGCCACGGCCTTGGCGCACAGGGACTTGCCGCAACCCTGAACACCCAGCAGCAGCAGGCCGCGCGGGGTGGGCAGGCCAAACGATTGGGCTTCGCTTCCGAAGGCCCGGCGGCGATCTTGCAGCCATAGTTTGAGTTCGCCGAGCCCTCCGACATCGCTGAGCCCCCCATCGAATTGGTGAAAGCTCAGTGCGGGTGTGCGCCCGAGCGCGCGGCGTTTTTCGCGCACGATCTCCTCAACCGCATCGTCGTTGAGGCCGCTCGATTTTGCGCAGGCCTTGCGAAATACGCGTATGGACTCCGACCCCGTGAGTCCAAGCGCGCTGCGCGCGGCCGAACTCAGAAGCTGCGCTCTGGAGTCGGCGTCCTTGGAACTGGCGTCTTGGTGTTTTTCGTCAAGGCGTTCGAAGAGCGAGAGAAGCTCGGCTTCGTTCGGCAGTGGGAGCTCCACGATCGCGGCTTCGCGCAGCAACTCGATGGGAAGATGCAGCACGGGCCCCAGCAGGACAACGATCTGTCGGCGCGCGGCGATCTGCGGGAGCCGATCGCGAAGTCGGCGTATTGCCATCGGATCGTCGAGTAGCCGGTGGGCGTCGAGTACCACGAAGATCGCGGGATCCTCGTAGGCGGTAATTCCGATGACGCCTTCGTTCAATGAGCCCGAGCCGGAACCGTCTGTGAGCTTGTCCTTGCGGTCCTTGAGTGGAGAATCGATTTCCTGGGCGTCGAGTCCAGACGCGAGCGTCCAGGTGATGCAGCGGCGCTCTGTCGCCTGTGCGATGCGGCGCAGCAGCCCGAGCGCGCGATCTTCCTCACTGCTCTCGAGTGCGATCAGGTTCCAGCCCGAGCGGATCAGCAGTTGGATTTCTTCCACACAGGGCGTGCTCATTCGGTATCCGCCGTGACGCGAACGATTTCTTCGAACGTCGTGACGCCGTCTGCGAGTTTGCGCACGGCGGCGTCGCGCAGGGGTTCCATCCCCTCGATGCGGCCCGCGTGGTGGATTTCGTTGGCGTCTTTGCCCTCGTTGACGAGCGTGCGAATGCGGCGCCCGATGTCGAGCATCTCGAACACGCCGGTGCGCCCGTAGAGGCCCGTGTAGCGGCAGGACACGCAGCCCTCACCCGAGCGAACGCGCAGGCTGTCGCGTCTCTCGACCGGGATCTTGATGCCGAGCGCGGCCACCTGATCGGGGTTCAGATAACTCTCCACCGCGCAATTTTCGCAGATGCGACGAATCAGGCGCTGGGCGACGATGCCGCGCAGGACGCTCGAGAGCAGGAAGCGCTCGACGCCGAGTTCGATCAGTCGCGTGACGGCGCCCGCGGCGTTGCGGGTATGCACCGTCGAGAAGACGAGGTGCCCGGTGAGCGCCGCCTGAACGGCCATGTTCGCGGTTTCTTTGTCGCGGATCTCGCCGACCATGATGATGTCGGGGTCCTGCCGCAAGATCGAGCGCAACGCCCCCGCGAAGGTCACGTCGATCTGTGGATTGACCTGGACCTGGCAAAAGCGCGGGTCGATCATTTCGATCGGATCTTCGACGCTCGTGATGTTGATTTCCGGTCCCGAGAGATACCGCAGCGTCGAGTAGAGCGTCGTGGTCTTGCCGGAGCCGGTTGGGCCCGTCACGAGGATCAATCCGTTGGGGCAGGTGATCCACCGCTCGTAGCGCTCGCGTTCGTCGACGCTGAAGCCCAGGTCGTGCAGGTCGGCGAGCAAGACGCTCGGATCGAATACGCGGATGACGACCTTTTCGCCGAAGGCGGTCGCCATGCTCGACACGCGCAGCTCGACCTCGCGCTGGGAACGCTGGGTCTTGATTCGACCATCCTGGGGGCGTCTCCGATCGGCGATATTCATCCCCGCGAGAACCTTGACGCGGGATGTAATCGCACCGTGAACCGAGAGCGGAACCGATTCGATGTCGTGCAGGATGCCGTCGATCCGAAAGCGGATCACCGCATCGTCGCGCCGCGGCTCGAGGTGGATGTCGGACGCCCGCTGTTCGAACGCGTAGTTAAGCAGATAATCGACGGCGGCAATGACGTGCTCGTCGTTTTGATCTTTGGCGAGCTCGTCGTTGCTGCGAACTTCGACGAGCTGCACGAGCGCGCTTTCGCCGCTTCCGCCGAGTTCCGTCTCGGCCTGCGAAACCTTGGCGCGAAAGCCGTAGACGCGATCGATCACCTGGAGGACGTCGATCTTCGCGGTGACCACGTAGGTGAGGGGAGCCTGGATCAGGTCTTCTAGGGTTTGACGGAGGGTCGTGTCAAAGGGGTCGGTGAGCGTCAGGCAGAGGGTGTCCCCCTCGCGCGCAACCGGGATCACCACGTGGTGTCGCGCGAAAGGGCGCGAGAGCGTCTTGACCACGAGATCGTTGTCGACGCGCAGCGGGTCGATTTTCAGGTAGGGGATGCCGGACTCTACGGCGAGCGCCTCCGCGAGCGCGTCTTCGTCGAGCTTTCCGTGCTGCCGATTGGGGTGGGGAAACGCCATCGCGGCCACGAGCTCGACCGGCGTCACCTCGTAGCGGCTCGCCGCCTGCGAGCGAACCGATCCCACGCGGTCTTTGAGGACGCGGCTGCGGAGCGTCGTGGCCCGCGCCTCGATCTCCTTGGTCTGTTGCGCGGTCAGCAGCTCCATACGCTGCAGGATTTCGAGCAGTTCTTCGAGGCCGAGCGGGGGCCGCGGCTCCGGGCGCTGAACGCGCTGCGGATCGGGCCCGGCCGCCGGGCCGGGTTTTGCTTGGCTCATTGTGCGCGTACCCCTTCTAGCTGCTTATCGGCGATCAGCCGAAAAAAACGACTCTTCGGGGCCGGATATTTCAGTAGCCCTGGGCGGCTGGAATTTCAGAGCTCCGGGCGGCTGGTATTTCAGAGCCCCGGGGTGGCTGGGTATTTCGGGCCCCTGGGTGGCCGGATATTTCGGCTCCTGGGTGGCCGAAGTTTTCGGGCTCCGGGGCAGGGCGGGAAAGTGCCCGGCCCACGACGCGTTATGCTGCTCCAATGCACCCCAAGATCGGCCCCGAATTGCTCGAGCGCGCCCGCCGTAGCCTGCGCCGCCGCGATCCGGCGCTCGGGGCCGTGATCCGGCGCGTGGGGCCCTGCGGGCTCGAGGCCAGCGGAGATCCCTACCGGATGCTGGTGCGGTCGGTCGTCTATCAACAGCTCGCGGGATCCGCGGCGGGGGCCATTCTCGGGCGGGTGAAGGCGCGCTTCGGCGGGCGGATCCCACGGCCCGAACGGCTGCTGGCCGCGACGGACGCCGAGCTGCGATCCGACGGGCTCTCGCGCCAGAAGATCGCCGCGATTCGGGGCGTCGCGGGCGCATTTGCCGACAAAACCCTCTGCAACCGGCGGCTCCGCCGAATGCCCGACCAGGAGGTCGTCGACGCCGTCACCCAGGTTCGGGGCATCGGAGAGTGGACGGCCCACATGC
>PVMK01131802.1_pt1 | contig 11390 bp, 9 predicted proteins | sample 1853481 | NCBI WGS metagenome assembly PVMK01 (sample SAMN08533507, study PRJNA380276) | Marine sediment metagenome, whole genome shotgun sequencing project. | reverse complement strand
AAATAGTTTTTAGATCCTGCTACATGTAATTTCCATGCAGCTCGAAAACTATTTTCTCTTCAGTTAATATTCCCACGCTGATTAGCGGTTCTTCCCTGAACAACATTTGATTATTTTATTTTTAGTATTAGTGAAACGTATATATTATCAGTGTAGATAATATTTAAATATACATAATTCAACACATTAAAGTTTTAACAGAAACACATAATGGAATCTTATTATGATTCTGTTTAACTTCCTTTTTAAATAATCGATTTTCTAATTAATAAAAGCAGATAAAATTTTGAGCAGAGAGATTGTATCAATAATTGGTTTTCCTATTGATCTAGGTGCCGGTAGAAGAGGTGTTGATATGGGTCCCTCTGCATTAAGAATTGCGGGACTGCAAAGTAAACTCGAAAAACTTGGATACACTGTAAAAGATAACGGCGATATTAAAATTGAAATAATGGAACGCCAAAAGATCCAGAACCCCAAACTAAAGTATTTGAACGAAATTCTGAGAACTTCAAAAGTACTTGCTGCAAAAGTAGAAAAGGTTCTTGCAAACGGAGAATTTCCGTTGTGTCTTGGCGGTGACCATTCAATGGCGCTTGGTACTATTGCAGGAATTGCTGCACATTGCAAGAAAAATAAATTAAGGCTTGGCGTAATTTGGATTGATGCACATACAGATATGAACACCGAAGACACTTCTCCATCGGGTAATATTCACGGAATGCCGCTCGCAGCATCATTAGGAATTGGAAACAAAAAGCTGGTTGATCTATACGGAATAGCACCAAAGTTAAAGCCCGAGAACTGTGCACTTATTGGTATTCGTTCTATTGATGAAGCTGAAAAGTTGAATATAAAAAAGCTAAGGATGCCCGTTACAACAATGGCAGACATTGATAAAACAGGTGTTTACAGAATAATTGTTAAAACACTTAAACATTTTCAGAAAAATGTTGATCATATTCATGTAAGCTTTGATGTTGACAGTGTTGACCCGACAGTTGCGCCCGGTGTAGGAACACCAGTTGCCGGCGGCTTAAGCTACAGAGAAGCTCATCTTATAATGGAAACAATTGCTGAGTGCGGATGTATGTCATCACTTGAAATAACTGAAGTTAACCAATTATAGATCACGAGAATAAAACTGCGGTTTTTACCGCTGATCTTATTGCATCAAGTATGGGACAAAGAATTTTCTAATGCGTAATAATTTAATCATCGTTTACCTTGTTATTTTTATTTCTGTATTAATTCTTCTTAGATTCATTGGAGTTATTAGTATTAATAATGATGAATTGATTGGATATGGTTTAATTACTTACGGATTAAGTTTGTTTTATTCAGCATACATCGAGAGCAGAAAACCATTTGTCTTTATCGGCTCCACGATTTTTCTTATTGGGGTATTCTTTTTTATAACGGGCAACTTTGAATTTGAGAATACAGATAAAATATTTATTCCCGCCGCAATTTTTATTCTTTCAATCAATTCTTTAATGGTATTTCTTTCAGATACTTCTTTTAAGCCAGGATTGTATGCGGCAATAATATTATTTACTGCTGGAATTGGTTCTCTTGCTATTATGAGCATTCACGGAATTGAAAATTTTATCAAATATACTGTTAATATATTTAAAATATATTGGCCTGTGCTGATAATTTTATTTGCTGTGGTTGCCCTTGTAAATATAGATCTGAAAGAAAAGAAAAAAGATTCTTTGTAACCGGAAGATTTTATGTGTTGAAGGATTTATGTATTAGAGTATTTTCCAACATAATTTCTGCTCCTATTTGTTTCTCTAATCTATCAATCTTATCCCTATTCTCCTGAATATCGGAAGACAAACTAAAGTAAACAAAAATTACTGCGAGTAGAGCAATAGCAAACAAAATAACAGATACAATTAGTCCGCCCTTGCTTTTACTACCATCACCGTCAGTTGCACCTGCAGGAAATTCTGTGACATAACTCTTAACTTTTTTTTGTTCAAACTCTTTCTTTGGTTTTACAGGAGTTGTTTCAGTTTTTCTCTGCTGTTGTTTTATCAGTGGTTCCCGCTTCACCTTTTTTTCATCATTTAAAAGATTTGACAGTGGTGTTTCATGCTCTTTGATTGATATTCCATTATCAATATTATCCACCTTGGCAAGATCCTCCCCAACTGGCGTTAATTCATCATTCTCAACCGGCTCCTCTTCTATTACAAAACCGTCTTCTTCAATTTCTGCTTCTTTAGCAATTGTATTCTGTTTAGCATCTTCATCCTTCTCAGCTTTATCTTTTTCACCGAGTTCATAAAGTTTCCGGGCAACATCATCCTTAACTTCTGGTTCAGGCACTTCAATATCGAGTAATGTTGGTAAAAATGCCACAAGGTTTTGATAATTACCTAACTCCTGCCAGGGAAAGGTTTCATCTTCTTTCATTAATTTAGTAAAGAGTGCATCATCTTCAGGATCTAAACATCCCAAAGCTTTTGCCTGAAGTAATTCCATTGACTCCACATTACTCATCATTCACCTGAAACTAGGTTTTGTTTTAAATTCGAGAGCGAAAGTTTGATTTTAGATTTTACTGTTGCAACCGGAATGTTTAGCTGTTTAGCAATTTCACTTTGTGTTTTACCTTCGTAGTATGCCAGAATAAGAACAAATTTTTGTGCATCAGTCAATTTGTTCAAAGCTTCCTCAAAATTATCTTTTACTGATAGTGCTTTGTTAAGATCAAGTGGGTCGATAGATTCTGAAAGTTTGGGAATGATGAAATAATCTTCGTAATCATCATTGTATTCGGGCATTCCTTCTTCGGAATTTTCATCTCTTCTTCTTATATCAACGGCTTTATTGCGTGCCAATGTTATCAACCATGTATAAACATTAGCATCTGAAATATTAGATGAATTTTTCTTCTTCCATACAAGTACAAATACATCGGCTAAAACTTCTTCGGCTTTTGTTTTATCTTCAACTATTTTTTTGATTAACGAATATAAAATAGGTGAGTATCGATTATACAATTCTTCCAGCGCTTTAGAATCATATTCACCAACTTTGCTCATTATTTGTATGTCAGAAAGAGACTTATAGTCGTCCAAGTTTATAAACCTTGAGTAATATTGCTTATTTATAATTTTAAAAGTACATCTACAATATAAGAAAATCAATCGTAACGAAACTTATCAGGTAAACAATATTGATAAGGTCTCATTCTAAAAAATCTTACTTTTAATTCTATAAAAGGTTAAATCTTAATTTATTATCTTTAAGCTTAAATAATTTATATATAGAACTGAAATGACATCAAAGGAAATAAGAGAACAATTCTTTAGCTTTTTTAAGGGAAAAAAGGACATAAAATAGTACCGAGCGCACCTGTTGTGCCATTTGATGACCGACATTATTATTTACAAATGCGGGAATGAACCAGTTTAAAGATGTATTTCTTGGTAATGGAAAAGCGGGATTACTCGCGTGCGGCTGATACACAAAAATGTATTCGTGTTAGCGGCAAACATAACGACCTGGAAGAAGTTGGATACGATACTTACCATCACACTTTTTTTGAAATGCTGGGAAACTGGTCTTTCGGTGATTATTATAAAAAAGAAGCCATCACCTGGGCATGGGAATTATTAACGGATGTTTGGAAGTTACCGAAGGAACGGCTTTGGGCAACAGTTTATAATGATGATGATGAATCGTATGAGCTATGGAGAACTGAAACCGATATTGATCCGAAACATATTTTGCGATTTGGTGAAAAAGATAATTTTTGGGAAATGGGTGAAACGGGACCGTGCGGACCGTGTTCTGAAATTCATATCAATACAGGGGATGATTATGATAATCCAAAATATGTAAATGCCGGTGTGCCGGAATGCATAGAGCTGTGGAACCTTGTGTTCATTCAATATAATAAAGATGAAAATGGTAAGCGTCACGATCTTCCGATGAAACACATCGATACAGGTTTGGGGTTCGAAAGAATGTGTGCGGTTTTACAAAATAAAAAATCAAATTACGATACCGATGTTTTTTCTCCTTTGATTGAACAAGTAGTAAAGCTGTCGGGAATAAAAAACGATTCGGAAGAAAATAAAATTCCGATGCGCGTAATTGCTGATCACATCCGCACTCTTACATTTGCCATAGCAGACGGTGCTGTGCCTGGCAACGAAGGCAGAGGATATGTTTTAAGAAGAATATTAAGAAGAGCAGCACGCTACGGCAGAAAATTAAATTTGAACGACCCTTTTCTTTACAAGCTTGTTGATACACTCGTTAAAACAATGGGAGACGTGTTCCCCGAAATAAAAGATAAAAAAATTATGTGAAAAAAATTATTAAAGCCGAAGAAGAAAGCTTTAATGTAACGCTTGATAGAGGAATTGAACTTTTTGAAGAAATTGTAATACGGCTAGAAAAAACGAGCACAAAAGAAATTCCGGGTAAAGATGTTTTTAAATTATATGATACGTTCGGCTTCCCGGCTGATTTAACAAACATCATGGCTCAAGAAATGGAATTTACGATAGATGAAAAAGGATTTAACGAGCTGATGGATAAACAAAAAGCGAGAGCGAGGGATGCATCCAAAGATAAATTTGCTTCGGTGAATATTTCCCTTAGCGATCTTTCCTCCTTCGAATTATTTGATGATAAAGCCACAGAGTTTACCGGTTATGATGAATTAAAATCAGATGCAAAAGTGATAGGACACAAAAAGGAGAAAGAGACTGATCTAATAATCTTAGACCGCTCACCTTTTTATGTTGAGGCAGGCGGACAGATTGATGACATCGGGAAGATAGAGCTGGATGAAAATAAGTTTGATGTGATTGATGTTACAAAAGTCGATGATAAAACTATCCATATTCTACAAGATGTAACAGAGGGATTAATATCAAACGGTAAAAAAGTGATTGCGGAAATTGACCGCGCACGGAGATGGGATATAATGCGGAATCATACCGCTACTCACTTCCTCCATGCTGCTTTAAGAAAAGTGCTTGGAAATCATGTTCATCAGGCGGGCTCTTATGTTGGTCCGGATCATTTACGATTTGATTTTACTCACTTCGCAAAACCTGCTTCGGAAGAGATACGAGATATTGAAGCATTGGTAAACGATGAGTTGCGAAGAAATTACTCTTTACAACATCATCGGAATATCCCATTTGATGAAGCAAAGAAGATGGGCGCTTTAATGTTCTCGCGATAAGTACGGCGATAAAGTTAACGTAGTTCAGTTTGGTGAATTTACTTTGGAATTTTGCGGCGGTACGCATGTTAACAATTCATCGGAAATTGGTTTATTTAAAATATTAAGTGAGTCGTCCATCGCCAGCGGAGTTAGAAGAATTGAAGCTGTTACAGGCAGCGGTGTTGAAAAATATATTACCGACCAGCTTAACGTGGTTAATAAGCACAATGATCGCATTGAAGAACTTCTCGATGTGAAAAAGAAACTTGAGAAGGAAGTGGCGGAACTCAAGCTAAAAGATAATCTTGGGCAGCTCGATCATTTGTTAGCATTATCTACCGAAGTAAAAGGAATCAAAATTTATAAAGGAAAAGTGGTTGCTGATAGTATGGATGAGCTGAAATCATTCGGCGATGATATGAGAAACAGAATGGGTCGCGGTGTTGGGGTGTTGGTCACACAGATAGATGATAAAGTCGGCATCGTGGCTGTTGTATCGGATGATTTAATAAAAGATAAAAAACTGGCTGCCGGAAAGATAGTCGGTGAGCTTGCTAAAATTGTTGGCGGAGCAGGAGGCGGACGACCACACCTCGCAACAGCCGGCGGAAAAGATATTGAGCAAATACCTGCTGCAATTGGTAAAGTGGAAGAGGTTGTGGAAAGTTTTATTTAACCTTAGAAACCCATTTGCTTTACTGGTGGTTATGTTCTTTTGGTTATGCCTGTTTTTGTTGAAATGAATTGAATAACGAATAATGATTGTAAGATTGAACTTATTAATCTCTAATCTTACATTAGGATAAGACAAGTACTTCAAAATTCTTCGTTGGGAATGCAGACAGTATAAAAAGTATTTGTTTTTTGTCATTTCCGTAAAAGCGGAAATCCAAATGTTTATAGCATAAAATCGTTAATCGGTGTTCAATATTTAAAAACAAGGAAAAAATTATCGCTCCCTGTAGGGCAAATCAATTAGTTTAAGACCCTGAACCAAGTTCAGGGTGATACCAAATGAGTAAAACAAGAATAAAATACATCTGTTCAAACTGCGGATATGAATCACTAAAATGGTTAGGTAAATGCCCGGAGTGTGATAGCTGGAACAGCTTTACAGAAGAGATAATCGAAACCTCGAGAAGAAAAGTTGCAACTCCTAAAACGAAAGTTACCGTTACAAAACTTGATGAAATTGCTGCTGCCAAAGAAGATAGAATACAAACAGGGATTAAGGAATTCGATAGGGTGTTAGGCGGCGGATTAATGCCCGGCTCGGTTATACTTCTCGGCGGCGATCCCGGAATCGGCAAATCAACTTTGGCAATGCAAGCCGCAGCACAGATAAATGAAAAAGTTCTTTATGTAACTGGTGAAGAATCCGATAGACAAATTAAACTTAGAGCATCGAGATTAAAACTAAAATCCGATAACTTTTTTGTTTTTCCCGAAACTGATTTGGGACACATCATTGCGGCAATAAACAATGTTTCACCTGCTGTGGTTGTTATCGATTCAATCCAAACTACCTACCGTTCAGAGCTTGAAAACTCTCCCGGCACAATAACACAAATAAGAGAATGTACATCGCTGCTTATGGAAGAGGCAAAGAGAAAACATTTTAGTGTTATTATAATCGGACACGTAACTAAAGAAGGAATGATAGCCGGACCAAAAGTGCTTGAACACATTGTTGATACCGTAATTCAGTTTGAGGGGGATTCGCATCATTCATTCAGGATATTGCGCGCACAGAAAAACAGATTCGGAAGCACAAACGAAATTGGCATTTTTGATATGCGGGAAGATGGTTTACATGAAGTTAAAAACCCAAGTGAACTGTTTTTAAGTGGGAGTGAAAGGAAAGCACCCGGCTCAGCAGTTACTTCGAGCATTGAAGGAACCCGTCCGATTTTGCTAGAAGTTCAGGCACTTGTAACCACTTCCAATTATGGTTATCCTCAGCGAGTAACAACAGGATTCGATCAAAGGCGTCTTTCTATTCTTTTGGCTGTATTGGAAAAAAGGGCAAAGATAAGAGTATCTGCAAATAATATATTTGTTAATATGGCTGGTGGTGTACGAATTATTGAACCTGCTGTTGATCTTGCAGTCTGCTGCAGCATCGCATCAAGTTTATTTGATAAAGCAATCGACACAAAACTGTGCTCGTGGGTGAGGTTGGGCGAGGCGGAGAAATGCGAAATGTGAACAACATCGAAAAAAGAATTCAGGAAGCTGAGAAACTTGGATTTAAAGAAATAATTATCCCTGCCGGTAATGTGAAGGAATCAAAGCGTAACCAAAAAATATCAATCGTACCTATAACAGATCTTTCTTCTACAATAAACTACCTTCTTAAGAAATAAGGGTCTAATTCCTTCTCTGAATTTTTATTTAAAACACAAACGCATTAAAGCTTACTCTAAAATTATTACCATCTCTGTAATTCAATTTCCATGCAAAATCCAACTGGAATGGAATTATTCCCTGTCCTAATCCAAAGCCAATTTCGTAAAACGGATGCGGGAATTCTTTAACCGTAGTGGGAAGAATTGCTTCAGTCTGCTCTTCAACGTTTGATAATGCAATATTAAGGAAAAGGTTCAGTGTGACCTCCCAGTTTTTCAACCCTGGAATTTTCAGCATCTTAAACAATTCATCTCTAAACTGATGCTCAAGATTTAACGTTACAACATTTTCACCTAAAATTTCATTCACATTTAGAGTTCTGAAAGTGAACCGCTTGGAGATATAATTAATATTACCCGGCAATGAGTAAAGATCCTGGTAGGAACAGCCCCGTCATTATACATCGCATATAGCCTGAAGTTTAAATATGCCGATCTGAAAGTCCGCAAATATCCTCTGCTCCTGAATTTATAGGTTGTGTAATCCAAACTGCTGCTAATAAAATCACCATTTGAATAAGTTACATCACCGGAAAATAAAACGTACGACCTGCCCTGTGATGTTCTTCTTCTAAAATATCCGTTCTCAATGTAATCTCTAAAGTCAAGAGTGAATCCTGCAGTAAGCGCATTTATCTTTCCTTCAAACACAGGAGGGTTTGCTCTGTAAGTTTTATCCTTATTAAAAATTGAGAAGTCGGTGTTGGTTGTTGCGCTATGATCGGTATGATTAGTATAACCGAGACTCAGTCCAAGTACCGGTGCTACCTCGCCTTCAATTGTTATATCAAATCCATTTGTATAATAATAATCTCTAAAATCTTCTATGAATAAAAGAGCAATTAATGTTGCAGTAAGATCACTGTAATTATCGGATTCGCCAAAAAGAATCCTGAGTTTATCGTACGCATTTAGTGTAATGCCGTATGTTCTGTAATCTCCAAAGAGGTGTTCACCATAAAAATCTGTTTTAAATCTTTCATCTGCAAACCCATAAGAGAAATCGAGATATGAATTTAATCTTCTGTCAAACGCATCATCCAAATAAAAAGTAAAATCGAGTGCGCTGCCTTCCACCCTGTTAAAACGGTACCACGAAAGCGGACCGCTTACCGCAAAACTATCATTAAAATAGACGCGGGAGCCAAGAATTGAAAAGTCATCCCAGAAAGTACGCGGCACATTGCTTACACTGTCTATTCTTTTGTAAGCAATATCTTCTTCCTCCGTATTTGGTATGGTTAAAGTATTTTCCCAGTAGAGTGAATCCTTTTTGTCTGCTTCGGGTAGAACAGTAACTATTGCTTTACTGAAAATTTCATCATCCATCGGCTGGTTGATTTTATAATTGTATAATACAGAATTAAGTTCAAACCCAAATTTTACAATCCCAATGAAATTTACTTTAATTAACAGATGATAATCAACGGGCATGTAAATTTCATCATAATCAGCAAATTGTTGAACAACACTGATTGTATCAAAAATCCCTCCTGTGTTGGCTGCCTCGTTAATTCTCAGATCAACTTTTACCAAATAATATGTGCTGTCTGTAATGTAAATGCTTCCAACAAATCCCGGGTCTTGAGAGTCCAGCGGATACATATTTATCTTATAAATTTTCTGGTCGTTTATTGCAGACATACCTTCCAGGTAAAAATGATAATACTCAAGAGCATTATCTGCGATAGGTCCTAGCATATCTCCTCCAAAGAACCTGACATCATCCTCGTAAAAGTTTTGAATTATCCTTCCGCTTGTTAAGGTGTTTAATGTAGGAGGAAAGTTTGCACTTTGTTTTCGTGCAATTATAATTTCTTTATAGTTCCCTGGTTTTTTGAAGAACGCTTTGCTTTGGTTTTCGAGTATTCCTGTGATTTTCAATCCCGAGGAATCACTTCCACCGGAACCTAGGGTAACACGGTTCCCTCTCGAATAAATTTCATCTTCTGTTCTCACTATCCCTTTTGTATATGCTTCATACTCATAGTTTAAGAGCTTGGAGTTCATTTCGTTTTTTCGTTCGATTGCTTTTCTAATAATTTCTAAAGCGGGATTTTCTCCGGGAAGGATAACAACATCAGGCAGCCGTACTTCTGTCTTTTTTAATCTAAAGTTTAAATCTGAAATGTCTTCGCTTACATTAACAACGATTGTGTCCGAGTAGTAACCTATGTAAGTCGCTACTAAAATGTAATCGCCCCCTTTAATTTTAAGTTCGTACTTTCCCTCAAGATTAGCAGCGGTGCCCATTGTCGTTTCGGCTACCCTAATGTTTGTATAACCTAAAGCTTCACCTGATTGAAGGTCTTTAACCGTTCCTTTAATTGTAAATTGCTGAGCAGTTACTCCCGCACAAAATATTATTATAATAATACCGCTTAATAGTTTTTGCATTGCTGATAGAAAATAATATTAATTAAATAATGCAATATTAATGAAATTCTTTATTGATAGAAACTAAATTAAACAGAAGGTTATTTTTAGTGATGATAGATATTGCTTTAACTGTTTTCTAAATCTATTAAATCATTGCTTAAATAATTATATTAAGCACCTGATTTTCTAAACTTATAATTTCCAATTTAAATTTTATGATGAATATTATTGGTGTTTTACGTGAGGGACTAAGCAAAAAGGGCGAGAAACGTGTTGCCGTTACTCCCGAATATGCAAAACAAATTGTAGAGTGGGGATACAAATTAATTGTACAACCGGCTGCTCATCCCGAATCGGGAGAAATTAAACGCGCATTTAACGATGGAGAATATAAAAACGCCGGTGCGGAAATAAGTGAAAACTTATCACCCGCTGAAGTGATTTTCGGTCTTAAAGAAATCGATACAGATAGAATTCTTCCAAATAAAACTTACTTGTTTTTTTCACACACACACAAAGGACAGCAAAAAAACAGAACCTTGCTGCAAACCCTTGTTAAGAATAATTCAACTGTTATAGATTATGAACTGATAAGAACTGATAAAAACATACGGCTTGTAACAGCTTTTACATATAATGCTGGTTATGCCGGAATGGTTGATTCGATCTGGACTCTTGGTAAAAGGCTGAAAAATAATGGTGTTCCAAATCCATTTGAGTTGCTTAATCAGGCAATTGTAGAAGAACATTTAAATAAAGCGAAAGAAAGTTTTAAACTAGCTGCGAGAGAAATTGAAAGGAACGGGACACCTGAGGAACTTCCTCCGATAATCGTTTGTATTTTGGGGAAAGGGAAAACCGCACAAGGAACACGCGAAATGTTTGATATACTTCCGCACAAAGATATTAGCATAGAACAACTAAAAGAGATTTATCAAAACGGTTCGAGGAAAAAACTTTATGCGCTTCATATTGATATCGAGGAAATTTACAGATTAAAAAAAGATGGTAAATTATCGGGAAGAGATTATAACAAGCTTGATGTAAAAGATAAGTGGCAGGTGTATTTCGATCATCCGGAATTTTTTGAAACAAACCTTGATAAAGTACTGCCGTATATTACGGTTTTGATGAACTGTATTTTGTGGTCTTCAAAATATCCGCGAACCACGACCAAAAATTTAATGAGGAAAATTTATAAGGAACATAACACACTGCAGGTTATCGGAGATATTACCTGCGATCCTAATGGTTCAATTGAATTTTCAAAAGAAACATGGATTGATGATCCGGTTTACATATACAATCCGGAAACCGAAGAAATAACAGATGGGTTTGAAGGTGAGGGTATTGCAGTAATGGCTGTAACAAATCTGCCCTGTGAATTTTCTGCTGATGCA